>Ga0111538_10000923_pt1 | contig 40834 bp, 32 predicted proteins | sample SoiMethybrSBSTD1_FD_79669 | JGI IMG/M metagenome (GOLD analysis project Ga0111538, IMG submission 79669) | Bulk soil microbial communities from a Populus tree surrounding site in Tennessee, USA - Soil MetaG P. TD hybrid SBSTD1 (version 2)... | ecosystem: Environmental > Terrestrial > Soil >...
GGACACCTGTTGAGCGACGAGCTGACGATTCACTACGGCCTGTTGCCGCGTGCAAACCGCGGAATCTTCGCGATCAACGAGCTGCCCGACCTCGCCGGAAAGATCCAGGTCGCGCTTTTCAACATCATGCAGGAGGGCGACGTCCAGATTAAGGGTTATCCGGTGCGTCTACCGCTCGACGTGATGCTCATGTTTTCGGCGAACCCGGAGGACTACACCGCGCGCGGAAAGATCATCACGCCGCTCAAGGACCGCATCGGTTCCGAGATCACGACGCACTATCCGAAAGAGTTGCCGCAGGCGATCGAGATCACTCGACAGGAGGCGTGGACCGAGCGGTTCGAAGACACGAGTCGCATTCTCGTGCCGGATTTTATTCGTGAGGTCGTGGAGCAGATCGCTTTCGAGGCCCGCGAAGACAATCACGTCGACAAGCATTCAGGCGTGTCGCAGCGGTTGCCGATCACGGTGATGGAATCGGTTGTTTCAAATGCCGAACGCCGCTCGCTGCTGACGGGTGAGGAGCCGATCGTTCCGCGTATCGCGGATGTTTACGCGGCGATTCCCTCGATGACCGGGAAGATGGAGTTGGAGTACGAAGGTGAACAACTCGGCGCGAATCGAATCGCTCGCGATCTGATCAAACGCGCGGCGGGTGAGATCTTTGAAGGCTACTTCGTCGGCATCGACTTCGCGCGGACCGTGCAGTGGTTCGACGAAGGAAACAAGCTGCTGCTCGCCGACACTGCCGCGGCGGCTGAGTGCGCCGGCTTAATCGAAGCTGTTCCGGAGTTGTTGGAAGCTGCGTTGATTCCTTTTGAGTTCGACCGTACCGACAGCGCGCGGCTCGTTGCTGCATGTGAGCTCGTGCTCGAAGGTTTGTACGCGCAGAACAAGATCAGTCGCAACGAAGAAGGTGGTTACGCCGCCGTGACGAAAGCACGAAAAGATCGTCGCGGCATGATTTACGACGACCTGACGGAAACAAGCAAGTACAGTTAAATCCGTGTTGGACCACAAATGAAGTTCACGCGTTATTCCAAGTTCAAGGGGTTCGACGTCTTTGGCCTCAACCTGGGCGAGTTGATGGACAGCATGGCTGATGCCCTGCTCGACTCCGGCTACGACGAGAACTACTACTGGACCCGCGAACGCCGCCCCGCCGACACCTCACTCGATGCATTGCGAGCGGCGCTTCTTCAAGCCCTCGTCGAAAAAGGCCTCGTCACCGAACGCCAGATCCAGGAGATGCTCGCGGAGAACGAAGGCAAGTACAAAGGATCACTCCTCGAAGAGCTGCTCAACCAACTAATCGAACGTCTCGTCGAGGAAGGTTACCTAACTCTTCGCGAACAACCGCAACAGACCCGGCAGGAGCAACAGCGCAACGGCGGAGACGGCGAGTTCTCCGAACCGCTGCCACGCGACGTCCATTTCGAGATTACCGAAAAAGGCCTCGACTTTCTCGGTTACAAAACTCTGCGAAACCTGCTCGGCAGTTTCGGCAAAAGCGCCTCCGGTCGTCACGACACGACGTATCTCTCCACCGGCGTCGAGGCCGCAGCCGCAAGCAAGCCTTACGAGTTTGGCGACACGATCAATCTCGACGTCAATACGACGCTGCTCTCCGCGATTCAACGCGAGGGTCTGCAAGTGCCGCTGAATCTCGAGTACAGCGACTTGCACGTGCACCAGTGTGACTACCAATCATCGTGCGCGACCGTCGTGATGCTCGACTGTTCCCACTCGATGATCCTCTACGGCGAGGACCGGTTCACGCCCGCGAAAAAAGTAGCGCTCGCGATGTCGCACTTGATTCGCACGCAGTATCCCGGCGACTCGCTGAAGGTCGTGCTGTTTCACGACGCGGCTGAAGAGTTGCCCCTCGGCAAGCTCGCGACGACGCAAGTCGGTCCGTATCACACCAACACCGCCGAAGGTCTGCGACTCTCGCGGCGCTTGTTGCAGGCGCAACGAAAAGAGATGAAGCAGATCGTCATGGTCACCGACGGCAAACCCACCGCGTGCTTCGTCGGCGAGGAATTCTCGCGTTTCGCGACCAAAGGCGCCCAAAAACACGACCCAAGTCTCCCTCCGAAGCGCCGCCTCTACAAGAACTCCATGGGCGGCGACCCCCTGGTCATGGCCGAGACGTTCAAAGAAGTACAGGCCTGCCGCAAAGCCGGTATAATGATCAACACTTTTATGCTTGCCAGCGATTATTATCTGGTCGATTTTGTGAAGCAGATGAGCGCCATGACAAATGGCAAGGCCTACTTCGCAAATCCGGGAAATCTTTCCCAGTTCGTGTTAATTGATTTTCTCCGCAGACGGACCCGACGCGTTAGATAAACCCTTCAGCACTGATTGAAATGCCGAACCGAACCCAGGGATGGCAGTCTCACCGATCACGCCCGCGTCGCGTTTTTCTGCCGTATTTGATCCTGCTGCTCGGCCTGAGCTTCACAATCCTGGTCTATTACTACTTCTCAAAACTCACCTACGAACAGGACCAGAGTCGTTTTCAAAAGTCGGTGCAGGAAATTGAAGACAACATCAACCTTCGAGTCCAAACTTCCGTGGCGCTCTTGCGCGCCGGTACCGGACTGTTCGCGGCCAGCACCTCCGTCGAGCGCAGTGAGTTCGATCGCTTCGTCCAGCAGATCGAGTTGTCGAGGAACTATCCCGGCATTCACGGCATTGGGTTCTCTCGCCGGTTCTCAGCAAAAGAACTTCCCGAGTTGGTCGAGACGATGAAACGATCGGGTCTTCCTGATTTTCATGTGTGGCCCGATTATCCTCGCGACGAATATCACGCCATCATCTATTTGCAGCCACAGAGCCAGCGCAACAAGCTGGCCATGGGCTACGACATGTTTACCGATCCGGTCCGCCGCGAAGCGATGGAGAGGGCCCGTGACAAAGGAATGCCCGCCGCGTCCGGCCGCGTGGTCCTGATCCAGGAGCGGACCGACCCGTCAAATTCGCAGGCGGGGTTTTTGATCTACGCGCCGGTCTATCGAGAGGACGCCGAGATTGCGACCGAATCTGACCTGCGAAACGCACTGATCGGGTTTGTTTATAGCCCCTTTCGAGCGGACGACTTTCTCGAGCCAGTCCCCAGGGAAAAGAACTACGACGTTCACTTCACTGTTTACGACGGAGGCGCGGAGAGTCCGGACAACTTCATGCATGCCTCACCCGACGTCAATCCTGCATACGCCTCTCGTTTCAAGACCTCACGTACCGAGACCGTCGCCGGCCGCACCTGGACCATCGCCTTCGCCACAAATCCGTCGTTTGAAGCCGGATCGAACCAGCCCTTTGTCAAATACACGCTGCTGGTTGGATCACTTCTTAGTCTGCTGTTCTTTGCGGTCAGTCGCGCGCAAGTGGTTGCGCGCCTGAGTGCGGAGCGTGCTGCTGCCGATCTCAAAGAGTCGGAATCGACCGTCAGAAAGACCCTCGCGGAACGTGAAGCTGCCGAAAATGCCGTGCGCGAAGCGGACCAACGCGCGCTCCTCGAATATGAACGACTGCTGGAAAGGATCTCGCGGTTGGCCCAGGCGCTGGGCACCGCTCGGGAGTTGACCGCAATCTTTCGCGCGCTTCGTGAGTTCACGGATCTCTCGGTCCCCTGTGACGGCTTCTTCGTGTCGCTTTACGACGCGGTGCGCGACGTTCGCACCGCTTGTTACGGCTGGGGCGATGGATCCGAAGTCGACGTTTCTGAATTGCCGCCGATGCCCGTGACGGCGCACGGACCAAACAGTCGCGCCGTGCGCACGGGCGAGGTTGTGATCACGGACAACTACATGCTGGCGCAACGCGGGCATCCCACAGTGGTCGTTGGGCCTGACAACGGCTTGCGTCCCGAGACGTCGATGGCGGTGCCGATGGCGGTGATGGGCCGCATCATCGGCACGATTGAAGTTCAGAGTTACGAGTCGAGTGTCTATCGACCCGAACACGTAACCGCGATGAGCATGGCGGCTAACTTGACGGCGGTCGCGATCGAGAATGTTCGTCTGTTGAAACTGGAGCGCACTGCGCGCCAGGCCGCGGAAGAGTCGAACCGTCTGAAGGACGAGTTTCTCGCCACTGTGTCGCACGAACTGCGCACGCCGCTTACCGCGATCCTCGGCTGGTCCAGGCTTCTGGAAGACGGGTCGGTCGACGACGGGTTAAGCAAACAGGCGATCGAGACGATCTGTCGCAACGCAAAAGCGCAAGCGCAGATCGTCGACGACATACTCGACGTGTCGCGCATCATCACCGGAAATCTTTATCTCGACCTGCATCCATTGGAGCTCGCGCCGGTCGTAAAGAATGCCATCAACGTTGTACGTCCGACGGCCGACGCAAAGGGAATCAAGATCGAGGCGCGACTCGCGGCAACGCAGGCGATGGTCTCCGGCGACACGAATCGTTTACAGCAGGTGATTTGGAACCTGTTGTCGAACGCTGTGAAGTTTACGAGCAGCGGCGGTTGCGTGACGGTGAGACTCGCACACGTCGGACCGAACGTCGAGATCAAGGTTAGCGATACCGGGCAGGGCATTAGCCGCGAGTTCATGCCGTACGTCTTCGATCGTTTTCGACAGGCCGACAGCACGACGACGCGACACCATGGCGGCCTTGGTCTTGGACTGGCGATCGCGCGTCACCTCGTGGAAATACATGGCGGCACCATCAAAGCGGAGAGCGCTGGCGAAGGGTGCGGCGCGACCTTCACGATCAAGTTGCCGGTGATTGAAGGGACCATGAAAGCCGCTGCGGTGTATGTCGATGCTCGCGAACACAGCGCGAACGCAGTCGCGCCGCAACTGTTGTCGGGCGTCAACGTTCTGCTCGTCGACGACGACTCGGATACGCTCAAGCTTATGACCACCGCGTTGACTAGAAGACAGGCTACGGTGACTGCTGTATCTTCTGCTGGTGAAGCGATTAAGGCGATCCGCCGGCGCCGGCCCGACGTACTCGTATCAGACATCGCGATGCCGGACGAAGACGGCTACGGTTTGATTAAGAAGATTCGTTCACTTGAAGCCGGCGAGGCGGAGAGCATTCCGGCCGTCGCGATCACCGCGTACGCGAAGGAAGAGGATCGCGAGAGAGCGCTGTCGTCAGGGTATCAGATTTACCTTGCGAAGCCGGTGGAGTTGACTGAACTGATTTCGGTGGTCGCGCGCGCGGCGCGCAGAGATTTCTGAACGCATGACAACAACAAGCATCGACGATATTCAGTTGGCCTACGACGACGTGGGATCGGGTTTCCCGGTTGTGCTGATTCATGGCTACCCGTTCAACCGTTCGCTGTGGAAAGAACAAGTGGAAGCGCTCTCGAGCAGTTATCGCGTGGTGACGCCAGACCTGCGTGGCTTCGGCGAAAGCGATACTTATGAGGGACCGGCCACGATGAACCGCATGGCTCAGGACGTTGCCGGGCTCATGGATTACCTGGGGATCGATCAGGCGGTGATCGGCGGACTGTCGATGGGTGGTTACGTCGCGCTGGCTTTCGTCAAACAGTTTCCGTCGCGCGTGAAGGGCTTGGTCCTTGCCGATACGCGCGCGCAGGCCGACACCGAAGAAGGAAAACAAACGCGTCATCAACAAGCGGAAAAGGCGCTTTCGGAAGGGATGGCGGGCATTGCCGATGCGATGTTGCCGAAGTTGTTGACGCCCGAGACCGTGAGCAAACGGCCGGAAGTCGTGAAGCGCGTGCGCGACATGATGTTGAAGACGAAGCCGCAAGGCGCGGCATCTGCCTTGTTAGGCATGGCTGAGCGCGAAGACCAGAGCGAGTTCATTTCTACGATTGGCGTCCCAACCATGATCGTTGTCGGACGTGAGGACGCAATCACTCCGCTGGCTGATAGCGAAACGATGAATTCGAAGATTCAGCACTCGCGTTTGGTCGTGCTCGATAACGCAGGTCATGTGTCGAATCTCGAACAGACGGAACATTTCAACTACGCGCTGATGAAGTTTCTCGAGAGAGTGGCCGCTTGATCGCGATGTCGAGCCACAAGAAATTCACGATCGAAGAGCGGGTGCGGTGGGGCGACGTCGACGCGGCGCGCATCATTTTCTACGGCGCGTATATTCGCTTCTTTGAATACGCCGAGACCGAGTTGTTTCGCGAAGTTGGTCTGCAATACGGCGTGATGTTTGACGAGTTGAAGATCTGGCTGCCGCGCGTTCATCTCGAATGCGACTTCAAGCGCGCCGCTCGTCTCGACGACCTGTTGGAGGTCAGCGTTTTCGTCAGACGCTTCGGGACGAAATCGATGCGGCTGAATTTTGAAGTGCGACGCAACGGTGAAGAAGAGCTGATCGCGACGGCGCATTTCGTGCTGGCGGCGGTCAACCAGGATACATTTGAAACGGTGCCGATTCCCGCCGAGTTGCGCGAGCGACTCGCGCCGTACGCGGCAGAAGCAGACTGAGAATGACGACGGATACTACGACTTTAGAAACACTCGACGAAAAGTTAGTCGAGCGCGATCCAATCAAGCAGTTTCAACTGTGGTTTGACGAAGCGCTGGCCGCGAAGCTGCCGCTCGCGGAAGCGATGACGCTCGCGACGGCGACGCTCGAAGGTAGGCCGTCGGCGCGCATGGTGCTGTTGAAGCAAGTTGACGAAGAGGGTTTCGTTTTCTTCACGAACTATAACAGCGCGAAGGCGTCGCAACTCGACAGCAATCCGTACGCGGCGCTGGTGTTTTACTGGAACCCGCTCGATCGGCAAGTGCGAGTTGAAGGGAAGGTTGAACGGACGCCGGCGGAGGAGTCAGCAGTTTATTTTCAAACGCGGCCGCGTGAGAGCCAGATCGGTGCGTGGGCATCGCCGCAGAGCAGCGTGATCGCCGGACGGGAAGTGCTCGAACAGCGCGCGCGGGAGTTGGAAGATTACTATCGCGATCGCGAGATCGAATGTCCCGGACACTGGGGCGGGTATCGTTTGCGACCTGACAAGATCGAGTTTTGGAAAAGCCGGGTGGGACGGTTGCACGATCGAATACTTTACGAGCTGATGTCTGACGGGACGTGGTCCATCAAACGTCTCGCGCCGTAAAGCGCGTTTAGAAAAGTCTCGTGAAGAAGCGGATGCCGATGATCTTCATCTCGCCATTCTCGCGAACCACTTCGTAGTTCCTAATCTGATAGTACCTCTCCTCCGCACTCAACACGTTGCTGTTGCGGTATGACGTCAATGGCTTGACGACATACTTGTCCGGCAATTTGAGGTCGGACAAGCCCTTCTTCATCTGTTGAATACGTTCCGCAACCGAAACATGCTTCGCTGCGAGCTGGTTCAGATGGGCGCGAACGGTGATCACGTCTTGCTTGAGTTGGGCCGCGTACTCTCTTAACTCCTCCGCGGTTTTCGGTCTCACCCGAAAGCGATCGTAGATGCTATCGATGGCCGGCGGTGATAGCTCCGACTTGTCTACTGGACCATCAGGATCGATCAGCGTGAGCAGGAGCCAAAAGAGCTGCGTCTCGTCTTTGTAGATACCGACGAGAGTCGCATCGTCGATCTGCGATAGGTCGACCTCGCTTATGTTGATCTCGGCGCGCGCGATGGCACGTCGTCGCGCAGGGTCTTTCGTAAACGTCGCCTCGAAAGCACGATCGAAATCGAGGTCCTCGCCAAACACTCGTTGAAACTCGCGGCACACATCGTAGGCCTCGACGACGTCGCGCGGCTGCTTCACCGTTGGCTGTTTCTGTGCTGGTTTTGACCGCGTTTGACCGTCAACACTTGCGACTGCGACAAGGCAAAGAAGGAGTGCGAGACACTGCTTAATCATGTTCAGACCGGACGAAACGCGCTCTTCACGAGCTTCTTCTTGAGATCGACATATCCTTGTTCACCCGCGACTAAGTCACCCAGCACACGCTTCACGCCGCGATGACCACGCGCGAACTCGATCATGCGTTCCGTGAACGGCGCGCCCCAGAAGTTTCCGTAGAACCGGCGACGCATCTGTGCAGCACGGCTCAGATCGGCGCCAAAGTCTTCGCGCCAGCGCGCTTCGTAATCTTGCGGCTTTCGCTGCAAATAGGCCTGCGCAAACAACTCCGCTGAACGTAACGCGTAATAGATGCCTTCGCCGGTCACCGGATCCGCAAAACCCGCGGCGTCGCCGAGCAGCGCCCAATCGTCGCCACAGACTTTTCTGTGGTCCCACGTCTTCGCGGCGAGTCCCGGAATGCGCGCGGCGTAACGTTCTGCGGTGTGGTTCAAGTGTTCGCGGACGCGCTTCGATTCGGGTGTGTTTTGTTCACCATTCCAGTATTTGACGTTTGCGCCTTCGCATTGCTGGTAGTAACCGACCATGAAGCGCCAAAGCAGATCGTCGAGCGGTTGATGTTCGAATGCGTCCTGGGTCGTCGCGATGCCGAACGAGATGTGGTCCGGACGCGGAAAGGCCCACGCGTAACCGACCCAGCGCGGCAGAAACGCGACCACCGTCGGCGCAAGCTCGCTTGCCGGGAGTGGTGCGCGATACCCAAACGCGACTTCCATGTCGGACGGCGGCAATGGACCAGCAAGCATCTTCGCGATGCCGCTGTTCGCGCCGTCAGCGCCTACCAGCATCGAGCCCTGCCACTCGTCGCCGTTATCGTTTTTCACGTGCCACGTGTTGTCGATCCGCTTCGCTCGTCGTGCGGAAATCTTTTCGAAAACGATCTTCGCGCCGGCGTCGCGAGCGCGCTCGCGCAGGTACGAGTCGAAGACAACGCGTGAATAGATCGCGAATGGTTCGTCGAGTTTGAGATGAAGTTTTTTGCCCGAAGGTGAGTAGAGATCGAGCTCGTCAATCGTGCGTCCGGCAGCGTTGAGCAGTTGCGGCCACGCCTTCAACGCTTTCGCCGTCACGCCGCCGCCGCAGGCTTTTGGCGTGCCTTCGGGACGACCGTCGAACAGGGCCACTTTCGCGCCGCCTCTCGCCAGCAGTTCCGCCGCGAACGATCCCGCCGGGCCTGCGCCGGCTATTAACACGTCATAGCGTTTCATTACGAACACAGATGAAGATAGAATAGCAGCCGTTCCCGTCAAAGTCCGAAAGCCGCGCAATGACCAACCAACGCTTTCTAGTGTTTTCCGGCATTGCACCCCATCCGCCAATCATGGTGCCTGAGGTTGGACGCGAGTCCATCGCCGGCGTGCGCGCGTCGATCGATGCGATGGCCGAACTGACCAGGCGCGTCGTCGAAGCCGGTGCTGAGTCTGTCATTCTGATTTCGCCGCATGCGCGTCTTGAAGTCGATTCGTTCGTGGCTTACGAAGGACCGAGCGTCTATGCCGACTTCTCGAATTTTCAAGCGACCGGAACCGAGTTCTCAGCGCGCGTCGACGAAGAACTACTAACTGCAATCACACGCGCCGCGGCGGCGGAGAACTATCGCGTTTCGATGCTCGCTGACGATCTTCTCGACCACGGCACGGCGGTCCCGCTTTATTTCTTGCTGCGCAATGGTTGGCAGGGACACGTCGTCGCTCTTGGCTACAGTTTCTTGTCGAACAACGATCATCTTCGCTTCGGGTCGTGTATCGCGAGAGCGGTGGACCAAATTGGACGTCGTGTTGCTTTTATCGCGAGTGGCGATTTGAGTCATCGTCTCAAACCGGAAGCTCCGGCCGGCTACAATGCGTCGGCGCATTTCTTCGACGAGGAAGTGATCGAAGCGCTGCGAGCGAACACCCCGCAGCGGATCGTCGAAATAGATCACAGCCTGCGACGACTCGCCGGCGAATGCGGATATCGATCGATGCTCGTCGCAATCGGAGCGGCTTCGGAACTGCCCTTGAGTTGCGACGTGATGAGTTACGAAGCGCCATTCGGTGTCGGCTACCTCGTGGCCCAGATAACCAGCACGCCTGCCGATCTCACCGGGGACAATCCTGAAGATCTACCTGGCCTCGCCCGTCGCGCAGTCGAAACGTTTACGTTGACGGGCGAGGTTCTCGAACCGTTCATCTCGCAAGAGGGTCTGCTCGCGGCACGGGCGCCGTGTTTTGTGTGTTTGAAAACGCGCGACGGAGAATTGCGAGGGTGCATCGGAACGATTGAGCCGGCGAAAGACACGCTGGCCCAGGAGATAGTAGCGAACGCCATCAGCGCCGCCACGAACGACCCGCGCTTCGATGCCGTGTGCGAAACGGAGCTCGCCGAGATGGTCTACTCCGTCGACGTGCTGCTTCCAGCAGAAGCGGCGGCAATGGAAGAACTGGATCCGTCGATTTATGGCGTGATCGTCGAGGACGAAAGCGAGTCGCGGCGCGGTTTGCTGCTGCCGGACATTCCGGGAGTCGACACGGCGCACCAGCAGGTCGAGATAGCCAAAAGAAAAGCCGGCATTTCACCCGAAACGCCGGTCAAACTCTCACGTTTTAAAGTTGAACGATATCGTGAGCGCGAAACATGAGAAAACAGAACTCTTATACGTCCAGATTTCTCACATCCAGCGCGTTGTCTTCGATGAACTTTCGCCGCGGCTCGACGGCGTCGCCCATCAGGACGGTGAAGATCGAGTCAGTTTCGATTGCGTCGTCGATGCGAACTTCGAGCAACGTGCGCTTCTCGGGGTTCATTGTCGTTTCCCAGAGCTGTTCCGGGTTCATCTCGCCCAGACCTTTGTACCGCTGAATCGATAGGTCCTTCTTCGCGGCCGCCAGCACTTTGTCGAGTAACGCTTCGCGCGTCGGCACCTCCTCGCTCGCGCCGTTCTCACCCGAGATGAACGGACCGGCAAGCGTGTCTTCGAGCGTCATAAAGAGTTCGACGGCTTTTTGAAACTCGACGTAGCTGGCAAGGTTCCAATCGATCATGATGTCGGGGCCGGTGACAGCAACGGTTTCGATCTCCCACAGACCGTGCTCTTCGTCGGTGTTCAATTCGGTCGTGTAGTGAGCCTTCTCCATGGCGGTCTGGACTTTGGCCATCAGGTCGCCGTCTTCGAAGACTTTGCGAAGGGTTTGTCCGTCTTTCCGCAGCACACCTTTACGTCCGCCAAGCGCCTGGAGCAGGACATTCAGCAACGTGGCGTCGCCCGCGAGACGTCTGGCAGCGCGCTCAAAGTAATTTTTAAAATCGACGGTGCTTTCCAACGCTTTCGCCAAGTCCCGACCTTCGATCGGCTGCCCGCTCCCGGCAGTTTTCACACTGATATCGCTGGTCGCCTGCCGCATGAGATAACGGAACATCGAACTTTCGTCCTTGATGTACTCCTCTTTCTTACCCCGCTTTACTTTAAACAACGGTGGCTGCGCGATGAAGACGTGTCCGCGTTCGACCAACTCCGGCATCTGGCGGTAGAAGAACGTCAGAAGCAGGGTTCGGATGTGCGAACCGTCGACGTCGGCGTCCGTCATCAGGATGATCTTGTGATAACGCAGCTTGCCGATGTCGAAATCGTCTTTTCCGATTCCGGTGCCGAGGGCCGTGATTAGCGACTTGATCTCGCTGTGGCCGAGCATCTTGTCAAACCGGGCCTTCTCGACGTTCAGAATTTTGCCCTTGAGCGGCAGGATGGCCTGATTCTTCCGGTCCCGGCCCTGTTTGGCAGAGCCACCGGCCGAATCGCCCTCGACGATGTAGATCTCAGAAAGCGCCGGGTCGCGCTCCTGGCAGTCAGCCAGTTTGCCGGGCAGCATCCCGCCACCCAACGCGCCCTTGCGGACGATTTCGCGCGCTTTACGCGCGGCTTCACGAGCACGGGCGGCGTCCAGTGCCTTGCCGACAATCTTGCGCGCTACAGGCGGGTTCTGTTCGAAGAACTCGGTCAGCCGATCGTTCAGGAACGATTCGACCGCGCCCTTCACATCGGAATTGAGTTTTCCTTTAGTCTGTCCCTCGAACTGCGGCTGCGGCAGCTTCACCGAGATCACCGCGACGAGACCTTCACGCACGTCGTCGCCAGTAAGGGAGCTTTTGAAGTTCTTCGCCAGCCCTGACGATTGCGCATAGGCGTTGATGGTCCGCGTAAACGACGAGCGGAAGCCGGACAAGTGCGTACCGCCGTCGACCGTGTTGATGTTGTTGGCGAACGAGTAGACCTTTTCGTCGTAGCCGTCGTTGTACTGAATCGCGACCTCGATCGACAGGTTCTCGGACTCGCGTTCGAAGTAGATCGGTTTGTCGTGCAGCGTGGACTTGTTCTTGTTCAGATGCTTAACGAACTCGGCGATCCCTCCTTTGTAGTAAAACTCGTGCGAACGCTCCGGCTCTTCGCGTTCATCTTTGATCGTGATGCGAATGCCTTTGTTCAGAAACGCCTTCTCGCGCAACCGCTCTGAGAGCTTGTCAAAACTGAAAGCCGTTTCGGTAAAAATTTGCGAGTCTGGTCGGAACGTGATTTTCGTTCCGCGTTTGCGCGTCTTTCCGGTCTGTTTCAACGGTTCGACCGGAATGCCTCGTTTGTACTCCTGCTCGTAGGTTTTACCTTCGCGCCAGATCTCGAGATGAAGATGTTCGGAAAGAAAGTTGACGCACGACACACCAACGCCGTGCAATCCGCCAGAGACCTTGTAAGCGTTTGAATCAAACTTGCCGCCGGCGTGAAGTTTCGTCATCACCACTTCCGCCGCGGAGCGCCGCTCTTTCTTGATCTCGTCGACCGGAATGCCACGACCGTTGTCGATAACCGTCACCGAGTTGTCGAGGTGAATGGCTACTTCGACCGTATCGCAAAAACCGGCGAGCGCTTCGTCGATCGAGTTATCGACCACTTCGTAGACGATGTGATGCAGACCAATCTCGCCCGTCGACCCGATATACATGGCGGGTCGTTTGCGGACAGCGTCGCGGCCCTCGAGGATTGTGATCGAGGACGAATCGTAAGCTGATCCTTTTTTGTTGATGGTTGGTCCTTTCGGATCGTTTGGCTCTGTTGGTCCTACTGTTGACAATCTATTTCTCCTAACTGCGCTAACACACGACTAAACGAGGGTTGAGCCGGCCGAAGCCAAGTCAGATCGCGCCTGACTGCTCCGCACTCTACCCTCCGCAATCTCGTACACATTCGCCCTTGAAAAGAAACCTTCGACGTGATTCCGCTTTGAGGTCGTAATGAAGGTCTGTGTGCGATTTTCAAGGTATTCCAGAAGGTGCGTAATCCTTTTCTCGTCCAGTTCGGCATCGACATCGTCGACGATGAAAACCGGATGGTCATTCGCAGCCAAATTATACAACGAAATCGCCGCTAAGTCTAATATTAACAATGCACTACGCTGCTGCCCGGAACTCCCGTAGGCCCGAATTTCCCGGCCGTCAAGATGGATCTCCAAATCGTCGCGATGCGGGCCGATCAGAGCGTGTCCGGCGGCCACTTCGGCGACCGTTCGGAGCGCCAATCTGGAGCGCAAAAGCGACTCGTAATCCGCCAGATCTCCCTTGCCTTCGAGCGACGACACATAGCGCGTCGTAACGTCTCTGCGTTCGAAAAGTTGGCGCTCGAGTACGCCGTTTAGATTGGCAACATACTCTTCGCGCTCGCGGTGCATTTCCGCTCCGAGTTTCGCTAACTGTTCATTCCATGGGCCGATCAGGTCTTCGGTCTTATCGAGCGAAAACTCATTCTCGTTGGCAGCCTGGAGTACTTTGTTTTTCTGTTTGATGACGCGGTTGTAGTCGGCGATCGTTCTCAGATACGCGGGTCTGATCGATGAGATGCCGCGATCGAGAAAACGCCGGCGTGCCTCGGGAGTGCCGCGGACGACTTCGAGATCGCTGGCGGTGAATGAGAAGACTTGTAGTTGAGTTAAGTAGCGTGTGAGGGACTCGCGTTTTGAGTTGACGAAGATCGTCTTCGAGTTGTCGTGAAGAGTTACTTGTAAATCTCTTTCGATTTCGCCGCCGCTAGTTACCTGTCCTCTAACAACAGCGATCTGCTCGCCAAACTTTATCGATTCCTGGAGTCGTTGAGTGCGAAATGATTTTGTCCGCGCGAGGAGATAGATCGCTTCAAGCCAATTCGTCTTTCCCTGCCCGTTGTTTCCATAAATGATGTTGAGCTTCGGCCCCCAAACAATCTTCCCACTCAGGTTCCTGAAGTTTGTCGCTTCGATTTCAGCGAGGAGCATTCAGGGATATTAACACGAGGTCGAAAAGCGTCAGATGCGCATCGGCATCACGATGTACTTGTACTCATAGTCACCATTTTCGGACGGCTTCAATTGCGCTTGCGAGTTACCGTCTTTGAATTCAAACGCCACTTTCGCGTCGCCGATTACGTTGAGAAATTCTTGCAGGTATTGTGCGTTGAAACCGATGTCGGTGATGTCGCCGGCGTAATCGGTTTGGAGCGTTTCGTTTGCTTCGCCTTCTTCAGCGTTTTGTGAACTAATCACCAGTTGGTTGGGCTCAAGATGGAAACGAATCGCATGCGATCTCTCGTCAGCCATCAACGCCACGCGTCGAATGGCGTGATTCAGCAAGCTGCTGTTGAACTCGACTGACTTGTCGTTGTTCTTCGGCATCACCATCTCGTAATTCGGAAACTGCCCGTAAAGCATCCGCGATATCAACAGTCTTGGACCAATCTGGAAATAGATGTGGTTCTCATCCATACCCAGGCTGATCTCTTCGTCGAAACCTGCAGTCAGCTTTGTCAGTTCAGCGAGGGTCTTGCGGGGAATCAATGTATCGATTGCTTCGGAGCCGTTTTTGGTGATGTTTTTCTTTTCGACGTACGCGAGGCGGTGTCCGTCAGTCGTGACCATTCGAGCGCCCGCGTTGTCGAGCATGAACTTGGCGCCCGAAAGTGTGTAACGCGATTCTTCCTGAGTGATCGCAAAGATAGTGCGATCGATAAACGTCTTGATCACGCCGGCGGGAAGTTTCGTCGGAGCCGACTTGAAAGACGGCACTTCGGGAAACGCATCGCGGGCAACACCAACCATCTTGAACCTGGCGCGATCGCACTTCACAGTCACCCACTCGTTCTCTTCCTTTTTGAAACTCACCGGAGCGTCAGGCAACAAACGCGCGATCTCAAAAAGTTTACGAGCCTGCACACACATGGATCCCGGTGTCGTGATCTCTTCGGCATCCATGTCGCAGCGAATGGTGACGTCGAGATCGGTGCCAGTGATTCTGATCGTAGTTTCACCGACTGATTCGATGAGTATGTTTGAGAGAACCGGAATCGTATTTTTCTTTTCGACGACTCCCTGGACGAAGCCAAGTTCCTTTTGCAGGTTCTGCTTGCTAACGACGAATTGCATTGCCATCTACTCCTTCAAACTTTCCACAACGATTCTTCTTCCACTATTTGAAAAATACTATATGAAGATCTAGTAGTAGCAGTAGGGCCTGTGGATATGTGGATAAGCGCCCTAAATCCAACACTCCAGCTTACTTAGCCGTCCACAGGGGACTGTGAAATGCTGTGGATAAGTCTGGTCGATCTTCGGAAAAATCGGATTGCCGCAAACATTAACATATTTCCACAAAACATCCTCTGTGGATTGTGAATAAAATCTTTTCGCTACGCTAGGGTTGCAACGATTCTGACAGTTCGGTGATCAGTCGTTGCAGCGTTTCGTCCGTCGCTACGAGCGACTCGATCTTCTCAACGGAGTGAATCACAGTCGTGTGGTGCTTGCCGCCGAACGCTCGACCAATCTCCGGATAACTGTGTTTCGTCAGGTGCTTGCACAAGTACATCGCCACCTGCCGCGGATGCGAAATGTGCCGCGCATTGTTTTTGGAGATCAGCTCTTCGCGTGTCAGTTTGTAAGTTGAGGCGACCAACTTTTGAATCTGCTGAATCGTAACTGCGGCCGACTCTTCTTCCTTCGCGATATTCCTAATCGCGTCCTGCGCCAGGCTCTTCGAAATCGGTTCGCCTCGCAGAGACGAAATCGCAATCAACCGGATTAGCGACCCTTCCAACTCGCGCACATTGCTCTTGACGCGACTCGCAATAAACATCGCGACGTCATCGGGAATTGCAACGCCAATCAGATCGCCTTTTCGTTTCAGAATCGCGATCTTCGTTTCGAGATCCGGCGGTTCGAGGTCCGCAATCAGTCCCCATTCGAAACGCGAGTGTAAGCGCTCTTCGAGAGTCGGTATCTCGCGAGGCGGACAGTCGGAACTGATGACGATCTGCTTTTGCTGATCGTAAAGAGCATTGAAGGTATGAAAGAACTCTTCCTGCGTTCGCTCTTTTCCCGCCATAAACTGGACATCGTCGATCAGCAACACGTCGACCGAGCGATACTTCTCGCGAAAACTCTGCGTCTTGTCGTAGCGAATCGCGTTGATGAGGTCATTCATGAACCGCTCGGACGAGATGTAACAAAGCTTCAAATGTTGATTCCGCGATTTGATCGCGTGACCACACGCGTGCATCAGGTGCGTCTTGCCCAGTCCGACACCCCCATACAAGTAGAGCGGGTTGTAAGTTCTGCCAGGCGCTTCTGCGACGGCAAGTGACGCAGCGTGCGCGAACTGGTTGCAGGAACCTACTACGAAGCTCTCGTAAGTGTATTTGGCGCTCAGCGCCGGCTCGGGATGCTGGATCGAAGAAAGGTCTGTTTCTCTGGCGACCGCCATCGCCGCGGCAGCTCCGGCGCCGGTCGACACTGAAGCGGGTTCAATCACTTCCACTGACTCAATGGAAGCTGGGACTTGATCGGATCGCCATTCAGTCCCTTTGCCGATTACCCAATCGACGGAATAGTCGGACAGGTGCAGATCGTTGAGCGAGTCCGCCAGCACACTCGCGTAGTGATTAACCACCCAATCTTTTACTACCTGGTTCGGCGCGCGCAGGTTGAGGACGTGCTGAGAACTGTCGAGGCTTTCAAATTGTATCGGTGAAAACCAGGTCTCAAAGGTGTTTTGGTTGAGTCGGCCTTTGAGAGAGTGGAGTATTCGGCCCCAAACGTTCGTCTCTACATAGTTGTTCATCAGTAAAATCGTGGAGGGGATGGCTTTCAATTGAGTAAAGCCCACACAACAGAACCGTACGGATTAGTAGACGGCTCTGTCCGACGAACTCTAGCTGTTCCTATCCCCCTGCCCCTTCCTGTCAGCGCCCAAACGGGCAAAGCCGGATAGTTTTCCACAGCGTTTTCCACAGCCCGTGGAAAAACTAAGACCCGGTTAAAGTAATGCTTTAAAGTCTTTTAGTTTCAACTGTTTACAGGGTGGCTGCTTTCAAGGCGAGCGGAGACTAACACATAACTTTCGCTTCGATCAAGGGACGCGGACGAATAAAACAACCCACCGTTAAAGGGCCCGGAATCGTGGTCAGATTCGCCGCGCTCAAGGGCTCGATCCCGCGTGAATAGCACTCGCGATCAACCGTTAAATGACCCTCCGTTTCTTGACATAAACCCAACGGCAGATTAGTCTTGCCGTTTTCGTTTTGAGGAGAATTCATCACCATGTCGAAACGCACTTTTCAACCTAACAACCGTCGACGCGCAAAAACCCACGGCTTTCGCGCGCGCATGGCCAGCAAAAACGGACGCCTGGTGTTGAAGCGACGCCGCGCCAAAGGAAGAAAGCGTCTCACACCTTCTCACTACTAGAAGGTCGTTGCGCCTTTCGGCATGCGTAATTATTTGCGAGACAGCCGAGAATTCCAACACGTCTACAGGAACGGTAAACGCTACGACGGCGTATTCATCACAGTATTTGTTATTGAGAATCAGGGATTGGAACATCGTCTCGGGGTGACGGCCTCGAAGAAGGCTTTAGGCAAGGCGGTGCAGCGGAACCGAGCGAAGCGATTGCTTCGTGAAACCTTTCGATCGAATGAACCGTCTTTACGCGCGCTCTCGAGAAGCTACGATTGGGTTTTGAACGCCAAGAAGGCGGTTTTAGATCAAAAAGTTCATGCTCCGGAGCAGGAATTAGCGGGGATTATTGAAAAGATAGGCAGGTTGGAAACGCGCGACGTTTCGGGGTAAGCGGTAGTGGTGTGAAGAGCATTCTGATCTCATTTCTCAAGTTTTATAAGTTGGCGATATCACCACTCTTACCACCTTCGTGCAGATTCACTCCTACATGTTCAGAGTATGCGGTTGACGCCATATCTCGTTACGGAGCGCTGCGTGGAACCGCATTGGCCGCACGTCGAATACTCCGTTGTCACCCATTCAATCCGGGCGGTTACGATCCGGTGAAATAGCCGGTTTATATATTTGTATCGTTTAGTAAGAGATGAACCAGAAACGAGTCTTATTAGCTTTAATTCTCTCATCCACAATATTGCTTTTGTGGACTTATTTTTTTCCTCCGGTAAAACCTCCGCAGAACGCGCAACCGGGTGCATCGCCGAGTCCGTCCGCGAGCGCTAATGCTTCGCCGGCGACCCAAACCGGCAACGCGAATCCAACGACGTCAACGCCGGTCCAGGTCGCGAACATTAACGCGGCGCCGAGGCGAACGATCACCGTTGCGACTCCGCTTTATATCGCGAAGTTTGACACGCAGGGCGCCGAACCCGTCAGTTGGGTGATCCTTAAAAACCGGATCAGTCAGTTGGAGATCTATTCCGTCAAAGGAAAGAAGCAGGACAAGATCCCTCTCGAACTGATCTCTTCAGAAGGACTTCAGCGACAGCCTCGATTAGTTCCACTTCAATTGCAAACCGGCGATGCTTCGTTGGATGAAGTGCTGCGCGCTGCGACTTATCAAGTCGAAGGACTTGATTCTCCGCAAGGTGACGTCACGATCGACTTGACGCACGGTGGGAAAAAAGAGCTGACATTTGTTTTTGAGGATTCGAACCAGGTTCAGGTTCGGAAGACGATAGGCTTCGACTCTGAGCGCTACGAAACGGATCTGCTTGTTTCAGTTAAGCGCGGCGGGCAGGCGGTCCCGCAGGTGAAAGTTGCAGTTGGACCAAGTATCGGCGATCAGGGAGTTGGCCATCACACGTTTTATTCGGTTGCACCGGAAGCGATTGCGATCGTTAACGGCAAAGTGGAGCGACATCTTGCTCCATCCATCAATGGCAACAAGAATAGTCCTGACAGGCTGGTTTTGAATGGGCCATATGATTGGGCCGGCGTCGGCGACACGTATTTCGCGATGGTCGTCATACCATCGCAAAAGACGGATGGCCTCGAATACCGGACGACAGCCTACGAGTACAAGAACAACGGCGGTGCGCCCGAGAAGAGGTTTCTGATTACGGCCTACGCGCCGATACCGTCCGATGGTTCGCGCACGCTCATCTATGCGGGCCCCAAGGACCACTTCCTGCTCGAGGAGGCAAGCACCGACATTACTGCCGCCGTTAATCGGACCGTCGATCTCGATGGGTTGATCGATTACGGATATTTCTCATGGTTATCGCGACCGTTGGCCGTACCGATCCTCCAAGCGATCACGTACCTAAGCAGACTCACGAGCAGTTACGGCGTTGCGATCATTCTCTTCACGATTGTGATTTACTCGCTGTTCTTCCCGCTGAAGTGGCGCTCGTCGAGGGCGATGAAAAAAGCGGCGAAGCTTGCGCCGAAGATGAAAGAGCTGCAAGAGAAGATCAAAGGTCTCAAGCAGAACGATCCGCGTTTGAAGGATCTGCAAATGGAGCAGCTCAAGTTGATGAAGGAGGGCAATCCGCTGGGAGGCTGTTTGCCGCTGCTGATTCAAATGCCGTTTCTGTTTGCGTTGTATCGAGCGATCACGATCTCGCTCGATTTTCGTCAGGCCAGTTTTCTGTGGATACCGGATCTTTCGGCCGCCGAGCCATATCTAATTCACATCCTGCCGATCCTGATGACAGGAACGATGGTGGTTCTGCAACTGGTGACGCCCGCGCCGTCAGCCGATCCGTTGCAGCGCAAGATGATGGCGATCGGTATGCCGCTTTTCATGCTTTACATTTTGTGGAGCGCGCCGTCGGGTTTAGTTCTTTACTGGTTGGTTGGTAATATAGTCGGCTTCAGTCAGCAGTTTCTGATAAACCATTGGACCAAGTCGGACGACGATCAGGTTCCAGCGCCACCCGAGAAAGGGTCGCCCCCGAAGAGGAAGAAGCGGCCGGATCCCGTGCCGTCGGGTTCGTGAGATCGTCCGGTAGGTAATAAGACATGAGTGAGGCTACTCAACAAGCAGCAGAGTTTCTCGAGAACGTCTTCGACATGACGGGCCTGCAACTGCGCGTGAAAGTGAAGCAGGCGATCAGTGGCGAGGTTTTGGATATCGAGGGCCAGGACGCCGAATTGCTTCAGGCCCAGACCGGAGAACTACTCGAAGCGCTGCAACACTTGATCAACCAGGTGTTCGGACGAAGCCTCGCCGGCGGAGAACGGCTCGTTTGTGATGTTCACGGATTTCGCGCGACGCGTGAAGCTGAGTTGCAAACGATGGCCAATTTCGCAGCGAATCGTGTGCGACAGACGGGCGTCGCATTTACGTTTGAACCGATGAGCGCGAATGAACGACGCATTATCCATTTAACACTCGCCGACAGTCCGGATCTCTCAACGGAGTCGATCGGCGAAGGCGCCGAGCGCAAGTTGAGAATCAGTCCGAAAAGCGCTGCCCGCTAGTTTTGTTGGGTTCCTCCCCTTAGTTTGCCTTTCCACAACTTACGATGAGTACCATCGTCGCACTATCCACTCCAAGAGGCCGCGGCGCTCTTGCTGTGATTCGTCTGAGTGGTCCACTCGCGATCAATATCGCAACTCAGATGGCCGGACTCGACGATATCGAACCTCGAAAAGCCAAGCTCACAAAGCTCGTTCGCGAAGATCAGATCATCGACGAGGTGATTCTCACGTGCTTTCTGGCGCCCCACTCGTTGACGGGTGAAGACGTCGTCGAAATCAGTTGTCATGGATCGCCCGCCGTCGTGCGACAGATCGTCGATCGAACTTTGGAGCTCGGGGCAGCGTTGGCTGGTCCAGGTGAGTTCACGCTGCGAGCTTTGTCGAATGGCAAGATCAACCTGGCCCAGGCTGAGGCGATTCGTGATTTGATTTCCGCGCAGACTGATGCGGCTGTGAAACAAGCGGCACGTCAGATGAATGGCGAGCTGTCGAACACGCTGAGTCCGTTGAAAGAGAAGTTGGTTGAAGTGATCGTGCTGCTCGAGTCGGCGCTCGAGTTTGTTGAGGACGATCTGCCGGCACCGCGCATGAATAAGATTGAAGAGACGCTTGCCTCAGTGATTGGCGAGGTCGAGAAACTGAGCGCGAGTTTCAGTGCCGGACGTCTACTTCAGGACGGAGTACGAGTGACGATCGCCGGCTGTCCAAATGTCGGTAAGTCTAGTTTGTTCAATAGTTTAGTGGCGCATGAACGAGCGATCGTAACTGAAATCCCGGGGACAACGCGTGACACGCTTTCGGAGGCGATCGACCTTGGCGGTATCCCCGTGATTCTTACCGACACCGCCGGCGTTCGCGAAACGAGTGATGGGATCGAAACGCTCGGGATCGAGCGAACTCATCGCGCGTTGAGTGATGCAGACCTCGTGCTCGTGGTGCTTGATGGAAGCGAAGAAGTTGGACCAGCAGATCGCGACCTGTTGAGTCAGACCGCGGAGAGCCGGCGACTCGTCTTGATGAATAAGAGTGATCTCCCGTCTTTCAAAGGCGCGAGCGGTTGTCTTGGAGTGCCTCGTACTATTAATGTGTCAGCACGTACGGGTGAAGGTCTCGATGCTCTGCGCGACGCAATGCTCGAGAGCTTGAATAGCGCCGGAGTTGAAGACCAGGGACTGCTGATCACCAACGTGCGGCATTACGATCTGTTGTGTCGGACGAAGCAGGAACTCGAGTTGGCCCAGGCCGCGTTTCGAGATCGGCATAGTGAAGAGTTGGTACTGGTGCCGCTGCACAATGCGTTGAAGTACCTGGGACAGATTACCGGCGAGACGACGACGGAGGATATTCTGTCGGAGATCTTTGCGACGTTTTGTATCGGAAAGTAAGGCGATGTCATTTGACGAGATTTTCAAGGTGATTGTGATTGGCGCCGGGCACGCCGGCTGCGAGGCCGCTTCTGCTGCTGCGCGGCTCGGTGCGGAAACCGGTTTAATCACACTGAATCTCGATCTCGTCGGACAGATGTCGTGCAATCCAGCGATCGGCGGTATCGCGAAGGGGCACCTGGTGCGGGAGATCGATGCACTCGGCGGCATCATGGGACGCGTAATCGATCGCACCGGCATTCAGTTCCGGTTGCTAAATAGATCGCGAGGACCCGCTGTGCAGTCTCCGCGGGCTCAGGCCGATCGCATGCGGTACCGCGCCGAGATGCGCCGAACGCTCGAAGCCACGCCGAATCTCCATCTGCGGCAAGGCAAGGTGGTCGACTTTGTAATTCGCAACGGTCGGATGGCGGGTGTGACGCTCGAAGATGGAAGATGTTTTGCGGCGCAGGCGGTTGTCGTTGCGACTGGAACCTTCCTGAATGGCTTGATTCATACCGGTCGACGAACGTATCGCGGAGGTCGCGCGGGTGAGCCGGCGTCGATTGAGCTTGCGGAGGCTTTAAAGAATCTCGGATTTCCGGTTGGCAGGCTCAAGACGGGCACTCCGCCACGTCTGGATGGACGGACGATTGATTGGGGGGCGTTCGAACCACAGCCAGGCGATCGAGTACCGGTGCCGTTTTCGTTTGCGACGGATGAAATCGAGCAGGAACAGATCAAGTGCTACATCGGCTATACGACGGAGCGAGTTCACGACACGATCAGAGACAACATCGCTGAGTCGCCGCTCTATTCGGGGAAGATCCGGGGCGTTGGTCCGCGATACTGTCCGTCAATTGAAGACAAGGTCGTGAAATTTTCAGATAAGTCGCGGCATCAGCTATTCCTCGAACCTGAAGGACACGACACAAACGAAGTCTATTTGAATGGCTTCTCGACTTCCCTGCCCGCCGAGATGCAACAGGAGCTCGTGCGGATGATTCCGGGGCTCGAAGAAGCGCGGGTGATTCGCCCCGGCTACGCCATCGAATACGACTTTGTCGATCCGCGGGAGTTGGGACCGGATTTGCAGACTTCGCGAATCGCAGGGCTTTTCCACGCGGGTCAAATCAACGGAACCACGGGTTATGAGGAGGCCGCCTGCCAGGGACTGGTGGCGGGAATTAACGCCGCTCTCTTCACGCAGAAACGAGCGCCAGTGCGACTGCGTCGGGAGGAGTCGTACACCGGGGTTCTCATTGAGGATCTGATCAAGCAGGGCGTCGACGAGCCTTATCGAATTTTCACGTCGCGCGCCGAGTATCGGCTTGCGCTGCGGTACGACAACGCCGATGAACGTCTCGAAAGGTATGGACGGGCAATTGGTCTCGTTGGGGATTCGGATTGGGAGCGGTTCAATGCTCGACAGGCGCGATTGGCGCATCTGCGCTCCGCGCTCGATAACACCCGGCTGCGCCGTTCGGACACTCAACACGCGGCCGTCTCGGTGCTCCTCGAATCGGATCTTGGCGACGTGATTTCTCTTTCCCAGTTGGCGAAGCGGCCGAAGGTCACGTCCGATCTGATCATGTCGCTTTTGCCCGGCGAGCTGAAGCCGGTGGCGGAAGCGGACTTGAATTCCGTATTGGCCGATTCCCTTTACTCCGGCTACATCGAATCGCAAAAGGCGACGATCGGCCGGCTGTACCAGCACGACGGGCTCCGGATTCCGCGCGAAACGACATTTGCGACGATCAGCGGTCTCTCGAACGAGATCGTCGAACGTCTCGACCGTGCACGTCCCGAGACCTTCGGCGAGGCGCGTCGTCTTCCCGGAGTAACACCTGGCGCCCTCTCTACACTCCTCGTCTTCCTATCCGCTCAACAAAAAAGCGCGTAGAACTGCCAAGGTTTCACGTGGAACGCCTGATTTGTGTTAATGTTCGCGGGACACGTGAAACACCGTTCATCAGTCTCAAGGAGAGGTGCCCCCGCGACGATAGATGGCTAGAATCATAGCCGTAGCGAACCAAAAAGGCGGAGTCGGTAAGACCACGACCGCGGTCAACCTAGCCGCCACTATCGCCAGTTGGGGGAGCCGGGTCCTGCTAGTCGACGCCGACCCGCAAGGAAACGCCACCTCCGGTGCCGGCGTGCAACGCGGCAGTTTCAGACGAGGCCTTTACCACAGCCTCGTTCTAGAAGAGCCAATCACCTCGATCAAGCTTCCGACCATCATTCCCTCACTCGAAGTCGTTCCGTCAAACAAAGATCTCGCCGGTGCAGAGATCGAGTTGGTCGAAGTCGAACAGCGCGAGTTTCGACTGAAGCGCGCCCTGGCAGCGATTGAACCCGATTACGAGTACCTGATCATTGACTGTCCGCCGTCGCTCGGTCTGCTCACGCTCAATGCGCTGACCGCCGCGAAGTCGCTGGTCGTCCCGATTCAGTGTGAGTACTACGCCCTCGAAGGTGTTACCGAACTCTTCGACACGCTCGCCCGCATCCGGCGACTTCACAACCCCGGTCTGATGATCGAGGGGCTTCTCCTCACCATGTACGACGAGCGCACGAACCTTTCGGCCGCAGTCGCCGCGGACCTGCGTGACTTTTACGGTCTCCAGGTTTTCCAGACGGTAATCCCACGAAACGTGAGGCTGGCCGAAGCCCCCAGCCACGGCAAACCAATAATCGCTTACGACGCGAATTCGAAAGGGGCCGAGGCGTACTCGCGATTGGCCCGGGAGATTGTCTATGAATCGAAAAGCGCTGGGTCGGGGTTTGGGGGCGCTGCTGTCCTCTGACCGCACGATCGACCTCGGAGCCGAACCATCAGAAGTTGACGTCGACTCGATAATTCCCGGGCCGATGCAGCCACGCACAAACTTCGACGAAGCCGCTCTCGAGAGTCTGGCGGAATCAATCAAGACGCACGGCGTCGTCCAGCCGTTGCTGGTGAGACGTCGTGGAGAAGGCTTCGAATTGATCGCCGGTGAACGACGCTGGCGGGCAGCAAGGCTTGCGGGGTTGACTCGTGTGCCCGTTCTCGTGAAAGAGGTCGCCGACCAGAACCTCCTCGAGATCGCGCTAATTGAGAACATCCAACGCGAAGACCTCAACCCGATCGAAGAAGCCCAAGCCTACAAACGGCTCATCGAAACGGTCGGACTCACTCAGGAAGCACTGGCCACGCGCGTCGGCCGGGATCGCTCGTACATCACAAACTACCTACGACTACTGAAGCTCCCCGAGGATTTGCAAAAACTCGTCATCGAAGGTCGCCTCTCCACCGGCCACGCTCGCACCATCCTTGGCTTGTCGCATGTCGATCTTCAACGTCGACTTGCCCGGCAAGTTCTCGAGGACGGACTCTCCGTTAGGGCCACCGAGATCCTGGTTCAGAAGGCATCCGCCGACAAGCCGCCGCGCGCTCCTCGGGTCGCACAGACGGTCGATCCGAACATCAGGGCCGCGGAGACGAAACTGAGGCGTGCTCTCGGAACGCAGGTTCGGATAGTACAGATGGGAAATGAGGGCCGCGGCAGAGTCGAAATCAGCTTCTATAACACCCAGGATCTCGACCGCATCTACGATCTACTCATCACTGCCGCCCCGGTCTAAACCAAAGTAAAAGGCCGCGCAGTACAATGTACAACCACTGGACCTCCCAAACGAATCACGCGGCGGTCGGTCCTAAACCGAACAACTTTAATGGAATCAGTGACTACCAACACCGGGGTCGTCGGTTGACCCTCCATTGTCACCATGTTAGACTCGCCCGCTTTTCGGCGGGCATAAATAACAAACAGATAGAGGAATCGGATGTTCCTGGCAGAAGCCTCAATTCAGTTGGTTCCTGACGGCACCTTGCTGCTCCACCTGGTCGTGATCTTCTTAATGGTGTTCATCCTGAACCACACACTGCTCAAACCCATCAACCGGATCCTTGCGGAGCGGGAAAAGCAGATCGGCGGACGTCTCAGCGAAGCTCAAATGCTGAGCGCGGACGCTGAAGAAAAAACGAGGCAATACCAATCCGCCTTACGCGAAGCCCGTTCGGACGGCTACCGCTTACTGGAGAAGGAGCGAGCCGCCGGTCTAAAGCAGAAGGACGAAAAGGTTCGGCAGCATCGCGAACAGCTTTCGCAAACGGTTGCGAAGGAGCTCGATTCGATCCAGAAGCAACAGGAGAAGGTCCGCGCCGAACTCGAACAACAAGCGGCCTCGATGGGCGTATTAATAAGTTCTCAAATACTGCGCCGGCGCACTTAGTTAAAGACGATGTACATACTTGCGTCTTGGGAATTGCCCGCATGGGCCAACTATCCAGGTCTCGAAGCCTGGAAGTTTTTCAATCTTTTTGTCTTCGTCGGTGTGATGATCTACATCCTGCGACGAAAGATCAGCGAAGCGTTGGCGCAGCGTCGCGACGCCATCAAGCAGGAGTTGGTCGACGCGCAGCAGCGCAGGGAACGCGCGTTGGCCCAGGTTGCTGACGCTGAGGCTAAGTTGAACCGCGTCGATGCCGACATCCAGTCGATCCACGAACACGCACAACAGGAAGCCAAATCCGAACGCGAGCGATTGGCAGCCGCGACCAAACGCGAACTCGAAAAACTCGAGCACCAGGCGCGCAGAGAAATGGAAACCGCTGACAAAGTCGCGCGCAAACAACTGCGCCAGTTTTTCGCGAAACGGAGCATCGACGTTGCGCGCAACGCAGTAAGCACGCAAATGAAGCCCGAAGACGACGTGTTATTGATCAAGGAAAGCATTGGCGAATTGAGGAGGACGCGAGTTTGAGTTTGCAGACGATTGCGCGTCGTTACGCGTCAGCCCTCGCCGATGTGGTTATCGAGAGAAAAGAAGAGCGCGAGGTCCAACAAGAGATCGATCAGTGGTCCTCGATGATCGAGGCCAATCGGGAGCTGAAGGAAGTCTTTGCGAATCCCACCGTCGCTTCTGATAACAAGAGCAAAGTTCTCGAGGAGTTGATTTTGCGCACGCGTGTGAGACCGACGACTGCGAGCTTTCTCCGCGTGCTATTGAGAAACCAGCGCCTCTCCCAGTTGCGAGACGTAGCTGAACGTTTCGCTCAGGTCCTCGACGAGCGTGGTGGCGTAGTTTCCGCCCACGTCACGACGGCGAAACCGATTCCCGATGATCTCAAGAGCCAACTGCGCGACACACTCGCAGCCGCAACCGGACGAAGCGTGCGCGTCACCTTCAACACCGACGAGACAATCATCGGCGGTTTGGTAGCGCGCATTGGCTCAACCATTTTCGACGGCTCCGTTCAAAATCGACTGGAGCGCTTGTCAGACGAACTCGCGGGTAGTTAAAGCGTAAGTAATTTAGAGGAAATCATGGAACCGATAAGAGCTAGCGAAATCAACGAGATTATTCGTAAACAGATCGAAAACTTCGATAACGACGGCACCGTCACCGAAGTCGGAACCGTTATCAAGATCGGCGACGGCATCGCCGAAATTCACGGTCTGGAGAAGGTCATGGCCGGTGAACTGCTCGAGTTTCCTCATGACGTTCGCGGCCTCGCGCTGAACCTCGAAGAGGACAAAGTCGGCGCGGTGTTGTTCGGCGAGTTCCAGACGATCCGCGAAGGCGATCTCGTGAAGCGCACCGGGCGCATCATGCAGGTGCCGGTCGGCGAAGCGCTGGTCGGTCGCGTGGTCGACGTGCTGGGCAACCCAATCGATGACGGTGGTCCAATCGTCACGGAACACTACTATCCCGTCGAGCGCATCGCTCCGGGCGTGGTCGATCGGCAGCCGGTGAAAGAGCCACTGCAAACCGGTCTGAAGGCAATTGACGCGATGGTACCCATCGGCCGCGGTCAGCGCGAGCTGATCATCGGCGATCGACAAACGGGCAAGACCGCGGTCGCCGTCGACACGATCATCAATCAAAAAGGTAAAGATGTAGTCTGCATCTACGTCGCGATCGGTCAAAAGGCCTCGACCGTGGCCCAGGTCGTGAAGACGCTTCAGGACTTCGGCGCGATGGACTACACCATCGTGATCAAGGCGACCGCTTCCGATCCGGCCGCGATGCAGTTTCTCGCGCCTTACTCCGGCGCCGCGATGGGTGAATACTTCCGCGACAACGGCAAGCACGCGCTCACGATCTACGACGACCTTTCTAAACAGGCCGCCGCGTATCGCGAGATCTCGTTGTTGCTGCGACGACCACCGGGCCGCGAAGCGTATCCGGGCGACGTGTTCTATCTCCACTCGCGTCTGCTCGAACGCGCGGCGAAACTTTCCGACCTCAAGGGCGGGGGCTCGCTGACGAGCCTGCCGATCATCGAAACGCAAGCCGGTGATATCTCGGCGTACATTCCCACGAATGTGATCTCAATCACCGACGGACAGATCTTCCTCGAAGCGGACCTCTTTAACAGCGGCTTCCGCCCCGCGATCAACGTCGGCAACAGCGTCTCGCGCGTGGGCGGATCGGCCCAGATCAAGGCGATGAAACAGGTCGCCGGCACGTTGCGTTTGGACCTGGCCCAATTCCGCGAACTCCAGGCATTCGCGCAGTTCGGTTCCGATCTGGATCGCGCGACGCAAGCACAGTTAGCGCGCGGACAGCGACTCACCGAAATCTTGAAGCAGCCGCAGTATCAACCGGTGGACGTCGAGAAACAGGTGCTCGTGATCTGGGCGGCGACCAACGGCTACGTGGACGACGTTGCGATCGAAGACGTACGCCGCTTCGAGTTGGCCTTGTTGAAGTTCGTCGAGAATTCGCGCCCCGGATTGCTCACGGCGATTTCAGAAAAGAAATCGCTCACAGACGAGATCAAAGCGGATCTGAAACAAGTGTTGGAAGACTTCAAAGACACATGGCAGCGGGAATCCGACTCGATGGATTTCCCCGGCGCGTCAGCAAGGGAGGCTTCGTCAGCCGCGGCGCCATCAGCTTAATCAATGCCGAATCTTCTGGACATTCGCCGGCGCATCAAGTCGGTCAAGAACACGCAGCAGATCACTAAAGCCATGAAAATGGTGTCTGCCGCGAAACTCAAACGCGCGCAGGATCGCGTCGTGACCGCGCGTCCGTTTGCAAACAAGATGATGGAGGTGCTCGGTGAACTCGCCAAACGGACCGACGAAAACTTCCATCACCCGCTGCTCGATCGACGTGGCGACGAACGTTACTTACTCGTCCTTGTCACCGCGGATAAAGGACTATGCGGTGCCTTCAACACGAACCTGACGAAGGCTGCGCAAGCATTCATCAAAGACAATCCCGACAAGACCGTCGAACTTCTCCCAATTGGGCGTAAGGGCCGCGACTTCTTCCGCAATCGTCACGCGACACTCGTCGGAGAGTTTCTCGGACTGACCGGCAAGGGACGCGTCGAGTTTTCGGAAGCGCTGGAAGTCGCTCGTCACATCATCAAGCTCTACACGGACGACCCCGGCATCGACAAAGTTTTTCTGATTTACAACGAGTTCAAATCGGTGCTCTCGCAACGCGTGGTGCTCGAACAGTTGCTGCCTGTTGCTCGCGCACAGGAAGAAGAGTCGGAAGCGAAGTCTCAACAAGCAGAGAACCTGGTCGATTACATCTACGAGCAACCGCCCGAGGAAATATTTGCCAGGCTGTTGCCGCGGCTGATCGAGACGCAGATCTTCCGAGCGCTGCTCGAGTCAGTGGCCTCTGAGCATGGTGCGCGCATGACTGCAATGGATTCCGCGTCGAAGAATGCGAGCGAACTGATCGACACTTTGACGTTGAACATGAATCGCGTCCGTCAGGCCGCAATCACCAATGAGATTATCGAAGTCGTTTCCGGAGCGGCGGCCCTCTAGAACGTCCTCTAAAACGATTAGCCGGTACCTCCCACTGATCGCCTGGATGGCGTTCATTTCGTTTGCTTCAACCGGCAACTTCTCCGCCTCAAACACCTCGCGAATCATTGGACCGCTGGTCCTGTGGCTGTTTCCGGACACGACCCCGGAGACCATGCTGGCGATCCATGCTGTCACACGAAAGATCGCACATCTCTTGGAGTACGCGCTGCTCGGACTCCTCGCCGCCCGTGCTTTTCGCGGTTCGCCCCGTGAGGGATTACGCGCGCGCTGGTTTCTCGCTTCTCTGGCCCTCGTTGTTGTCTATGCCCTTGTTGATGAGTATCATCAGGCCTTCGTTCCCTCCCGCTCCGCCTCGATTTACGACAGCCTGATCGACATGGCTGGCGGTTTGGCGGCTTTGATCGCAGTCTGGCGTCGCGACCGGTCTTCATTACCCCGGAGGCGTGCATCAAATTCCCCCGTCTGATCGTATAATCCGGCTGGTTTCGATTCTTGTCAGGAAATGAGGCTCAAATGGGAATACTTGACCGCCTAAGTCCTAGCTCGCAGTTCATCGAGGTAATCGAGTGGCTCGACGATAGCAGCAACACTCTCGTGTATCGCTTTCCGGTGAAAGACCAGGAGATCAAGAACGGCGCACAGCTCATCGTGCGCGAATCGCAGGCCGCGATTTTTGTCCATGAGGGCCAGATTGCGGACCAGTTCCCCCCGGGCCGCTACACGATTGACGGCGGCAACACGCCGATACTTTCGAAGCTGGGCGCTTGGAAGCACGGTTTCAATTCGCCGATGAAATCGGAAGTTTATTTTGTAAACACGAAGCAGTTTACCGATCTGAAGTGGGGCACGCCGAACCCGGTGATGATGCGCGACAGCGACTTCGGCATGGTCCGTCTGCGCGCCTTCGGTATCTACTCGATGCGCGTTGGTGATCCAAAGGCGTTTATTTCGGAGATTGCTGGAACGAACGCGCATTTCGTAACCGACGACATTGAAGGTCAACTCAAGCGTACGCTCGTCAGCGGCTTTAGCGACGCGCTCGCCGAATCGAAGATCGCCGCGCTCGATCTCGCTTCAAACTACGACGAACTCTCCGCGCTAACACGGCAGAAGTTGAATGAAGAGTTCCAGTCGTTTGGCTTGCAGTTGACGAAGTTCCTGGTTGAGAACATCTCGTTGCCGCAGGAAGTGGAAGCGGCGATGGACAAACGCACGTCCATGGGTGTCATCGGCGACGTCGGTCGTTACACGCAGTTTCAGGCTGCAGACGCAATGCGCGATGCGGCACAAAATCAGTCGGGTGGTGCTGGCACGGGCGTAGGACTCGGCGCGGGATTCGCGATGGGAAATGCGATGGCCGGCGCGATGAGCGATGCGATGCGACAGTCGAGAGAAAGTAGCAGCGCATCCCAACCAGCCGCTGCGCCAGCCGCAGGCATTGCTTGTGCGCAGTGTGGACATCACAATCCACCGAACGCCAAGTTCTGTCAGGATTGCGGTGCGAAGCAGGGACCAGCGAAGTGCGCGAACTGCCAGGCCGATTTAGCCCCCGGTGCTAAATTCTGCAATGAGTGCGGGCAGAAAGTTTAGCGTAGTAGTGAACACACGGACTTAACCTCATGCTGAGAGCGTTAACGCGTCCCCGTCGGGTTGTCATTACGGGGATGGGGTGTGTTACGCCTTTGGGAATCGGCCGCGAAGCATTCTGGCGCGGACTCCTCGCCGGTGAAAGCGGAGTCCGCCGCATCGCGGCCTTTGATCCTTCCAGTTTTCCCGTCCAGATTGCCGCCGAAGTACCGTCGTTCGACTGGGAAGCGCAACTCAATCCAAAAGATCGCAAGCACGTACCACGCACTGTGCCGCTGGCTCTTGCCGCTGCGCGTGAAGCACTCGAAGACGCGCGTCTGTTTCCTAACGATCTATCACTCGAGGAACGTCGTGCATTTGGTGTTGAGTTGGGGACCGGCGGCGGCGGACTCGCATTCACCGAACAACAGTACGAATACTGGTACGTTGGTCCAACGAGCAAAGCGAGTGTTTACACGATTCCCGCTTCGACGCACGGTGGATTGTCGAGCGAGCTCTCGATGGCGTTTGGTCTGCGTGGGCTCTCTCACATCGTCTCGACGGGCTGCACCAGCTCCACCGACGCGATGGCCTACGCCGCGCAGCACATCGCGCTCGGCCGTCAGGACGTGATGCTTTCCGGCGGCGTAGACGCGCCGATCGCGCCAGGAATTCTCGCCGCCTTCAACCTCATGACCGTGCTGACAAACGATTGGAACGACGAACCGCATCGAGCTTCGCGTCCGTTCTCACGCAATCGATCGGGAATCGTTTTAGGCGAAGGCTCGTGGATCTACGTGCTCGAAGAACTGCGGCACGCAACGAATCGCGGCGCGAAGATCTACGCCGAGCTCGCCGGTTACGGAGCGACGTGCGATGCGTACCACCGAGTGCGCCTGGCTGAAGATGGCCATGAGCCGGCACGCGCGATGCAACTCGCGCTTGACGACGCCGGCTGCGAACCGAAAGACATCGATTACGTGAACCTCCACGGCACGTCGACGCTGCTGAACGATCGCATCGAGACCAGCGCGTTGAAATTAGCGTTTGACGGTCACGCCGCGCGCATACCGATGTCGGCGACGAAGTCGCAGATCGGACACCCGCAAGGTGCGAGCGGCGCCGCAGGTCTGGCCGCGGCGCTCTGCGCGATGCACACAAACAAGATCCCGCCAACAATCAACCTCGACGACCCTGATCCCGATTGCGATCTCGATTACGTCCCCAATGAAGCGCGCGAAGCGAATGTCCGAGTCGCACTATGCAACTGCATCGGCTTTGGATCGAAAAACAGTGCGCTGGTGGTGCAGAAAATCAGTTAATGCTCGATAAGTTCAAGCGGCGGAGTTACGAGCTCGAAGACATCGATACGGGAAACTACACCGCGGCCGAGTACGATGACTGCATCGGCGAGCTGCAGCTCGTGAATCGCTGGATGGGCGATGCGCACACGTTGAAGAGCACGCTGCTGAAGGATGTCGCCGCCGCAGGTTTGAAACAGTTTTCCGTTCTCGACGTTGGCGCCGGATCCGGCGAACTGCTGCGCGTAGCGGCGGATTGGTCCAGGGAAACCGGCCGCAAACTTCGCGCGGTCGGTCTTGAGTTAAACGAACGTTCAGCGTCGGCGATTCTCGAAGAGTCACACGGCTTTCCGGAAATCACTTCCGTGCGCGGCGATGCGTTGTCGCTGCCGTTTGCCGACGCGGATTTTGATTACGTGATTTGTTCGCTGTTTACGCATCATTTCGTTGAAACGCAAGTGGTCCAGATTCTGCGCGAGATGAATCGAGTCGCGCGCCGGCGGATCATCGTGATCGATCTTCATCGTCATCCAGTTGCTTATTTTCTTTACACGACGATCGCAAAGTTACTTTTGAAGAACCGCCTGATTCGCCACGACGGCGCGTTGTCGATACTCAGAAGTTTCAAAGCGGAAGAACTATTTGAATTAGCGAAACGGGCAGGGCTGCGCGACGCATGGGTCGAGCGCCACTTTCCGTTCCGACTGGCGCTGAATGCTCAAACCACCTGATAACAATTACGACGTGATCATCGCGGGCGGTGGACCAGCAGGCGCGAGTGCTGCGATTCATCTCGCGCACGGTGGTGTGTGTGTGTTGCTGATCGAGCAGAAGAAATTTCCGCGACCGAAGTTGTGCGGCGAGTTCATTTCTCCTGAATGCCAGACGCACTTCGAGAAACTCGGTGTTGCCGGTGCGATGATTTCTTCCGGTCCGGCTTTACTCAATGAAACTGTTTTCTATTCGAGCCAAGGGCATCACGTGGCGGTGCCGAGTAGTTGGTTCGGCGGTGGACGCGCCGCGTTCGGTTTGAGCCGGGCGGTGATGGACGAAGTGCTGCTGCGGAGCGCGGAGGAAAACGGCGTCGTCGTTCATGAAGGCGCGAGTATCACTGAACCTTTATTGAACGGCGAGAGAGTTGTGGGTGTGCGGGTGAAGATCGACGGCGCGCACCATGAGTTCCGTGCTCCAATTACGATCGACGCGACCGGTCGTGCTCGCATTCTCTCGCGAAAGATCACCCATGGAACCGGCAAGCGTCCGAGTCTGGTGGCTTTCAAAGCACACTTCAAGAAAACGAAAGTCGCACCCGGCACGTGCGAGATCTATTTCTATCCAGGTGGGTATGGCGGATTGAGCACGGTGGAAGCCGGCACGAGCAACCTGTGTTTCATCATTTCGGCGGAACACGTGAAGCGCTGCAATTCCGATCCGAATGCGGTGTTACGCGAGTGTGTGATGAAAAACCGGCGAGCAGTGCACACGCTTGAAACCGCCGAGGTGAGTTCGGAGTGGTTGAGCGCATCGTGGGAACGGTTTGGCCGTCAGCGGCCGAGTCCCGCTGCAGGTCTGCTGGCGATTGGCGATTCGGCGGCGTTTATTGATCCGTTCACGGGAAGCGGGATGTTGATGGCGTTCGAGAGTGGTGAACTGGCGGCGCAAACGATTCTGCGTCATCGGCACGAATCGTCGATGGATCTCGAAACCAATTACATCGCAGCTTATCGCCAGGCTTTTGACTCACGTCTCCGAATTTGCGGATTGCTTCGCCGCGCCGCCTTCAGTCCTCGCTTTGCTGAGCTGGGTATCGCGATCTGCGGCGCCAGCGAGCGCTTTCGCAACCGGCTTGCGCGCTCGACACGGGCCCACCCGAAATCACATAAATTCTTGCCAGAGAAGCTCTTTTAGAGTACAAAGGCTGAGCAGTTTGGTCTCTCTTACACTGCTTCATGTCTCTCGTCCAACGGTAACGAAACGTAAACAAAGTCTTGATTGACTGCGCGAGTTTCAGAGTCGCGAAATTTAGTTAAGGAGAATACGGCGATGTCAGTATCCTTCATGTCCGGGCTTGTCAGATCATGTCGAATCACTTTCCTGCTGGTGATCACTCTCGCAGCAGCGAGTGTGGCCTTCGGACAGGCACAGTCGAATGCTGCGGACCTTCAAGGCACCGTACGAGACGCGACTGGCGCCGTAGTCACAAACGCGACCGTCACCGCGCGTAACGCCGCGACAAACGTCACGCGTACCGCAACGACGAACGACGAAGGTCTCTATCGCATCATCAATCTGCCGCCAGGCGACTATGAAGTCACGGTCGAAGCAGCGAACTTCAAAAAACTCGTGCTGCCGACGATCACCGTAACTATCGGCCAGACGGCCCAGTTGAACGCGGACCTTCAACCCGGTGAGATCTCCGAAACTGTCGTCGTCTCCGACGCGACTTCCCAGATCGTCGAGACCACGAAAACGGCCGTCGCAACGACGATCCAACAGCAGCAAATCAACAGTCTCCCGATCAACGAACGCAACTACATCAATTTTGCAACTCTGTCATCGCCGGTAAGTCGCGATGCCGGCCGTCCGATCGGACCAGCTCCCACCACCGGTTTGAACTTCGGTGGTCAGCGCGGGCGTTCGAACCTCGTGCAAGTTGACGGCGCCGACAACACTGACAACTCAGTAAACGCATCGAAATCAACTGTCAGTCAGGAAGCCGTGCAGGAGTTTCAGGTAGTAATAAACTCGTTCGCGCCGGAGTTTGGTCGTTCCGCTGGCGGCGTCGTGAACGTCGTCACGAAATCGGGTTCGAGAGAGCTTCATGGAAACCTGTTTGGGTTCTTGCGTCACCGGAGCTTCCAGGCCCGCAACGCTTTCGCACCCATCGAGGATCCGCCGTTTACGCGAACGCAGTACGGATTCACGATTGGCGGCCCATTCAATCCGGAGCACACGTTCTTCTTCTTTGCGTTCGAGCAACGACGACGGAACGAATCCGGATTTTTCACGAGCAACGTGGCGCAGGGTTTGAACGGCTCCGCGACGATTCCCGTTATTCCGGGGCTGAATCCGATCGCGCGCACCTTCAATAACATCACGCCGCAACAGGCCGCATTTATCAACGCCCTCGTCGGCAGCGGAAATCCGACCAACATCTGCGGTGCTCGCGCTTACGCGTTCTTTGCATCCAGCGGCGGCACGACCGCTCTGACCGGCAGCAACTCGCTGACGTCACCAAACGACGGCAGCTTGTGTCCGGCGATCAGTCCGATCCTGCCGGGCGCGATTGGACCACGCTTCATTCTGTCCGGCGCGCCCGTTCCTAGTGGCACGACGAACGCGGCGGGTCAGTTCATCGCCTTCCGGCCGCTCAACAGTTTGCAAACAGTGTTTCCGATTACCGACCGTACGACCCTCACCTCGTTCCGCCTGGACCATATGATCACGCCGAGTCAGCAGCTGACCCTGCGCTTTGGCTACAATCCAAGCGAGATCACTGGCATTCAGGTCGAATCGCAGAACCAGTCGCTTGGTCAGAACGACTTTTCACGCACGGGTATTCAGACACTTCATGACGTTCCGGTTGTCGCGACCCTGACCTCAACGCTTTCGCCGACCGTTGTTAACGAAGCGCGGTTCAACTTCGGTTTGCGCCGTGCGACTTTCAAATCGCAAAACGGCGACGCAGTTGCTTTCAACATCTCCGGCACCGCGTTTATCGGACGCGAACTCTTCTCGCCCGTGGTGCGTTCGGAAACGCGTTATGAGTTCACCGACAACATCAACATCGTCCGTGGCGCTCATAACTTTAAATTCGGCGGCGACGTTGCTTTCGTGCGCATCCCCGAGGCGATCTTCGAGTTGAACTTTGCAGGACTGTTCAATTTCGGCGGACTCTCCGCGGCCACTCTGAATCCCGCGTTTGCGGGCGCTCCGGATTTCACCCCGGTGCAACAGTACGGTCTCGGCTTCCCGGCAAACTTCATTCAAGGCTTCGGCAATCCAATCAGCAGCATCAGCAACAAGCCGATGGCCTTCTTCGCGCAGGACGACTGGAACATTCGTCGTAACCTGACGATCAAGTACGGCGTCCGTTACGACATTGAGCTAACGGAACAGATCCCAACGTTGCCATTGACCGATCCACTCTCGGGTATCTCGCTTACGGCCGATCAGGTTCTTGCGGCGCAGGACGCGATGGGCGTGCAACAGGGATTTCCGCGTGACAAAAACAACTGGGCGCCGCGCCTGGCGATCGCGTGGGATCCGTGGGGCGACGGTAAGACGTCCGTGCGTGCCGCGTATGGTCTTTTCTACGATCACCCGCTGCTGGCGATCGCGTTCAACTCCGACATCGCCGATGCCGTGCAACAGCAGCAAGGCATCCTGACGCCGGGAAGTCCGGCGATACTTGACGCCGCGGGACGACCAGTCTTGCTTAACGCCGTTCAGGTTTTCCAAGGCACCGTATGTTCTCAGGCCAACCTCTCACCCTTGTGTCAGGGCTTTATAGCTGCAAATGGACTTCCGTCGACATTCCAAACACCGGGTGTTGCCGCCGGCGCGCAATATCAATTCGGCCGTCAGCGATTCAACGATCAAACGTTCCCGGGCTTTGGTCCAGTGCTGCCGTTCACGCTGCACGTGCAGAAGGACTTCGAGTACTCCTATGCGACGCAGGGCAATTTCACGATCGAGCGCCAGTTGATGGAGGACATGACGCTCTCCGCCAGCTACCTTCACATACAGGCACGTCACTTGCCGCATCCGCTCGATATCAACGCTCCCCGGACTGAGCTACAGATTCAAAACTTCGTTCGTTGGGCAGGACGAAATCCGGTGAGCACCACGGAAGCTATCGCCTTTTCGATTCCGACGACCGGCGCTCCGTGCCCCGGTGGCGTACCGCTCCTATGTTTCACAATGACGACGCCGACCGGTTCTCCGGCATTTCCAACAGCGGGACAAACATTCGCGATCATCATCCCCGGCATGATTGCGGCGCCGCTTACGAATCTCGGCAGTCGCATCATAAACGCAGGTATCGCGAACTTCTTCCGTCCGAGCGCGCCAAACTATTTCCTGGCCCAGGCGCTTTCCGGCGGTCTCGTGTCACCTGCCGTCCTGAATTCCGCACTGGCTGGTACGCTGCGAACGCCTGGCGTCGTTTCGCCGTTTGGCTCGATCAACGCCCAGACCTCGGACGGCAACTCCAGTTACAACGCGCTGAACATAGATCTGAAGAAGCGTTACTCGAAGAACTTCCAGTTCCTCGCGTCGTACACGTGGTCGCATTCGATCGACGATTCATCCGACCTCCAGACGTTGCTGTTGCCGCAGGACAACCGCAACTTCCGGGCTGAGCGGATGGATTCGCTCTTCGATCAGCGTCATCGATTCGTCGTTAGCGGTATGCTTGGATCGCCGAGCAGTTGGACCACGGGATCGGGCTTTCAACGCTTCTTGTCGAACTTCACGATCGCTCCGATCTTCGAGATCTCGTCAGGTCGCCCGTTCAATATCCTGAGCAACCAGGACACGAACAACGACCAGTCGAACCAAACGGACCGTCCAACGGTGCTGGATAGCGGAACGCTGTGCGTGCCCGGGACTACCGGCTGCATACCGTTGATCACGAACGGCCAGTTTTCTAGTGGAAGTCTGCCGCGCAACTCCGGCGTCACGCATCGTTACGTTTCGCTCGACATGCGCATCGCGAAGCTGGTGCCGCTTGGTGAGAGCTTCCGGCTGGAGTTGATCGCGGAAGGATTCAACCTGTTCAATCGGTTCAACGAAGCCGCCGCGTCGCCGTTTATCACAGACGTCAACGCGTTCAACCTGCGCGCCGGCAACGGCCGATACTACAGCCGCCCGACGGCAGCATTCGACCCGCGCCAGTTCCAGTTTGGACTGAAGCTGAACTTCTAGCGTTGGCCCAGGCGCTTTAGTTGTTGCGCGGCGTTGGTGTTTTTCGGATCGAGCTCGAGCGAGCGTTTGTAGTTGCTGATCGCGAGTTCGCGATTGCCGTTTGCCTCGTACGCCTCCGCGACGCTGTCGTAGACGTTCGCGCTGTTCGGATAAAGGAAGACGTTTAATTTGAAGATCTCGAGTGCTTCCTTTGGTTTTCCGCCGCCGTTGAGCATTCGGTAGGCCCAGGCATTCAGATCGTTTTCGAGGGGTTGAAAGTCGGCATTTTTCTTCTTCAACTCCTTGAAAACTTCAATGGCTCGTTCGTAGCCACGTTGCCGCAACTCCATCCTTAATGCAGTCACGGGATCCGACAGCGCGATCTCGGGATCGTAAATCCCAGCCAATTCGTCGATGAATTCTTCGGGGAAAGCACCCACCAGATTAGTCAGCACTACGATCGCCAGTTCATCCTCGGGATAAACAATGAACGCCGCACGACTTCCGCCTGTCGCGATTACGGCGCGGTGTGTCGGCCGCGGCTTGGTCATCCAACCGATGGCCCACTCCGTTGGCGAACCGTCATTAAAGCTGCCTGCGCGCCACAGCGTCTCGAGTGTGGACTTGTTCTTCAACAGCTTTCCGTGCTGAAGGGCAATGAGCCAGCGAGCTATGTCCTCGGCGCTGCTGTTCATGCCGGATGCTGTGCGGCGAAACGGCGGGAACTCCGCGTAGTCGATCACCAGTCTGCCTTGGTCCAACTTTTTACCGTCGATGTTTTGCACGTAACGATAGGTGGGTGTCTTGTTCGAGATTACATCGCGAGAATCGCCAAAGCCGGTGCTTCTCATGCCGCCAATTTGGAATTGTCGTTCCTTAAATACTTCGGCGAACGGTTTGCCCGTTAACTTGTCGATGATCTTTCCCAGCAGGGCGTAGTTTGTTTGGTTATAACTAAAGCGCTCGCCAACGACGGAGGTCATCGGCAGCGATTTCGTTTTCTTCCACAGGTCCTCTTCAGTGACGCCGGCGGGCAAACCGTAGGTGATCGGATCGAGCAGCCGAAGAATGTTGGGCAAACCGGAGACGTGCGTCAGCAGTTGTTTGACGGTGATCGGCTTCCACGAGTCAGGAAGATCGTCCAGGTATCGTGAGATCGGCATATCGAGATTAATCCTTCCTTCTTCAACCAACTGCATGATCGCGACGCCGGTGAATGCTTTTGTGCACGAGTAGATGGGGAAGACCGTGTTGTTTTTTACTGATACGGCGTGTTGAATATCGGCGGTTCCAACAAAGGCCGACAGCACGATTTTTCCGTTCTTCACGACCGCGGCTTGAACGCCGGGGATTCTCCGTTCGCGCATTTCGCGGCGTAGAAACGACTCGACCCGCTGTGCTTGAGATTGAGCGACAGCAGCGCTCTGCCAACTCACAAGAATTAATAGGAATAGAACCAGACGCATACGCCAAAGAAACACCGCACGATACTGGTTAGTGAAGCAATCTTCCGCAAGGTTTCATTGTTAATCGTTCGAGTTCTCGGACGTTAATCAACGGGAGACAAGCCAGATGCAGTTTTTAATCGAGACTCGTGAATTGACGCGCCGGTTCGGGGCGCGCGTCGCCGTGGACGAGCTGAATTTATCGGTGCCGGCGGCAGGTGTTTACGGGTTTCTTGGGCCAAACGGCGCGGGCAAGACGACGGCGATCCGCATGTTGCTCGGACTGATCCGGCCGAACGCCGGCGAGGTCCGTTTGTTCGGCGTTCACGCCACAGCCGGCAACCGCGCTTCGTTGATGCGACGTGTTGGCGCGCTCGTCGAGTCGCCTTCGCTGTATCCGCATCTGACCGGACGTGAGAATCTCGAAGTAACACGTCGACTGCTCGGCGCGCCGCGCAATCTGATCGATCTCGCGCTCGACACCGTGACACTCGCGAAGGACGCCGATCGCCGCGTGCGCGAGTATTCACTCGGCATGCGCCAACGTCTCGGTCTCGCACTCGCTTTACTCAACAAACCCGAACTCCTCATTCTCGACGAACCGACGAACGGACTCGATCCGGCAGGCATCCACGAAATGCGCGATCTGATTCGTCGTTTGCCGGACGAATTTGGGGTCACTGTATTCCTTTCGAGTCACTTGCTGAGCGAAGTCGAACAGATCGCCAGTCACATCGGAATCATTCACGAAGGCGAACTGCTGTTTCAAGGCTCACTGTCGGAATTGCAAACGAAACAGCAGACGCAACTAATCGTCGGCGTGCGACAACTCGACGCAGCGATCGACTGTTTGACGAAAGCCGGTTGGAAC
>Ga0111538_10000924_pt1 | contig 40833 bp, 56 predicted proteins | sample SoiMethybrSBSTD1_FD_79669 | JGI IMG/M metagenome (GOLD analysis project Ga0111538, IMG submission 79669) | Bulk soil microbial communities from a Populus tree surrounding site in Tennessee, USA - Soil MetaG P. TD hybrid SBSTD1 (version 2)... | ecosystem: Environmental > Terrestrial > Soil >...
CAGCGCCGCACGCTTTGCACGCTCCGAGCCGCATCGCCTACTCGCGGAATTTCAATTCCGCCATCGCCGTACTGGCATAGTTCGTCGACTGTGCCCGCACCGCGTAGCCGTTTTCGTCGGTCGCCGGAACAACGATTTCGCCCGGTCCGCCCGGATTGACGACCCACCGATAAGAAGCACGCTGGTTCGCCGCCAAGCCCCATCGCGAGCTAGACGCCGTGACCGTCGGCTCGGCGGTCGCGTTGGCATCGGCCGTGAGGCGGCCGGCAACGTCAGCCGAGTCGAGCGCGACCGGGATCATACCGGTGCCGCTGTAAGTACCAGCAGCGGTGACCGCCGACATGTCCCAGATGATCGCGCAATCCGTCGCGTTTGGAACGCCGTCGGCGCCGACGCTGATCTCGAAGATGTAGCCGCGCGCCAAGCCGAGCGTCGTCGTTTCCGCCGTCAGTACAAGCAACGATTTGAACGAAGTCGACAGCGCTTGCCGCGTCCCGGAAGACGCGAAAGCCGGACCATTGTTCACAGTGTAGAGCGCCATTGTAGAACCTCCTTGCTACGCGATGCCGAGATAGACCCGCCGGCGGCGTAGCAATTGCTCGGCGGACCAAGACAAAGGGTTGTTGATCGCTCCCGTGATCGACGTCTCGCGATTAGCGTAAAGCTCGCCGGTCAGCAACAGGATCGCGTTTTGGATATCGGCCGGGACGGTGCCCGTCGCCGGCGACATGGTCGTGTCGACATAGCCGGCGCGGTAGCGAATGCGAACCGCGTTGATGCCGTCGAACGTTGCCGGCCACGATCCATCGGGTAGCACCCATCCCGGTTCGCTCTCGGCGTCGACGGTGTACTCGATAGGCGCCAACGTTTGCTCAACGCCGGCGCCGTCATCGTATTTGACCGATAGAACCTCGATCAGCGGCGGCAACGGCAACATGATTTCGTTGGCCGGGAATTTGTCGATGGTCAATTCCCACGTCTGATCGATCAGCGCCCGGCCCAAGAAACCGCGATCCCCGTCGACCCAATCAACGGCCGCTTCGAGATATTTCTCGATCATCGAATCTTCGTAAGTGTGATCGACGCGAAGATGCAACTTCGCTTCGGCCAGCGACACCGGCGTAATCGCCGGCGCGGATATGCGCTGCAATGCCGCTACCATTTCCGCCCGCCCGCCCCGATTTGAGTCAGGTCAGCGCCGCGCGGCCCGGTGTCGCCTTTCTCGCCTTTCTCGCCGTCCTTCCCATTCTTGCCGGGCAATCCGGCCTTGACGATCATCTGCCAATCATCCGAGCCATGCGGCCGAGCTTTCGTCTTCGTCTTCGCGGTATAGAGCGAACCGCCATAGGTGACATGATCGGCGCGCTCGTAGGTTTCGCCGTCGGTCCAAGTCCCGCGATAGCGATCGAGGAATGTCGGCTTCGTGAATTTCAATTCATGCATCAGGATCTCGCCCCGCATGAAGCGGAATCCGTAATGACGATCGTCCTCGAATCCACGGATGTCCTCGATCGACAGTCCGTCTTTGCCGTTGGCGCCGTTCGTTCCATTGTTGCCGGGCGGACCGGGAACGCCGGGCAACCCGTCGCGTCCGTCGCGCCCGTCGTTGCCCGGCGCCCCGGCCGTTCCCGCCGCACCGGGATCGCCCTTGTCGCCCTTGTCGCCTTTCTCGCCGCGTAGCTCGACGAGCGCTTCCTCCGCACGCTCGCGCCAAGCCTTGAACGCGGCGATCTCTTGTTCCCATTGCGTAGTGACGGATCCAAGCCGCGCCAGCGCCGCCGTTTGCTCGGCCTCGAAGGCTCGCTGACGCAAGTCCGTTTCCCGGCGAAAGCCGGCGACAACTTGCGCCAGCGCCCTTTCGAGCGTCGTTGTCGATCGCTCAATGATATTGCCGGGATTCGGCAAGGATTCGCTCGGCATTTGGGCTGCTTTCATCTTCGCCGTCGCCATCGTCAGCGGCGGCCGGCGGCGGCAATTGCGCGGCCGGCGACACCGTCGGCGGCGGGCGCTCGGCGAGCACGTCAATCGGCCAATTCTGTTGTTGCGATAGCGGCGTGTCGCCGCCCGGCTTCGGCGGCAGATTGAACCGTGCGCGCGCTTCGTTGATTGAGAAGATCGAGGCGCCGACCGCTGCCGCCGTCGTTTCGATGTTCGTCTTCGTGTCCATGCGCAGCAAGTCGTTCAAATCGAATTCGGTGTTATAGGGCAACTCTTGCTTGTCGAGCCCAAGCCCGTTGTCGAGCAACGACTCGATCGCCTCGATGTGATGCTGTAAGCAATGCTCATAGTAGTATTGATTCAGCGCTTCGACATTGTCGAACGACGGCACCGGACCGATGCCGATCATGAACGGCGGGACGCCGAACACGCTGCAAACGTTTTCCGCCGTCCACTTCAATTGCTCGATCAGTTGCGATTGCTCGGCCGGTATCGCCATCGGCTCATACTTCATGCCGCCCGACAGAATTGCGACCCGTCCGGCATTCTCGCCTGAAAATTCGGTTTCCCAGTACTCCTTATACTTTTTCGCCGTCGTGTCATCGATCGTGCCCGGCGACGTCAAGATGCCGCCCGGCCGCGAGCCCTTGGCAAAGAAGGAACCGGATTGCTTTTGAATGTTCAAGCCTTGCCATACCGGCAAGGCCGCCGCCATCAGCGGCGAGACGCCGCAAAGCGGATGCCATAACCAGCACATGACGTCGTGAATGATTTCGGACGCCGGGACGCGGACCGGCAATTGCAGCCCGGACAGATTGTCGGCGGGAAGCTCATACCAGACCGAGCCGTCGGGCGCGACCAGCGCCTTGATGCGATAGGGATCGAGCACGTATAGGCGCACGACAAGCCCGCGCTGATCGCGTTCCTTGAGCACGTAGGCGTTGCCTTGCATCAACTTGCTGATCATCCATGATTCAATGAACTTGCCCCGGATCTGATAATGGTTCGGCTTCCGCAGCACCGGCGAGAATGCAGCAACGTCGACTTCGGTTTCGATGTCACCGCGCTCTTGCATGAGCCGCAAGCGCAGTTTGCCGATGTCAGTCGCGATAAGCCGAATGCACGAATAGACCGCGAAATACGACGTGAGCGTTTCCGGCCGAAGCTCGACGTTGCGTTGCCATGCGCCGGTGAAAGGTTCGCGGATGATCGGCCACCACCAATTGCCGCGATCGTAAGATGCCGGCGTCGTCGCTTGCGGCGTCGCTCGCGTGATGACAAGCGCGTTGCCGTCGATCTTGAAATCGAAGCCCAACAATTGCATCAGGTTTCCGCCCGCAAATCGCGCCGCATATAGCGCCGCTTGTCCGGTTGTGGCGCCGGCGCCGCTGGTGGCAACGGCGCCGGCGCCGGCGGTTCGGAATCAACCGCGACCATGGCGCGGTCGATGACCACCGCCTTTTGACCGCCGGGCAAATCTGGGGCGGCCAATATGCGCGCGTCTTCGTCGCCGGCGTCCCATTCGTCACCTTCGCGGCGATCGGCCCATGACGTCAAAGCGCGCAAGCGTGGCATGGCTTCTTTTCCCAAAAGATCCGGGCGGCGATGCTTGGGCCAGCGCCGCCCGGCAAGTCAGGCGAAGGCTACTCGGCGTACTTGGCATTCTGGATCCACGCGACGGCCGACGTCCGTCGGCGACTCCACGTGATCCAGCGCTCGGCGCGCAGTCCAAGCATGTTGAGCTGCCAAAGACTGAGCATGTTAGTCGACGCCGTCGGCGGCGAATCCGGCGCGCTGTCCGCTTGCAAGCTTGCTTCGCGGCTCGCGTCGACGGTTACGGTCCCGTCGTCGGCCAGCAAGATTTCCGGACCGATGGCGAAGATCAGCGGGTAGCCGTCGGCCGGCGAGCCGCCGGTTGCCGGGATGTTTTCCGACGCGATCACCGGATAGCCGAGCAACGTTCCGCCTTGCGACGGGTCGATGCTCGGATAGATCGTCTGACCGAGCGAGTTTTGCGCGATCGAGAGCGACAGGGCTTGCTGTTGCGTCATGATCCAATAGCCGCCGGCGAGCGATTGATTGACGACCAGCAATTGGTTCATCAGCGTTTTCACGTCGGCGCGGAACGCCGCCATGTTGACGCCGGTTGGCGTGATCGGCGTGATCCCGTTCGTGATCGAGCCCGGCGAAACGCCGGTGACGGCGGCGACGGACGGGTCGACGAATTGTCGATCGACGAATTGCGTGATCGATTTCGCAAGATCGGCGCGAACCATATCTTCGGCCGCCGGATTCGAGAACCTTACAAGTTCCTCCGTCAGGATCACGATCGCGGCGGCCTTCGCCCACGTCATCGTGATCGTGTCGAGCGTCATCGACGTGACCGGCTTCGGAGCACCTTCGCCGACCCAATTGCCCGACGTTCCGCCGGTCACCCGGGGAATGCGAACATTGAACGGGACACGCCGCAACGAATTGAACCGGCCGATGATCGTCAGCGGCCGCAAGAATTCCGCGAACGCATCCGTGAAGTTCTGTGCATAGACCAGCGGCCCCGCCCATGTTGAGTCGTAAGTCGTTCCCGCCGGCACCGCCGCGCGCAAGTGGTACATGATGTCATCGTCGGAAAGGATCGTGAGCAATTCCGGCGTCGACGAATGCCAATCGGTCCGCTTTTTCGCGTAGCTCAAAGCATCCGACCGGTTTCCCTTGCCCGCCATCATCGCGAGACACAACCGGATGAAGCCGGTCGTGGGCGGACAATTCGGCCGCACGCGGATCGGCGTGTTGGTCGCGAGCGCATGGCCGAGCGCATCGCCCGCCGGCGGCGTATAGGTGATCGGCTCGCGGCTTCGTGATCCTGCCGCAAGGTCGCCGCCCTGCACCGGCACAAGCGCGGTCTTGTTCATCAACTCGAATTTTTGAACACGCTGCAGGTGACCGTCGATTTCGTTGCATTGGCGTTCGAGTCCGTCGAATTCTTTCTGTTCGGCGTCGTCGAACGTCCGACCATCATCGGCGGCCTTTTGCATGAGCGCCTTCATGCCGGTCTTGGCGGCTTCCAGTTGGGTTTGGAACATGGAAGCCTGTTCCGCTAGCGTCGTGGGCATTTTCGTTGCTCCGATTTCGGTGTTGCGTTGCGTGCCCGACGCGCCGGGCATTTCCCGCGCATTGCCAAGCAATGCGGCGTCGATTGACTTGATCGTTGCGATGGTCGCGGAAGCGTTGGCGGGAACGGTCACGAGCGAAAGCTCGACGACCTCGCCCTTGAGGAATCGCATGCCGCCGTCGTCCATGAACTTCGCTTCTTTGGCCTTGAAGCCGATCGAGATCCCGCGCACGAGTCCGGCTTTAACCTCCTGCCAAGCTTCATCGACGCGCTCTTTCAGCTTGCCGGATTCGGCCACGTCGGCGAATTGCGCAGTGAACGCGATGCCGTCGTCGGTCGCCTTGTCGAGCCGCGCCCATCCCACCGGCTCGGAATGACGGTGGAAGCGAAGCAACGGCAACGGATTCTTGAACGTGAGCCCCTTCGACTCGACGATGTCACCCTGCCGATCGGTTTCGGGCGTAGTCGCAATGCCGGTGATCATCCGTTGTTCGGCGTTGCCGGCGCGCTTGATCTCGACGGTTGCCCAAGCTCGCGTGACGATCGGCTCGGCCATTTAGTCCCTCCAAAAGGTTGCCGGCCTTTCACCGGCTCGGAGCGGCGCCATTTTGGGAACGCACACCGCTCTCGCGGCGCCGGCGGCACACGGGAACGCCGGCTACCAACTCACGATCCGAATCGATGGAAGACCGAAGACCAGAGCCACCAGCATGTAGAGCGCGATCAGCGCGACCAGCGCGATATAGAGCTTCACCATGATGTCGGTTGGCGGCCAGCCAAACTTCGTCAAAACGTACTGACCGACCGCGCCGACAAACAGCAACAGCACGACAACGATCGCCAGATTGATCAGGCCAAGGAGGACGCCGCCAAGGCTCATCGCCCCGCCCCTACGCCGGTCGAACCGCTACCGGTAGCGTCCCAAAACGTTGCCTATTTACCACATCTTGTTTTAATCGCAAGTTTGCCCGGAACGGCAGCGGCGCATATTGCGCCGGGGCGCATATTGCGCTACTCTCGGCATGGGCAATCCTGCCCGATCACAAGGGCTCGGCACAAAACCGAGATCCGCAATCTGAAAGGCCAAATTCCATGTCGACTCTCATGCAAGCTTCGAACCAATGGGCGCGGCGACCGGATGACGAACGCTTCACGAATCTCGACGACATGCTTCGGCATTTCGAAACCGTCCGCCGGCAAAGCGCCGAGCATGTCATGGCCTCGCGCCGGTTGCGCGCGATGCCCGAGCCAGATCACAAAGGGTTGACGATCATCGGCCCGGAAGATCGGCCGTACTCGCCGACGCATTACGCGTTCGGCCAATTGTCCCAACTCGCCGACGCGCCGGCCGGCTATCTTCGCCGCTTGCCGTCGCCGATCGCGGCCGATTGCTTGAACGTCGGCTTACAGTTCCTTCGCCAGATCGAAGACGTCGGCGTGCTGACGCAAGACAACGGGACGGCCATGCTTCGCGCCGCGACCGGTCCGCGTTACGGCCGCGTTTGGAACGTCGACGTCATTCGCGCCTTGGTCGATCGCTTCGGCGACGGCGTGACCGGCGATTGGACCGTGCCCGGCGAATTCGGCGTTGCGCTCGACAAGGTCACGAAAGCGAACACGACCTTGTTCGCCTCCGACCATGATTGCTTCGTGTTCCTTGCCGACGAAAAAAACCGCATCGAGGTTCCCGGCCGCCGCAACGGCGAGCCCGGCACCATGGCGCGCGGTTTCTTTTGCTGGAATTCCGAAGTCGGCGACAAGACGCTCGGCCTCGCGATGTTCGGCTTCGACTACGTTTGCATGAACCGGATCGTGTGGGGCGCCAAGATGTTTTCGGAAGTCCGCATCCGGCACACCGCGTCAGCGCCCGACAAATGGCTCGACGAAGTCATGCCGGCGATCGACGCCTACCGCGCGTCGGCTGAAGCCAACATCAGCAAGGCGATCGAAGACGCGCGCAACAAGCGGATCGGCGACAAGCTCGACGAATTCCTTGGCCAGCGCTTCGGCGCTCGCATGGTCGACCCGCTGAAACTCTTGCACGAATCGGAGGAAGGAAAGCCGATCGAAACGCTGTGGGATGCCGCCACGGCGGCGACCGCCTACGCGCGCTCGATCCCGCACACCGATCGCCGCATCGAGCTTGAACGCAAGGCCGGCGAGATCATCGACCTGGCGGCGTAAAGGCTTCTTCGCCGCCACACCTTGCCGCCCGGTTTCGGCCGGGCGGCCTTTTCAATTCAAGGGATCAAATCATGGAACGTGCAACAGCAATCAAGCGGCTTGGGAAAGTTGCTCGGTAAATCGCTCGGCTACCGCGTCGACCCGGGCGCGCCGTGCCTGGGAAGACGTCATCAACCAACTCGAAAAGGAAAAGACGCCATGACCAGCAAAGACGCCGCCGGCGTTGTCGTGATCGCGCTCGCGCTGATCATCGCAACGTTGATCGGGATGACCGCGATCCTGATGATGCGAACAACAGCCGCGTCACAAGAGGTAGTCGGCGAATACGATCGGGATCGGTTCCTCGACTAAGTGAGCATGATTGCGTGGCGTGTTGTTGCGTGGCGCGGGTTTTGCCCGACGCGTTGGGAAGGCAAAGACGAAGCCGGTCGGTCATGGGTTGTCAAAGCCCGGCCGGCCGGCCGTTTCACAAGATACGAAGCAACCGGCATGCAATGCGAATTCCTTGAGGCATCAACGGCGCGCTGCGCATGCGAGCTAAAGGCGGAACGCGATGAACAAGAAAGAATGGCAACAACTACGCGCTCGCAATGAATGGACGACGCTCGATCTTGCGCGCATCTTTCAGGTTGACCGCGCAACGATCAAGCGATGGTTTGCGGGCAGTCGACGCTTGCCGCGTGCCGTGGAAATCGTCCTGATTGAAGCCGACGCCGGCCATATCAACCTTGAGGATTACGCGCCATGACGTTCGCCACCTATCGGCTATCGAAGCACATTGCTTCGTTTGAATTCTATAACTGGCTTGTCATGGTCGCCGCTGATGGCGCGGAGGCAATCAATTTTGACATTCGCAACCCGCGCACGTCGAAGTGGCCCGCCGCCGAAGTCTTGCGCCGCTTCCAATCGATCATCGAACCGGGTCCGACGTTTGCCGGCTTGCGGATACGATACGGGACCGACGTCGGCACGCTCGACGCGGTCGCGAGCCAATTGCTTCCCTGGTATCTATCCGGCCGCCGGTTCCGGCCGCTTGTCTCGGCGCTCCCGCCCAAGCCATGCGCATTCACGGTCACGATCCGCGACAACGACACCGCCAAAGAGCGCGACAGCAATCGCGATGCATGGGAGCGGTTCGCGTGGAAGATCGGCGCCATCGTCATCGATGATCACCGATTCAGCCCGATCAGCATGATCAATCGAATGGCGCTCTACGCCGGCTCCTTGATGAACTTCGGCGTTTGCAACGGCCCCATTCACATGCTCTCGCTGACGAACTATCCCGTGACGATGGTCGTCAACAACGCCAAGGCTTGCCGTTCGATGACCAAATGGGGCATGACGGTAGGCGCCAACTATCCTTGGAATGGACCGAACCAATACGTCGAATGGATCGCGGACGATTACGACAGCCTATGCCGGATGTTCGATCGGTTGTTTCGCTGACGTCAGCCCATAATGAACAGCCCCGGGCGGGGCGTTTCCTCGATCGGCTTCGTCTCTTGCGGGATGGCGCCGAACGCCATCGTCAAGGCGACCATGCCGTCGATCCGGCCGTACTCCTTGCGCTTGATCAACTTGATGTTTTCGACGTTGTCGCGGAGCACCACGGCATTGTCGGCGCACATGGTCAGCACCGGATGATTGCCGTGCGCGACGTGGCCGTTTTTCAAATGAATGTCGAGTTGTTTCAGCGCCGGCGAGATCTCGCGGAAGTCTTGCCGGAATTCAAGGAAGTGTTGCGCGATCGATTCTTCGCTCATGCCGGCGCGCAATAGATATTGTTTGAAGTGGCGGAAGTTCCAGCGATCGAACGCGATCTTTTTGATGTTGTAGCGGTCGAACGCTTCGACGACGCGATCGGCGACCCATGCATAATCCACGGTCCGCCCCGGTGTCGGGATCAGGTATCCCTGATCGCGCCAGACGTCGTAAGGCACGCGGTCGAGCCGCGATTTCTCGGCGAGCCCGTCGCCGGGAAGCCAGAAATGCGGGTCGACGTGCCAAACGTTGCCGTGCTTGCCGACAAAGACCATCGCCGTGAGATCGCTTGTCGCCGACAGATCGAGCCCGCCAAAGACTTCGAGGCAATCGTCGAGCGGTTCGGGCTCGGCGCCGCACGACAGCCAAACGTCGCGCGAGACGAAAGACGCCTTGGCTTCGACCCGCTGATTCAGGACAAGGTTGCGGTATTCATTCTCGCGCGCCGGCATCCGCTTGGCATCGCGCGCCATGGCGCGGACTTCCTCCCGGTTCATTATGTAGTCGAAGCCGGGATTAGCAGCCCGGATCGCTTCATCGTCGAAGATGTCGGGACAATCTTTCGGCGTCGCATGAAACCGGACCACCGTTCGCGGGTCGTTGCCGGCAATGGCATCGTCGATCAGGATCGACAGCAAGTCGTTGTCGGTCCGCGCTTGCGTCGAGATCACGATCGAGAGCGGTTGCGCTTGCACGCCGGTCGATGTTTCGAGCGCGTCGAACAGTTCGCTTCGCGGCCCCTTCACTTGTCCTAGTTCGTCATGGACGATCAGCACCGGCGACAAGCCGTAGGCGGTGCGAGCTTCCGCCGAGAGCGCCCGGTACGTCGTGCCGAGTTCCGAGCAATGAAGTTCCTTCTTCGTCTCGCGGATGTTGATCGCCGCGCGCAACACCGGATGAAGCATGACCATCTGAGCGGCGAGCCCGAACAAGATGCCTGCCTGTTCGCGCGATTGCGCCGCGCTATAGATGTTCGAATTCTGCCGGCGCTCCGGTCCGCAAAGATGCAATAAGACCAGCATCGCGCTTTCGGTCGTCTTCGCATTCTTGCGCCCGCGCGACAGTATCGCTCGGCGCGTCCCGGCCGGATTGTCATAGATGGCGATCAAGTCGTCGCGCATGTACGGCGGCAGCTTGATTTTTTGCCCGACGCCCGGGCCTTGCGGGATCCGGCAAAACTTTTCGATCCATTCGATGTTAGCGCGAGCGCGGGATTTTTTGCGTGGCATCCTCGATCGCCTTTTCGCGTTTCTCGATTGCCGCCAGCGCTCGCGTATAGGCCGAGCGTAAATTTTGCGCTCCCTTGATCGCGCGCGGCGGGGCGTCGCTGTAGTCGGTCACCCAAATATTGAACAGCTTCATCATGTGGTTGACGTACGCTTGATCAAGCGCTTGCCGTTCCAAGGCGGTGAACGTTTCTTCGTGCGGGGAAAGCCCGATCGGTGCCGGCTCGCCTTCCGCCTCAACGACCATCAGAATGATCGCCGCCACTAGCGCCGCGATGATGCCGAGCGTCAATCGCGCCGACAACGGCAGATCTTCGAGTCTCGGCATCATGGCGCACGATAGCACAAGACTCAGGCCCCCCAACGGGCAGCATGACGTTTAGCAGATAGCGCCTAATTTCTAGAACCACAAAAATCCGCTCCTTCACTGGCTAGTCAAATGTGCGGGAAACAGTGAGGCGACACCACCGAGTTCCAATGCTTTGATTATCGTGGCCGCCTGTTCCGGATATTGCCCGTTCTGATTACAACGGGCCACCAACAGACCCTTCCAGTCGTCCTCGTAGATCGAGGTGGCGAAGTTGTCATTACCGATCTCGTTTACCGCGACCCACTTCGCCATTTGATGCTCCTCTGCCTCCGTGAAGGAGGACCCTTCGCGTCCGAGCATTCCGCCGACTGTGGTGCCGAAACCGGGTCAACGATGCTGAACATTGGATTCCCACTCGCGCCACCGAATGGTGCCACCAACCCATAGCACCAGCCCCTCTGGCCACAGCTCTAGCCGAATAACGCCGCGCTGCTCCATAAACTCTCTGCATTCGAACAGCCACCTGACTCCCTCTGTGCTCATCAGCATTCCCCCCTGGCTATCTTTGCGATGTGGGGCAAGCTGTTCACCGTCCCGCTGCCTTCCGCGATGTCGGCAATCATAGCGAGGCGCGCCTGTAGGCGTGCGTTGTCGGCGCGGAGCTTCTGTGTGTCGCTTTGCACAATAGCCATTGCTGCGGTGATGTGTTTGTCCAGCGCCTTCCAACGCCGCAAATTCTCATTCTCGGCGCGGAGCCGATCGATCTCGGCAGCATCAACTTCCTTTGCGCTCATTCCCGCTTTCCACCAGCTCCCACTCATTCGGGTTGGACACATGAACAACACGAGCGGAAAATTTTAGCGGACGAACACCCCACGAATGACGACGTTGTTGACCGTGACCGTCGGCGACGGCGCCACCTGCATTGCGCCCACCGCTCGCGCGGCCGGCAGTCCCGCCGCCGGCATCGGTCCCTTTGTCACCGCCGCGCAAATCATTTCGGCGATTGCGAACGCCGAGCCCGTCCCGCTCGCGGCTTGCAATAGCTCGGTCACGGCGTCGATCGTCGGAACGAACTTGCACAGCGCGAGCGCCCGCGCGCGTACCTGATCGACCATCGGAAGTTCACCGCCCGGCGGCGTCGTGCATGCACCGAGCGTGAACGCGAGCACAAAGATGCATAGAAATGGTTTCATCAGCGCACCCCGTAGTACGCCATCACGGCGATAACCAAGGCCAGCAACGCGATCGTCAGCGCCGGATGGTCCGGCACTTATTCACCGCGCGCTTGCCCTTGCCGACCTTGACCCATGCGCACGTATCGCGCGACACGCAAACGTCGCGGGACTTGATCGCCTCACAAGGCGCGCGCGGCGCGGCAAACGTGACCGTCGAGCCGAGCAACGCAGCAAGAGCAATGGCACCCGTTAGCAAGAGACGCATGGCTTTCCTCCTGACGTTCCCGCTATTGCATGTCGCGAAGCGCGCGCACTAATTTAGCATGCGCTGCGTCGATCTGCTTTTCGAGTCCTCCGTGAATGTCACGGATCAGCGCCATGATGGCGTCGGCTACGTCTCTAGCTCGCGCGTCTTTCAAATTTGCTTGCGCGCTCGCCGTATCCGACAAATCCATCCGACGATCCTCACCTAGTCCCACGGCCTTTCGATCGTTGTCGGCTTGCGTGTCCGCCGATCTTCGACCGATTGTTGCGCCAAACGCATCTTAGTTGCAAGTATCGCGAGCGCTCGGATAGCGTCGGTTTCCAATCGGCACAATTCCGCATAGCGGCTGACGTCAAAGGGATCCGTCGATGTCACGGCCTCGATCAGCCGCCGAATCTGCCGCAAGCGGATCGTCTTCCCGACGTAACCCGTCAGCAATGGCCATGTGTCCCGGGCAAAATGATCGGCCTCGTGAACGTTCACGATCGCCGCCCATTCCGCCGCTTCATCGGCTGAAAGCTCGGCCGGCGGACGCGGGCGCTCGACCCGCTCGACCTGCACTAGCTCGAAGCGGTGTGGCCGTCCGCGCGCGCCCATTCGTAGAAAATCCTTCTGCCCCTAACGGAAAAACCGTTTAGCGATTTTGGTGCTGCCCCCGCCGGTCTCCGCTTTCGATCGATTGGCGGTCGAAACCTCCCCCCCCGGGAGAAAAATTTTTTCGAAAGCCATCGACGCCCCATGCATGCTTGCTTTGACCGTGATCGATCGATTGTTTGATGCCATCGTGGCACGGCTTGCATAGCGGCTGCATATTTTCTTCGTTCCAGAACAGGGGATCATCACTGCCGGCATGGCGAACGACATGGTCAACCACGGTAGCCGGCGTGACCCTACCCTGCACCTGACAGTACCGGCACAGGGGATTGCGCTGGAGGTAGTAGAGGCGGAACGTCCGCCACCGCCTACCGTAACCACGGGCGGCAGCGCTAGCCCTTCCGCTTTGGGAAGCCGCTGGTGCGTTTTTCTGGATCGGAGGTTGCCACATAGCGGGGAGTCCAGCCTAGGCCACCAGCGGCCTTCCTTTCACGAATGGCACGGTAGGCTTCCTCGAAAGAACCTTCAACGTCCGCTTTCGGGTCATAGCATGCCTTGCAGTAGGCTATAGCCAAAGGCTGGTCTTTGTCATTGAGCGGTTGACCGCAATCAGCGCAGTAAATCCGCATCGGTTCCTCCTGCCGGGTTTCCCCGGACCCCTTCCTATAGGGAGGGAAATGTCCTGACCCACTGGTTTACACGTCCACCGGATAGACGAATTGGACCTATGGAGTCCCAATTCTATCCGGCCGGTGGGACGTGGTCATGGAAGGAAATCCTCCAATGGAAACAAGGAAGTTAGTTCGATGTCGGGTCATGGTCTAAACGTGTCCCATGCATGTCCCGACCCGATTGTCCCGTTCATTGCAAGTTGTGCGGGATGACCCCCTTCAACCGGGTCAGGGGTCATCCCGGCTAAAATCGTAAGCTTTCCTGCCTTGCCCGTTCGTCCTGATCGGCGCGTTCCTTTTCGAGCCGCAATGCCACCTCTCGCGCCTGTTCCTTGCCAAGCTCGGTCAGCGCCCAACCATGGCGGTTGCGAGTGGCGAGCTTCGGCGGCCCCTTTTCGAGCTTTCGCAAGATGCGCTCGACCTTTTTCTTGTTCGGGGCGCCATTGCGGAACGAGATACCGCATACTTCGGCGATGTCGACGAACGACCGCTTCGGGTCAGCCAGATAGGCGGCCAAGACCAAGTCTTCTTCCTTGAGCGCGCGCGCCTCCAGCGTTTCTTCTTCCTTTTGATTGATCGGGACCGCTTGAACGGTCGTGATCGAGCGCCCTTTGGCATCGACCAGCGCCGGGCAATCGTCGATGGCGTCTAGCCGGAATGTCATTGCCGGGAAGTCCGGCCCGCGAAACTTGCCGGTGTGATGAAGCTCGACGGCATCGTCGGCGACCCGCCATAGCGTCAGGTTACCGTCCATTTCGTTGAGGTATGCGCCACCGCCGCGCGGCAATAGCTGCGATTGCTCCTGAGCGTGCTTGACCGGATGGCACAGAGCGATGACGCATGGTCCGCCCGGCAACGTCGTGAGGGTCCGCAGCAAGCGCGCATAGGCGCCCATTTCGACGTTGTTCAATTCCTCCTTGCCGACGAAGTAGGCGGCTGACGTGTCGATGATGATCAGCACCGCTTCGCCGTTGCGGCGCATGTCATCATCGAGCACCGAGAACATTTCGGCGATGTTGAAAATGCCGGGGATGAAAAATATCCGATCGTCGGTCGGCACACCGCCGCGCCTATGGTCGCGACCGATCACGCGCATGCGCACGTCGTCCGGGTTTTCGCCCACGAAATAGATGACGCGGCCATGCTCGACGCGGCGATCGCCGAGCGTGACATTCGCTTCGGTCGACGCCACTAGCGAAGCGATCAACAAGGCGACCGCCGTCTTGGCGTGACCGGTCAATCCGGTCAGCGAATAGATGAAGCGCCGTTGCAAGATGCCGTCGACAAGGTAGTCGGGCGGAACGAAGCCAGCGACGAATTCCGCCTTCGATTGAATGCGCGGCTTGTGGCGTCCCTTGCCGTTTGGCTTCGGCTTGTCTTGCTTGATCCAATCGGCGCCGGACGGAACGTCTTTGAATTTCTCAACGATGATGCCTTGCGCTCGATCGGTCGCGTCGGCGTCAAGCCATGCGGTTGCCAGATTTTGCAAGCAATCAACCGCGACGGTGCGCTCGATCGCGCTCTCGGCGCTCTCGGCGAATGCCGCTGCCGCTTGCGCAAATGTGAACCAGCGTCCGGCCTCATCCGTTTGCGCCGCCATTGCTGCGCGCCATCGGTTCAATTCCAGCGTCATGACCCGCCCATCATCATGATTGCGCCGCCGATCAGAACCATCAGGCCGAGCGCGGCAGCGATCGTAAGCGCGATCACCGCGTAGCGCATTGGAACAATGGCGATGCGCGCAACGCGGTTTCCGGCGCCAGCATCCCGCACGCGTACGACCAAAGCGCCAGCGCATCGGCTTCGTTGTCGTTGTCGAACTTCCACTTGAGCATGCGGCACTTTTCCATAACCGCCGCCTTGCCGCTGACCGCCTGCATCGATCGGTCGCCGACGAAATGCCGGCGCACCGCATGCACCGATACTGTCTCGACCTGCACGATGCCACGGCATAGAGCGACGGCGCGAGCGATGGCATGCAAGCCGGCGAGCCGATCGCGTGTCATGCGCGTTGTTCTGCCTCGCATCGCATCGGGCGGCAACATGGCTTCGATGACGATCAAGTCCGGCCGTGGGAGCGGTTCAAGAAATTCCGAGAACCATACCAGCGCGTCGCTAAAAACCCTGTTGTCCGATTTGCCGTAGAACGTGATCGAGCCCGCCATCGGAACGGTTGCGCGGGCGCTCGACCCGCGCGCCCATCCGGTTGTCGTCGCAAGGTCAAGCGCAAGGATATCGGTCATAGAATATAAACTCCGATCAGCCCGCCCAAGGCGGCCAGCGCCACGGCGTATAGCCAAAGCCAATCCGGCGGCTTGCGTTTCTCGACGCGCGTCGGCGTCAGCCCCCAATTGCGACTCATTCCGCCGCCTCGCCAAACTTGCCGACTTCATCGCCCCATGCCGCCCATCCCGGCCGCGTCGTGCGCGCGAACAATTCAAGGTATGGCCCCGCGACTAGCCGCTCGATCCGCCCATGCACGCAATCCGGCTTGCGGCTGTGCTCGCGGCGCGGCTCGATGATCGCTTGCCTGACGCCGGCGTCGAGCCGCTTCGGGTTGCCGCGCGTCGCCAACAAGCACACTTCCGAATTGGCGCGCGTCCAATAGCCGAGCCCCATCTGGTCGCGCATGTCGTCTTGGAATAGCTCGATTTGCCCGGCATGCGCCTTGATCCAGCAAAAGGCGATCGTCTTGTAGGCGAAGCCCCATGCCCGCACGACGTCGAGCGCATCGGTCAGCATCGGCCATGAGATCCAGAGGAACAACGCGCAATCATCGGCGGCGACGTCGGCCACCGGCAGCGCGCGGATGTCCTCGATGGTCATCGTCTGATAGTGAACGGCGGCCGTCGTTCCGCCGTTGCGTCGCTGGATTGCTTCGCGTTGGTCCCATGCCCGAAACCGCCAAGGCGGGTCGACAAGGATCGCGCCGAACGGACCTGCCGGCAGCATCAATCAGCCCGCCGGCGTCAGCGCGTCAAGGCTCGCCTCTTTTTTCTGTTGCCGCTCGGCGCGATCGAGCGCGGCCTTGCCGAGCGCGGTGTCTGCCAGCATGCCGAGCGCTTGCCGCATCGGTGTGAGCGCGTCGGCGTCTTCGTCATCAAGCTTCGCGATTCGTTCCTGATTCTGTCTCAATGACCGGTGCTCGGCGACCAGCGCCCGGAAGGCATTGAGATTCAAGCCGGCTTCCTTGGCTTGCGCCATGGCGCCCCGGATCTTTTTGCGCGGCGCCTTGCTCCGCGTCATGAAGGCTGACCGAAGCCGCAATAGCTCGGTGTCGGCCGCATCGATGTCGTTGAGAAGGCTAGTGATTTGCTGTTTGTCGATGCTATTGGAACCTTGCAAAAGCGAAGCCATGGCGTTCCCTCCGTAATTGTGTCGGCAGGATTACACTGGTTTTTTCGGCTGTCAAAGCGTACCGGTTGACAACCGGCATAGCATCAATTCTGATAGCATCGGGAACGCACATGAAACGGAAGCCTACCGAAATCGTACAGATCGGTTTGCGCTTGCGCGAAAACTTGCGCGGGCAACTTGAGGCGCACGCAAAAAGTAAAGCGGTGTCGCTCAATTCCGAGATTGTCAGCCGACTCGAAAAGTCGCTGTTGCTCGAATTCATGCTTGGCGACAACGCGCGCACAAGCATCCCCGAGCCCGGGCATGTTCGCCGCTTGCCGGAAAGGCAACGCCGATGACAGACGATATTGCAAAGTCGGCGCTCGCGATCATTGCCGATGTGCGTCGTGCCATTGGCGACGCTGACGTTTCATTGGCTAACGCGCGTGAACAGCTTCGCCCCGATGAACTCGTTGATCGCATTAGGGTTATGGTGAATCTTGGCGACCAGTACGCCGAGCTTGGTCAGCAAGCCCGCCGGCGCGCGGACGTCTACTACCGCAACGCCGGTTGGTATTTACGGGCGCTGAAAACCGCCAAACCGAAGCCGATCGCGTGGCCGACGTATCTCAAACAGCAAGGGATCGCGCTAAGTCAACAGCGCGCCGACGAACTCATTCGCATCGCGACCGGCGCGACGACGGTCGAAGAATCGCGGGAACGTAACAAGCAAAAAAACCGACGCGCTCGACAGCGCAAGCAAGCGGATACCAAAAAGTCACGGTCACGTGACAGCGACAAGCAGGCGGATACCAAAAAGCCGGCGCCACGTGGCGCCAGTACCGCCAACGCTTTCATCCGCGACTTGCTTTCTTTCCTCGAATCGTTCGCGACCAGACTCGGAAATTGCGACAAGGCGGGCTGGTCGCAAGAGGATCGCGATGCGCTCGCGCATAACCTTCATCAGTGCGCCAACGAATTGACGGTGCTTACGCAGTCACTAAACGACGGAGGACTCCAATGGCCAGATTCTACACAACGCCCGACGGCACAAAATATCCACTGACCGAAGCCAAATATGACATGACGTTCAAGGCGTTCAAGTCGGACCGCCGCCGGGCAAAGCCGAACAATCCGCACTCTTGTTTGCTCGCGTTAGGGATCAGGCGTGACCGCGATGTGCTCGATGCTTACATTGGATCGGGCAAGGATGCTTACATTGTATTCAAAGGCACAGACGGCGAGCCCGATCATGCTGTGCATTTCACGATCGGCACAACGACACGACGAATCATCGACGCCTTCGACGTCGACAAAAAAGCAAAGACGCAACTCGTGATTCTAAGAAAACCATCAAGCGGACGAACGCTGGGCCACCGCAGGGCGCTCATGGCGCGTCGAACGCGAGAGATCAAAGACGGTTCGCCTGTGAAGCGTCGCGGCCCACAAAAGAGTCGCCGCGTTGGTCGCCTTGGCGTCCATAGCCGCCCACGCCCACGCGTATCCGAAGGCGGAAGCGTGTCAACCGAACAGGATTGAACGCCGATGACCGAGCGCTTCGAGATCCTTAGCGAATCCCAATGGCTCGAATTGCGGCAACCGGACTTCACCGCAAGCGTCATCGGCGCGCTGTTCAAGTGTCATCCGAACGTCACCGCAATGCGCTTGTGGGCAGAAAAGCGCGGCCTCGAAATGCCGCACAACAGCGATGACGAATTTCTAGCCGCGCGCCGAGACGAAGAACCGGCAATTGCCCGCGCCGTCGGCCGGCAGTATCCGCAATGGTCGATCGAAGCGAACGCGGTCTACTTGCGCGATCCCGTTGCGCGGCTCGGCTGCACCATCGACTTCCATGTGCTCGACCCGTTGCGCGGCCACGGAATCCTCGAAGCCAAGACCGCCAACCCCGGCGCCTACGAAAGGCATTGGAACAACGGCGAGACGATCCCGCTCTACATACTGTTGCAGGTGACGGTTCAACGCATGCTTGCCGACGCGAGCTTCGCCGTCGTCGCCGTCAAGCGGCTCGACAGCCATCAACCGCGCGTCAAGGTGATCGAGGTTCCCCGCAACGCCGCCGTCGAAGACAAGATCAGGGTCGCGGTCGCGGACTTTTGGGATTGCGTCGAGAGCGGCAAGGAGCCCGAACCGGAATACGCGAGCGACGCCGCTGTGTTCAAGGCGCTATGGCCAAGGGAAACGCTCGGCAAGGTCGTTGATTTGAGCGGCAACAATGAATTGCCCGATATGCTCGCGCGGCGCGCGGCGTTGCTCGCCGGCGCCAATGAAATGAAGGACCGCGTCGACCGCATCAACGCCGAGATCATTCACATGCTCGGCGACGCCGAGCGCGTGACCGGTGTCGACGGATGGTCGATCACTTATAAGACGCGCAAGGGATACACGCCAAAGCCGGTCGAGCCCGCGCGCATCTTGCGCATTACCGAAAACAAGGGAGCGGATGACCTATGAACAATGCCGTCGAGCCCGTGAAGCATCCGTTGGTCGTCCTGAAAGAGCGTCTTGACGCGCGCACCGACGTCTTGCGCGCGACGCTCGGCAACATCGACCCGGAGCGGTTCAAGCATGCGGTCATCTTGAGCGCCCGGATCAACCCGGCGATCGCCGCGTGCGATTTCGGCTCGGTATGGCTCGCGTGCATGCGCGCTTGCCGCGACGGGCTGTTGCCCGACGGCGTGCAAGGCGCCATCGTTCCCTACCGCGACCAAGCGCAATGGATCCCGATGGTGCGCGGCTTGCTCGATCGGATCTGGAAATCCGGCCTATTCCTTGAGGTTCACGCCGACGTCGTCCGGCAAGGCGAGCCGTTTGAATACTTTCTAACGCAGAACGGCCCGCAATTCCGGCACGTTCCCGGCGAGAGCGACGGCCCGATCACGAAAGCCTACGCGACGGCACGTAGCAAGGACGGCGGCTTTTTCGTTGCGGTGTTGCCGCTCTCGGAAATCAACAAGATCAAGAAAATGTCGAAGACGACCCGCGAAGACGCGCCTTGGAAAATGTGGGAATCCGAAATGATGAAAAAGACCGCCGTCCGGCGGTTGTCGAAGCTGCTTCCGGGCAACATCGAAATGCCGCCCGAAGACGACGATGAAAACGAACAACCGCCCGAGCCGACCGCCGCCCCAAAAGCGTCGCGACCAAGCGACCCGGCGGCGGTGCTCGCGGCGTTTGCCGGGACTTCGCCAGCGACCGAAACGCCCTCCGGTGCTGGCGACGGCGGCGGCCGTGAAGCTGTAACCCTTGAGGCAACCGGGTCGCGCGTCGCCGAATCGGTTGCCGAGCTTCACGCCGTCGATCCGGCAAGCATCGAGGCGACGTCGAAGGCCGAACAGGACAAGCGCGACGCCTATCAGCGCGGCCTCGATGCCAAGGCAAAGGGAACGCGAAGCTCGGCGTGTCCCGGCGAGTATCGCGGCACGCCGCTCGCGGATCATTGGCTTGCCGGATGGCACGGCGAACGCTTCGTGGACGCCCGCGAAACCGCCGAGCAGCGTGACCTTGATTTGAAGGGGTAAGCCATGACAAAGCCGCAATATGAAAAGCCGCGCATCGACGTGCTTGCCAGGCAACCGGCGTCGATCCGCCCATTGTTGGAAGACGCGATCCGCGAAGCTCAAATCAAGATGCTTAATCAAATGAATAAGCCGCCTTTGCATTACGATTCGGGCCGCTGCGTCCTCCAAGGCCTCCGCGATCTCGTTGGAGTCGACGACCGCGTTTACACGCTGGAACGATTGCGCCAGCGATATAAGAAAATGGAGTCCAACCGATGAACATGAAACGCTTGCTTGCCGCCGCCAGTAGCGGCGACGGACCGCCGGAACAGTACCTTCCGAAGCGGCGCGAACCGGCGCTGATGAATCCGACGCCCGACTATCATCCCTCTCGACCAGCGGTGTCCCGCATGTCCGAGACTTATGCCGCCGCGATCGACACGTTCAAGATGCTTGAACGCGAGCTTGAAGCCGCTAAGGCCGAGATCCAAGAGTTGCGCGGGAAAATCCACTTCCTCGACATGCAATGCGCCGAGTTGAAATCGGACAAGGAAACGCTCGGCATTCAATTGGAGGACGTCCGCACGAAGTACGGCGAGCTTCGCGGGCGCGTGCTGTCCGCATCTAGCATGATGGTCGACATGCTTCGAGAGGAAATGCGCGATGACCGCGCCAGCGAAGCCGGCGAGCAAATCAGCGCCCAAGACTTGAAGCCGCCCGAACCGCCGCCGGCCGCAACATGAACATCGAGCTAATCATTTTCATCCTGTTCGCTGCCGCCTTGGTCGGAGTGATCTCATGGCTGTGGGCAATGGCGATCGATCGGGGCGGCCGATGAAACCGCCCCCGCTCGCTCTATTCACGTACCGCGACAAGCTCGCTTGCGTCGAGCGCGAATTGGCCATGCGCCTGCACATCTATCCGCGATGGATCGCTGTCAACCGGATGACGCGCGAGAAAGCCGACCGTGAGATTGCCTTGATGCAAGCAATCGTCGCCGACTACCGCGACGCTGTCTTGGTGCAAGGGGAACGCGAGCGCTTGTTGTGAGGCCCTTCGTTGACGCATTCTTGGCCGGCTGGAATTCAGCCATCAGCCATTTGCGCGAAGTCGCCAGCCGCGAGCCTGACGCCGATATCCGACTCGCAATCATCGATTTAGCGAACAACATGCAAGGCTCCGGCGCGAAATTTCGCCAGCTATACGACGATCCGCCAGCGCACCTTCCCCTTGCCGACAATGCCGACTAGCTCGGCCGCGCCCGGCGTCAAATCAATTGCCGCATCCGACGTCGGGACCATGCCGTTTTGTGCCGGCGTCTGATTCTGAAATTGTGTCTCGACCATCGGCCGCCGCCCTTCGAGCACATAGGCGGGATCATGAATGTTATACGGTCCGACGTCGACGACCTTGATGATCGACGCGCCGCCCGGCCCTTGCACTTGGATCATCGGACGCGGCCCGTCGCGCCACTTGTAAGGCAGCGCGATACCCGGCTCGCGTCCGTCGATCGCGGCATGCGGCGGGTAGGCGCTGTCTTGCGGATCGGCGCCGGTCGCAAACACCGTTGCCGTGATGTTGGTCCGCCACACTTCCGCCGGCGGTGCCGCGCCTTCGATCTTGACGTAACGCGACGCGACCCATCCGAACAGCGCGACGCCGGTGCCGTTCGCGGTGCCAAATTGCAATCGAAGCCAGCGCGTCGCGGCGTTCACTTCTTCGCCAACGACTAAGACAGAGTCGCCGTTTTCGGCAGTGCCGATGATTGCCGCCGACGTCGACGGCGTCGCTCGAATGTTGAGCGTATCGCCGGGCGTCAAGCCGACAACAACGCCAGCGATCGGGTCGAGCGGTTGGCTGTGATCGTCGCCGGCGTCGCCCATATACTGCGCAACGTCGTTGACGAACTCGGCCTTGATGACGTTGCGGCCCGGGCAATCATGCGTCGTCGCGGTGTCTTCCTTGTGCAGCTTGATCGACGTGTTGCTCGGTTCCCATCCGAACAGCGAATGACATTCGCCGAACAGCGCAACGGTCAGCGCCATGACTTCAGCGCCGCGTCCCACTTCATCGCTCTCGGTGTCATAGTCGCCGACCATTTCGATGCCGAGCCGCGTCGCATTCCAACTCGGCGAGTGGACGCCCTTCACGTTGAAATCGGTCATCACCCAAATGGATCGACCATCGACGAAGGCATGCGGCCCGGCGTCCCATCCCATTTCGTTTTGATAGAAATTTTTGAGGTTCGCCATGCGAGTCGATGGCGCGGTGCCGCCTTCCCACCATTGTTCAAGCGTCGGCTTGGCGGTGTTGTGCAGCACCATGCCGGACGGCCGCCAGGACGTGAACCGCAAATTGTGCAGATAGGTTCGGAAGTCCTCAATCGTCCGGCACTGCAACGCCGTCGCGCGCCCGCGCCATGCCATCGGCTAGTTCGTCCTCATCAAGAGTTGCGGGTAATCGCGCTTGATCGTGTTGGCAAGCTCGACGATCTTGCGCGGGTCGACGTCCATTTCGTGATCGCTGCCATCCGGCAGCGTGATCAGCACGATGAAGCGCGCTTTCCCGCCGATGATGCGCGGCTCGGCGACGCCGAAGTTGACTTTCAATTGCATGGCCGTGCTCCCTAGTTGATCGTCGGCCCGCGCATGTCGCTCGCGGTGCCGGTGATGAACGTGTCCCCGTCTAGCGAATTTCCGGCCGCCCCGCCAGCGCCGCCGGCCGAGCCCGTGCCGCCCGGACCACCGGCGCCGCCCGCGAGCCCCGGGTTGCCGCCGGTGCCACCATCGCCGGCGGTTGCATTGTTGCCGGCACCGCCCGCGTCCGGCGTCGCGGTCGCGCCGGTGCCGCCGCTTGCCGTCGAGCCGAAGCCGCCGGCGCCGCCAACCCCGGGCACGGTTCCCGCGCCGCCACCGCCGCCGCCGCCGCCGTAGCCGGTGACTCCGGTGTGCCCGCCGCCGCCACCGCCACCACCACCGCCGCCGCCCCATACCCCGCCAGTGCCGGATAGGTTGATCGCTTGCCGGGAAAACAGCGCCGTGCCGCCGACGTTGCCGGCCGTGCCGTTCGAGCTTGACGCGTTAAGGGCGAAGCCACCGGCGCCGCCGGCGCCGCCGCAACCTTGGATCCGGCCGTTGACGACTAGGTTGATCGTCACGCCGCCCGGCCACGTCCCGACCGTGCAAGCCGGCGCGGCGGTGCTCGACGCTCCGACGATCACGTTCGAATTGATGGTAATGTTGATCGTCATGCCCGACGTAGGCGGCGACGTATAGATCGAGTCATGCATCGTCCGCAGGTTCACGTCGTTCACCGAACCATCGATGATGATTGCCCGCACGTCCGGCGAGCCCGGCGAGAACGTGGCCGCGAACAACATTTCTTCCGCTTCACATTCGAAGATCGCCGCCCCCGGCTCGACGCCCGTCATCTGAATCGGAACGGTCGCCGGCGCCCCGCCGGTCGTTTGAAAAAGCCAACTCTGAATCTGATAGCCGTTGCCAAGCAAGGGATCGGCGCCGGCGCCCCGGAACAGGTCGAACTTGATTTGGCGCGGCGGATCCCGGTAACGCGCGAGTTGAATCGTGTTGAGCGTGTCGGCCACGGTCCGGCCGCCGATCGGGATCCATCGGCTGAAAATTTTCTTGATCGCCGGCGAGCCATAATCCGCTTCGGCCGCCGTGTCGATGTTGGCGGCCGTCGATCGGTAGTTGGAAATTTCGTCCTCTTTGATCAGCGGATTGATCTTGCCGAAGTAGGTGTAGACTTGGCTGATCCGCTTTTCCGGCTGTTCCTTGACCGCAAGCGATTTCTCCAAAATGAAATCGGGATTGTAGGTGAACGCCGTCACCGGGATTTGCCGCAAGACTTGTAAGCGTATCTGTTGATTCAGATCGTCCCACCAAACGACAAGCCCGGCTTGCTCGATGATCTCGGATAGCAGCTTGGCGACGTCCGTCGGCTCGGCGATCAGCGCCGAATAGTTCACGCCCAAATAGGTGTTGACTTCGGTCACCCAATCGCCGGCGGGAACGAAGGACGGATCAACGCCGGCATAGGTCGTAAGCAAATCCGCGACGATCAATGCGGCGTTTAGGGAGTTGTAATTGACGCACAATTGCACGCGATCGCCGGCGGTGTGAGCTTGCGCGACCGTGTTGAATTGCGCTCGCGTGACGGTCAGCGTGTCGGATGCGCGATTGGTGCAAAGCATGATTTCCTTGCCGCCGACCGCGACATAGAAATTTGTCGGACTACCGGACGGATAGCTCGCGCCGGCGCCGGTTGGCGATAGCGTGAACGACGTCGCCACGTTGGTAATATCGGCACTCAGAAAGCCGGGCGAGATCAACGGCGCTTGCGCTCGATCGCCGTCGGCAAACTTCATCATGTCTTTCGCGATAATCTTGAACTTGCCATCAGCCGACGGCCCGTCGGTCGCGTCGATGATGAAATGCCGCGTTTCCATCTGATCCAACGATTGCCCGAGCGACCCGCGCAACATGCGAAGATTGTAGCCGCGCAATTTCAGGCCATACCGGGCGCGGAATTTCCCCCACATCGAACCACTTTGAAAGTCGCCGAGCCCGCCGCCCGCCGTCGGATCCCACATATGCCGGTGATCGCGGAACGTTATGGTCACGACCGCGCGCGTTCCCATGTCCTGCCCAAGACTCAAAATGGACGGCTGATAATCGATCGTCTCGATGTCCGCCGCCGTTACCGCGATGTCGTTCGGCAAGTAGCCGCAATCTGCCATCGCGAAGCGATAGGTCGCCATGATATCCGGCGATGACGCGATGAACGCGGGAATGTCGATTTCGATGAACGATAGCGATTTCACGTCGCGGTCCCGCGCATTTCCAGATCAAGGTGAACGCGTTGACTGACCGGGTCCGTTGCCGGCTCGGCGTTGTTGATCAGCCAGCCGAACGACACTTCGTTGGGATACGTCGCCGGTTTCCACGACCAGAAGAACGGGAATTCTTGTGCCGACGCTAGGAACGGGTCGATCACCGCTCGGTAGTGCGACGGCGTGAAGTACGAGAATTGCGCTTTCGACTCTCGCCACTCGCCGAGCACGATGCGCCCGAGAAATTGACCGCTTTCGCTCATGCCGTTAACGACGGTCGTCCGCCGGCCATACGGCATCGGAACGTGATCGACGTCGACTCGGATGCTTCGTTCAAGCTCCAAGAGGTTGCCGACGTACTCGATCCCGGCGCGCAAGTCTTGATCGTTCCAAGTAAGGCCGCGCGTCGGTATCGTGAAGTTCGCCGTCCACTTGGCGCGGCCGTTCAACACTCGAAGGTCGTCGATGAACCCTGTTAGTTGAGCGGTCCCGGTGGCTATGCCGTTGCCGCCGATCGTCGGCCGTGATGTTCCGTTCACGTAGCTGGACGAATCAACAAACGTCGGCCCATCCTGCACGCCGTTAACGAACATCCGGGTCGACGTGCCCGAGCGCGTGACCGCGATGTGATGCCAAGCGCCAATTCCGATCGCCTGTGTCCCGATGATGCGATCGAGTCCATTGACGAAATAGTGCATCAGGTTGGTAGAACCGTCGTGATAGATGGTTGGATAGAAGCCGTCCACGCCAGTCGGCCGCCCATCATAGAGGACAGAAAATCCGGCCGCGCTCGAGAACCACACGAAGAAATCGATCGTGAAATCGCCGGTCCCAAATGCAAAATCGTTGTAACCGTCGCCGGTCAGGAAATCGCCCGTGCCGTCGAGTACCAATGCAAATCCGCGATTCGTTGCGGCAATTTGCGCGTTGCCGTTCGCGGTCCAAAGATGTCCGCCAAGGTCGCGCCAATCGGTCCCGCCGGCGGTGCCGCCCGCCGGATAGAATGTCATGGCCGTTGTCACCTTGCCGGCAACGCCGCTGACCGGGTCGTCCTCCATTATGGGCGCGTTGAGCCGCAAGCGGACGCCAAGGTACGCACTCGACAACGGGAAGCGGATGATCGCCGGCGAGTTGTCGGTGAACGTGAAGTTTGATCCGGTCTTGACGAATTCGTTATTGTAGGCGGCCGTCGGCGGAGTGAAGTTCGCCGTCCACATTGCAAAGCCTTTGACGATACGAAGTTCGTCAATCCAACCGTTGACGCGGTCATTCCCGAAATTGTCGGCGCCGATCCTTGGTCGCGCGGCGCCGTTTTGATAGCTGTTCGAATCGCTGAAAGTCCCGCCCTCTTGCGTGCCGTTGATGAATAGCCGGCTCGATGTTCCGCTTCGCGTCAGTGCGATGTGATACCAAGCGCCCGCGACGATGTTAGTCGTACTCGTAATGCGATCGGCGCCGGCCCCGAAGAAAACCATCTTGTTGCCGGGGTTCCGATAGATGGTCACAAAGTTCGTCGCACCCCCCGTCAAATCCCGGCCTTCATAGATGACCATCGACGTGCCATCGACATTCGGCCGGAACCAATAATCAATCGTGAAATCATTCACGCCGAAGACAAAATCGAGCGATCCGTCGCCGTCAAGGAAGTCGCCGGTGCCATCGAACAAGCCGGCCGTTCCTCCGAACTTCGATTGCGCGTTGTCAATTTGTGCGTTGCCGTTCGCCGTGAACGTATGCCGTCCCGTGCTGTCTGTGAATGTCGTGCTGCCATCCGTCCCGCCGAAATGCAACAAGGCCGACATGCTCTTGTCACCGAACGATGGCGTGTCGCTTGCCAACTCGACGGTCGCGACGACTTGCTTGTCGCCGAAATTGTGGTTCGCAATCGCGATGTAGCTGACCGGGATGCCGGCCCCTAGGTAGGTAATGAAATGAACGTCTTTGCTCGCGGGATACTGATCGGTCGCGACGTTATACCAAAGTGTCGACGCCGAGCCGTCCCACAAATTCACGTAGGGAAACCCGGGAAATTGATTGATCAGCCCGCCGGTGACAACGACGCTATTCCCCGCGATCGCGGCGTTGTTGTAGCCGATCAACGGCATCCCACTGTTGACGGTTCCGCCGACGTTGTAGACGCCCATGGAGTCACCTATGCCATCTTGATCCGGTAGCCGTCGCGGATGCCGCTGTTGATCGTATTGAACAGGTCGCGCAATTGATTCCGCGAGACGCTGTCACCTTGCAAGGTGATGTTGACGGTCGAGCCGCGTTGCGACGACGCTTGCCCGGCCGGCGTGATGTCGACTTGCTCGCCGCTCGACAGCATGAGCGGCACGAACCGGTTGTCGACGCCGGACACACCGCCGGGCACGCGGAATGAACCGCCGCTTGCGAATTCAGTCGCCGATATCTTCGCCACGTTGGCAAGCCCGGCGGCGGTCACGGCGGCGGCTGTCGCGAAGCCGAGAACGCCGCCCTGTGCGAGCGCCTTCGACGCCGCAACGAACGTGTTGATTGTCGCTTCGGCGATTGCCGCCGCCTTGGCAATGCCGGCGTAGCGCTTGTTGATCGACGCCAAGTCTTTGAACGCTTGCGCCATCGGCGAGACGATGCCTTGTGCCGCCGTGCCGTAGGCCGCCGCAACGGTAGCCGCCGCCTTGAGCGCCGCCAGTTGGTAAAGCTCGACGTTGCGTTGTCCCTCCGGGAACAGCGCATTAAGCCGGATCATCTGTTGTTCGTATTGCTGCCAAGGCGTCAGGAATTCTTGCGACAGCTTGGCCAGCGCCATTTCTTGCAGCGCGGCGTTCAATTTCAATTGCAGGGGCGTCAGGCTCGCCAGCGTCGTGCCGTATGATTTGCCGAAGCCGTCGAGATCCTTGAAGTGTTGCGCTTGCGCGACGAAGCCCGGCGCCAGATTGTTGAACTCACCGCGCGTCTCGGCCGCTTCGACTTTGATCTTTTTCAGCGTATCGGCGAATTTCTCGCCAAGCTCGAATTGCTTTTCGGAAAACGGCTTCGGCTCGAATTTGATTTTCGCGACGTTGTCAAGTTGCTCTTGAACATGGCGAAGGATCTCGGTGAAAAGCGATACGTCCTCCTGCCCCTTGGTTATTAGATTGAAAATTTCTTTGAGGTTCGGTATCGCGCGACCCATCGAGTCCTTGATCGCTTCCCACGCACCGGAGAAATCAAGATCCTTGAGTCTCACGAACGCGAGAATGATCGCCTGAACCGGAAGCGTCAGGAAATCGACCGCTTTCGCCAATATCAGAACCCAAGTCGACGCCGCTTCGAGCGCCTTTGCAAGGAAGTTGCTCGCCGATTCCCACTTCGCGGCATCGTTCGCCGACTCGATCATGCGGAACGAAACTTGTTCGATCGCCGAAAGCAGCCCGCCGCTGCCGAGAATTTTCAGAATGATCGCGTCTTGAACCTTGCCGAGCCGCTTTAGATTGTCGTTGAAATTCTCGGCCGACTTGGCGGTCTTTTCGTCTATTACGATGCCGAGCCGCCGCGCTTCGTCCGTCAAAGTCTTGATGCCGTCGCGGCCTTGATTGAGTAGCGGGATTAGCTCGGCGCCGGCGCGGCCGAAGATTGCGACCGCTAGCGCCGTCTTGGTCGCGCCGTCGCGCATGTTGGCGAATTGCTCGGCGACGTCCAAGAAAATGTCTTCGGCCGATTTGAGCGATCCGGTAGCGGTCTTGACCGAGATCCCGAGATTGTTGAAGGCGGCGGCGGCAATGTTGGTCGTGCCGCCGGCGACGGCGCTCATGTTTTTCGAAACGATGGTGAGCGACTTGCCGAGCGTTTCAAGGCTGACGTCGGATAGCTCGGCCGCGTAGGTCAGCGCCGATAGTTCCTCCACGCCGACGCCGAATTTTTGCGCCGCCTTGCCGATCTTGTCGGCGCTATCGATCGCGCGGAACGTCAGATCGACCAGCGCCCGCGCCGCGCCGGAAATGGCCTTTTCCAATCCGATGCCAGCGGCGATCTCCGTCATCCGCTTGGCGAAGCCGTCGAGCCCCTTCGAAGCTTTCTTGGCGTTGTCCTCGAATTGCGCCGTGTCCATTCCGAGAATGATGCGCAATGCGCCGATGGTTGCGTCAGCCATGTTTCTTCCCTTCCTTGGCGGCGTTTGCGACCCACGCCTTGGCGATTTCGTATTGCTCTTGCCACGTCTGCCGGCGGCCCGGCTCGCGCAGCAACCAAGACTTCATCGGCGGAAGGCGGCGAGCGCGTTGCAAGTTGGCGATGTTCCACGCCAAGCCGCGCTCGCGGTTGACGCCGCGAAGCAGCGATCGGTTTCGTGCGACGAACGCTAGATGAATCGTGCGCGGCGTTTGCTGCCAATACGATTCTACGTCATAGCCGGCGATCAACCATTCGCTAAGGGATTGATCCCAATCCCATTCGTTGGCGCCGCCGGCGTTGGAGGGTTGCGCGGTTCGCCGCCATCGTCCGGCGCCTGCAATCCCTTCATGGCTTCCGCGAAGATTTCCGCGAACCGCTCGACGCTCATCTTGTCGAGCAAGAGCGACGCTTGCCGCTCGGTGATGTCTTCGTGATGGAAGATCAGCCCGGAATGGAATAGCGTCAGGGCAATGTCGTAGCCCCATCCTGTTTCCATCGCTTCGGCGATCACTCTCGGCCACGGCTTGCCGACCGATCTTTCGAGCGCGCGCAAGCCGTAAGTGCCCAAATAATAGCGATAGCGCCTGCCATCGATCTCTATCGGGACTTCATCGAAGCGCGCGGCCATTACGTCACACCCATTGTCGGCTGGCCACTCACAAGGAAGTTGACGGTCGCGGTCATGGCGTCGTCGACCGGCACCGTCGGTTCATAGCTCGACACTTCGGCGAGGAAGGACATTGTCGCGCCGTTCGGAAATGAGATCCGCATTGCGCGCGTTCGCGTCGCGCTACTCGGCAGATTTAGAAGTTCGCGCAGCCGGTCGTCGGTCGTCGCGCCGGGCACATAGTTGATCTCAACCGATGCTTCGCCGGGATCGATCAGCCCCGAGATCCGCTCGCGGTAGCGGTTCGGGCTTTCCATGTGCGTGACGTCGATCGTGTCGAGCGTCAATGTCGGCGGCGTAATGCTCCGAACTTCCTCAAGGGCAACGTACAAATCAGGGGAAGAGTCCGACACGATCTCGAATTTCGAGCCGTGTCCTAGCGCGGCATTTGTCGTCATGATGGTGCATTCCCTTGCATGTCACGCGTGCAAGAAATGCGTTCCCAATCGCCCCGCCTTCATATCGCGAAATTTATTTGGCGGCAAGCCGAGCCGATTTCTTGGCCGCGCGCTCGGCGGCCTTGCGGATCTGTTCCCAAAGCTCCGCCTTGATGCTGTTCAAGACTTGCTTATGGGTCGCCTCCCACGCCGGCCGCATGTAGGGCTGCGGCCGGTGATGGACGGTCCCGAATTCCTGCGTAATGCTTTGCGGATCCGGCCCGGCCTCGATGATGACTTCGACGGTACTCTTTTTGTCGTAATCGCTCCGACCGGTCGACGTCATCTTGGACGGCGACGCCGGTCCGATGGAGATCGATTCGCGAAGATGTCCGAAGCGGACCGGCGCGAGCGCCTTGGCCTCGCGCACCGTTGGCTCGCCGGCATTGAGCAAAGTGCGCCGCATCACGTTGGCGGCGGTCGCCTTCTTTAGCTCGCCGAGCGCGTCGTCGAGTTCCTTCAAGCCTTCGATCTTGAACGTTTTGATCGGCATCAGCGGGCCTCGAAATAAATCCGGTAGTCACGGCGCATGCCATAGAGCTTCGTCGGTTCGTCAAACACGTCGGTCGAATTGTTGTGGAAAATGCCTTGAATGTTGATGAATTCGCCACTGCCGAATCCGATCCGGTCACGGTAGCCGCTCAACGCATCGAATGCGGCATCCGCCAGGGCAACCGCGCTCGCACCGTCGACAGCCCAAGCCTCAACCTGCATCAGCACCGATTCCAATCCGCTGTCCCCTTCCATGTGATAGTCGCTGCCGCCGGTGATCCGGTGATAGACGATCGAGGGAAGCCGCATGTTTTCGGGAAGGCGCTCGAAGTAAACGCGATCGCCGGCGACGAGTCCGCTCACGGTTGGATCGGCAAGTAGCACCGCGCGGAAGCCGCGCCTGATGTCCTTCATCCGCCGGCTCCTGTTCGCCGCGTCGCGGTGATGCGCAATTCTTCCCGCCGAAACATTTCGTTGACCGAGACAATGTCATACTTGGACCGTTCCGGGATCGGGCTTGCCGTGGCGTCGGATGCCGGCTCGATGATGCGATCGGCCGGACGCAAGTCCGCCAAGTCGTCGGACCACCGGATGGAAAACTCGACCTGTTCCAGCGCTTCGAGCGCGGGCGCGCTGTAGCGTTCGGTGCCGCTGACCGGCGTCTTGCGCGCCCATCGATCGCCGCCGATCGCCGCCCATGCCGATGTCGGCTCGCCGGCATCGTTGATGGTGACCGTGGCGCGTTGGATTGCGATTCGGTACTGGAGTCGACCCGCTCTCATGCCATCAACCTCCACAACGTCCCGTCGATTAACTCTTGCTCGTGAAATTGACAATAGGCGAGCGAGTGCAACCAAGCTTCGCGATCGGGATAGATTGGCGCCTCGATCAACGCGAAGTCGGTCAAGCCAACCAGCGCGGCGGCCGAGGACCGGTCGACGAACACCGGGCAACCCATGATCACCGCCTCGACGGCCGCGATCGACCCGTGCGTCACCAAGGCGTGGGCGCCTTCAAGCTCGCGATAGAGCGGCGTCCTGCTTTCCTTGTCGCGGATGACAATCGGCCGATCGGTAAAGAGCCGAAGCCGGTCCGCCGCGATCGCCGACCAGCCGCGCGGTAGTCCACGCAAGTCCCAATAATCCGGCAGCGTGTCGGCGATCACGATCTTGTCGCCGCCGCTGTGCCACCGCTGCAAGGATGGATCGAGTCGCAACGCCCGCCACCGGTCGGCGGGAACATTGCGCACGTGATCCATCTGAAAGCCGCCCAAATGCCAGCGATAGAACCCGCCGGGCAATCCCATGTCCGAGCCCTTGGGGAGCCATGTCGCGAAGACCCGCCGCAAGTAGCCGCGATCCCAATAAATCCACGGCACGCCGTCCCGCTGCCATCGCTGGATTGCATCCTTGAACGGCGGCGAGCAACCGACGATCGGAATCTTGTGGCCGGCGACGGCGACCAGCGACTCATAGTCATGCCGGATGACCATCCCGCCTTGATCGGCGACGTGCTTGGCGATGCGCTCGAACAAGGCGAGCTTGAACTTTTTGAGCCCGGGCGGGATGAAAAATGCTACGTCTCGCGGATTGATCATTGCTAGGTAGTTCCCCTGACTCCGCTACAGTTTCAAACGACGGTAAAAGCGGCGCCCGCACAAAGGAAAAAAGATGACCAATGAAACGGTATTGCTCCTGCTTGTCGTGATCTGTCTCGTTGCCGCGCTCGCGCGCGAGTCATTGCTATGGCTCAAGCGCCGACGCCTGCCGTAGTCGACGCCCGGTTCGCCGCCGCATCTTTCTTTCCCAGACCAGATCCATCCACGCAAGCGTGACGATGCACAGGATCATCACAGCGTTTGTGATCGCGCCTGGGACGTTAACCTGCCATTGATTCTTCGCAAGCCCGTACGCGCGGTAGCACAGCACGGCAATGACGACATAATAGACAATCCGACGAAGCAGCGACCGGACCGAGTATTCACACGAGAACCCGGAAAAACGTGTACTGATTTGCGTCACAACCAGCAAGACAAAGGCCATAACCAGATCGTAAACCGCGAGCATATCACCGAGATCATCTAACCTTGGGAGAATCGCCGCCATTGCTCGACAAGCCCAATTTCGTTTGAACGGCCCTGACAACCCCTTGCGTCAGCGCCATCGCGCCGAAGCCCGCCACAAAGCCGCACGTGCCGATCGAGAATCCCGACAATTTTGCCAAGCCGATGGCGAGATAGTTCGCCGCAAAAACCCCGGACATGATCGAGCCGACGACCGTGTAAGGGTCAGTCTGCCGAAAAAAGAAGGCATGAACAACACCGCCGGCGAAGCCGGCCACAATCAGCTTGAGATCGAGCCCCAACGCCGTGAGAAATTCGACAACGGTATCGCGCGACATTGCATCATCGCCAATGCTGATCGACCCATGGCAAATGCCGGAATTGCGCCGGGTTCCTGCGGCCGATGAAGGCAACGATGCGAGCGCCGGCCGGCAGTTTGCGATCGTCACCGATCGGCCATCCCGGCTTGCGGAAACCATAGATGCCGCTCGGTGCTCCGACCTTCCAGCCGGCGGCGTTCGGCGTCGTGTGATGGATCCAACCCTGATCATCCGGGAATTCGTAGAAGGGGATCGTCTTCGCGGCGTGTAGCGAGAAATCTTCCCATACGTTTTCGTGCATGCCGGCGCGAAGCATCATCACCGAGCCGTTGTAGGGGCACGGGTTGGCGGCGTTGGCGCCTTGCAAGATCAGGAACGACTCGCGCCGGTCGAATAGTTCATCGAGCGGCCCGGTGATGACCATATCTAGGTCGAGCGTCACTAGCCGGTCGCCTTCCTTGATCCCGTAGAGTCGCTGCCATTCGCCCGAGAACATGCGCAACCGGCAAAAGCAGCCCGGCCACAACGCTTCGTCGCCGTTCGGCGGTGTCATCACAACGAATTCGTGCGGTTGGCGAAGATGCCGGCGCACGCCGCGCTGTAGCCGATCGATGTAGGCTTGCGAATACTTGTTGCCCCACAGCCACGTCGAGACGATCAACGCCATGTCAGGATTCCGATGCCGTTGTCGTTGTGCGTTGGGTCGAGGCGGATTTCATCGAACGTCGCTTCCGCCGCGTAGTCGCGTTTGATTTCCTCCCACACCTTGGGAACCTCGATCGGCAATCGACCGGGCTTGCGCGGCCCGGCGCTGATGTCATGAAAGCAAACGCGTTTGGCGGAGCGCCCGTAGTTTGCCCAATCCGCACGAACGAACGCTTCGGTGTGGTTAGCGTCGATGAACAGCAAATCGAACGGTCCTAGTTTCTGGACGTGATGGCGGATCGCGCCGTCGGTGCTGTCTCCAATAAACAGTTGCACCCGGAAGCCGTCGTTGAACAGATGCGTGATGCATTCGCGCAACGATTGCTCGCTGTCCGAGCGGCCCCATTGACCATGCGGCAGATCGACGGCGACGATCAGCGAACCTCTCGCCATCTTGCGCGACACTGCCCAAAGCGTCCCGCCGAACTTGCATCCGATCTCGCAATAGGATTTCGGCGCCCATTGCTCGACCCGCTCAAGGAAGGCGGCAAGCTCGCCTAGATGCTGTTGCGGTTTATTGCTGTAGTGTCCCATGGTTCGCGACCATCCTATTGATTGCCCATTCATAGACTTCATCGACACTGATCCGATCGAGCGCCGCGCGGCAGTGCTCACAAGCCCGCCATGAACCGCAAGCTTCCGCGCCGCCGGTCAGATTAACGTGAATCGGATAGCCGGTCACTTGCGGCGGAATGAAACCGCCGAAAATAACGACGGCCGGCGTACCGACCGCCGCCGCCGCATGGTGCAAGCCGCCTTCCGGCAGGATCGCAAGCTCGACGCCGGATAGCGCCGCCGCCGCTTGCCGGAAGCTCGACACGGGAATCACCTGCACATCGCGCAAGCGCACCTTGCCGAAGCTTGTTTGATAAACGTCGAAACCATTGCGCCGAAGGCGATCAGCGATTTCCTGATAGCGGCTCGCGCCCCAATCCTTGTTCGGCGCAACCGGCTTGTGCCATGGAACATTAGGCTCGATCAGCACCCCCGGCCGCCTTATGGCCCATCGTTTTTCGTTATCGGTGAAATAGAATTCGCCCGGCCGTGGCCGAAACATGTGATTCCAGATCCATCGCCCGCCGCCCGGCGCCGGCTTGTTGTACCAACGCGAGCCCTTATACCAAGCGATCCATTCGACCCGATCGTGAACTTGCGTCGCAATGTTCGGATTGAACCGGAACGCTTCTTCGCAAAAAGGCCCCCATATCAGCTTGCGCCCGTCGCCGAAGGCGATTTGCCGGCCGCGCGCATGGGCGCCGCGCGCTAACCCCGTCGCCATGACTTCGTCGCCAATTCCCATCAGCGGAAGTACCGGCCGAACGTTTCCTTGGTCGCATAGCGTTCCGGCGGATAGCCGTTCGCCTTGGCGTCGTCGAGCACTTCATCGAACAGATCGATGATGTCGGGTCGCCAGTGCGGTTTCGGTTGATAGCGATGCGCCGACCAATGCTTCGCACCGCCGGCCGCCAAGCGCGGCACCGCATAGCGCAATTGCGGTTGAGTTGGGATCGAAGTGTAATGCAAAATCTTTATGTCCGGGTCGCGGATATCCTTGTATTGCTCCCCGTCGAGACAATTCCAATTCCCGCCCTCGAAGCGCTGCACCGCCGTCGGCGGGAACTTGCGGCGCAAGTGAGCATAGAGCGCATATTCTCCCTTGATGCGCCCGATCGGCGGCAAGTGCGCTTTCGCCTTGGCGCAATCCCAAAGCGTCGTGCAAAACGTGTTCTGATCCTTGGCGATGCAAAACGCCGGCCCCCGAATTTCCTGATTCCATAGCTCGGCGATGTCCGCCATGGCGATCATGTCGACGTCGAGATAGATCGCGCGACCTTCGAAATTGCAGAACGCCGGGATCCCCCATCGAAACCCCGAGAACGGCGTCGCCCATGATTGCGTCAACCATCCCGCCTTGCGTTCGGCCGACGAATACCAGAACGATGCCGGGTCTTTGCTCAATTTCATGAACGTTATTACGAGCGGTTCGCTGGCATGCTTGCGCAACGACCATTCAAGGACCGCTTGGCTTTCCAAGTCTTCGTTGTTCGCCGGACACCCGACAAAGATCCTGATCATAGCTGCCACCTCGCGAGCGCTTCGGGGATCGTCATCTTCGGATAATTTACCAGCGCCGAAATCGGCGAGCAATTGACGACGTCAATGCCGCGCTTGCGCAAGCCGTAGGCCGCACCGTCGAACGCTTTCTTCCAACGCACGACGTTGGATTGCGCCGGGTTGTTCATCGGCGACGGATAGCGGCCGAACCAATGTTCGCCGTGCTCAAGCGTGCAATCTACGCCGACAAGCAAGATGCCGGTCGCGCCGAATTGCAGCGCAAGGTTCATTGCCTGAAAGGCCGACGTCCCGCCGGCGCCGAGATAAGTCGGCCGATCGAACAGCAATTCATCGCCGGCGGGATTGTCGATCCAAATCCGTTGCAGCCCCTTGTAATACTGGCAAGCCGTGCCGTCGTGGCATAGCCGCAAGCCGGCGAAGTCCGGCAAGCCGCGATGGTGGTCCCACCATGCCTTATCGCAGCCGTAGAGAATTTCCGCCCACGGGCAAAGCTTGAAGCTTTCGTTGATGGCGATCACATGGATCCGATCGCGCAATGTCTCGACGCCGGCCTTCTTTGCGCTCGGTCCGGCGCCGACGATGGCGACGCATTCGCCGGTCCAATCCTGCCACCAAGACGGCCCGTTAGTTAGAGCGCCGATCGGTTGGCACGTTGCTGCGTTTGCCTGTTGCAAGGTTGCTCCGATGATCAGCGGCCAAAGGTCCGCGCCGCGATCGGGTTGTTCGTGGCGGCACCGGCGCGACAAACGGGGTATCGAACGGAACATGGAACGAGCCTTGCCATACCGGCGGCCGTGCCGCCGCTCGCGACAGCGCTTGCAACCATTTCTCGATCGTGACCGTGTTGACGATCGCCGGCATCGGGAATTCGGGGAAGTCGAAAGCGCCTTGCCGATAGCGCGGGATCGGAACGGCGCGACTCAACGGTCGCTGCCATTTCTCGATCGTTATGTGCTCGAAGATTTCGGTCAGCGTCCGAACATGGAATCCGGCGGCATAGCGCGGGATCCGCGCCGCGCGCGATAGCGCGACGTGCCACGTCGAGACTGTCCCGGTGTTGAATTGCCGCGTGTCGAACGGGACGGACGTCGAGCCCAAAGCGTAGTAGGGGATCCGCGCCGCGCGCGAAAGCTCGCGCAACCACTTATCGATGGTTACCGTGTTGGCGATGACTTGTGCGGTGTCGAACGGGACGATCGACGCGCCGAGCGGCGCCGAGCGTGGGATCGGCGCCGAGCGCGAAAGCCGCTGCAACCACTTGTCGATCGTTGCGGTGTTCGGTTGGAACGTGTCGAACGGAACGACGCTATAGCCGGCCTGGTAATAGGGAATCTTGGCCGCGCGCGAGAGCGCCTGTTGCCATTTATCGATCGTCTCGGTGTTGATGTAGATTTGAACGGTATCCATCGCGAAGAACGATGAACCGGGCGGGGCAATGCGCGGGATGCGAGCCGCGCGCGAGAGCGGCTGCAACCATCTATCGATCGTTTCGGTGTTGTCTTGCAGCGTGTCGAATGGGACTTCGGCGAAGCCCCACGGATCAAGGCGTTGGAACGGGACCGCACGGCCGAGCGGTTGCAACCACTTGTCGATCGTCTGCGTATTCGGCTGGAACGTATCGAACGGGACGAACGCGTTGCCCCATGGATTGAACCGCTGGAACGGCACGGCCTTGCCGAGCGGCTGCAACCATCTATCGATCGTGATCGTGTTGTCTTCGGCAACGAACGCCGGCGCCACATAGAACCCGACGGTGTCCGGCAGGATGCGCCGCGCGCTCGACAAGGCTTGAAGCCATTTATCGATCGTCTGAGTGTTCGTCTGAAACGTATCAAGCGGAACGAACGTCGAGCCCCACGGATAGGGTCGCTGGAACGGCACCGCGCGGCCGAGCGGCTGCAACCACTTGTCGATCGTCTGCGTGTTCGGTTGGAACGTGTCGAACGGGACTTCCGTGAAGCCCCACGGGTCGAGCCGTTGAAATGGCACGGCCTTGCCGAGCGGCTGCAACCACTTGTCGATCGTCTCGGTGTTGTCCTGCAACGTGTCGAACGGCACGACGGCGAAGCCCGGCCACACCGGCGGACGCTTTGCGGCCCGCGAAAGCTCGCGAAGCCATTTATCGATCGTTTCGGTGTTGTCTTGCAGCGTATCGAATGGGACGGCAGCTTGCCCCTGATTGACCGGCGGACGCGGCGCCGCGCGCGAAAGCCATGGTGACCAATTCACGCCTGCGGCTTCGACAAATTGCGGCGTGTTGAACGGTACTCGGTGCTCGCCTTGCCGGTAGCGCGGGATCGGAACGGCCTTGCCGAGCGGTTGAAGCCATTTGTCGATCCGCTCGGTGTTCGGCTGGAACGTGTCGAGCGGAACGAACGCATGGCCCGGCCGTTGCGTGCGCGGGATCGGTGCCGCTACGCCGAGCGGGGCGTACCACGTGAATGTCGGCGCTTCCGGAACAAGCGGGTATGCGGTTGTCGGCGGCGTGAAGTTTGCCGTCCATCGCGCGAGCCCGATATCAATGTGGAATTCGTCGATCCATCCGTTGAAACTGTTTGTACCGTCAGATCCTAGAATCGGACCAACGCTCGTAAATGCGTTAGTAGTCCAATTAACCGCGCTCGAATCAAATGTCGAACCTACTTGCGTTCCATCGACAAACATCCGCACGTTTCGCGAACTATCACAAGTCAGCGCAACGTGATACCAAGTTGCCGTCGAAAGCGTTGAACCTGTTATCCGATCCGAACCATTCTGGAATAAGCGAATTTGCCCGCCCGCTGCCAAATACCATTGAAAGCTCTCCGGTAGTGTACCGTGAGCATAGAAGTTCCCTTGCGCAGCCGTCGAATTCGGGCGAATCCTCATGTCAATTGTAAACAGCACCTCCGTGCCGAAATTGAACATCGGATTGCGTGTGTAGTTATTGGCAGGAGTCGAGCCAGATCCAGGGTCTAGCCAATCGCCGGTCCCGTCCAACAAAAGGGAAGCTGTGCCAAAGACTGATTGCGCAGTGTCTAGTTGCGCATTCCCACGGGGTGAGAAGTTCTGAAACGTAGCATCGTGATCACCTTCGACTGTGAAAGTGGTTGAGCCGTCAGTGCCATCGAAGTGTGCATAATGTTGCCAAGGATCATCGTCCTTGAACGTTACCGTTTCATTCAAGGTGATGTAGCTATCGCCGTCCGCTGCCGCCGTCGGCCCATCGAAAGAAGCCGAGCAAGTGAAGCCGCTGGCCATGGTTCCGCCAGCCGCAGTAGTGAACATCCGAACTATGAGCCGATCATCTTCCGCAAACGACATACTTGTCGGCGTGAACGTCCAGTTCATCGCCGCACGTGAAGTGCCAAACTCGACGCCGTCATCCCACGGCGATCCCGTCAACTCGGTTTCGCTTCCCGCCGCTGTCCTCTTGTAGAGCCGCACGCGAGCGCCGCAATTGGCGCTCATGCTGTTTTCAGACGCCCACACATTCATTTCGACTAGACCGGAAAGCGTCCAGCCGCCAACCGGTGAACGTCCGCTAATCCATTCAATAGCCTCGTTAGCAAGACCTGACGGCATCCATTGCAGATTAGTTCCGCTTGCCGTCGTCTGAGTTATAGGGGAAGGCGCTTGAGCGGCGGCACCGCGAGTAAGACGGAGATCGCGGAAGTTTCCGATCCCGCTAGTCCCCCGATTCCGAAGATAAAGCTTCGTCGCCATCAGTAATCCCAACCATCACGGTTCCAGCGCGCTCGATACCAAACGCCGAGCCGCCGAAACCTATAGCCTTGAATGACGAACCAAGCCCGTTTCCACAACGGGCTTTCGATTGTGTCGATCCACTTTTCGACGCGCCGAACGCGCGCGGCTAGCGCGACGTAATTGATCCGATCGGGAGAGGCTGAGGATCCGGGATCGCTTCCAAGTGTGCCGCCCATATCATCGCCCCTATTTCTTTTTCCTCCGGGCTTCGCCTACGGGCTTCGTTCTCAAAATCGCGCGCCGGAAAATCCCGCAATGCAGAAAGCAATTCTTTCGCGCGGCCCAAAAAATTAACGAATTCGGCTTCGGTCATGTCGGCCGCCGAACGTCCTGAACGATCCGCTTTTCGACGTTGTCGAGCACGCCGCTGATCGTTTGATTCACCGCCGGGATGTCAACCGGGTTGCCTTCGGGGTAGCTCGCCCAAAAACCCTTTACCATGCGATCCTGCCCCATTTCGTTGAAGTCGTGAGCGATCACATGGACCGTTATTTGAATCAGCGTGTCACCGCCGCCCGCGTTGGCGGTGATGAACGTGTAGGGATGTTCGAACGCGGCGCCCCGTTGATTCGTCTTGGCCGCGATGTGCGTCAACTGTGAAGGCGTTAATTGCGTCATGTCGTTTCCCTCAATGCTCGACGGAGCGCGGCGGCCCGTTCCATGCGCTCAAGTTTCTTTTCGAACGGGTCGCATCCCTTGCCGACACATTGCTCGCATATCAACCGATCGCACATGCCGCAACGCGTGAACCGGCGCTCGAATGGTTTCACGTGGACGACTTTGTTGCAGTGATGACAAGTGAACGTGTCGGCTTCTTTGACCGGCCCGAACGGTCCGGTCAGCGTCGCGTAGCCGGTCAAGCCGCGCATGGTCATGACCAGGACTCCAACTCGCCGAGCAATTGCCCGGCATCCTTAAGCCATGGCGAATGGCGAGCGCATTGCGTGCAAGCAATGCGGATGTCATCGCGATTGCCGTCGTGAACTTCGACAAGCGCATAGTAGTTGCGCAAGCTCGCGCCGGTTTCCGTGTTGCGGTACGGCCCATGAGGATAGAGCGGCGGATCGTCGATCCGGTCGACGTAGTAGTCGCCCGGTCCCATCTTGCCGCGCGTTTGGACCGCGACGGCAGCGCCGCACGCTTTGCACGCTCCGAGCCGCATCGCCTACTCGCGGAATTTCAATTCCGCCATCGCCGTACTGGCATAGTTCGTCGACTGTGCCCGCACCGCGTAGCCGTTTTCGTCGGTCG
>Ga0111538_10000926_pt1 | contig 40774 bp, 32 predicted proteins | sample SoiMethybrSBSTD1_FD_79669 | JGI IMG/M metagenome (GOLD analysis project Ga0111538, IMG submission 79669) | Bulk soil microbial communities from a Populus tree surrounding site in Tennessee, USA - Soil MetaG P. TD hybrid SBSTD1 (version 2)... | ecosystem: Environmental > Terrestrial > Soil >...
GCCCAGAAGTCGACCACGGCCACGCGGTTCGCGGCCAGGGCCTCGGTATCGAAGTTCTCGGCGGTGAGGGTCACGACTTTCGAAGACATCTCTCCTCCCATGTTCAGAGCGCCAGCCGCCGGAGGCGGAGCGCGTTGAGAATGACGGACACGGAACTGAAGGTCATGGCCGCGCTCGCGATCATCGGGCTCAGGAGGATCCCCAGGAACGGATGGAGGACCCCCGCCGCGACGGGCACGCCGAGCGCGTTGTAGGCGAACGCGAAGAACAGGTTCTGGCGGACGTTGCGCATGGTGCCGCGGGCGAGGCGTCGCGCGCGGACGATTCCGCGCAGGTCGCCCTTCACCAGCGTCACCTCCGCGCTCTCGATGGCGACGTCGGCGCCGGTGCCCATCGCGATCCCGACGTCGGCCTGGGCCAGGGCGGGGGCGTCGTTGATGCCGTCGCCGGCCATGGCGGTGCGCGCGCCCTTCCCCTGGAAATCGCGCACGACCGCGGCCTTCTGCTCGGGCAGGACCTCCGCCACGATCTCCTCGATGCCCACGGCGCGGCCGACCGCGCGCGCGGTGACGGCGTGGTCGCCCGTGACCATCACGACGCGCAGCCCTTCCTGCCGCAAGGCCGCGAGCGCCTCGCGCGCGCCCTCCTTGACCACGTCGGCGACACCGAGGAGGCCGGCCACTCGCCCGTCGGCCACCACGAAGATCACGGTCTGGCCTTCTTCGCGGAGGGCCGCCGCGCGCGCGCCCCACACGCTGGCGTCGACGCCCAGCTCGGCCAGGAGCTTCGCGTTGCCGACGGCGACCGTTTTTCCTTCGACGATGCCCTTCGCCCCGCGGCCGGTCAGCGACTCGAACGCGCGGGGCTCTCCGGCCGTGATCCCGCGTGCGCGCGCCCCCTCGACGATGGCCGCGGCCAGCGGGTGCTCGCTGCCGCGCTCGACGCCGGCGGCCAGGCGCAGGAGCTCGCTCTCGTCGAGCCCCTCGAGCGGCTCGATGCTCTTCAAGGCCAGGCGTCCCTCGGTGAGGGTGCCCGTCTTGTCCACGAGGAGCACCTCCACCTTCTCCAACGCCTCCAGCGCGGCCGCATCCCGCACGAGCACGCCCGCCTGGGCCCCGCGCCCCGTGCCGACCATCACCGCCATCGGAGTGGCCAGGCCGAGAGCGCAGGGGCACGCGATGATCAGCACCGCCACCGCGTTCACCAGGGCGTGCGTGAGCCGCGGCTCCGGGCCGAAGCGCGACCAGACCACGAACGTCGCCACGGCCACGACGATCACCCCCGGGACGAACCAGGCGGCCACGGTGTCGGCCAGCCGCTGGACGGGGGCGCGTGAGCGCTGCGCTTCGCCGACGGCCCGGACGATCCGCGCCAGCAGCGTGTCCGACCCGACGCGCTCGGCTTCCATGACGAAGGTGCCGGTGGTGTTGACGGTGCCGCCGGTGACGGAGTCTCCCGGTTCCTTGTCCACGGGGATGGGCTCGCCCGTGACGAGCGACTCGTCCACTGCGCTGGCGCCGGAGGCCACGCGGCCGTCCACGGGGATGGTCCCGCCCGGCCGCACGCGCAGCCGATCCCCGGGGCGCACCTCTGCCAGAGGCACCTCCTGCTCGGTCCCTTCCGCGCCGACGCGCACGGCGGTGGGAGGCGCCAGGGCCAGGAGCGCGCGGATGGCGCTGCTCGTCTGCGCGCGCGCCCGCAGCTCGAGCACCTGCCCGAGCAGGACGAGGGTCACGATCACGGCCGCCGGCTCGAAGTAGAGCGCAATCGACCCACCGTGTCCGCGCAGCGAAGCGGGGAACAGGCCCGGTGCCAGCGTCGCGGCCAGGCTGTACAGGTAGGCCGTCCCCGTCCCGAGCGCGATGAGCGTGAACATGTTCAGGTGGCGGTGGACGATCGACTGCCACCCGCGCACGAAGAAGGGCCACCCACCCCAGAGGACGACCGGAGTCGCCAGCGCGAGCTGCAACCACGCGGCCCCGGCCCCCGCGAGCATCGCGTGGCCGGGCCGGCCCGGGAGCATGTCCGCCACCATCGGTACCAGCAGCGGAAAGGTCAGCGCCGACGCGATCCAGAAGCGGCGCGTCATGTCGTCGAGCTCCGGGTTGCGCTCCTCCGCGGAGGGCATCACGGGCTCCAGCGCCATCCCGCACTTCGGGCAGGCGCCGGGTCCGATCTGCCGGACCTCGGGATGCATCGGGCACGTGTACTCGACGCCGGCGGGCGGGGCGGGAGCGGCCGGGACCGCCTTCTCCGGCGGAACTTCGGCGCTGTACGTGGCCGGATTCTCGCGGAAGCGCCGCGCGCAGCCCTCCGCACAGAAGTAATACGTCCGCCCGCCGTGGCTGACGGTGGCCGCCGCTTCCTCCGCGGCGATCGTCATGCCACACACGGGATCCGTCACCATCGTCCGCACGGGGGGCGACGCGCTCGCCGTCATCGGGACTGCCTGAAGATGAGCTCGAGAAGCTCGTTGTAGACGCGCTCGGCGTCGACGCTTCCGTGGGCGGTGGCGACGCAGTGCTTCAGGTGGTTCCGCATGAGGGAGCGCGCCACCGCGCGCAGGGCCTCCTGTACGGATGCCATCTGGGTGAGGATCTCGGGGCAGTACCTCTCCTCGTCGACCATGCGCTGCAGGCCCCGCACCTGGCCCTCGATGCGGCGCAAGCGGGTGAGCGATCCGGCCTTGAGCTCCGGATCGACGGCGGCCGCCTTGCGTCCGGACCCTGCGGGCACGGCGTCGCAGCCGCAGAGCGCTTCCGCCTCGGCCGCGGTCTCCTTCCGCTTACGGGCCCGTCCCTCCATGTCCCCCTCCCTATATACCACCGGGGGGTATTGTAGGTACCGGAGGGGGGTATGTCAAGCGGTGACGGCCGCCGAGCCCGCGAAGCCGGCGGCGAGGGAAGAGAGGGCCACCGCGATGTGGAAGACGTTGTCCGCCATCAACTCCCCAGCGCTGTGCCTCCTTCCCCAGGTCTAGCACTCTCGCGGCGGCGCAGGTGCACAGGGGGGCCGATTGCCCGTACGATCGCCCTCTCGTCGCGGAGGATCACATGCCCAGGCCGCGTGCCTTTCTCCTGTCCGCCTTCGTCTTCACCCTGGCCGCGGCCGCCCTCGCGCAGCCGCGGAGGAGCGGCAATCCCGAGACGCAGCTTCCCCCGAACATCACGGAGGTCGCGGGCTTCGGCGAGCGTGCCGCCTGGTCGCCCGACGACCGGCGCATCGCCTTCATGTCCAAGAGCTTCGGCGACGCGTTCGAGATCGACCTCGCCACCCGGCGCATCCGGCTCCTCACCGGCCACTTCCCGCACGCGGGGTTCTTGCGCGTGCAGTACCTGCCGAGCGGCGACCTCTTCCTGATCGGCGCGCGGACGTTCACGGACATCCGCACGACGCGCGGGCGCGACCAGGAGATGTGGGTCCTCAAGGCGGACGCGAGCGCGCCGCCCACGCCCCTCGGTCACAAGATCTCGGAAGGCGTGGCCATCTCCCGCCGGTCCACGAAGATCGCCTGGTCCAACACGCACGGCCAGTACCCCGATCTCATCCCGGAGGGCGAGTCCGTGATCTACACCGGAGACGTCGTCTCCAGGGACGGCGTGGCCGCTCTCGCCAACAAGAAGGAGGTCCTGCGCGCCCGCGCGCCGGAGTGCACGCTGGAGGCCCAGGACTTCCGGAACCAGGACACCGAGCTGATCTACACCTGTTACCGATCACCCTACGCGGACGTGTTCGGCATCGACCTCGGGACCGGGAAGGTGACGACGTACCGCAAGCTGCCCGGGGAGTACAACGAAGTGGAGGGGACCTCGCCGGACGGCCGCTGGACGCTCGTGGAGTCGAGCCGCGATCAAGGCGGGCCGGAGACTCAGAACTCGAGCCACATCGACATCTGGAAGCTGGGTCTGGAGCCCGGCGGCGGCGAGTTCGTGCGCCTCACCCGCTGGGGGGACTTCGAAGGCTACAAGGCCTCGAACCCGGTGGTCAGCGGCGACGGCAAGCGCATGGCGTTCCAGTCCGCGCGCAACAACGAGCCCGCGGGCGTCGGGCACGGCATCTTCATCCTCACGCTGCCGTAGGCGCCGCGGTCAATGCGTCCAGCGCGGCGGCTCGTCCCGGTCGATGCGGGTGAGCCTGGCGGTACGGCGCCGGTATCCGCGCTGGAACCAGGCCAGGCGCCCCCGCGCGATCGCGGACCGCACGGGGATGATGTCCATGTAGAGGAGAGCCGCCACCTCGGCCACGAAGTGGGGAACGAAGATCGGGAAGCCGCTCAACGCGGCCATGACGACGGTGATGGCGATGGTCAGCGCGATCAGGTTGCGGCCGGCCACGGGAAGCGCGAAGAAGAGCAGGATCTGCCGGTCGCGGAAGAGAGCGGCCCAGGCGATGATCATCGCTTCCTGCATCGGCCACAGGCCGAAGTGGGGAAGCGCCGCTACCGGCGGCCACACGTAACGGCCGATCAGGCAGGTGACGGCGCCGACGACCGCCGCTCCGCCGAAGAAGTTCACGAAGAAGCGCCGCGTTCCCCAGCGGCGCAGGAGGTCGGGCCCGATGAAGTAGAGGAGGAGGCACCCGAACACGAGGCCCAGCGGGCTCAGCTCCAGCGGCGCCCACGTCACGAGCCGCCACACCTGGCCTCTCCACACCGCCTCGACCGCCAGCACGCTGAGGGGAAGGAGAGGGACGCCCAGGCGAAGGAGCAGCGATCCGAAGGCCGACATAAAGATGACGGTGGCGATCAGCCAGGCGATCGGCCGCGGGATCCATACCCCGAGGACGTTGTACCCGCCGAAACCGCCGCCGCCGCCGCCACCGCCGCGGGGCGGGGCGCCCCATCGCATCGGGTTGGGCATCTGAGGTGTGGGCTTCGCTCCGCCAGTGAGAAAACACCGATTATAGGCCTGAGGGAGGTACGGTCGCCATGTCCGAGTCAGCCTGTGCCCACATCCGTGCGGTGAAGACGGTCAAGACGGCGAAGCGCCGCGAGTGCGAGGACTGCGTGAAGATGGGCAGCGAATGGGTCCACCTGCGCACCTGCCAGGAATGCGGAGGGACGCGATGCTGCGACTCCTCGCCCAACCGGCACGCCAGCAAACACGCGGCCGTCAGCCAGCATCCCGTGATCGCCTCCGCGGAGCCGGGGGAGAGCTGGCTCTACTGCTATCCGGACGACGCGTTTGCGGAACATTGACCGCCGGCGGCGGCCGCGGCGGAGGGACAATCAGGCATGACGCTCTCGCCGCTCGCGGGCCGCCCCGCGCCCCCGGAAATCCTCGTCGACCTCGCCCGGCTCGAGCGCGAGTACTACGCGCGCGTGCCCGATCTCGCCGATCCCACCCAGCTCGTGAGCTTCGGCACCAGCGGCCACCGCGGGTCTTCCCTGCGTGGCTCCTTCAACGAAGCGCACATCCTTGCCGTCACCCAGGCCATCTGCGACTACCGCCGGAGCCGCGGCACCGACGGCCCGCTCCACATGGGGAAGGACACGCACGGCCTGTCCGGTCCTGCCCAGCGCACGGCGCTGGAGGTCCTGGCCGCCAACGGCGTCGAGACCGTCATCCAGAAGGACGACGGGGTCACGCCGACGCCGGTCATCTCGCGCGCGATCCTCGTCTACAACCGGGGACGCCAGGCCCACCTGGCCGACGGCATCGTGGTCACGCCGTCGCACAACCCGCCGGAGGACGGCGGCTTCAAGTACAACCCCACGGACGGCGGGCCCGCGGATTCCGGGGTGACGGGCTGGATCCAGGACCGCGCGAACGCGCTGCTGCGCGGCGGCAACGCCGAAGTGCGTCGGGTGGCGCCCGCAGCGGCGCTGGCCGCCCCCACGACGCACCAGGAAGACTTCGTGCTTCCATACGTCCAGGACCTCCGTCACGTCATCGACATGGAGGCGATCCGCGACGCCGGGCTCGAGCTGGGGGTGGACCCGATGGGCGGGGCCTCCGCGCCGTATTGGGAGCCCATCCAGTCGGTCTACGGTCTCCGCCTCACGAACGTCAATCCCGTGATCGATCCGACGTTCTCCTTCATGACCGTCGACCATGACGGCAAGATCCGGATGGATTGCTCCAGCCCCTACGCGATGGCGCGCCTGGTGGCCCTCAAGGACCGGTACCGCGTGGCCTTCGCGAACGACACCGACGCGGACCGGCACGGCATCGTCACGCCTTCGGCGGGGCTCCTGAACCCGAATCACTACCTCGCGGCCGCCATCGGGTACCTCCTCACGCATCGGCCCCAGTGGCCGGAAGCGGCCGCGGTGGGCAAGACCCTCGTGAGCAGCAGCATGATCGATCGCGTCGTGGCCAAGCTCCGCCGGCGGCTGCTGGAGATGCCGGTGGGTTTCAAGTGGTTCGCACCCGGGCTGTTCGACGGCTCCGTCTGCTTCGGCGGAGAGGAGAGCGCGGGGGCCAGCTTCCTCCGCCGCGACGGCTCGGTGTGGACGACGGACAAGGACGGGCTGATCCTGGACCTCCTGGCCGCCGAGATCACCGCCACCACCGGCAAGGACCCGGGTGAGCACTACCTCTCCCTGACCACGGAGTTCGGCACGCCGCACTACACGCGCATCGACGCGCCGGCTACGCCCGTCCAGAAGGCGAAGCTCGGCAAGCTCTCTCCGGAGTCGGTGACGGAATCCATGCTGGCGGGCGAGCCCATCGTCGCCAAGCTGACGCGCGCGCCCGGCAACGACGCGCCCATCGGAGGTCTCAAGGTCGTCGCCGCCAGCGGCTGGTTCGCGGCGCGGCCGTCCGGTACCGAGAACCTCTACAAGATCTACGCGGAGAGCTTCCGGGACCCGTCCCACCTCGAAAGGATCGTGCGCGAGGCGCAGGCCATGGTGAGCCGGGCCCTGGCCGCGTGAAGAGCCTCCTCCGGCACGGCTGGTGAAGGTCGTGGAGGACCTGATCGTCAGCTAGGCGGAGGGGTCCTCAGGCCACGACCTTCGTCTTCTCCTCCACCGCCTTCACGACCTGCTCGAACGACGCGACGAACTTCTGCTCGCCGTCCTTCTCGAGATCGGCCGCGACCTGCGACGCGTCGATGCCGAGGGCGGCCAGGGCGCGGAAAGACTCCCGGGCTCCCTCGAGGTCGTCGTGGATGCGGACCTTCGGCTGTCCTTCCTTCGCGTAGCGCGCGTAGGTGTCCGGCGGCATGGTGTCGACCGAGTCCGGCGCGACCAGGGCCTCGACGTAGTAGAGCGGCGCGTAGGCGGGGTCCTTGGTCGAGGTGGACGCCCACAGCGGCCTCTGCCGGCGTGCGCCCTTGGCGGCGAGGGCGCGGAAGCGGTCCGCGCCGAACGTCTGCTCGAAGGCTTCGTAGGCGAGCCGCGCGTTGGCGATGGCGACCTTGCCCCGCAACGCGCGCGCCTGCTTCCGGCGCTCCTCCGGGCCGCTGCCGGCGAGGGCGTCGAGCTTCTTGTCCACGAGCGTGTCCACTCGGCTCACGAAGAAGCTGGCCACGGAGCGGATGCGGTCCACGGGCTGTCCCGCGGCCACGCGCGATTCCAGGGCCGAGAGATACGCCTCCATGACTTCGCGATGCCGGGCCACCGAGAAGAGGAGCGTGATGTTGATGTTGATGCCTTCGGCCAGGGCGGCCCGGATGGCCGGCACGCCCTCCGTCGTGCCCGGGATCTTCACCATCACGTTCGGACGGTCGCAGGCGCGCCAGAGCCGGCGCGCTTCCGCCACCGTGCCCTCCGTGTCGTGGCTCAGGGCCGGGTTCACCTCGATGGAGACGAACCCGTCGTCACCCTTGGTGCGGTCGAACACCGGCCGGAACACGTCGGCGGCGGCGCGCACGTCTTCGACCTCGAGGGCCTCGAAGAGCGCGGCCCCGGACACGCCGCGGCCCGACAGCGTGCGGATGGAGCCGTCGTAGAGGTCCGTCTCCGTGATCGCCTTCTGGAAGATCGTGGGGTTGGACGTCATCCCCGAGAGGCCGTCCTCCTCGATGAGGCGGCGCAGCTCGCCCCCTTGGTAGAGGTCCCGGCGGATGTAGTCGTACCAGACGCTCTGGCCCAGCTCGGCCAGCTTCTTGAGGGGATTGGTCATGAGTCCTCCCTGAGGAGCGACGGCGGGGAGCGGCCGCTCATCAGAGATTGTACGGGGTGAGGGCCGGAGAGCGGATCGGGGCTCGTCACGCCGGGAGTCCGAGCGCGTACTATTGACCACAGAACCATGAGGAATCTCCACGAGGCGCGGGCGCCGCGCCCGGAGGACTGCCTCTCCGGCGGCGGCGAGATGGGCGCCTTGATGCGCTCGATCGACTGGAGCTCGACCGTGTTCGGCCCCGTGGGAAGCTGGCCGCAGAGCCTTCGTACGGCGGTGAGCATGATGCTCGAGTCCCGTTTCGCGATGGTCATCGCCTGGGGCCCGGACTTCCGCTTCTTCTACAACGACCGCTACCGGCCGATCCTGGGCAGCACGAAACATCCCGCCGCCCTGGCCCGTCCCGCGGCCGAGATCTTTCCCGAAGTCTGGGGCGCCATCGGACCGGAGTTCGAGCGCGTGCGCCGCGGCGAATCGTTCGCGATCGACGACTGGCTGCTTCCCCTCGACCGTAACGGCTACCTCGAGAACTGCTGGTTCACGCTCTCCTACAGCCCCATCCGGGACGAGAGCGGCGGCGTGGGCGGCCTCCTGGCCGTGGTGGCGGAGACGACGGGACGGGTGGAAGGGGAGCGCCGGCTGGCCACCCTGCGGGACCTCGCGCGCCGGGCCGCGGACGCCACGACCGCGGAAGCGGCGTGCGCCGACGCCGCGGCCGTGCTCGAGCAGAACCCGATGGACGTCCCGTTCGCGCTCATCTATCTGCTCGAGCCTGACGGCACCCGGGCCCGCCTGGTGGCGAGGTCCGGGATACCTTCGGACCATCCAGCGGCGGTGGGGTCGATCGTGCTCGGCGCGGCGGGGACGCGCACGTGGCCGCTGGCCCCCGTCATCCAGGCGCACGAGACGGCGATCCTCGACGACCTGAAGGCGCGCTTCGGACCCTTGCCCGGTGGCGCCGGTCCCGAGCCGACGCACTCGGCGGTCCTGCTGCCGCTCGTCCGGCCCGGAGAGGAGCGTCCCTACGGGGTCCTCGTCGCCGGCCTCAGCCCGCGCCGGGCCCTCGACGACCGATACCGCGGCTTCTTCGAGCTGGCCGCGGACCACCTGGCCACCGCGATCAGCAACGCGTACTCGCTCGAGCAGGCGCGTCATCGCGCGGAGGCGCTCGCAGAGATCGACCGCGCCAAGACGGCATTCTTCAGCAACGTCAGCCACGAGTTCCGCACCCCGCTGACTCTTCTCCTGGGCCCGACCGAAGACGCCCTGGCCAGCGCGGACCAGGTCCTGCGCGGGGAGGCGCTCGAGTCCGTCCATCGCAACGCTCTCCGCCTCCTCAAGCTCGTGAACGCGTTGCTCGATTTCTCGCGCCTCGAAGCGGGCCGGGTGGAGGCGGTGTACGAGCCGGTCGACTTGCGCGCGCTCACCCGGGACCTGGCCAGCGGCTTCCGGTCGGCGGTGGAGCGGGCGGGCCTGACCTTCCACTTCGAGTCGGACGAGCTCGCGGAGCCGGCGTTCGTCGACCGCGGCATGTGGGAGAAGATCGTCCTGAACCTCCTCTCGAACGCCTTCAAGTTCACGTTCCAGGGCGAGATCTCGGTGACCCTGCGCCAGCGCGCCGATCACTACGAGCTCGCCGTCCGGGACACGGGCGTCGGCATTCGGGAAGACGATCGGCCTCACGTCTTCGAGCGATTCCGGCGCGTGGAGGGCGTCCGTGCCCGGACGCACGAAGGCTCGGGGATCGGCCTGGCCCTGGTGCAGGAGCTGGCGCGGATGCACGGCGGCGAGGCCTCGGTGACGAGCGTGCCCGGCCGGGGCTCCACCTTCTTCGTCTCGATCCCGCGGGGATCGGCGCATCTCCCCGCGGCGCGGATTCGTGCGGCCGCGGATTTGCCCTCCGCCCCATCCGCGATCAGCGCCTTCGTGGCGGAAGCCCTCCGCTGGGCGGATCACGACGAGGAGGAGGCCACGGCTCCGCCCGGCGCCTCCCGGATCCTCGTCGCCGACGACAACGCGGACATGCGCGCGTATCTCGGCCGCATCCTGGGCGCGCGCTGGGCGGTGGAGACGCACGCGGATGGAGTGGCCGCCCTGGCCGCCGCGCGTGCGTGCCCTCCCGATCTCGTCATCAGCGACGTGATGATGCCGGGCCTGGACGGGTTCGGTCTCTTGGAGGCCCTGCGCTCCGAGGAGGCGACGCGGCACGTCCCCGTCGTGCTCCTTTCCGCGCGCGCGGGCGAGGAGGCGCGGATCGAAGGCCTGGAGCGCGGAGCGGACGACTACCTGGTCAAGCCCTTCAGCGCGCGCGAGCTCGTGGCCCGCATCGGCTCGCAGCTCACCCTGAGCGCCGCGCGGCGCGAAGCCGAGCTCCAGAAGCAGCAGATGGACCACCTGCGCGTGGAAGCGGAATCGGCAAGCCGGGCCAAGGACGAGTTCCTGGCCATGTTGAGCCACGAGCTGCGCAATCCCCTCTCGCCCATCCTGACCGCCCTGCAGCTCATGCGCCTGCGCGAAGGCGCGGACGCGGTGGAGCGCGAGCGCGTCATCATCGAGCGGCAGGTGCGCCACCTCACGCGCCTCGTGGACGACCTGCTCGACGTCTCCCGAGTGACCCAGGGGAAGATCGAGCTGCGGCGGCATCCGCTGGAGCTCGCGGAAGTCGTGGCCAAGGGGGTCGAGCTGGCCAGCCCGCTCTTCGAAGAGCGCCATCACGAGCTGACCTTGACCGTTCCCGCGACCGGCCTCCTGATCGACGCGGACGAGCAACGCCTCACCCAGGTCGTGGCCAACCTTCTCACCAACGCGGCGAAGTACACCGACGCCAAGGGCCGCATCGACGTGGTGGCGCGCGCGGAGGGGGAGGAGGCCGTGCTCAGCGTGCGCGACAACGGCATCGGGATGCCGGCGCCGCTCGTCCCCGCCGTCTTCGACCTGTTCGTCCAGGGTCCCCGCGCGTTCGACCGCTCGCACGGAGGCCTCGGCCTCGGCCTGGCCATCGTGCGGAGCCTCGTCACCCTGCACGGCGGCTCCGTCGCCGCCGCCAGCGACGGGCCCGGGCGCGGCAGCGAGTTCACCGTACGCCTGCCCCTTTCGAAGGCCGCCCGGCCGGGAGTGGCCGGAGGTGAAGGGACCGTGCCGCAGGCCGCTCGCTCCCCGGTCCGCGGCACGCGCGTCCTCGTCGTCGACGACAACCCGGATGCCGCGGACGCGCTGGCGGAAGCGCTCCGCATCGGCGGTTACGACGTGCGCACCGCGAACGACGGCGTCCAGGCGCTGGCCATCGCCGCGACTTTCCGGCCGGAGGTGGCTCTACTCGACCTCGGCCTTCCCGTCATGGACGGCTACGAGCTGTGCGAGCGCCTGCGCAACGCCCCGGAGACGCGCGGGACGAGAGTCGTGGCCCTCACCGGCTACGGGCACGCCGCCCACCGGGAGCGCTCGCGCGCGACCGGCTTCGACGAGCACCTGGTCAAGCCCGTGGACATCGGCACGGTCCACGAGATCCTCCGTCGGCTGGAGGCCTCGAAGCTGGACCGCGCCCCGTCCTAGGGCCGCCGGATCAGACCCGGTCAGAAGATGAACCGCGCCTGCAGCTGGAACATGCGCGGCGGATCCACGTTCGCGAAGGCGGGGAGCGCGGTGGCGGCGGTCCCCACGGCCACCAGCTGGCCGAACGTGTTGCCCGGCGCCTCCGCGTTGCCGTAGACGGTCTGACCGCGGCCGAGATAGTTGCCGTGGTTGAGGAGGTTGAACCCCTCGAGCCGGAGCAGGACGGTCGCGCTCTTCGACGCCTTGATCCGCCCTTCGACGAAAGCGGCCACGTCCTGGGTCCCGGTGCCGCGGAAGCCGGACTTGCCGATCACGACCCCGTTCACCACCGGCCGGTCGTTGTTGGCGCCGTCGCCGTTGTTGTCGACGCCCGTGGTCGAGTTGAACGCGCGCGCCGAGGCGAGCTGGGTCAGGGTCCCGATCGTGATCTCGTGGGGCAGCCGGTAGCTGAGCGTGATGACCGCGCGGTGGCGCTGGTCGACCACGCTCGGCCCGCGCTCGACCTCGCCCAGGCGCGCGATGTTGTTGTCGTTGGGCCCGATGCCGTTGCCGTCCGGCTCCGAGGTGTTGGTGGCCTTGGACAGGGTGTAGCTGACGCTGCCGTCCAGGCGCGAGCCGTGGTAGCGGAGCAGGGTCTGGAGGCCGTCGTAGTCCGCCTCGCCCAGGTTCATGAGGACGCTCACCTGGCGCACCCCCCCGTTGACGGGGACGATGGGACGGGTCGCGTTGGCCACCGCCACCGTCCGCGTCTGCCCGGGCGCCGTGCGGTCGAAGGGGGTGGGCGCGTTGAGGTCGACGGTCCGGTCGATGTCGCCGAGGTGCTGGTGCACGTAATCGGCGCCCAGGAAGAGTCCCCTCGCCAGCTCGCGCTCGGCGCCAATGGAGAAGACCTGGCTGCGCGGGTTGCGGAGCTCGTCGGGATAGTTCGGGAGGAGGTCGAAGTTCAACCCGTAGCTCCGGAACTGATCGCGGTAGAAATCCGCCCGGCCGGCCTGGATCACGATGTCGCGTGCCGGAAGCTGCGAGGCCGGCAGCGTCCGCGGGTCGAAGGACAGGGGAAGGCAGGGTCCAGTCAGGCAGGTCGGGAACCCGAGCTGGCCGGGGACCGCGGTGTAGGTGGTGAGCCCGTCGAGCCCGTTCACGAGGTAGCTCGCGACCGCGTTGGTGCGGATCTGCGTGTAGTACATGGCGTAGCCGCCGCGGATCGACGTCCGGGCGTCACCACCGGGATGCCAGCCGAAGCCGAAGCGGGGCGCGAAGTTGTTGGTGTCGTCGGTCAGCGTCTGCCGGTCGTAGCGGAGCCCGAGGTCGACGGTCAGGTCGCGGTGGAGGCGGATGCTGTCCTGCGCGAAAGCGGTGTACAGCCACTGCCGGAGCTCGTAGCTGTCGATGCCGAAGTCGATCGGCTGCGTGTAGGTCTGCACGTCGTTGAGCGTGAGCTGATCGAAGGGGGCGGTGGTCGTGGTCTTGAACGTGAAGGTGCCGAGAACCGGGGTGCCGGGCTCGCTGCCCGTGCCCCCGGAGCTGTGGCGGACCAGGCTCCCGCCGAAGCGGAGGGAGTGGTTCCCGCGCGACCAGGACACGGTGTCCGAGAGCTGGAGCTGGTGGCTGAAGATGTCGGAGAGCCGTGACTGGCCGATCGTGAACGGCACCGTGCCCGCGCGAGTGTACGTGGTCGAGAGATCGTGGGCCTCCCAGAGGGTGACCGGATCCCCGTGCAGGTAGGCGATCCGCGCCTCGTTGAGGAGGCTCGGGCTCAGCACGGCCGTGTGGTTGAGCTGGCTCGTCCAGGACCGCCGCGAGTACTTGCGGGCCACGCTGGGCGCATTGGTTCCGCCCACGGCATCCTGGGGGTTGTCGTCGTAGAACCGGTCGACGTTGACGCGAAGCATCAGGTTCTGGCGGTCGGTGAGCTTGTGGTCCAGGCGCGCGTCGGCCAGGAACTGCCGGTAGTGCCCGGTCCATTCGAGGTTGCCGTCGGCGGGCAGGACGAACGAGGGCAGGGTCGGGGAGAGGAACGTCGTCCGGTCCTGCCAGGTGTAGTCGGTGGTGAGGAAGAAGAAGGTCCGGTCCTTGACGATGGGTCCGCCGATGGAGCCGGACAGCTGGGCCAGCTTGTCCGGGATGTCCACCGGGCTGATGGCGGTCAGCGTGCCCGGAGTGGCACAGCTCGGCGTGGAATCCGGGCAGAAGCCGCGGGTCGAGAACTCCTTCGCCTGGAGGTCGCCGCCGGGGCGGCTCAGGACCAGCGCCTCGCCGTGCACGGCGTTGGTGCCGGACTTGGTGACGATGTTGAGGGCGGGACCCGACGTCCATCCGAACTCGGGGGCGAAGGCGTTGGTGAGGACCTGGATCTCCTTGATGGCGCCGAGGGGCACGGTGGCGATCGCGGTCTGGCGGCCCCATCCCTCGTCGTTGTTCGCGCCGTCGAGGGTGAACGAAGTCGCGCGCCGCGAGCCCACGCCCGTGATGAAGTAGGTGGCGTTGACGAAGAGGTCGCCCGTGCCCTTGCCCTGGCGGAAGGCCGAGTTGAGGAGGGGCAGGGTGGTGGACTTGCGCCCGAGGAGCGGCGTCTCGTCGATGGCCACGTGGTCGAGGCGGAGTCCGAGCTGCGGATCGGCCCGCACGCCTTCGGTGGTTCCGTAGACGGTGACCTCGCTCTGGCCGCCCGCCACCGTCAGCTTCACGCGGATCATCGCCGTCTCGCCCGCCCTCAGCGCGATGCCGGTGGTGGTGGCGTCCGCAAAGCCGGCCTTGCTCACCGTCACCTGGTAGAGGCCCGTGAGCGGGAGAGCGTGCAGCGCGGCCGCGCCGCGCGAGTCGGCGAGCGCCGTGCGGCTCACTCCCGTCGTGGGATTGGTGAGAGCCACCGCCGCTTCCGGCACCACGGCCCCTTGCGGGTCCACGACGACGACCACCAGGGTGGACGTGTCGGGGGATTGGGCCAGGGCCGGGTGTGCCGTGGCCAGAACGGCGGCGACGACGAGGAAAAATCGCAGGGTCGGTCGCATGTCAGATCTCCTGTCTCACTTCGGGGTGACGACGTAATCCTTGAAGTCGCTCGTGCTGTCCGTCTTGGACCAGAGGCCCACGCGCCCCTTGACGGGCGGCTGCAGCACCGGGTTGTTGGCGGGGAACTGATCGGGGTGCGGCGAGGCGCCGTTGCGGCCGGGGCCGGGCGCGGAGCCGAGCGTGTACTCGAGGGCCAGCTCGCCGTCGAGCCAGGCGCTGAAGGCGGCGCCGTCCACCGTCATCTTGAGCTCGTGCCAGGCGGCGCGGTCGAGCATGAACTTGTGCGCGCGGTCGCTGAACCGCACCGGACGCCGCAGGCCGTTGTGGAACTGCCAGAGGGCGACGTTGTTCTCGGTGTCGTTGTAGCGCACGGCCAGCCAGTCGCCGTTGGGCTTCACGTTGAAGAGGATTCCCGAAGCGCGGTCGGCCTCCCCGCCCACCGTCTTGAACTTCACGCTGATGGTGCCGTTCGTGAAGTCGTCCATGCCCTTCAGCACGGCCACGGGGTAGTAGGCGAACTGCTTCGCGTTGTCCATCAGCTCTTCGTTCGAGGTGCCATACAGGCGGCGCGCGCTCTCCACGAGCAGGCGCGACGGGTTGTCCTGGCTGGCCTTCCAGGGGCTGCCGTCCACGCGGACGACCTTGTCCGCGCCGTCCTGGACGACGAGCCAGGTGCCGACGATCGGCTCGAAAGTCGTCGGGGGCTTGCCGGCCGTCTCCTTGCGGAGGTCCACCTTGACCTCGGCGGCCCCGACCGGCGCGGCGGCGAGGACCGCGGTGAAGACGAGGACGGCATGCGGGGAGAGGACCTTCATGTTTGTCTCCGCAGTGAGAGGTAGGCGGCGCCGCTCGCGAGCGCCGGCCAGGCGGCGTAGAAGACGAGGGCGGCGCCGTTCGGGGGCGAGGCGAGGGGCTCGCCGCGATACACGTCCTCGTCGGACGCGGCCGGCGGCGTGACGCCGGCGAGCTCGTAGATCGTCTCCAGCACGCCTTCCGCCGACGTCGCGCGGCTGGCCGCGCGCCGGCCGCCGAGGTCGTAGAAGATCTCCCCGTAGTCGCGGCTCGTCTGCTCGAAGAGGCCGACCTGCGTGGCCGAGACGTATTCGATGCGCAGGCGCGGCAGGGTGCGCCGCAGCTTGGAGAGGGCGTGCCGCTCGAGGTCGTAGCGCCGGGGATCCTGGGGCGCGAGGTGCACCTCCAGCCGCAAGGGCGAGCGGATCCCGCGCAGGGCGTCTTCGTCGGCGCGCGTGAAGGAGTTGTACCGGCTGCGCGACAGGTCCCAGCTCGCGCGCACGAGCGAAGACGCGAAGAGGACGACGGACGCCGCGCCCACGACGGCCAGCGACTCGAGCGCGCGCTGACGGACGGCGACCCCCGTGCGCATCCAGACGGCGGCCGCGGCCAGCCCCGCCGCGGTCAGGGTGGCGGCGGCGAGGACGATGTCCCCGCGCACCAGCCCGTGCTGGAACGTGGCGACCATCACGGGCGGCGTGTAGCCCGCGAGACGTTCCCAGAGGCCGCCATGCACGGCCGCCGCGAAGCTGAGGACCCAGGTGCCGACGGTGAAGGCGAGGGTCGAGATGGCGGCCGTCGCCGGGTGCTCGGCCACCGAGGCCATGGCCGCGGCCAACGCGATGGTGAGGCCCGCGTTGAGCACATGGCCGAGGGCCACGGCCGCGATCTCGGGCCCGTGCACGTGGCCGCCGTAGCTCAGCCACAGGGCCATGGCCGCCGCGGCCGGAAGAGAGGCGATGAGCCAGCCCGCGACCAGCACGGCCGTCTTGGCCGTGATGCGCGCCCAGGGTGAGAGGGCTCCTTGCTGTTGCTCCAGCTTCAGGGCGCCGGATTGTCGGTCGCCCCCGACCACGCGGATGACCACGAACGGCAGCAGGAACGCCGCCACGAGCTCGTAGGCGCTGAACGTCGGAGCCCAGATGCCGACGAGCGGCGAGAAGGCCTCGCCGACGCCCGCGGCCGAGCCGCCGAGGCCGCTCAGCTCCGCGTAGGTCTCGACGGCGCGGATGAAGCACACGCCCACGAGGGGCCCGGTGAGGAGCAGCATCGTCCACCAGGCCCGCGACGAGACGAGCTCCCGCCATTCCTTGTCCAGCAGGGCCGCGAAGGACGATCTAGGTGAGGGCAAGGAAGACCTCTTCCAGGTCGCCGGCCGCGTGCGGCGCCGCCGCTTGCGCTTCCAGGTCCGCCAGCGTGCCTTCGGCGCACACCCGCCCGGAATTGAGCAGGACGAACCGGTCGCAGAGGCGCGCCGCCTCCGCGATCTGGTGTATGGACAGCACGAGCGTGCGCCCGCGGACCGCGTGCGACCGGAGCGTCGCCGCCAACTCCCGCGACTGCCGCAGGTCGAGCCCGTCGAAGGGCTCGTCCACGAGCAGGATCGGCTGCGGGGTGAGGAGGCCGATGGCGAGCAGGGCGCGCTTGCGCTCGCCCTTCGAGAGGGTCCCGATTGGCGCGGAGAGGAGCGGCCCCAGAGCCAGGCTGCGCACGACCTCGTCGCGGAGTTCGGCCCGTCCGGCGAAGAACCGGAGGGTGAAGTCGAGGGCCCATCCCAGGGACTGCGCGGGCCAGGGCGCGATCGCGTCGGGCATGTAGAAGAGGAGAGCCTGCCGCTCCCGCGCGCCCATCACGTGGCCGTCCCGGAGCAGCACGCCTGCGTCCGCGGGCATCACGCCGCCCAGGCACTCGAACAGCGTCGTCTTGCCCGCCCCGTTGGGGCCGATGAGGCCGAGCACCTCGCCCGGATGAATCGAGAAGCTGACGTCTTCGAGCGCGGGGCGGCCGCCGTAGGACTTGCACAAGCCGGAGACGCGTAGCGACCCGGGAACGGTCTCCGATGTCTGGACCATGGGGGCGAAGTCCGACGATAGGGGAGGGAGGGGGCTACTACCAGGCGTAGTAGTGCGAGCGCGTTCGCGCACGGGGGCGGCGCGTTATCCTTGACGGCCGGTGAGTCCTTACGACCCCTTCGCGCGCGGCCGGTTCCCGGTGGGCGTCCGCACGATCCGGGCGCATGACGCCGTGCGGGATCGGACCTTCACCGGCGAGGTCTGGTATCCGGCCGCGGCCTCACACGCGGGCCAGGACCTCTCGCCGGCCACGCAGGATGCCTTCGACGTTCCCGGCTTCTCGGGGCCGCGCCGTCAGGCCGCGGTGCGTGACGCGGCGGCCGAGCCCGGGCTCTATCCGTTGGTCGCGTTTTCGCACCACAGCGGCGGGCCGCGCCGGATGGCCACGTTCCTGACCACCCACCTCGCCAGCCACGGATACGTCGTCGCCGCGCTCGATCATTCGGAGGCGTTCGTGCCGGAGCTGAAGCGCCCGCCGGACGAGACGGCGTCGCAGAAGGCGGCCCGGCTCGAGGCCGTGATCGCGAGCCGCGTGCCCGACGTCCGCTTCCTCCTCGATCAGCTCCTCGAGGGAGGAGCCTCGGACTCCGCCGCCCGGCCCGACGTCACCCGCGTGGGTCTCGTCGGGCACAGCTTGGGAGGCTGGACGGCGCTCGCGGTGCCGGACGTCGAGCCTCGCATCCGCGCCGTGGTCGCGCTGGCTCCGGGTGGAGCGTCGCAACGCAAGCCCGGGATCATCCCGGCGACGTTGCGCTTCGAATGGGAACGTGACGTGCCGACGTTGTACCTGGTCGCCGAAAACGACACATCCTTGCCCATTCCGGGCATGTACGAGCTGTTCGAACGCACGCCGTCCACTCGACGGATGGTGATCCTGCGCCGCGCCGATCACATGCATTTCATGGACGCGGTCGAGGAGATGCACGAGGCGGTGAGGGGCATGCCGCTCCCGGGCGATCTCGCCTGGCTGTCGAGAGACATGCGCCCGGTTGGGGAGCTGTGCTCGGGCGAGCAGGCGCACACATTCGTCCGCGGGCTGACTCTCTGCCACATGGACGCCGTCTTGAAGGAGCGCGAAGGCGCGCGGCGACTGCTGGACGGCGACATCCAGCGCGAGCTCGAAACGCGCGGCGTGGAGGGGCAGGAAATGAAAAGTCCCGACGTGGCGCGGCACAGCGCGCGTGAGCCGTGAGAGTAGGAATGAGACTCGGCTCAGGGGGATCCCACGCCGGGACGCGTCAGTGTAGCACGGGTCGGGTGCAGAAAGCGAGCACTATGCTCGGCGCCACTACTCGGACACGTAATTCATTTTAAATCTGTTTGTTATAGCGATTCTGCCTGTCGGATCGAACCCATCCTCTTCTATTGTTCTCGACCGCTGGTATCCATCTCGTATGCGGAGGGGAGCACGCCGCGCGTGAGTCTCTGATCGTAAAGTCTAGATACACAAAGCGCTCCGACGACTTTGTCCGGAGGACCCATTTACGGACCCTCACGTTGGCCGTACGCTACGAGCCGAGGAGGCGATCCCGTGTTCTCCAAGACATCGGCCGACGACCTTCGCGCGATCCTCACCGCCTATCGGACCGTGAAGAACGGCTCCTGGCCCCAGATGCACACCGCGATGGAGCGCCGTGCGGCGCACTGGGCGATGGCCGGAGAGCCCGAGCTCGCCTCGGAGCTCGAGAGCTACGTCAAGGAGACGGAGATGCCGGAGGGGGCGGTCCGGGTGTTCTGGAAGCTCGGGCCGAAGTTCATCTTCGCCGGATGCAACGAGCGCTTCGCGCACGACGCCGGAATGGCGGCGGCGGACCTCATGGGGACCGATGACTTCGACGCGCGCCTGCCCTGGGGCGGTCAGGCCGCGAAGTACCGGGCGGACGACATGGAGGTCTTCCAGTCGCGGCAGGCCAAGCTCGACATCCTGGAGCGCCAGAAGTCGGCCACCGGCGAAGTGTTCTGGGTCCGGGTCGGGAAGGCGCCCATCCTCGCTCCCGACGGCAGCGCGCGCGGCATCCTGGGGATGTACGACATCCTCGACGACAAGACCGCGAGCAAGCTGTTCATGGCTCGTTCCCAGTCCGCGCCCAAGGCTTGAGCGGCGGGACCGGCTGCGTCATCGTCGGCGGCGGGCCCGCGGGGATGGTCCTGGGCCTGCTCCTGGCGCGGCGCGGCGTCCGCGTGCAGGTCCTGGAGAGGCACGCGGACTTCGAGCGCGACTTCCGCGGCGACACCATCCATCCCTCGACGATGGAGATGCTCGACCGCATCGGGGCGGCGGAGCAGCTGCACCAGCTCCGCCACGGCAAGCTGCGCGCGATGCGCTTCGTCACCCCGCAGAAGACGTGGCGGCTCGTGCAGCTCGATCACCTCAAGACGCGCTTCCCCTACATCATGATCGCGCCCCAGGCGCGCTTCCTGGAGTTCCTCCACGAGCGCGCGCGGCGCTACGCGCACTTCTCGCTCGTCTTCGACGCGAGCGTGCAGGAGCTGATCGAGGAGCACGGCGTGGTCAAGGGCGTCCGCTACGAGGACGCCCAGGGGCAGCGGCACGACGTCCGCGCTCCGCTGACGGTGGCCGCGGATGGGCGCAGCAGCCGCCTGGCCCGCCGGGCCGGGCTCGAGCCCGTCCCGCAGGCACCGGAGATGGACGTCATCTGGCTGCGGTTCCCCAAGAAGATCGGCGACCTCCCGGACGAAGGCGCGCTCTACAGCGGCGACGGGAAGTTCATGGTCGTCTTCGACCGTGAGAAAGAGTGGCAGGCGGGCTACGTGATCGCCAAGGGCGGCTACAAGCGGCTGCGCGAGGAGGGGATCGCGCAGCTGCAGCGCCACGTGGCACGGCTCGTGCCCTGGCTCGCGGACCGCGTGGGCGCGCTGGACGATTGGAAGAAGACGCACATGCTCGCCGTGGCTGCGGATCGGCTCCCTCGGTGGCACAAGCCCGGGCTGCTCTTCATCGGCGACGCCGCGCACGCCATGTCGCCCATCGGCGGCGTCGGCATCAACTACGCGATCGGGGACGCGGTCGAGGCCGCGAACGTGCTGTCGGAGAAGCTGCGCGCGGGGGGGCCGATCGAGGAAGCCGACCTGGCCGAAGTGCAGCGGCGTCGCGAGCCCGTCGTGGCGCAGGTCCAGCGCCTGCAGGCCGCCATCCAGCAGCGCGTCGTCGGCGAATCGCTGCAGCACCAGAGGCCGTTTGCGCCGCCCTTGCCCGTCCGCCTGCTCCTGGCCACGCCGTTCCTGCGCGACATCCCGGCGCGGATGGTGGCCTTCGGTCCCCATCCGTACCGGTTGGAGCGCGCGGACGAACATCCGCCCGCCTGAGCCGCCCTCAGTACTTCCGCGGCACGAACGTCTGGTCCGTCATGGGCGGCCGCACGTAGGTTCCATCCTTCTGCCGCTTCGGGAGCGCGATCTTCTCCCGCTCGATGTCCTTGTAGGGCACGAGGGAAAGGAGGTGCGAGATCAGGTTGAGGCGGGCCGCGCGCTTGTCGTCCGCCTCCACGACGAACCAGGGCGCCTGCTTGATGTCGGTGTGCGAGAACATCTCGTCCTTGGCCCGCGAGTATTCGACCCAGCGCGAGCGCGACTCCAGGTCCATCGGGCTCAGCTTCCAGTGTTTGGTCGGGTCTTCGAGGCGGGCCTGGAAGCGCTTCTCCTGCTCCTCGTCGCTCACGGAGAACCAGTACTTCACGAGCTGGATGCCGGAGCGCACCAGCATCCGCTCGAACTCGGGGCAGGAGCGCAGGAACTCCTGGTACTCCACGTCGGTGCAGAACCCCATGACGCGCTCGACGCCCGCCCGGTTGTACCAGGAGCGGTCGAAGAGGACGATCTCACCTCCCGCGGGCAGATGGGGCGCGTAGCGCTGGAAGTACCACTGCGTCTTCTCGCGGTCGCTGGGCGCGGCCAGGGCGACCACGCGGCACACGCGCGCGCTCATGCTCTGGCTGATCGACTTGATGGCCCCGCCCTTGCCCGCGGCGTCGCGGCCCTCGAAGATCACGACCATCCGGTGGCCGGTGCTCTTGACCCACTCCTGGAGCTTGACCAGCTCCACGTTGAGGCCCTTGAGCGCCTTCTCGTAGGCCTTCTTCTTCACCCGGCCGGCCGTATCCTTCTGCTCTTCCGCCTGTTCTTCGTCTTCGCGCCGCTTGCTCTTCTTTCCCATACGGTGCGCAGGGTATCACCGAGGGCGGAATCGGATACCATTCCGCTGGCGGGGGGGGAACGGGGGGATGAACGTCGGCGCGAGCGATGCCGGGTGGCCCCTCGCGCAGTACGGGCCCCACCCCCGGTTCGATCGCGGTCTCCGGCTGGCAGCAAGCGCGTTCGCCGTCGCCGTCTCCTATTACGTCGGCTCCCTCCTGGGGTTCCTGCTCCGAGTTCCCCCGGAAACGACCTCCGTCCTCTGGCCGCCCAACGCGATCCTCACCGCCGCTCTCATCCTGACCCCCTCCACCCGCCGGTGGTGGATCTACCTCGCGGCCGCGTTCCCCGCGCACCTGGCCGTGCAGATGGGCACCGGCTGGCCGCGGGCGATGATCCTCGCCCTCTACGTGACGAACTGCAGCGAGGCCCTCATCGCGGCCTACTGCATGCGCCGCCTCGACCACACGCGCGTACGGTTCGACACGCTCCGCGGCATGGCCGTCTTCCTCGTGTCCGCCGTCCTCGTCGCCCCCTTCCTCTCGTCGTTCCTCGACGCGTGGATCGTGAGCTGGCAACGCGGAGAGCATTTCTGGACGGTGTGGAGCAACCGATTCTTCTCGAACACGCTCAGCCAGCTCGTCTTCGTCCCCGCCATCGTCATGCTGCTGGGCGGGGGCCGGGCCGCCCTGCGCCGCGCCCGCCCCGCGCATCAAGTCGAGGCCGTCCTGTTCGCCGTGGCCACCGTCGCCGTCGCCATCCTCGTCTTCGCGGCGCCCGGGCCCGAGGAAGGACTCGTGGGCGGTCTCTCGCGCCTGCCTTTCGTCCTGCTCCTCGCCCCGCTCCTCTGGGGCGCGGTGCGCTTCGGGCCGGCGGGGGCGAGCTTCTCCCTGCTGGGCCTGGCCACCGTCGCTCTCTGGTCCGCCGTCCACGGCCGCGGGCTCCTCTCGGGCCTGCCGCCGCGCGAAGCCGCCCTCACGTTCCAGAGCCTCACCTGGATCGTCGGTGTACCGCTGCTCTGCCTGGCCGCCATCGTCCGCGAGCGGCACGTGGGCGAGCTCTTCCTGAGGGACCGCCTGCGCTTCGAGCAGCTCCTCTCCGAGCTCGCCCGCGCCTTCGTCCATCCTTCCAGCGCGGAGATGGAGATCACGTTCGACTCGTGGCTCGCCCTCGCGGGCCGGCGGCTCAAGATGGACCGCCTGATCGTCCTCGTGCACGGCCCCGGGGGAATCCTCGACATCCATTACGCCTGGGCCTCCGCCGCCATCGAAGCGCGCGGCATGACCTCGTCCCGCATCCCGAACGCCGTTCCACGGATCGCGGAGCGCATCCTGGCCGTGGAGACCGAGGGCCAGGGGGCGGCCATCCTCGGAGTCGCGCACTCGTGGGTCGAGGTGTCGGAGGTCGGCTGGATGCTCACCGTGCCCCTCATCGGCAGCGGCCGGGTGCTGGGCGCGTTCGTCTCCGTGCGGGAACGTCCGATCGAGCCCGACGAGGCGGACGAGCTGACGCGCCGGCTCGACCTCCTGGCCGACGTGCTGGCGGGGGCGCTCACCCGCAAGGAAGTGGAAGATGCCCTCCGCGGGCGCGACGACCTGAAGTCCGCGATCCTCGCCTCTCTCGGCGCGGGGGTGGCCGTCCTGGACCGCGACGGAACGATCATCACCGTCAGCGAGGCCTGGGCCGATTGGGCTCCCGCGGATGGGGACGGCGTTCCCGGAGAAGGCGAGAACTGTCTCGACCGCTGGCGCCACGTTGCCCCCGCCGGGATCGACCAGGCGGGCGAGATCAGCCGGGGGATCGAAAGCGTGATCGACGGCGTGCAGCCCAGCTTCACCTGCACGTTCTCCGGCGTGGCCTCGGACGTGACGCGGTGGCTCACGTTGTCGGTCGTTCGCCTGGCCGGGCCGATGGGGGCCAAGGGATCGGTGGTCGTCACCATCGGCCCGTCCGCCACGCACGGGGCCGCGCGCGGAGAGCGCCGGGGCCTGGACGCCTAGCGGGAAGCCGCGGCCGGGCTCCGGACACAACGGAAGCCCAGGTGGTTGCTGCCCGTCCGGACCTCCCCCTTGCCTCGCGTGCCCAGCATGTAGCGCGTGCAGTACTGCTCGGTGCAGAGGAACGAGCCCCCGCGGTGCACGCGCTTGGGCTGATCGGGCTCGGCGGGATCGTAGCTGCTCGCCGGACCACCCGGGTTGCGCGCGACGCCGCCGGCTGAGGCCAGCGCCGCGTAGTAGTCCGGGCGGTACCAGTCGCTCACCCATTCCCAGGCGTTGCCGGCCACGTCGTAGAGGCCGTACCCATTGGGCGCGAACTGCGCCACGGGAGCGAGGCCCACGTAGCCGTCCTCGCCGCTCTCCGCATCTTTCACCGGGAACCGTCCCTCGTAGATGTTGGCCGCCCACCGCCCGCCCGGCTTGAGCTCATCGCCCCAGGGATAGAGCTTGCCGCTCAGGCCGCCGCGCGCCGCGAACTCCCACTCCGCCTCCGTGGGCAAGCGCTTCTGCGCCCAGCGCGCATAGGCCTCGGCGTCTTCGTAGGCCACGTGGACGACGGGTAGCTTCTCGCGGCCCTTGAGATCGCTCGCGGGCCCCAGGGGATGGCGCCAGCTCGCGCCGCGGACGTAGGACCACCAGCGGTAATGATCGTCCAGCGGCACCGCCTGCGGCACCGGGGTGAACACGACCGAGCCCGCGACGAGGTTCTCCTCGGGCGCGCCGGGGAACTCCTCTCGCGTCGGCTTCTTCTCCGCGACCGTGACGTACCCCGTCGCCTTCACGAACGCCGCGAACTGCTCGTTCGTGACCTCGGTCGCGTCCATCCAGAAGGGATCGACGGCAACGCGGTGGATGGGGCGCGTGTCGGCCATGGCCTCGTGCCCGCCGTGCTCGAGGTGGCGGGGGTCGATCGCGCCCATCGAGAACTCGCCTCCGGGAATCCAGACCATGCCCGCGGGCGCCGGTCCCGGCGCCGCCGCCGGGTTGGGCACGGTGGGGGCGAAGGCCGTCTCGGAAGAGGGGGGTGCCGCCACGACGGCAGCGGGGACGGCCGGAGCGGCGGGCGCGGCGGCGCGGGAGCGCATGGCCCAGGTGCCTGCCCCCGCCGCGGCCACCAGGGCCGCGACGATCATCCCGACACGACCCCGATCGACGCTCATTTCCACTCAAACATAGACCTGCGCACTATAACTGTCCAAATCACCGGTCCTCGAACGTCACTGTGATGGGAAGGGGAGACCGCCCATGAAGTACATGCTGATGGACTACGTCAACGAGGCGGGCTGGCCCGAGCTCTCGGCGGAAGACAAGGAGCGCTGGCTGGGAGTCTACCGGGCCTACGTCGAGGCCATGGCCCGCGCGGGAGTGCTCAAGGGCAGCGGCGGCTTGATGCCGACCTCCGCGGCCACGACCGTGCGCGTCGTGGACGGGAAGACGCAAGTCCTGGACGGCCCTTACGCCGATTCCAAGGAGCAGCTCGCCGGGTACCACATCGTCGAGGTGCCCGATCTCGACGCCGCCATCGCCTGGGCCGCGCGGTGCCCGACCGCGCTCCACGGCGTCGTCGAGGTCCGCCCGTTCCGGCAGTCCTCGGACGACCCCGCCCTGCAGAAGTTCATCGACAGCCTCCCGAAAGTCCCGGGCCAGTGACGATTGACTCGAACGAATTGAGGACATGACATGCGCAAGCTGATCGTCTTCGAGAACGTGAGCGTCGACGGCTACTTCACCGATGCCCGCAACGACATGAGCTGGGCCCACCACCGCAGCGCGGACGACGCGGAGTGGAACGCGTTCACGGCGGAGAACGCGAGCGGCGAGAGCCAGCTCCTCTTCGGCCGGAAGACCTGCGAGCTGATGGTGAAGTACTGGCCGACGCCCGAGGCGAAGGAGAAGGATGGGAAGGTGGCGGAGGGGATGAACACCTTGCCCAAGATCGTCTTCTCGCGCACGCTGACGAGCGTCTCGTGGGCCAACACCAGGGTCGTGAACGGCGACCCGGCGGCGGAAGTCCGCAAGCTGAAGAGCGAGCCGGGGCCGGTCCTGGTGATCCTGGGCAGCGGCAGCATCGTCGCCCAGCTCGCGGCCGTGGGCCTCGTCGACGAGTACCAGCTCGTGGTGACCCCGGTCGCCGTCGGTCAAGGGCGGACGCTTTTCGAAGGGCTCCCGAAGAACATGGACCTGAGGCTGACGTACTCGCGGGTCTTCAAGAACGGGAAGGTCCTGCTCCACTACGCGCCCGCGTGACGGAAGACGCCGGCGACGCCGCCGCGCGTCGCACGGCGGAGGCAGTGGCGCGCCGCAGCTATGGCCGGCTGGTGGCCTTCCTGGCCGCGCGGACTCGTGACGTCGCCACCGCCGAAGACGCCCTCGCCGAGGCCTTCGCCTCCGCGCTCGCGGACTGGCCGTGCCGCGGCTGCCCAGCGAACCCCGAGGGATGGCTGATGACCGTCGCCCGGCGCCGGCTGACGGATGGGGCGCGCCGCCGAGCCACCAGCGAGGCGGGCGCCGCGCAGCTCCGGCTCCTGGCCGAGGGAATGGAGGCGGCGGCGGCCGAGGCCGAGATCCCGGATCGCCGCCTCGCGCTGCTGTTCGCGTGTGCGCATCCCGCCATCGAGGCCGCCGTCCGCGCGCCCCTGATGTTGCAGACGGTGGTCGGCCTGGACGCGAAACAGATCGCTTCCGCCTTCCTCGTCTCCCCGGCGGCCATGGGCAAGCGACTGGTGCGGGCCAAGGACAAGATCCGCGAGGCCGGCATCCCTTTCCGGGTTCCGGAGCGGGAAGAGCTGCCCGGGCGGCTGGCCGCCGTCCTCGAGGCCGTCTACGCCGCGTTCGCGGAAGGCTGGTCGGACGCGGGCGGTACGGACGTCGCCCGGCGCGACCTCAGGGAGGAAGGCCTGTTCCTGGCCCGGCTCGTGGCCGAGCTGCTCCCCGACGAACCGGAGGCGCTGGGCCTGCTCGCGCTCGTCCTTCACGCGGAGGCCCGGCGCGCCGCTCGCCGCGACGGGCACGGCGAATACGTCGCGTTCGCCGAGCAGGACATGGCCCGCTGGGATTGGCCGATGATCGCGGAGGCGGAAGCGCGTCTGGGGCGGGCCAGCGCCATGGGAGTCATCGGCCGGTATCAGCTCGAAGCCGCGCTGCAGTCGGCGCACGTCCATCGCCGCCACACGGGGGAGGCGAACTGGGACGCCGTCCTGCAGCTCTACGACGCGCTGGCCGCGATCACCGGATCGCCCGTTGTGGCCGTCAACCGCGCGCTCGCCGTCGCGGAGATCCGGGGCCCGCGCGCCGCCCTGGCCGCGCTGGAGGAAGTCGCGGCGGACCGGCGTCTGGCCGAGTACCAGCCCTACTGGGCGGTGCGCGCGGACCTGCTCGCGCGCACGGGCGCCCACGTCGAGGCTCGCCGCGCCTACGACCTGGCCATCGGCCTCGAGCGCGACCCCGCCGTGCGCCGGTTCCTGCAGCGGCGGCAATCGTCCCGGCCCGGCTGATCTGTCACCTCGGGGCGCCCGCGGACTCCCTGTATGGAGGACACTCGTAGTGTCCTCACCGAGACGCGCGAGAGGTGGACATGAGCGACGAGCCGGCGCAGGCCAAGGGCCCCGATCTGGCCGCGGGTCTCCCCTTCGAAGATCTCCCGGACGGACAACCGCAGCTCGGACACGTGGACGGCGAGGCGGTCCTGCTCGTCCGGCGCGGCCGCGAGGCCTTCGCGATCGGGGCGACCTGTAGCCACTACGGCGGTCCCCTCGCCGAAGGCCTCGTCGTCGGCGAGACCGTTCGCTGTCCCTGGCACCACGCCTGCTTCAGCCTCCGCACCGGCGAGGCCCTGCGCGCTCCCGCGCTGAAGCCCGTCGACGCGTACGAGGTCGCCATCGAAGGCGGCAAGGCCATCGTCCGCGGCAAGGAGAAGCGGCCGGGAACGGTGCGGCCGCGGGCTCGCGCCGGCGTCACGCCCCGTTCGGTCGGCATCGTGGGGGCGGGCGCGGCGGGGAACGGCGTGGCCGAGGAGCTGCGCCACCTCGGGTACCAAGGCGAGATCACCCTGGTGGACGCGGACCGCGACGCGCCCTACGACCGTCCGAACCTCTCCAAGGACTACCTCGCGGGCACCGCCCCCGAGGACTGGATCCCGCTGCACCCACGCGCGTATTACGAAGAGCAGGCGATCGAGCTCGCCCTGGGCCAGCGCGTGGCCGCGCTCGACCCCGCACGGAAGGCGCTCACCTTCGAAGACGGGACCACGCGCGCGTTCGGCGCCATCGTCCTGGCCACGGGGGCCGAGCCCGTGCGCTTGAAGATCCCGGGTGAGAGCGGCCTCCCCGTCTTCTATCTGCGATCGCTCGCGGACAGCCGGGCGATCGTGGCCGCCGCGCAGAGCGCGCGGCGGGCCGTCGTGCTGGGGGCGAGCTTCATCGGCCTGGAGGTGGCGGCGTCGCTGCGGGCGCGCAAGGTCGAGGTCCACGTGGTCGCGCCGGACGAGCGGCCGCTCGCGCGCGTGCTGGGCACGGAGGCCGGCGACTTCGTGCGCCGCCTCCACGAGGAGCACGGGGTGGTGTTCCACCTGGGCCAGACGGCGAGTGGGCTCGAGCCCGGCCGTGTGGTGACGTCCTCGGGCGAACGGCTCGCCGCGGACCTCGTCGTGGCCGGGGTGGGAGTGCGGCCGGCGGTGGCGCTGGCGCAAGCGGCGGGACTGCGCGTGGACGACGGGATCGTCGTCGATTCCGTCCTTCAAACGCCGGCCGCGGGCGTGTTCGCCATCGGCGACAGCGCGCGCTGGCCGGAGCCGCGCCACGGCGGCATGGCGCGGATCGAGCACTGGGTGCTCGCGCAGCGCCAGGGGCAGGCGGTGGCGCGGACGCTGGCGGGTGTGGGCGGGCCCTTCACGGACGTCCCGTTCTTCTGGAGCCAGCACTACGACATCTCGCTCAACTACGTCGGCTACGCGCCGCGGTTCGACCAGGCCGTCGTGGACGGCAGCCTGGAGAAGCACGACGCGAGCATCCGCTACTTCTCGGGAGGCAAGCTCCTCGCGCTGGCCAGCCTGTTCCGCGATCGCGAGAGCCTGGAGACGGAGCTGGCGATGGAGGAGTCCGCGGCGCGTCAGTGATGGTGGGGAGGAGTCCCGGGCGCGTGCTCGTGGGGAGGCTTCGCGGCCGCGGGCGCGTGCGAGTGCCCTTCGGCTTCTTCGTGGCCTCCCGCCTCCTCGTGGCCCGCCCCGTCGTGGTGATGCTCCTGCGGGAGGGCTTCGGCCAGCTCCTGCTTCTCCGCCGGCGTGAGGCTCGGCAGATGCCGCACGAACGCCACGATGTCCTGGAGCTCCGGGTCCTGATGGTTCACGCCGAACGCGGGCATGCCGCTGGCGCGGATGCCGTTCTTGACGATCCAGAAGAGCTGGCCGTCCGAGAATCCCTGCGTGTGCGCGCCGTCGAGGTCCGGTGGCTTCGGGTTCATCCCCTCCGCCATCTCCATCGCCTTCACCCCGGGTGCGCCGTGGCAGGGGAGGCAGTTCGAGCCGTAGTGCTCCATGCCCCGCGCCGCACGCGCCGGATCCGCGGGAATGCTCAGCGCAGGCGCGTGACGGGCGATCGCCTTGTCCCGGGCGACGGGCGCGAAGCGGTCGACCATGTCCGGCGGTGTCGTGGCCGCGATGGCCATGCGCCCGCCGTAGACGATGAAGGCGCCCGCCCCGAGCACGAGGAGAAGACCAACGACGACACCCGCGATGAACCGCATCTCTCTCCTTTAGCCTAGCACTCGCCCCGCCGGCGAATGGAGCCACCGGTCGATTAGAGTCGGGGCGGCGGCATTGGTGACAGGGGTGACGCCCCGGCGCGCGGGAAAAGAAGCAGAATGGCGGGGCCGGTGCCTGGGGAGGGACGAGATTGGTGAACCGCTCGACGCTCGCGTCCGTGGCCGCCCTCATCGTGATCGGAGCCGGACAGGGCGCGAGCCAGGAGGCGCGCCCGGCCCCGACCGCGCTCGCTCCGAAGAGCATGGCCCGCATCGGCAACGTCGACTCGCGCTTCCAGTCGTACAACGTCGAGATGATCGAGGTGACGGGCGGGAAGTTCTGGAAGCCCTATAGCTCCATGGCCTCCCCGAGGCTTGCGCCTTCTCCCTCGCCTTCCGCATCGGGCACGCCCGGCGGTCTCAATCCGGACCTCTACGAATATCGCGCGCCCATCGACCTCGCGAGACCGCGGTTGCGTGCGCTGGCCGCCGCCCTTGCCCCCGCCTACATGCGCGTGAGCGGCACCTGGGCCAACTCCACGTTCCTTTCGGAAGACGACACGGTGCCTCCGGCGCCGCCCGCGGGTTTCGGTGGCGTGCTGAGCCGCGCGCAGTGGAAGGGCGTCGTGGACTTCTCGCGCGCCGTAGACGCACCGATCGTGACGTCGATGGCGACGAGCGTGGGCACGCGCGACGCCGCCGGGGTGTGGACGCCGACGCAGGCCCGGCGCTTTCTCGCGTACACCAGGTCGCTGGGCGGCCACATCGTGGCCGCGGAGTTCATGAACGAGCCGAACTTCGCGTCGATCGGGGGCGCGCCGCCCGGCTACGACGCTGCCGCCTACGGCCGCGACTTCAAGGTGTTCCGCGCCTTCGCCAAAGAGGCCGCGCCCGACATGGTGATCCTCGGTCCGGGCTCGGTGGGCGAGCGGGCCACGGGCGGTCTCGGCTCCGGCACCATCCGGTCGCTCAAGACCCGCGACCTGCTGGCGGCGACGGGACCCGGGGTCGATGCCTTTTCGTATCACCACTACGGCACCGTCTCCAAGCGCTGCGCGGGCGGAGCCGCGGCCATGACCACGCCCGAAGACGCGCTGTCGGAGGAGTGGCTCGCGCGCACGGACGCATCGCTCGCGTTCTACCGGTCGCTGCGCGACGAGTTCGAGCCGGGCAAACCCATCTGGCTGACGGAGGTCGCGGACGCGGCCTGCGGCGGCAACCCATGGGCGTCGTCGTTCACCGACACGTTCCGTTATCTCGATCAGCTCGGCCGGATGGCGAAGCAGGGGGTGCGCATGGTCGCGCACAACACGCTCGTGGCCAGCGACTACGGCCTGCTCGACGAGCACGACTTCACTCCCAAGCCGAACTACTGGGGCGCGCTGCTGTGGCGCCGGCTCATGGGCTCGACCGTGCTCGACTCCGGCCTGCCGCCACGCGCCGGGCTCCACGCGTACGCACATTGCCTGCGTGACGAGCCGGGCGGGGTCGCGCTGCTGCTGATCAACACCGACCGCGCCGCGTCACAGGCGGTCACGCTCCCGGCCGCGGCCGAGCGGTACACCCTGACGTCGCGCGACCTGCTGAGCCGGTCCGTCGAGCTGAATGGCAAGGCGTTGACGCTGGTCGGCGACGCCCTGCCCGCCTTGACGGCCGCGCGCGTGACCGCGGGCGAGGTCACGCTGGCGCCGGCTTCGATCACGTTCCTGGCCGTCCCCGCGGCCGGGAACGCCTCCTGCCGATAGGGCGAGCCCGGGCGCGGCCCCTCAGTTCGCGCCGTACGCGGCGCGCACATTGCGACTCGTCTGCCAGCGGACGGCCTGGGCAAGCGCTTTGAGCTTCATCGTGCGCAACGGGTACCGTCGCGAGCTGAAGCCGCGGCATTCCTCGGGAAGCAGGACGAGGCTGACGTGGACGTTGGGCGCGCAACCGATGGGCAGGCCGCGCTCCATGCACGCCTCGTAGAGCCGCCGGAAGACGGGCACGAGCTCGTCGGTGCGGGGCGGGGGCACGTCCTCCATGTCCGTCCCCATGAGGGGCCGGAAGACGCACACCGTCGGCACGGCGCCGACCGACGTGATCCAGTCGATCGCGCGCATCGACGATTCCGGCGGCTCCAGGCCCGCGATGATCTCGCCGTTCGTGACCCAGGGCTCGGTGCGCGGGCCCGTACGGCCGAGGGAGGCGCAATAGGCGATCGCGGAGAGGTAGTAGTCGAGCCCGTATTCGGCGTTCTTCCCCGGACAGACGTCCTTGAAGATCTCGCGGTCGAAGATCTCGAAGCAGAAGGACACACGGTTGACGCCCATCGCGCGCAGCGCGTCGTAGCGCCGCAGGTCGCGATGGGGCGGCGTCTGGACCCCGACGAGCAGCCCGAGCTCCTTCTTGATGCGCTTGACGTAGGGCTCCAGGATGTCGAGGTACGTGTCGCCCGTGTAATGGCCGGTGTTGAAGTCCACGTAGGTGATTCCGGACTCGGCGCGGGCGGCGCGCACGACCTCCATCACCTCGGCCACGGACTTCTCGTCCGCGTCGTCCGCCCCCAGGTTGAGCCCGACCGAGCAGAACCTGCAGTTCGTCCGGCGCGGCTTGACCGTCCAGTATTCGCAGACCTTGGCCGGGTAGATGCCGAGGTACGTACCCTGAAGCGTTCCCACTCGCGTCATCGGCTTTCCGCTCGACGTGAAGCGCTCGTACCAGGCGGGGCGCGGCGAGAGGCGGACGCGTGCGACGTCCGTATCCCGCCAGCGCAGGACGTAGCCCCGATCGTCACGGAGGAGAGCGTACGGGGAAGACTGGGCGAAGCGCTCGGCCACGGGCACGTTCGTCCACAGGTCACCCGGCAGGATCAGCTCGAGGCCGCTCCCGAGGCCGGCGCGGGTCCGGAGGATCTTCCGCCCCCCGTCCGCCTCCACGAAGCAGGAGTCGTCGAGGCGAAGCCCCCGGCAGTAGAGGTCCAGCTTCAGGTACGCGGGATTGTTCCGGCGGGAGTCGATCATCGGAGGGACCACCTCTCTGGATCGAACGATCCATTTGTTTCCGGCGAATCCGGCCTCATATCTGAAGGACGAGGAGCACTCCCATGACGATGGCCGTAGTCACGATCGCGATCGTGCTGGTGGCCGGGCTGGCCTTCCAGGCTCTCCGGGCCTTTTTTCAAATGCGCGGCACCCGTCTCGTCACCTGTCCGGAGACCAGGGCGCCGGCGGCGGTCGAGTTGGACGTCGCTCACCTTGCCCTCACGTCGGCGGCCGGCCTCCGGGAGCTGCGGCTCCGTGACTGCTCGCGCTGGCCCGAGAAGGAGCACTGCGGGCAGATGTGCCTGGCCGAGATCGAGGAGGACCCGCAGGGATGTCTCGTGCGCGACCTCCTGCGCGGCTGGTACGAGGACAAGTCGTGCGCCCTGTGCGGGCGGGCGATCGCGCCCATCCACTGGCACGATCACAAGCCGGCCCTCAAGGCTCCGGACGACCGCATCTGGGAATGGAGCGAGGTCCCCCCCGAGCAGCTGCCCGCGTTCCTGGCCGGGGCCCGTGCCGTGTGCTGGAGCTGCATGATCGCCGAAGGGTTCCGGCGCGACCATCCGGACCTCGTCGTCGAGCGCCCGCGCCCGCCGCGTCACGCGAGTCACTGAACGCTCGTCAGCCGCGCCCCCAGCGCTGGATGCGCGCCACCATCTCGTCGCCTTCCTCCTCGTGGAGCATCCGGTCCAGGGCGGGATAGAGGATCTGTTCCTCCTTGAGGTCGTGGTCCCGCTGGATCTGGCGCAGCTCGGCGCGGCTGAGCTCGATGGGCGCGGCGGGATCGTCGATCTCCCGCTCCATCACGACCAGAAGGGACACGATCGCGCGGTGCTCGGCGCGCATCACTGCGCTGGGCCCGTTGCCTCCTTCCAGGCGGCAGTGCGTCTCGAAGGCGGGGAAGAGGAGCTGCTCCTCGAAGTCGATGTGACGCCTCAGGCCATGGGCGAAGTCGGTGAAGAGGTCTCGTGCCTGGGCCAGGGCACCACGGGCCCGGGCTTCGAAGGCCGCCGCTTCCAGCCCGTCGAGGCGGGCGTGGTCCCAGACGAGAGCCTCCGTGACCTCACGGAAAGAGCCGACGGGCGCGGCCCGGCGCTCCACGTCGATCTCCCAGGAAGCTGGCCCTTCGCGGACAGGTGACCACTCGAACGCACCGCGCCGCTCGCGTCGGAGCGCTTCCAGCGCGCTCACGGGAGCTTGCGCACAGACCAGGCGGAGCCGCTGCCCGGGGGCGAGAGCGTCGAACGCCTCCAGTACCACGTCGGGGCCGGATTGGGCGGGGATCCGATTGCAGTCCAGCCGTTCGGGCACATCCACCGCAGAGCTCATGGCCTCCTCCTTCTCGTAGGACTCGGACTTGGGCCGGCAAGGGCCGTGCCACGGGGACCCATGGATCGCACGCCTGCTCGTGGCCGCGGCGCGGCCCCACGGGCGCGTACGTTTTGCGCGACGTGGGTGTGCTCACGCGAACCTTGCGCGGCAGAAGCCGCTTTTCGTGCGGCACCCTGCTTGCAGTACCGCCGGCGAGCGTGCGGTCGCGGGATCGCGCGGGTGGCAGAGCGGAGGACGCGATGGACGCATCGGCAATCGTGGCAGGGGGCTTCGAGAGCGTGACCAGCTATCTGGCCTGGGACCACGACCGGCTGGACGAGGTACTGCGATCCGTCTCCGTGGCGGTGAGGAACGGCCGGTTCGAGGAAGCCTCCGCTCGCTACGATCGTTTCGAGTCGGGCCTGCTGCGCCATCTGCGCGTCGAGGAGGAGCTGGTCTTCCCGGTGTTCGAGGCGCGCAGCGGCATGACCAGCGGGCCCACCGACGTGATGCGCGACGAGCACCGCCACGTCCGGCAGGCCCTGCAGGTCATGCGGCGCGGCCTGCAGGGGAGCGACGCCGGCGGCTACGAAGACGGGCTGCGCTTCTTCGATTCCGTGCTGCCCGACCACAACGCCAAGGAAGAACACATCCTCTATCCGACCCTGGACCGCCTCCTGCGGCCGGCGGAACGCGCGGCCCTGGTCTCACGCCTGCAGCGGGAGTCGGCGCGATGACCGGCCTCGAGGTCCTGCTCCATCGCTTCGAGAGTGGCCGCCGCGACGCGCGCATGACCTCGCCGGCCTCGGACGAGGAGCTGCAGCGCATCGACGAGGCACTGGGGCGCCCGCTGCCCCCCCCACTCCGCGCCTTGCTGCACGAAGTCGGCGGTGGCCTCTACGAAGGAGGTCACGAGATCTTCGGACCCTCGCGAGTGATGCTCCACGACATCGAGCTCGTCCCCGACATCCTCTCCGTGCGCACACGGTTGATGGCGGAAGGCGTTCTCCATCCGCATTTCCTGCCCTTCCATCGCGGAGGGGCCACGTTCCACCTGATCCGCACCGAAGGCCCGGGCGCGGGCTGCGTGGTCTCGCTCCCCTCGGGCCGGGTCTACGCGGACCTCCCCTCGTTCATCGAGCAGGTGCTGCTGCGAGACCAGGGCGGGCCCGACGCGCGCCCTTCGCAGCCGGCCGCTTCCACTTCCGGAGGAGTCTCATGCTGAAGACGACCGTCGCCGCGATGCTCACCCTCGCCGCCGTCCTTGCCGCCGCCGGCCCCGCTTCCGCCACCGTGGCCATGCAGAAGAAAGCCAAGGAGGCGGGCCTCGAAGTCCAGAACTGCCTCTACTGCCACAAGGAGAAGATGCCCAAGAAGGGCGCGAGCACGTACAACGAGCGTGGGGAGTGGCTGCGCGCGCAGAAGGAGAAGCGGCAGGCCAGGGAGGTCGATGCCGCCTGGCTGAAGGAATACAAGGAGAAGAAGTAGCCGCGCCGCCGGCTGACGCGAACGGAAGGAACGATGACCAACGACCTCGTGATCGGCATGGCGGGCGCGGGTGGGGACGGCGTCGTCTCCGCGGGCGAGTCCCTGATCGCCGCCGCGGCCGAGATCGGCTATCACGCGATCCTCACCAAGAGCTTCGGCCCCCAGATCCGGGGTGGCGAGTCCTCCTGCCGTCTGCGGCTGTCCACGGCGCCGGTGCTGAACCCCGGCGCGCCCTTGGACGTGGCGGTGGCCCTGAACTGGGACGACTTCCTGCGCTTCGGGGCCGAGCTGCCGGTGGGCGGAGGGACCCTCGTCGTCTACGACAGCGCGAGCGGTGTCGCTCCTGATCGCCTGCCCCTGGCGGGCGTGGTCCCGGCCGAGGCGATGGCGGTCCCGGTGGCCGCGCTCGCCCGCGAAGCGGCGGGCACCGAGAAGGCGAAGAACACGGTCGTGCTCGGCCTGCTCGCGGGCTGGCTCGGCCTCCCGCCCGCCCCGATCCTCGGCGGCCTGCGCCGCAAGCTCGCGCGCAAGGCTCCGGAGGTCCTCGCCGGCGGCGAGCGCGCGTTCGCGGCCGGCCTCGCCTATGCCGACGCGCACCCGACGCGCGAGCCACGGCGTCTCAGCCCGCCGCCGGCGGGAGCCGGGGGCAAGCTGCTCGCGGACGGGAACGAGATGTGCGCGGCCGCAGCCATCTTCGCGGGCTGCGAGTTCTTCGGCGGCTATCCGATCACGCCGTCCACCGAGATCATGCAGTTACTCGCCCGCGACCTCTGGCGATACGGCGGCACCGTGCTGCAGGCGGAGGACGAGATCGCGGGCCTGGGCGCGGTGGTGGGCGCGTCGTTCGCAGGCAAGAAAGCCATGACCGCGACCTCGGGCCCGGGCCTGTCGCTGAAGACCGAGATGCTGGGCCTGGCCACCATCGCCGAGCTGCCGCTGGTGTGCGTCGACGTGCAGCGTGGTGGCCCCTCCACGGGAATTCCGACCAAGAGCGAGCAGTCCGACCTGTTCCAGGCCGTCTTCTCCGCGCACGGCGACGTCGTGCGCCCGGTGCTGGCGCCCACGAGCGTGGCCGACACGTTCGTGACGACCGTGGACGCCTTCAACATCGCCGAGGAGTACCAGACACCCGTGCTCGTTCTCTCCGACCAGGAGATCGCGCAGCGCAAGGAGACGGTGGATCCGATCGACACGTCGCGGCTGGCCGTGGTCGAGCGGCTGCGGCCGGCGGCGGCGGACCTCGAGGACTACGCCCGCTTCCGCCACACCGAGAGCGGGATCAGTCCCATCAGCCACCCGGGGATGCCGGGGGGCAACTACCTCGCGGCCGGCATCGAGCACAACGAGAAGGGCGCGCCCACGGCGAGCGGGGAAGTGCACGCGCGCATGAACGAGAAGCGCCTGCGCAAGCTGGACCCGCTGAAGCAACGGTCCGATCTCTTCGACCTGGAGGGGCCCGCGGATGCGCCCCTGGCCCTCGTGGCCTGGGGGAGCCTGGCCGGGACGGCGCGCGAGGCGCGGCGCCGCGCGGCCGCCGAGGGCCTGAAGGTCAAGCTCCTCGTGCCGCGCCTCCTCTACCCCGTCGCGGAGACGGTCTACGACGCGTTCTTCCGCTCCGTGCAGCGCGGCCTCGTGGTCGAGCAGTCACACCAGGGGCAGCTCTTCCGCCTGCTCCGGATGTTCGTGGACGTCCCGCGCGGCCTGGAGCGCCTCGCGCGCAGCGGAGCCAACCCGATCCGGCCCGACGAGGTGCTCGGGCAGCTTCGGCAGATGGCCATGGCCCTCCAGCGCGTCCATGAGGACGAGCTGCAGCCGCAGGAATGAGCGAGGCGAGCGCGACATGAGCACCTCCCCGATCAGCTTCAAGGCGCCGGCCTTCCGGAGCGAGCTCAAGCCCATCTGGTGTCCGGGCTGCGGCGACTACGGCGTGGTCCAGGCGCTCTACCGTGCGCTGGCCGCCGTTGGGCGTCCTCCGCACGAGATCGCGTTCGTCTCCGGCATCGGCTGCTCCAGCCGCATTCCCGGGTACACGACCGCGTACGGCTTCAACACCGTGCACGGCCGCGCCCTGCCCATCGCCCAGGGCATCAAGCTCGCGAGCCCCGAGCTGCTGGTCCTGGTCGCGGGCGGCGATGGCGATGGGTTCTCGATCGGCGGAGGGCACGTGGCCCACGCCATCCGGCGCAACCTCGACCTCACCTACATCGTGATGGACAACCAGATCTACGGGCTCACCAAGGGGCAGCTCTCGCCCACCTCTCCGCGCGGATTGCAGAGCGTGACCTCGCCCTACGGAAGCATCGAGGACCCGGTGAATCCGCTGCTGTACGTCCTGGCCTACGGCGCGGGGTTCGTGGCCCAGGGCACGCCCGCGGACATGAGCGGGCTGGCCGACGTCATCGAGCAGGCCATTCGCTTCCCGGGATTCGCCTTCGTGAACGTGCAGTCGCCTTGCGTGACCTTCGGGGCCGCGGAGGCCCAGCTGCGCCAGCACAAGGCGGAGATGCGGAAGCTCGCGGATCTCGGCCACGATCCCTCCGACCGCATGGCGGCCATGGAGCTCGCCCAGGAGTACGGCCGATCACTGCACACGGGGGTCTACTTCCGTGATCCTGCTCCGCGGCCCACCTACGACGCGGCCGTGCGCGAGCGGCGTGCGGCCCTCGGAGCCGCGGCGCCGTCGCGGCGGCAGGTCCTCGACCGCTTCCGTCCGAAGGCCTGAGGCCCGAGGCCGCTTCCTACTCGACCCAGCGTGCGACGAACAGGTTCGTCTGGTGGCTCTCCGGGTCCGCTCGGTTGGAGGCCCAGACGACGAGCAGGCCGTCCGGGCTGAAGACGGGGAAGCCGTCGAAGCCGGGGGCGGCCGTGATCCGCTCCGCACCCGTGCCGTCCTCTCCGACGAGCCAGAGGTCGAACTCGCGCGGGCTGCCGCCGGCGTTCGAGCTGTAGAGGATGCGCTTGCCGTCGGGATGGAAATAGGGGCAGAAGTTGGCGGCGCCGTTGCGGGTTACCTGCCGCGGCCCCGTGCCGTCCGCCTTCATCACGAACAGCTCCATCTCGCTCGGCCGCACGAGACCCTGGGCGAGCAGCCGCCGGTACTCCTCGAGGGCGGCGCCCTCGGGATGGTTCGCCCGCCAGACGATCTTGGAGCAGTCCGCGCTGTAGAACGCGCCGCCGTCGTAGCCGGGAGTGTTCGTGAGCCGCCGTACCTGGCCCGCCTCGTCCATCTCGTAGAGGTCGAGGTCCCCGTCGCGGCTGGAGGTGAACACGAGCTTGCCGCCCCGATGGCACCAGGTGGCCTCCGCGTCGTAGCCGCGGACATCGGTGAGGCGTCGCGGCGTGCCCCCTTCCGGCGCGACCTCCCAGAGGTCGTAGGTGTCGGAGACGCTCCACACATAGCCCTGGGACCGGTCCGGCGGCGCAGGGCACGCCTCGCCCGCCGCTTCCGTGGACGCATAGACGACGCGGTCCGCTTCCGGCCAGTCGTAATAGCCGCAGGTCGTGCGCCCCTTGCCCGATGAGACCCGGCGCACGTCGCCGGTGCCGAGGTCGAGGACGTACTCCTGGTCGCAGCCCCCCTTCTCCGTCGTGGCCTGGAACACCAGGCGCCGTCCGTCGGGGCTGAAGTAGGCCTCGGCGTTCTCTCCGCCGAACGTGAGCTGGCGGATGTCGGCGAGGTGTGGCTCGTCCGCGCGCGCGGCGAAGGGCTTGCCCGCACCGATCACGAAGTCGCGGCCGGGACGGCCGGTGTAGAAGGACGGTGGCGGGGGCGCACCCGTCGGAGGCGCCGCGGACGCGGCATGCGGATCGGTGGCGGGGGAGGGCGCGGCGGTGGGTGACGAGGGGGAAGCCGCGGGCGCCGGCTCCGCACGCGCGGCGCGCTCGCCGAGGGTCGCCCGCATCGACACGCGCTCGCCGCCGCGGATCACGACCACGTCGATGGTCTCGCCGGGGCGATGGTCCTGGAGGGCGAACGTCATGTCGTGCAAATTCTCTATGCGCGTGCCCGCCATCTCGACGATGCGGTCGCCCTTGCGCACGCCCGCGCGATCGGCGGGACCGCCGGCGCGAGTGTCCGCGAGGAGGACGCCGCCCGTCTCCTGCTCCATCGACCGGTAATCGGGCACCGTCCCGAGATAGGCGCCGTAGCCGCGGCTGTCGCCCTCGCGCGCGGGAGGTGCGGAGGCGCGGGCGTAGACCGGAGTCGCGTCACCCCGTGCCACGCGCGAGGCCAGGGTCGCCGTCAGCGCCGCGATGCGCGCCGCGCCCTCCGCGTTCAGGGTGGACGCCTTGTCCTCCGGACTGTGGTACTGCTCGTGGCTGCCCGTGAACAGGTGGAGGACGGGGATCCCGGCCGCGTAGAAGCTGGTCTGATCGGAAGGGCCATAGCCGTCGCCGCGGCCCGTGACCTTGAGCCGCTGCTCCGCGGCGGCCGTGTCGAGCAGCGCGTTCCACTGCGGGGCCGACTCCGTGCCCAGGACGAGGAGCTGGTCGTCGCGCAGGCGACCCACCATGTCCAGGTTGATCATGGCCACGGTGCGGGCCGCGGACGCGGGCAGGGACGCGACGAAGCGTGAGGAGCCGGCCAGGCCCACCTCCTCGCCCGCGAACAGCGCGAACACCACCGCGCGATGTGATTCGACACCGGCCAGGGCCGCGCGCACGCGCTCGGCGGCGAGGAGCACCGCGACCGTCCCCGACGCGTTGTCGTCCGCGCCGTTGTGGATCGCGCGCTCGTTCGGCCGCATGGACCCCATCCCGCCGTAGCCGAGGTGGTCGTAGTGCGCGCCCACGACCACGGCCTCGCCGGCCAGCGCGCCGCGGCCGGGTAAGAGGCCGGCCACGTTCTGGGCCCGGGCGAACGTGGGCCGGAGGGCGACGCGGCCGGAGAGCCGCACTCCCGCGACCACGCGCGAGCGTGGCCGCAGGTCGCGGTCCACGTCCTCCTGGAACCGGCGCAGGTCGATGCCGGTGGCGCGCAGCCAACCTTCGGCGACGGCACGGCGCACCTGGAGCACGGGGATTCCGGCCGGGCTCTCGGGTCCGTCGTTGCGCAGGGCCGGGAGCCGGTCGTCGTCGTCCTGCAGCGGCCCGGTCACGAACACGACGGCGGCGGCTCCACGCTCACGCGCCTGGAGGATCTTGTAGCGCATCGAGGACCACCGGCTCGGACGCCGGCCGTCGAACGGCGAGCCCTCGTCGCGCTCCTGCGGCTCGTAGCGCAGGACGAGCGCGACCTTGCCGTGCAGGTCGATCCCCTCGAGCTCGCGGTATCCGACCGGCGGGGCCTCGATCCCGTAACCCACGAACGCGAGCTCGCCCGCGAAAGGGCCGGCGCTCGACAGGCCCAGGGGGATCCAGGAATCGGTGGGCACGCCTTCCAGTGCGTTGCCCTCCTCGAGGGCGACGCCCGTCTTCACCTCGAACCCCTGGCGGTAGCCGTCCCTGAACGCGGGCGCGAGCCCGATCGCGCGCACACGCGCCTCGATCCAATCGGCGGCGCGCCCGAGCCCGGCGGTGCCGAGGCCGCGGCCCTCCATCTCGTCCGAGGCGAGCACGGCGACGTCGCGCGCGAA
>Ga0111538_10000927_pt1 | contig 40765 bp, 32 predicted proteins | sample SoiMethybrSBSTD1_FD_79669 | JGI IMG/M metagenome (GOLD analysis project Ga0111538, IMG submission 79669) | Bulk soil microbial communities from a Populus tree surrounding site in Tennessee, USA - Soil MetaG P. TD hybrid SBSTD1 (version 2)... | ecosystem: Environmental > Terrestrial > Soil >...
CGGTCTCGGCCGCCGCGCCGCCGGTGGTGTCCTCGATCGAGTCGATGAGGTGGAGGCCGAACCACTCCCAGAGCGATTCGTCGTGCCGTTCGAGCTCCCCGGGCAGGGCGACGAAGCGGGCCCCGCGCCGGTCCTTGCCGACGAACAGGAACATCTCCTCGGCGGCGCCGGGCGAGGGCCGACCGACCTGGAACAGCGGCCACAGCATGACCACCGGCCGCCCGTCGCGATCGATCAGCGCCGGTCGGTCGACCGGCAGCGGCTCGCCGCCGGCGCGAATGGCGGGGCGCCGGGCGCGGCGGAGCCCCATCCACGACTCGGCCCGGTTGTCGCGCCACACCACCAGCGGGTAGCGGTCGAGGAACGCCACCGCGCGCAGGAGGCGAGCCAGGCGCGGCAGCGAGCGCTTGAGCTCGGCGTGCGCCTGCTCGGAGTTCATCGCGCGCGGCGCCGCGGCCGGCAAGACCAGGCTGAAGTCCTCCGGGTCGCCGGTGAACAGGCGCACCATCTCCGGCATCGGGTGGGCGTCGGGCGCGGCGGCGAAGGGGCGGCAGAGATCGCGCGTCAGGTCGCGCCACTCCTCGTCGTCGAGGTCGCGGCGGCGCAGCGCGCGCAGGGCGTCGAGCACCTCCGGGGCGTCGCGGGCGGTGGTCGAGCCGACCCCGGCGCCGGCCCGCGAGCGGCAGGCCAGCGCGACCAGCCCGAGCATGCGCGCCACCACGTGCTGGCAGTCGCGCACCGCGCCCTGCGCCTCGTGCGGCGTGCGCGCCGCCGCCAGCGCGGCCACCGCCTCGGCGATCGGCTGCGGCGCCGCGGCCAGCGCCGCCTCGCGCACCTCGTCCTCGAGGCTGGGCATCTCGACCGCGACCTCGATGAGGCCGGAGGCGATGCGCACGGCGGCCGCCAGCTCCAGCGCGCTGGCGAAGCGGTCGTCCGGCTCCTTGGCCATCGCGCGCGCGAGCACCGCGTCGAGCGCGGCCGGCAGGCCCTCGCCGACCGGCGGCACCGGTTCGTTGGCGTGGGCGCGGGCCAGCTCGACGCGGGTGCGCCCGCGGAAGGGCGGCAAGCCGGTCAGCGCCTCGTAGGCGAGCACGCCGAGCGCGTAGATGTCGGTGCGGGCGTCGGCGCTGGCCAGGTCGCGCCACTGCTCGGGCGCCATGTAGTGGGGCGAGCCCATCACCGCGCCCTCCTCGGTGAGCCCCGTGGTCGGGGTCGGCCGGCTGCCGGTCGAGGGGGTGTTGCCGACGATGGTGTCGCGTTCGCCCGACGGCAGCTCGACGGCGACCTGCATGGTCGCGGCGGTCGGCAGGGCATCGCCGGCGGCGGGGCCCGAGCCGGTCGGGATGCGCGGCTGGGCGGCGACCGCGCCCGGATGGGCGAGCAGCTTGGCGATGCCGAAGTCGAGCAGCTTGGGGAGGAAGCGGCCCGAGCGGGTCAGCACCATCACGTTGCCCGGCTTGATGTCGCGGTGGACGATGCCCTTCTCGTGCGCGCTGTGGACGACCTCGCAGATGCGCTCGAGCAGGGGGACGAAGCGGTCGAGCGGCAGCGGCCCGCCGGCGTCGAGCAGGTGGCTGAGCGGGGTGCCGCGCACCAGCTCCATGGCGATCCACAGGAGGCCGTCGCGCTCCACCCCGAAGGCATAGATGTGGGCGGCGTAGGGGTGGTCGAGGCGGGAGGCGACCCGCGCCTCGAGCAGGAAGCGCTTCACGCTCGCCTCGCTCTCGAGCTGCTGGCGGTGCAGGACCTTGATCACCGCCTCGCGCTCGAGCAGCGGCTGCTCCGAGCGATAGACCGCGCCGAAGCCGCCCTCGCCGATCTTCTCTCGCACGACGAAGTCGCCGAGGGTGCGGCCGATCAGCGGGTCGCGGGTGGCAGCCAGGCTCACGCCGCCCGATTGTCCCAGAACGGACGGCTCAGCGCCCGCGGCGGTGGGCCGGCTTCTCGCGGCGCAGCCGTCCGTCCCTGCCGAGGCGGTAGACGATGGGCTCGGCGTTGGAGACGTCGAGCTTCTCGAGCTCGGCGGGTGACAGGCCCTCGAGGTGGCCGACCAGGGCGCGAATGGTGTGCTTGTGGCTGGCGATGAGGACGTTCTTGCCGGCCGCCAGATCGGCCATCACCTGGCCGTCGAGGAAATCGACCGCGCGGCCGGAGACGTCGGCCAGGCTCTCGCCGCCCGGCGGCCCCTCGCTCCAGCTGAGCCGCCAGCGGCGCAGGCGCTCGGCGCCGTAGGTGCGCTCGGCCGCGCTCCGGCGGCGCCCCTCGAGGATTCCGTAGCGGCGCTCGTTCAGCGCGCCGGACTTGACCCGCGGGGTGGCCGGCTGGCCGGCGGCCTCGAGCGCGAGCCGGAGCGTGCTCGAGGCGCGATCGAGCTCCGACGAGTAGGCCCGGTCGAAGTGGATGCCGCGCAGGCTGCGGCCGGCGCGCGCCGCCTGCGCCCTGCCCTTGCGGGTGAGACGCACGTTGCGCCGGCCGGCGAAGCGTCCGCTCCGGTTGGCGGTCGACTCGCCGTGGCGCATGATGACCAGCCGCCCCCCCCGAGCGGTCCCCTCCCGGGCGCGAGACCGGATCACGGGGGATGACCCGGTGGGCCCAGGCTGGGGCTTGCCCTTGGCCGACGCCGGTGCGGCGGGCAGGAGCGCGACCGCGATCGCCAGGAGGAGCGCGCGGGTCACCGGATGAGCCCCTGGTCGAGGGTCTGCCCGTCGGCCGACACGGTCTCGAAGCGGAGCCCGCCCTTCACCCGCTCGAACAGCACCAGGTGGTGCTCGGGCACAGCGACCTGGCGCGGGTGCGGCGCGCGGCGATCGGGCTGGACCAGCTTCGAGCCGCCGCCGCCGCTCACCATGTGGGTGACGCCGCCGATCGGCGCGGTGCGCTCGTAGTAGTGGTAGTGGCCGGCCAGGTAGAGCGCGACCTTGTTCCGGGTCAGGATCGGCTCGAGCTGTTCGCGCAGGGGCGCGGTCTGCTCCGGGTCGCCGGCCCGGATCGACGTGTACATCGAGTGATGGCCGTAGACGATCTTGTAGCGGGCGCGGCTCCGGGCGAGCTGTCTGTCGAGCCAGGCGAGCTCGCGGCGGCGCAGCGCCTCGACCCTGGCGCCGTAGAGCTCCTCGCTGCCTTTCTGGAACAGCGTGGTGTCGATGGCGAACGCGTCGACGCCCGGCGCCGGCCTCACCCGGTAGTGGCGCGGCACCCCGAAATGCCGGCGCTGGGCGCGGGCGCGCGCCGCGCCTTGCGACACGTCGTGGTTGCCGAGCACCGGGAAGAAGCGAACGCCCTGCTTCCCGAGCTTGCGGTACGGGCGATCGATGGCGTCCTTGAAGCTCCGCCCCTCGTGCGCGTTGTCGCCGAGCAGGAGGACCGATTCGAACGGGTGGTCCTTGTGGACCCGCCGGAGCGTCCTGGCCACCCGGCGCTGGCCGGCGCGATCGCCGCCGCCGTCGCCGAGGACCGCGAAACGGCTGCCGCCGGCTGGACGCGCGAGCGGCCGCTTCTGGAACGGGCGGGCGTCGGCAGTCGCTGCGCCGGCAGCGATGGCCAGAAACGCAACCAACCCGCGGATCCACCACCACATTCCCGGGTCGGCAGGAGCAAGAACTCCGCCGCGCGCAACGCCGCGATCCTCCTGGCGGCGCAGCGGCAACGCCACTTGCCAGGCAACTGGGGGGCGCTGCGCGCGCTCAGCGAAGGTAGAGCGCGAGCGCGATGATCAGGGTCGACAGGGCGGCGGACAGGCCGATCGGCAGGAGCCAGGAGTTCCGCCTTCTCTTGCTCTCCCGCGGGGGCGGCGCGATCTCGGCCCGGTAGATGCGACGGGCAACGACCATCGTGCGGTCCTCGGGAGGCGGCGGAGCGACTCTGGGCGGCGGAGAGGCGAGTGGCAGATCTGTCTCAATGAGGCCAAACGCATCGCTTCCGTTCGGCACGCGCGACGGGCGAGCCAGCGGTGCGCGCGGGCCGATCACCTCGCGGCCGCGCGCCGGCCGCATCATCTGATACGTGCCCAGACCCGCGATCGGACTCGACTCCGAGAGCCGTCGGGCCTCGAGCTGGCGGCGCCGCAGCGACTCCATTGCCGAGCGGGCACGGCCGTTCCTGTGTTCCATGGCGAAATTGGCCAGCACACGGCGTGCCAAGTTATTGAGAACACAACGCGTTTGCTTTTCCGGGAGTTTCTGTCCTTACGCAAAAATTTCGTGGTGGCTGGACTCGCCAGTGCAGGGAACTCCCCCCACCGACGTCCGAAGGCGTCCTAGCGACCCTTCCACTCCGGCTTTCGCTTCTGCAGGAAGGCGGAGATTCCCTCGGCGGCGTCCTCGAGGGCGAGAACCCGGCCGAGCTCCCCCTCGAGGAAGCGGAGAGCCGGCAGGAGCTCCATGTCGGCGGCCCGGTAGAACGCGCGCAACCCGAGCGCCAGGGTGGCCGGGCTCTTCTCGGCCAGCTCGGCAGCCAGCGCCATGGTCTCGCTCTCGAGCGAGGCGGCGGGCACCGCGCGGTTGATGAGCCCGATGCGCGCCGCCTCGGCGGCCGGGATGCGCCGACCGGTCAGCATGAGCTCGAGGGCCGCCTTGCGCCCGACGCTGCGCGCGATCTCCGCGCTGATCATCATCGGCCACAGGCCGAGCTGGATCTCGGTGGTGCCGAAGGTCGCCTCGTCGCTGGCAATGGCGAGATCGCAGGCGACCATCAGGCCGAGTCCGCCGGCCAGCGCGTGGCCGTTGACCATGGCGATGATCGGCGCGCCGAGCTCGTGCATGGTGCGAAACAGGTCGACCAGCGAGGCCGGCTGGGCGGGCGAGGCGGCGGCGCCGCCCGCCGCCCCCGCCATCTGCGACAGATCGCCGCCGGCCGAGAACACCTTGCCGGCGCCGGTCAGGACGAAGACCCGGGTCTCGGGAGCGCGGTTCTCGAGCGCGTGGATGATCTCCCCGGCGGTGAGCGGCCCGATCGGATTCCGCTTGTCGGGTCGGTTGAGCGTGATGCGCGCGACCGGGCCCTCGGCCTGGTAGAGAATCGTCGAGTAGGGAGTCGACATGCGCCGCATCCTACCCCTCCTTGCCCTCGCCGCCTGCCGCCCGGCGGCGCCGACAGGCCGGTCGCGAACCAGCGCTGGCGCCGGCGTGACCCCCGCCCCTGGCAGTGCGGGCGGAGCGCAGGGCGATCCGGCGCCGCCCGCCGCAGTCAACCTCTGTGCCCGGGTCCCGCACCTCGCCCCCGGCGATCCGGTCACGCTCGAGCTCCGGTTCAGCCATGAGGTCGGGACGGTCACCCGCATCGACCCGCTCGAGGTCGCGCTGGCTCGACCGGACGGAACCACCCAGCGCGCGCGCACCGCGATCAGCTTGCCCCCCTCGTCGATCGTCGAGCTGGCCGCGACCGGCCGCTTCGACGTCACCCTGGCCGGCCTCTACCACCTGTCGCTCACCGGGGTCGCGCACGGCGACAGCACCCGCCGCTTCGTCACTCGCGAGGTCGAGCTGGAAGTGATGGGCGATGGCCGCCTGCCGCTCGTCGAGATCGAGCGGCGCGCCCGCGCCGAGCTCTCCCGCCGCCACCCCGGGTTCACCCCCGACGCGCTCCTTGTCGCCGAGAGCGCCGACGGCGCGCGCGCCATCCTCTTCGCGAACGCCACCTCACTCCGCGCCATGCTCGTCACTCCGGCTGGAGCCATCCTTCCGGTCAACGCCGTGAAGGGAGTGCTGTGGAGCTGCGAGCCCCCGTGATACCGTCGCCTCATGCGCGTCCCGGCCGCGGCGCTCGTCGCGCTCTTCGCCGCCCCGAGCGCGGCGCGCGCGGGTGACAACGACCTGGTCCTCTCGCGGCTGGGCGACGTGGTGGTCGACGGCGGCGGCGCTCCGGTCGACGCGGTGGGCGACAGCGGCGACTTCCGCTCGCTGGCCAGCGAGCTCGGCGTCGTCCTGGCTCCCCGCCTCACCCAGCCGGCCGATTCGCTCGGCTTCGGCGGCTTCCAGTTCACCGCCGACGTCGCCCTCACCCGGGTCCACACCGACCGACCGTACTGGCGCGCCCTCGCCTCCTCGCCCGATCCGAGCGATCCGGCGGCGGCGCACGGCGACGACTTCATGACCACCATCGGGCTGTTCGCCCGCAAGGGGATCTGGCTGCCGGCCCCGTCGTTCGAGATCGGGATGGGCGCCGTCCACCTGGCCGGCTCGCAGATGTGGGCCGGTCAGGTCTACGCCAAGGTGGCGCTGGTCGAGGGCTACCACGACATCTTGCTCCCGTCGGTCGCGCTGCGCGGCGGCGCCTCGCGCATGATGGGCTCCGACCAGCTCGACCTGACCGTCGCCTCGGTCGACCTCTCGATCTCGAAGGAGATCGGCATCGGCGGCACCCTCAACGCCGCGCCCTACCTCGGCTGGGACTGGCTCATCGTCATCCCGCGCTCGGAGGTGATCGACAAGACGCCGCACATCGACTCGGTCGCCCAGCCGACCGACAGCGCGATGGACTTCATCTTCGTCGACCAGGACGACATCATGCGCTACCGGCTGTTCGGCGGCGTGGTGCTGCGCTACTACGTCTTCACGATGGGGCTCGAGGGCGCGCTCGCGCTGGCCGGCAGCTCGGTCGACGACCGTTCGGGAACCGATGTCGACTGCGCCGACGCGACCGGTCCCACCACCGACTGCGACGCGCACGATCAGGCAGGCGGCCAGGCCTCGTTCACCCTCACCGCCGGCTTCGATTTCTGACCCAGAAACGTCAACAGGATTCCGGAAGCCGGACGCCGGAAACCGGAAGAGACGAACGCCAGTTCATCATGCCGAGCGCGCAACGGTTCTCGCCGACCGCGCTGCGGTCATTCCGCGTTTCCAGCTTCCAGGTTCCTGTTTCCGGTGTCCGGTTGACGTTCCTTCTCTAAGGGCAGGGGTAGGCCATGAAGCTGCCCGACAGCTCCTCGCCGTCCGGACTCTCGGTGGCGAACGAGCCGACGAAGCAGTCGCCGACCTGCTCGATGGTCAGGCTGCCGGTGGTGTCGCTGACCAGGTCCTGGAAGAGCTCGTTCTGCACCGTGACGCTCGCCTGCTGCACCCCCGGGCAGGCGCCGGCGAGGGCGGCGACCGCCTCGTACTCGCCGGTGACCAGCTGGCTGCAGAAGTAGATGGTCACGAACTGGCCGGGCTGGTCGATGATGGCGTCCGGGTCGCAGTTGGAGGCGCGCTCGTCGATGACCAGCGCGCTCGCGTCGGTGTCGACGATCTGGTACCAGGCGGAGACCACCGATCGACCTCGGCGCCGGCGGTGGTGCTGGTGACCGCGCCGCCGCCGGTGGCCGTGCACTCGATGTGGGCGGCGTCTCGCGCGCTGGCGTCGATCGAGCCGCCGCCGTCGGCCGCGCCGCCGTCCTGGCTGTCGCCGTCGCCGATGTCGCCGCCGCAGGCGGCCAGGCACAGCGCCAGGAGCGCGGTCGAGCTCGAGGCCGGGGCTTTGCTCACGTGGTTCCTCCCGCCCCCCGGCAGGAGCAGTGTATCACTCGTCGCGAACGTGCTCGTCGTGGACCAGCTGAGAGAGCTTGGCCTCGAGCTGGGCGATGCGCGACGACAGGGCCCCGATGTCCTTCTGCAGCGTCGAGAAGGGGGAGATTCCCTCGAACATGTTGCGGATCCGGCCGTCCACCTTGCGCTGCCACTCGTCGATGGTCTTCTGCGAGTGGGTCAAAAACTCGCGGAACTCGCGCAGGTTGCGCAACCCCTCGCGGACCCGGCTGCCGCCGCTCGCCTCGTCACTGCCATTGGGTCCGTTCGGTCCGTCCCCGCCCTCCTCCTCGTCGGGGGGTGGCTCGGGGTCGGGGGGCGTGACGGCTGCCGCTTCGTGCGGCCCATCGTCGCGCTCCTCGTCCTCGGGCTTCTTGCGGGGCAGGATCTGGCTCACCCGCCCCTTGGCCTGGTTGACCAGCTGACTTATCGATTCGCCGCCGCTCTGGATGATGTTTCGCATCGCCTGGAGCGGCAGGAAGCTCTTCTGGCGCTTCTCCTCCTCGAAGATGATCTGCGCCAGGGTGACCGAGGTGAGGTCTTCCTTGGTCTTGTTGTCGACGATCTTGACGTCGTCGCCCCCCCGGATCATCTCGGCGATCTGGTCGAGAGTGACGTACCGGCTGTGCTGGGTGTCGTAGAGCTTCCGGTTCGCGTAACGCTTGATGATCCGGGCCTCTGACATCCCTTTCATCATTATCACGCCGCGCCGCGCCGCGTCGAGCGGGCGCGCGCCATCTGGCGGATGAGCGCTGAGATCCCAGCGATCTAGAGCCTAGGGCTGCCAGTCGTCGTCGGCCGCGGCCTTGCTCTTCTTCGCCGCGCTCTTCTGGGCCACCACCTCGGCCTCGTCATCCCCTGCCCCTGCCGACTCGGCGGCGCCCTTTAACTCGGATCGCTTGGCCCCGGTCGACACCTCGCGCGTCTTGGCCACCTCGATCTCGTTGTCGCCGGTGGCCGAGCGCTTGAAGTTCTTGATGCTCCGGCCCAACGCATCGCCGATGGCCGGCAACTTCCCGGCCCCGAAGATGAGCAGCACGATGAGCAGGATGATGAGTAGCTCGCCCATTCCGGGCATGAGTCGTCTCCTGTGTGGCTCGAGTCTACTGGCGCGGCCGAAAGTTGTCGATGCGGCAGCCGGACCGTAAGGTCGAATCATGCCTTGCACTACCCCTCACGGGCGAAAAACGCTGCTCGGCTGCACGCTGGCGCTGGGCCTCGCGGCCGGCCCGGCGCGGGCCGATCAGCCTGCCGTGCCGGCTGGTCGCCAGGTGGATCCGCCCGGACCCGAGGCCGCGGCCGAGGAGCCGCTGGCGACCAACCCGGACGGGCGCCGGGCGGTGCGCGGCTGCGATCCCGAGGGCGAGTGCGCGGGCGACCTCCTGCAGGGCCTGCGCGCCTTCGAGATCGAGGCGTTCCCGCGCCGGCGCGGCGATTCCCCCTGGTCCGACCGCGACGGCGGCTCCATCGTGAGCCGCGCTCCGGGCGCCGTCTCGGGGGCGCGCCGGCCGCAGAAACCGACCGAGCTTCGGCCCGACCTGCCCTGGCTGGCCCGGCTCGAGATGCCCGACCTGCCGATCCAGTGGGACCACCGCATCATCCGGTTCCTCGAGTTCTACAAGGACGACCCGCGCGGGCAGAAGCTGATGCGCGTCTGGCTGCGCGAGCAAGGGCGCTACAAGGACCTCATCCTGCGCGAGCTCAGGCGAGCGAAGCTGCCCGAGGACCTCCTCTACATCTGCATGATCGAGTCGGGTTACGACTCGCGCGATCGGTCCCGGGTGGGGGCCACCGGGCTCTGGCAGTTCATGCCCTCGGCCGGGGTCATCTACGGGCTGCGGCAGAGCCGCTGGGTGGACGAGCGCAACGACCCGGTGCGCTCCACGCGCGCGGTGACCGCCTACTTCGCGGATCTCTACCAGCGCTTCGGCGACTGGGACCTCGCGATGGCGGCCTACAACGCCGGCTACGGAGCGGTGCTGCGCAGCATCGCGCGCTACAACACCAACGACTTCTGGCGCCTGCTCGACTACGAGAGCGCGCTGCCCTGGGAGTCGTCCATCTACGTGCCGAAGGCGCTGGCGGCGGCCATCGTGGGGCGCAACCGGCAGCTGTTCGGCTTCGCCGACGTGGTGCCGGCCCCGCCGATGGCCTGGGACGAGGTCTCGGTGCCGACCTCGGTGGCGCTCTCGGTGGTGGCCCGGGCGGCCGGGACCGACCTGCGCGCGATCGCCGACCTCAACCCGCACCTGGTGCGCGGGCGTACTCCGCCCGGAATCAAGTCGTTCGCGGTCCGCATCCCGCGCGGCCGCCGCGATCAGTTCGCGGCGCGCTTCCCGCAGCTGCGCGCCGAGTGGGACCTCTACGACGCCTATCTGGTCAAGCACGGCGAGCGGTTCGAGGACGTCGCGACCCTGCACGGCATCACGGTCAAGAAGCTGCGCGAGCTGAACGGCATGGACAGCGACCGCGAGGTCGAGGGCGGCACGGTGCTGGTGGTGCCGCGCGTCTCCGACGCCGAGAAGCAGGCGAACCGCGCGAAGGCGGACGAGTCGCTCTACGCCGCCGGCGAGCCGGAGGGCAAGGCGGGCGACAAGTTGGTCGTCGCGGTCCCCGACCCCGCCTTCACGGTCGCCGGCAAGCAGCGGGTCTTCTACCGGGTGGTGGCGGGAGACAGCCTGTTCCGGATCGCGCGCGTCTTCGCGGTGGATCGCGGCGCCCTGGCCACCTGGAACGGCCTCGACGCCGAGGCCAAGCTGCAGCCACGCATGGTCCTCCAGGTCTGGGTCGAGCGCGGCTTCAAGCCGGCCGACCGCTCGCTCGCGCTCCTCGACCCCGACCGCGTGCAGCTGGTGGCGGCCGGCTCGGAGGAGCACATCCAGGTGGCCGAGAAGAAGCTCGGGCGCGAGCGCATCACCTACACCGCAGAGAAGCGCGAGAGCTACGAGGCGGTCGGGAAGAAGTACGGCCTCAGCGCGCGCGACGTGGCGCGCATCAACAGGAAGCCCTACGACACCGTGCTGCAGCCGGGCGAGACCTGCGTCATCTACCAGGTGGTCGACCGCAAGGCCTCGGACCGGGCGGAGAAACAGGCCCGCCAGGCCCGCCCGGATCGGTCCGCCAAGAAGCGGCCGCGCAAGTAGACCCGGCGGCCAGGGCCGCGCGTCTCTAGCTGCATGCTGCGGCTGGCCGTGGTCTGTGCGCTCGCCGTCACATCCGCGCCCGCCCGGGCCGAGAGCGGCACCTACGACGCGGCGACCCGGCGCGCCGAGCAGTTGCGAGCCCGCTGGGCCGAGCGCTGGGCGCGTTCGGGCGACCGCGCGGCCCTGGTCGGCCCGATCGGCGAGGACATCACGGCGGAGATCCGCGCGCTGTCGCGCCACTGGCTGGGCACCCGCTGGGGGCTCGGGGCTCCCCAGAGCCGTCGCCCCGGCGCCGGCAAGATCAACTGCGGCACCTTCGTCGGCACCCTCCTGCACGACGCCGGCTTCGCCGTCGACGTCGGCAAGCTGCAGCGGCAGCCCTCGCAGCTCATCATCGCCTCGTTCGTCGGGGCCCGCCGGACCCGCAAGTGGTCCGGCGCCTCGATGGACCGGTTCATCGCCGAGGTCCGCGCGATGGGGCCGGGCCTCTACATCATCGGGCTCGACTTCCACGTCGGCTTGCTCATCCAGACCGAGGGCGACCTGCGCTTCATCCACGCCTCGTACGTGACGAAGACCGTGGTGGACGAACCGGCGGCGAGCGCGCTCCCCATCACCGAGAGCCGGTACCGGGTGGTCGGCAAGCTCCTGGATCGGAGCAACGTGCGCGACTGGCTCGAGCGCCGTCCGATCCGGGTGAAGGGGAACTGGTAGCCGGGTCACCTGAAGGGCGCGCGGCACGGGCGATGCACTCGATCGTCTGCGGGAGAGCGCCATGGAACCCTGGATCCAGCCCACCACCGCCCCCCATCAGCCCGATCTGACCGACGAAGGTCAGTCACTCGACGACGAGGAGGTGCTGCGCGGCGAGCGAGCCACCCGCGTCGAGCGCGGCTGGATGGAAGCACCCCGCTACCTGGCGGAGCCCGCGCAGGTACCGGGCGATGATTCGATCGCCATCACCGTCATGACGGTGGCGGTGGTGGTGGCGTTCCTGCTCCTCATGATCTTCTTCTTCCCGTTCCTCTTGCTCGCGACCTGGTGAGCCCGCTCATCTCTCCGTGATCTCGTAGCGTTCGGCGGCGATCGCCCGGGCCGGCAAAAAAAATGCCCGCGGGCTGCGACCTCGCGGCATGGTCGCGGCGTCTCCCGATCGAGCCCATGAGACGCGACGCCGCCACACCGGCCTGGGACCAGCTGCTCGCGCTCCTCGACCCGGTGCACGACGACGCGGTGCTGTTCGCCCGGCGGATCGCCCGCTCGAACGCCGACGGCGACGACCTGTTCCAGGAGGCGCTGATGCGGGCGGCGGTCAAGCTGCCGTCGCTGCGCGAGCCGGCTCGCTTCCGGCCCTGGTTCCATCAGGTCATCGTCTCGGTTCACCGCAGCCGGGCCCGGCGCGGCTTCTGGCGCCGCCTGGTCTCGAGCGAGACGCCGGAGGCGGCGCGCCAGGTGGCGGCGCAGATCGGTGAAGACGGATCGCGCGCGGCCGACGCGCGGGCCGGCGCCGAGAGCGCGGCGCGCGCCCTGGCCGTCCTGCCGGCCGTCCAGCGCGAGGCGATCGTCCTCTACGAGCTGCAGGAGCTGACCGTCGAGGAGGTAGCCGAGATCCAGCGGACCTCGATCTCGTCGGTCAAGTCGCGCCTGGCGCGCGGCCGCGAGCGCCTGCGCCGCCACTACGCCGCGAGCGAAGAGCTGGTTCCCCCCGCGATCCAGGAGCAGGTGCCATGACGGAACCGTGGGCAAGCGATTTCCGCGCCCTCCGCGAGCATTCGCGGCAGGACGCCCCGTCCCTCGAGCGGACGAGACAGTTCGTGCTGGCCAGCGCGATGACCCCTGAGACCCCCAAGGAGAAGACGATGACATTCCTCAAGCGAAGACCCGCGCTGGCCATCGCGATCGCCCTCGCGCTGATCGCCGTCCTGACCCCGGTCGCCTACGCGGTGGTGAACAAGGTGTTCCTCTCGGTCGACCCGGACCAGTCGGAGGAGCAGATCGAGGAGGACGTCCGCCGCCAGCTCGACGAGGCCGGCGTGCCGGCGTCCGAGGTGAAGGCGGAGAAGGAGGGCAACAAGCTGCGCATCGGCATCGAGTCGGAGGACCCGGACGCCGAGTTCCCGGAGCTCGACGTCGGCGTGCGCGGCGAAGGCAAGCGCGGCGAGACCCTCGAGCAGAACCGGGTCCAGGTGAACGCCCATTGCGAGCTGGGGCCCGAGCAGATGAAGGCGCTGACCGATGTGGTGTCGTCGGACGAGTTCCTCTCGCCGGTCATCAACCGCGAGCGCGACCGGCAGAGCGACGCGCAGGTGGCGGCCGCCCTGCGCGAGGTCCTGCGCCGGCACGGCTTCGCCGAGAGCGAGGTGAGCGTGAGCGGCCAGGGCGTGACGGTGACCATCAACGCGCCGCCGACCTGAGCGCCCGGCCAGAGCTCCCCGACCTGGTCATCCACGCGGTCCTGCTCTGACCCGTCTTGCGCCCGGCCGGCAGCTGTGCCAATTGCAAGCGGTGTTCGAGCGCGAGAAATCGGACGGAGCGCGGCCGCGCGCGGTGGTGGTCGGGGTGCAGCTGCCCGGCGTCACCACGCCCGAGCACGAGTCGTCGCTGGCCGAGCTGGAGCGGCTGGCGGCGACCCTCGGCCTCGACGTGGTCGGCCGGGTGACCCAGCGCCGCCACAGCCTGGCCGCCGGCAAGGTCTTGGGCGACGGCAAGCTGGTCGAGCTGGCCGGCTGGACCGGCGGCTCCGGGGTCGTCGAGCACTACCAGAAGCCCGGAAAGAAGAAGAACGCCGACCCCGATCCCGCCCCCGCCCCTGCCCCCGACCTCGACCCCGATCCCGATCCCGATCCCGACCCCGATCCCGATCCCGACTCCGATCCCGGAGCCGGGCCTCCTCCGCGCGGGACCCCGTCCGGCCCCCCGCGCGCCACGGTCGTCCTGGTCGATCACGACCTCACCCCGACCCAGCAGCGCAACCTCGAGAAGGCGACCGACGCCGAGGTGCACGACCGCTCCTCGGTCATCCTCGGCATCTTCCACCGCCACGCCCGCACCCGCGAGGCGCGGCTGCAGGTCGAGATCGCGCGCCTGGCCTACCTGGCCCCGCGGCTGCGCGAGAGCGGCGGCGGCGGCGACCGGGTGCGCGGCGGCGTGGGCGGCAAGGGGGCCGGGGAGAGCGCCCTCGAGCTCGACCGCCGCCGCATCCGCGATCGCATCGCCGAGCTCCGGCGCGAGCTGGCCGCCACCGAGGGCACCGCGCGGGTCCAGCGCGGCCGGCGCAGCGACCTGCCGACCGTGGCGCTGGTCGGATACACCAACGCCGGCAAGTCCTCGCTCATGCGCGCCCTGACCGGCAGCGACGTCTACGTCGCCGACGAGCTGTTCGCCACCCTCGATACCACCGTGCGCGTGCTCGCGCCGCGCACCGAGCCGCCCATCCTGGTGTCCGACACGGTCGGCTTCATCAAGAAGCTGCCGCACGACCTGGTGGCCTCGTTCCGCTCCACCCTCGACGAGGCGCGCGAGGCCGACCTCCTGCTCCAGGTGGTCGACGCCGCCGACCCGGCCTTCCGCAGCCACGTCGAGGTCACCCGCCAGGTACTGGCCGAGCTCGGCATCCACCACCCCCAGTGGATGCTGCTCAACAAGATCGATCTGGTGGCGGAGGAGGAGCGCGAGGCGCTCGCCCTCGAGATGCCGGACGCCATCCAGCTCTCCGCCCGCTCGCCCGCCGACGTCGCCCACCTGCGCGAGCGGATCATGACCCGCTTCCTCGGCGCCCTCGAAGATGCCGCGCTCGTCGTCCCCTGGCCGCGCCACGGCCTGGTCCACCGCATCCACCAGCAGTGCCGCGTGCTCAGCGAGGACCACAGCGACGACGGCACCCACCTGGTCGTCCGCGCCCCCGCCTCTGTCCTCGCCCGCCTCCGCGCCGACCTCGCCGAGCCGTCTTGATACGGCTTCACGTTGCCGTGAGCGTTGACGTGAACGTGGACCTTGACGCGCTCGTTGACGATCCGTCAAAGCGCACTGTCAACGTCCACGTCGCCGTCGACGTCGACGACCATGTCAACGTGATTCAGACCTGGCGCCGGCGGCGCAGGACGAGGAGCAACCCGAGGGCGAACAACCACAGTGCGGAGCCGGAGGTGTGGGCGACGCTGCAGCCGCCGCCGTCGGAGGAGGGCCAGCAGTAGCCGTCGCCGTTGCACTCGGTGCCGTCGGGGCAGGTATCGGAGCTGGTGCACTGCTCGGTGCAGTAGCTCTCGTCGCCGATGGTGCCGCACTGGCCGTTCAGGCAGTCCTGGTTCGACTCGCAGGTGTCGCCGGTGGCGCCGTGCGGGATGCAGGTCCCGTCCTCGCAGTCGTAGTCGTCGCCGCAGTCCGCGGCGGTCTGACAGGAGGCGTCGACCGTGACGTCGACCGAGGCGCTCGCCTGGTCGCCACGGTTGTCGTAGGCGCGCACCTCGACGGTCGCCGGGCCATCGTCGACGACCGGGGTCGAGACCACGAAGGGCGGCGACGTGGTCGGGATCTCCGCCACCATCGATCCGTTGATCCACACCTCGAGCCGATCGACCCGCGTGTTGTCGGTCGCGTTGACCTGGACCGGGAAGCCGGGGCGCACGACCGCGCCCGCCTGCGGTTCGATGAACGAGACCTCCGGCGGGGTCGCGATGTCCCGGGTCGAGATGAAGTTCGCGATCCAGCTGGCCATGGTGTCGACCCGGGTGGCGCCCGAGGTGCTGGTGCAGCCCTCGAAGCCCCACGAGGTGACCGAGGCGACCACGTCCTGGCCGCCGACCTGCAAGAAGCCGGGGCCGCCCGAATCGCCCTGGCAGGTGTTGGCGCTCGGTCCGCCGTAGCGCACCTCCGAGCTGGTCACGTTCTGGATCGTCACGTCGACCTCGCGCTTGGCGCCCGCGCCGCTGCCCTCGGTGGTGTTGCCCCAGCCGACCATGTGCAGCGCGCGCCCCTCGTCGCCGCCGCCCAGCGCGCTCGTGTTGTATGCCATCGGCTCGGCGACGGCGTCGCGCGCGAGCAAGATGAGGCCGAAGTCGCGGTAGCCGAGATCGTAGTCCTCGCGGCGGATCCAGTCCTCGGCGCTGATCATCTCGACGAACGAAGAGTCGGCGGCCAGCACCGTGCTGCCGAAATAGGCCTCCACTGCCGTCACCGTGCCGCCGACCTGCGCCGGATCCAGGCAGTGGGAGGCCGTGAGGATGACCCGCGGCGAGACCAGGGTCCCGCTGCAGTTCCCCCCGCCGGCGCCGGCGTGGATGGTCAGGAGCGGGACCGCCGGGAACTCGCTCGTGGCGGTGCCCCCGACGATGCCCGCCGCCTCCTCCCCGACGTCCAGATCGGCGCAGGCAGCGAGGAAAATGGCAGAGAGGAGGAGGGGGCGGAGCGAGGGGGTCACGGCGGGCGAATCATTGGCGACAGGAGTGGTGAGAGGCAAGTGTGGAATTTGGTCCCGGACCTGGTGTATGAGGCCGGACTGGACTGCAGTAAGAAGGACACACACATATGACCCGAGCCCGCCAGACCCTCCTGTTCCTCGGTGCTTGCACCCTCATCGCCTGCGGTGGCGACGACGACGGTGGCATCATCATTGCTGATTCCGGTCCCACCGTGGACAGCGGCCCCGACGCCTCCGTCGGGTGCGGCGACTACGAGGAAGCCAGCGACGCGACAAACGATTCGCTGGTCGACGGGACGGCCGAGGCGAGCGGCATCACGTTCGCCGCCGGCGACACCAAGGTCGTCTGCGGTGTGATCGATCCGGCGCAGATGGACGCCGAGATCGGCGTGATCGACATCGACGGATTCGACTTCGAGGTCGGCGACGCGGCGCCGCTGCGCGTCGTCCTTCGCTCGCCGGGCGCCGGCGATCTGGGCGACGGCGCCGGCCTGGCCGTCCTCCTCCAGGTGGTGGACACCGATGGCCCCTCCACCCTGTCGGGCGGCGGGTTCGTCGACGGCTACGCGATGGCCTCGAGCGGCTTCGTCGGCGCCGGCACGCGGCGGCTCGCGATCTTCGCGACCCCCGGTGCGGCTCTGCCGGACGGTCCGATCGAATACCAGGTCGAGGTCACCGACCAGATCCCCTGCGACCTCCCGGCCGGCGACCCCGACTACACCGAGGCGAGGGACGGCGCCAAGAGCCGCAAGAACGACACCATCAGCGCCACCTGGGCGAACGAGCAGGTCACAGTTCTGACCCGGGCGACCACCGACCTGCCCGAGCCGACCGACATCACGCTGGCGGACGGCACGCCGGTCCACCTGCGCGGCACCTCGGCCGACGTGGTGGCCAACGACGACTACCACGACAAGGACGCCTACCTGGTGACCGCCGGTGCAGGCGTCAACGAGGTCGACATCCGCCTCACCTGGCCGGACGGCGACATCGACATGGACACCATGGCGTTCATCGCCGACATGCCGGACAACGACATCGCCGGCGGCGGCGGCGCCTTCATCGGCACCAACGGCGACGAGATCTTCACCGCTCGCATCCCGGCCGACGCCGCTCTCTGGGTCTGGGCCGCCTCGTACAACGAGGGCGCGACCGACCTGCCGGTCGACTACGACGTCACCGTCTGCGGTCGTACGTTCACTCCCTGATCGGTGAATCACCGCATGCCGTCACGGGGGTGGTACCGTGACGGCATGCTGACCGTGGCCGAGGCGCGGGGCCGCATCCTCGGGCGCGTGCACCCGCTCGGCGCCGAGGAGGTACCGCTCGACCGGGCACCCGGCCGCTTCCTGGCCGCCCCGGTCCGCGCCGGGCTCGCTTTGCCGCCGTTCGACAACTCGGCGATGGACGGCTTCGCGGTCCGCGCCGCCGACCTGCCGGGCGAGCTGCCGGTCGCCGGGGCCATCGCCGCCGGCGCCGCGCCCGGCGGCAGCCTGGCCGCCGGGACCGCGGTCCGCATCATGACCGGCGCCCCGATGCCGGCCGGCGCCGATGCCGTGGTGATGCGCGAGGAGGCCGAGGACCGGGGCGACCGGGTCCGCTTCGCCCGCGCCGCAGTCGCCGGCCAGCACGTGCGCCGGGCTGGCGAGGACATCGCCGCCGGCGCCGAGATCCTGGCCACCGGCGCCCGCGTCGGGCCGGGCGAGGTCGCGGTGCTCGCCTCGCTGGGTCACGCCACCGTGCGCGTCGGGCGCCGCCCGCGGGTCTCCATCCTGTCGACCGGCGACGAGCTGTGCCCGCTGGGCGCCGCGCCGCGCCCCGGCCAGATCATCAGCTCGAACGAGCATGCGCTGGCGGCGCAGGCGGTCGAGGCCGGCGCCGAGGTGCTGGGCGCCGCGCTGGTGCCCGACGATCGCCCGGCGATCGAGTCGGCCATCATCGCCGCGCTCGACTGCGACGTGCTCATCACCTCCGGGGGGGTCTCGGTGGGCGACCACGATCACGTGCGCGCCGCCATGGAGTCGGTCGGGATCGAGATCGACTTCTGGAAGGTGGCGATGCGTCCGGGCAAGCCGGTGACCTTCGGCGTCGCCCGCGGCGGTGCGCTCTGCTTCGGGCTGCCGGGCAACCCGGTCTCGTCGCTGGTCTCGTTCGAGCTGTTCGTCCGCCCCACGCTCCTCGCCCTGTCGGGCGCCGGCGAGCGGGATCGCGAGCGGCCGCGCGCCGAGGTCGTGCTGGCCGACCCGATCAGCAAGACCGCCGGACGGACCCACTACCTGCGCGCCGGGCTCACCCGCCGCGGCGACCTCATCGAGGCCACGCCCCACTCCAAGCAGGGCTCCGGCATGTTGAGCTCGCTGGTCGCGGTGGATGCACTGGTCGAGGTGGCGGCCGAGCTCGGCGACCTTCCGGCCGGCGCCCGCTGCCCCGCCCTGTTGCTACGCGCGATATGAGCGAGCGAAGCGAGCCGGAGAGCGTCCGGTTCACGGTGGCGACGGGTGAGGCCGGCCGCCTGGACCGCGTCCTGGCCGCCCGCTTCCCCGGGGTGGGCCGCCGCCGCTGGGCCGAGATGTTCGCCGCCGGCTGGATCGCGGTGGACGGCGCGCGCGCCCGCAAGGGCGACCGGGTCGCCGCCGGGGCCGAGGTCACCCTGCCGGCGCCGGCGACGGCCAGCGCGCTCGCCCCGGTGCCCGAGCCGGATCTGCCGCTCGAGGTCCTCCACGTCGACGCCCGCCTGGTCGCGCTGTGCAAGCCGCCCGGTCAGCCGAGCCACCCGCTGCGCGCCGGCGAGACCGGCAGCCTGGCGAACGCCCTGGTCGCGCGCTTCCCCGAGTGCGCGGCGATCGGCCGCGACCCGCGCGAGGGCGGCCTGTGCCACCGGCTCGACCGCGGCACCTCCGGCGTGCTGCTCGCCGCGCGCGACATGCAGGCCTACCTGGCCGTCCGCCGCGCCTTCTCCGCCGGCCAGGTCGACAAGACCTACCTGGCGCTGGTGGCGGGGAACGCGCAGGCAGGCGAGAGCGACGCGCCGCTGGTTCAGCGCGGGAAGAAGTCGGTGCTCGCGCGCGCCGGCGATCCGGCTGCGCTCCCCGCGCACACCAGCTGGCGCCTGCTCGCCTCGGCCAGCGGCGCCTCGCTGCTCGAGGTCACCGCCTCGAGCGGCCGGATGCACCAGGTGCGTGCCCACCTGGCCGCCTCCGGCCATCCGCTCATCGGCGATCCACTCTACGGCGGTCCCACGATGGTGGGCGGGCAGGCGATCGCAGACCCGTTCCTGCACGCGCAGTCGATCGCGCTGCCACACCCGGACGGCGGCCGGTTCAGCGCCGCAGCGCCCTTGCCCGCCCAGCGTGCCGCCACGCTCGTCACGCTCGGCTGTGCTGGAGCGGGCTCAGTTGTCACCTAGAGTCCGCGGCGCCCGAACAGGAAGAGAAGCAGGGCGACGACGAGTGCGATGATGAGGATGGTATAGATCGTCATGGGCTGGTGAAGTGCAAGCTCGGTGCCGCAGCCGGTTCACTCCCCAGAGGAAGAGAACGGCCATCCAGGCGGCGCCTCCACCACCCCCGCCGCGGCTCGCGCAGCCGCATCCGCCATCGTCCGGCTGCGCCGCATCCGGCTCGATCCAGACGTGGTTGGTGATGACGACGTCGAACGCCTCGGCGAGCTGGAGCCGGTAGCGATCCCCCTCGGGCCGGGTGACGCGCTCGAACTCGTGCCCGAAGTCGTCGGAGTCCACCGGCACCGACTCCTCCTCCACCCCGTTGCGCCAGAGCGACAGCGTCATGCCGGCTCCGCCGGTGACGCGGCCGACCAGCGTGACGCGCGCTGCGCGCACGGTGTCGCCGATCATCCCGCTGGCGCCGTCGTCGCCGCGCGCGGTGAGCTCGACCATCGGATCGTCCGGTCCGCGCAGCTTGACCACCACCCGCCCGCGCCGCACCCCCTCGATGATGGCCGCCTCGCTCAGCTCCTCGGCCCACACCACCGTGCACGGCGTGCCGATCTGGCTGTCCTGCGGTCCCGGCTCGGTCGGCGCGTCGTGGTCGTCGCTGCCGCCGGTGCCGGTGATGCGGTGCCCCTCGTCGAGCATGCCGTCCCACATCGCGAGGACCTGGCGGCCGAAGACCGGCAGGTAGTCGTAGGCGCCGGTCGCCAGCTCGATGCCGCTCACGTTCTCGATGCCCGCCTCGCCGAACTCCCAGGGGCACCCGATGCAGAAGTCGCCGTCGCCCAGGTCGAGCTTCGGGTGGTTGATGATGAAGATGGCCCCGGCGCGGGCGACCTCGCCCAGCACGTCCTCGATCGTCACCCCGTCGCGCCCGATGTGGTGCTCGATGTAGACCGGGTTGCCGACCGCGGTGCCGTGCCCGGCGTAGGTGGTGACCTCGGAGCCGCGCAGGAAGAGGAGGTCGTCCATCTCCTCCTGGGCGGCGGCCGCCAGGGCCTGCTGGCTCACCGTGTTGTGGTCGCTCAGGTTGACGAAGTCGAGGCCGCGGGCGCGGGCCAGGTCGCGGATGGCGGTCAGGCTCGCCTTGGCGTCGCCGCTCTCCGACGAGTGGACGTGGAAGTCGCCGCGGTACCAGCGGGCGCCGCGCTCGAGCACCGGCGCCGCGAAGGCGGCGCGCGGGCGCGGCTCCAGCGTGGCGGCGTCGCGGAACTCGAGCGCCACGCTGAAGTGGACGCTCTCGGCGGTGAGGAAGGCCTTGCCGATGTCGACCTGCCAGGTGCCCGGCTCGATCGGCCCCGGCAGATAGCAGCGCGACGACTCGTCGACCCCGATGATGGTGTCCTCGCCGAGCCGTCCGCCCCAGCCGCGGAAGCCGCCGGGATCCTCGATGCCGAAGTCGAGCGTGGTGCCCGGCGTATCGTGCGTGTGGTGGAACAGGATCTCGACGGTGCCGGGCGGCACCTCGAAGGGGACGCGGAGGTAGTCGCCGCCCTCGCCGGTGACGTCCCCCTCGAGCGTCAGGCTGGAGATGACGGCGGCGAGGACGACACCGGTCACTGGTCAGCGGAGTCCGACACCAGGCCGGTCTCCATGAAGAGGAAGACCAGCCGCAGCATGTCGAGCCGGTCCATGTCGCCGAGCCCGCGCACGATGAGGTCGGAGATGGTCCGCTCGCCGTTGAGCCCCTCGAGCACGCTGCGGCCGATGGGACCGACCTTGAACTGCTCGGGCCGGATGCCCATCCGGGTGGTCGGCCGCGGGCGCGTCGACGACACCGACTCGCTCCAGCGCCAGAGGACGTCCTCGGGCAGCGCCATCGCGCCGGCGCCCAGCACCTCGTAGGGATCCAGGTCGAGCGGGAACGACTCGCGGTGGTTCTCCCGCCACGGGTACCAGGTGTAGGTGCCCTTGTTCCAGGTGCAGACGTCGATCAACTTCTGGCGGACCTGCCGGGTGAGCAGGCGGAAGACGTCGAGCGGCTTCATCAGGCCGAGTCCGACCAGTGTGTCGCCGAGCTTGCCGCCGAAGTGCGGCATCATGGCCAGCGCCATGTCGAGCTCGCCCGAGCTGACCGCGCCCTCCTGCACCAGGTAGGCGCCGAACAGCTCGCTCGCCATGTTCGAGGAGACGTAGGTCGGCAGGCCGTCCTTGATGTAGATCTCCTTGCGGATCCCGCCGACCGACACCACCAGCAGGCCGTCGGCGCGCGACGACACCAGCTGGAAGAAGACCTTGATGGGCGAGGTCTTGCCGAGGTCGCCCTGCTGGGCCGGCGTCTCGGTGATCTCGTCCAGGGTCGGCGCCCGCGGCTTGGGGGTCCGGGCGATCTCCTGCGCGCTCGGCAGGCGGAACTTGCCGCTGCGCGCCTCGCGCGCCACCTCGGCGATCCCGGAGACGTCGCTGTCGTCGAAGTCGCGCGAGGCCGGATCGCGCGGCGGAGTCGACACCGACGCGACCGCCGCCGAGATGGTGGGGAACCGCATCGACTGTTCCTGATCCTCGACGCTGATCGGGATGCCGTCGTCGTCGGCCACCAGCCCCTTCGGCAGACCGCTCGGCAGGCTGCTCTCGATGGTCGACTCGATCTCCTCCTCGCTCAGGTCCGGCCGCCGCGGGCCAGCCGCGGCGCCGATCCGCTCCAGGCCGTCGAGGTCGACGACGATCTCTTCGGACAGGACCAGGTCCTCGTCCTTCTCGGGCGCCGGCCTCGCCCGCTCGCCGCTGCCGGAACGCGCCGACGACGACTTGGCGGCGATGGCGCCGCGCGCCGCCACCTCGCTGCCGGAGGTGTCGCCGTCGCGCAGCGCCCCGAAGGCCAGCTCGATCTCCTCGTCGGACGGCGCCTCGGCGCTGCCGAGGACCAGGCTGCGGCCGATGGGAATCCCCTCGAGCAGGTTCCCCTCCGACTGGGGCCGCTGCCCGCCGACCCCCCGGTCGGTCTGCGCACGCGCCGGGGCCTGAGGTCCAGCAGGCGCTCCGCGCGCCCCGCCGCGGGCAGATGCCGGCGGCGCGCTGGCCAGGTGCTGCGGCGAAGGCGGCGGCAGGCTCTCCCGCCGCGGCTGGCGCCCGACGACTTCGCCCGAGGCCGTCATCGACGAGGCCACCGCCATCGGCTCGCCGATCTCCGGCGGCGCGGCCTCTTCGAGGCTGGCGCGCCGGCGCGCGTGGGCGTCCTCGTAGAGCGACTCGACCAGCTGGCCCACCCCGCTCGGGGTGACGCGCAGCCGGTTCTCGAACATCCACTCGTCGAGCGCGTCGCGGAACTCGGCGGCGGTGGGGTAGCGCTCGCTCGGCAGCTTCTTGAGGGCGCGGCGCACGATGGTGTCGAGAGGCCGCGGCACGTGGGCGCCGTAGCGCTCGAGCCGGGCGAGGTTGACGTCGCGCACCATGAGCAGGACGTCGAGCTCGTTGGGCGCCGCGAACAGCCGCCGTCCCATCAGCATCTCGGCCAGCACCACGCCGACCGAGAACAGGTCCGACTTGGGGCTGACCCCCTCGCCCAGCACCTGCTCGGGCGACATGTAGCCGTACTTGCCCTTGAGCGTCCCGGCCTGGGTCTGCTGCTCGACGGCGGCGGCGTGGGCAATGCCGAAGTCGACCAGCTTCACGTTGCCGCGGCGCGATACCAGGATGTTCGACGGGGAGACGTCGCGGTGGACCAGGCCGAGCGGGTCGCCGGAGTCGTCGGTCAACCGGTGGGCGTAGTCGAGCCCGTCGAGCACCTCCTTGATCACGTAGGCCGAGACCTCGGGCGGCAGTCGGACCCGGCGGTGGGCGCACTCGCGGAGCATGGCGAGGACGTCGAGGCCGTCGACGTACTCCATCTCGATGTAGAGCTGGTCTTCCTCGCGACCCAGCCGGTGGGTCTGAGCAATTCTCGGATGCGACAGCCGGGCGGTGATCTTCGCCTCGGCGATGAACATGGTGGTGAAGTTCGGGTCGGCCGCCAGGTGGGGCAGGATTCGCTTGATGACCACCTTCTTGGCGAAGCCATGGTCGCCCCCGACCTCGCCGAGGTAGAGCTCCGCCATGCCGCCGATCGCGAGGCGCTCCACCAGCTTGTAGCGGCCGAACGCTATGGGAAAGGTCGCGGTCACGCGCGGATCGGTCCCCACGCGAGGATAACACGCGGACTTCCAGGCTCGACCCCCGGCGGCCGACTACGAGCGGACCAGGCGATATCCGCTCAGCGCCAGCGCGCACTCGACCGCGCGGTCGAAGTGGGCCTCGAACGACAGCGCCGCCCCGGTGGCGGTCGCGACGCCCCGCCAGGCCTCCTCCGCCTCGGGCGGAAGGCCGACCGCGAACAGGTGAACCGCGCCCGACACCTTCTTGTGCGACATGAACCGGCGCAGCGCCTCGATCACGTCGGGCCGGGCCGGGTCAGTGAGGCCGCTTGCATGAAGTATGGCGGCGCGCGCCCCGACCCTGACCACCAGCAGGAGGACCCGGCTGAGCACCGAGTCGCACAGCACGCCGTCCGGGCGGCCGACCAGGAACGCGGCCGGCAGCTCGGGCGCCACCTGGACCACCGGCGTCCCGTCCTCCAATAGATCGCGCGCCCGCTCACGCTCGGCCTGGACCCGCGCGGCGGCGAAGGCGTCGAACGCGACCACCATGATCCACTCGGCGAAGCGGCGCAGCGCCGCCCGGTCTTCCGGGCGGACCGGCGCCTCGGCCAGGACGTCGCGCAGGGCGTAGAACAGTGCGGCGGCGTCGTACCCGCTGCCGGTGCCGGACGCCAAGATTGCGCCGACCAGCGCGGCAGACTTCTCGACCTCGCGCGCGGCGGCCGAGCCGGGGACCAGGGCCGAGGAGGATTCGATGGGGCTGGGAAGCGCACTCGGCAGGCCCGGACCGAGCGCGTCCCCCAGCGACTCGAGGATGGGGGACAAGAGGCGCGCCATGCCGGGGCCGTCGATCGGCGCGGGCAGGCGCAGCGGTGAGACCCGGTAGGCCTCGATCGCGCGGGTGAGGAGCTCCTCCTCATGCCCCCGGATGAGGGCGCCGAGCTCGACGGGACCGTCCGACACTCCCACAAGGGTAGCTTCAGATGTGGGCCGGGGCCAGCTTCACACGATTGCTCCCCCCACCCCAACTCCCATACGATGGTCCTCGCGATGCGCTGCGTCTCGGTGGGAGTTTCCGACGTCGGCCGGCGGCGCACGATCAACGAGGACGCCTTCCATCGGGACGACGCGGTCGGTTTCTACGTCGTCGCCGACGGTGTCGGCGGCCACTCCAAGGGCGAGATCGCCTCGAGCGAGACCGTCGAGCAGCTCTGCATGTGGGTGGCGCGCGAGCGGGATGCGCTCGACCGGCTGGGCGCCGCCGCCGGGCACGGCGACTCGGAGGCACGGTGGGAGATCCGGCGACTCCTCGAAAACGGTGTGCAGTCCGCCTGCTACATGGTGTTCGGCATGGCCGAGCTCGACCCGGACAAGCGAGGGATGTCCACCACCGTCTCCGCCATCCTCATCAAGTCCGGCTTCTGCTACGGGGCACACGTCGGCGACAGCCGGGTCTACCGCGTGCGCCAGGGCGAGGTGCTCCAGCTGACCGAGGACCACACCCTCATCAACTACAAGCTCAAGCACGGACTCATCAGCAAGGAAGAGGCCGCCACCATGGGCGGAAAGAACGTCATCACCCGCGCGGTGGGCCACCGGGACTACGTTCAGGTCGACACCGCCGACATCGACGTCGGTCAGGGCGACCGCTTCCTTCTCTGCACCGATGGACTGCACGGCTACATCGAGGCCGACCGCGAGGTCGGCGATCTCATCGGCGAGGGTTCGCTCGAGTCGGGCGCACAGGCGGCGGTCGCGCTGGCGAACCAGCGCGGCGGGCGCGACAACATCACCGCCATCGTGATCGAGATCGTCGCCTGAAGCGCGCACGGTTTTCCGATCCCACGCGAGCGCGCTGCGCCAAATTTGCGGTGTGGCCGTCGCAACCACGTCGCGCACAGGGTGCGACGGCATCAACCTCCTCGAATTGCGCGGAAAACCCTTGGTGACGATCGAGCGGCGACCCTAGAATCGTTCTGCTGTACGCAATCGAGCTTCGTTATCAGGCCGACACATTCATCACAACTAGATCGCGTCACCGTCTGGGGGGATTGGCATGACGTTTCAGAGGTCCGGTGCGGCCGAGCGCCGCCGCCGGAGCAGCGCTTCACTTCTATCTTCGACAGCGTTCATCGCTCTCTTCGCGCTCGTCCTCGGCCTCTCGACCGCGTGCAAGGCGGACGGCTACGAGCTCATCGGCGGCAACGGCAGCGGTGACGGCGACGGCGGCACAGGCGGAGACGGCGATGGCGGCACCGGCGACGACGGCGGCGGCGGTGGTGGCGACGACGGCGGCGGCGGCGACATCGACGCCGGGCCGAACTGCACCGACGGCGTCGACGACGACTGCGACGGCGAGGACGACGACTGCGACGGCGACTTCGACGAAGACGTCGATCTGTCCAGTGACGAGGCGAACTGCGGCGAGTGCGGCAACGGCTGCGTCCCGCTTCACTCGATCCCGGAGTGCAGCGGCGGGGTGTGCGGCTACACCGAGTGTCTCGGCGGATTCATCGACATCGACGGGGACGACGAGCCGGGCGACCAGCTGGGCTGCGAGTACCAGTGCTTCGAGACCAACGGCGGCGTCGAGCGCTGCGACTTCAACGACAACGACTGCGACGGCCTCGAGGACGAGGACACCGACACCAACACCGACGAGGACAACTGCGGCGGTTGCGGCCAGCTGTGCCGGCCGGCCCACGCCGCCGCCGAGTGCAGCGGCGGTGTCTGCGGCTACGCCGACTGCGACGACGGCTACGCCAACGTCGATCAGGACGACCCGCTCGATCCCGGCGCCATCTTCGGCTGCGAGTATCAGTGCCCGGAGAACCCGCCGCTCGACGAAGAGGACTGCGACGGCGAGGACGACGACTGCGACGGCACGGTCGACGAGGACGCAGTCGTCGCCTCCCAGTGCAGTGACTACCCGCAGGGCGGCGTCGGCGAGTGCACCATGGGCAGCGAGACCTGCAGCTTCGGAACCACGGTGTGCAGCGGGGACGTGGGGCCGGTCAGCGAGAGCTGCGACGGGCTCGACAACGACTGCAACGGCACCGTCGACAACGGCTTCAACCTCAACACCGACGAGCAGAACTGCGGCGAGTGCGGCCGGGTCTGCAACCTGCCCAACGCGGTGCCCATCTGCACCAGCGGCGTCTGCCGCATCTTCGCCTGTCTGTCCGGCTGGGTCGACGCGGACGGCATCCGCGGCAACGGCTGCGAGTACCAGTGCACGCCGTCGGGCCCCGAGCAGTGCGACGGGGTCGACAACGACTGCGATCGCCTGACCGACACCGCCGACCCCGACCTCGCCACCCCGCCGAACTTCTGCCGTACCGCGGGCACCTGCAGCAACGCGGCCCCCGTCTGCGGCCCCGAGCTGCCGGGCGCCGGCTGCTCCACCACGGTCCAGTGGCGCTGCGTCTACAACGACCCGACCCGCGACGAGGAGACCGACTCCTGCGGAAATCTAGTGATCCAGGAGCAGGACTGCGACAACCGCGACGGCGACTGCGACGGCCGCACCGACGAGGGAGACATCCTCAAGGGGACCGCCTGCTCGGACGGCGACATCGGCGAGTGTGCCGACGTCGGCACGTACGTCTGCCAGAACGACCCGGGCGACGTCAACCCGAACACCGGCCTGCGCTGCAACGCCGTGGACGACGACGGCGGCGTGGGGCCGGCCGAGACGTGCGACAACCTCGACAACGACTGCGACGGCGACTTCGACGAGGACGCGCCCGACTTGATGGTGCAGATCGACGACGGCGTCGGCGGACTGCCCACCTTCTACATCTACAGGTTCGAGGCCTCCAAGCCCGACGCCACCAGCGTCTCGTCCGGTACCGCGACCCATCGCAGCTGCTCGAATCCGAACGTCATGCCCTGGCGCCTGGTGTCGCGCACCGACGCGCAGGCGGCCTGCGCCGCCTCCGGCAAGCGGCTGTGCAGCGAGGCCGAGTGGGAGCTGGCCTGCTCCACCATGTCCGACTACCTCTACCCGTACGGCGGCACCACGCTCTTGGACTACGAGCCCGACACCTGCAACGGGCGCGACTACGACCCGGACGATGACCAGCTCCTGCCCACCCGCGAGGCCGACCAGTGCTTCGCCGACTGGGGCGCGGCCGGCAACGTCTTCGACATGAGCGGCAACATCAAGGAGTGGACCGGCACCGAGGTGGACACCGACGCCTACCGGGTGCGCGGCGGCTCCTACGACAACGTCAAGCAGGGCCTCACCTGCGAGTTCGACTTCATCGCCTTCGACCAGGACGTCGAGTTCCCCAACCTCGGCTTCCGCTGCTGCTCGGCCACTCCGTGAAGGACCAGGGGACGTATACGAACATGACCCAGCGTATGACTCGTTTCGCGCGCAAGACGGCGGCGGCTGCCGCCCTGGTCACCATCGCGGCGCTCGTCGGGGGTGACGCCCTCGGCGAGGGCGTGGTCCAGGTGCAGACCTCGAAGAGCATCCCGCCGGCCACCGTCGCCGTGATCGACCCGGAGAACGGCAGCTCGGGCGGCACCTCCGGTGAGGACGTCCTCCTGGCGGTCGGCGACATCATCCTGTTCCGGTTCAACTTCACCCCGGTGCCGGAGGCCACCAACCGCGGCATGAACGGCTACCTGACCGAGTACATCCCGGCCAACACCGAGGTGGTCGGGATGCGCATCATCGACGAGGACGGGCTGACCATCGAGCCGCGGCGGGCCGGCTTCGCCATCGACGGCTGCTCCAACTCGCCCAACTGCGGCGGCAACCTCAACCTGCCGGGCAGCGCCGGATCGACCCCGCGCGGCTCGGTCTACGACGTCCACGCCGACACCGGCATCTTCTACACCACCGACGCGCTCCTGGCCAAGACGCCGAACGACGCGTTCATCACGATGAACAACGGCATCACGATGAACCCGGAGCCGCGCTGGATCTCGCCCGGCCTGGTCGCCCTGCTCAACGACACCACCGGCCCCTACCGGGTGCACAACATCTGGGACTGGATCCAGATCCAGGGCATGGGCGCGCAGACCGATGCGGCCGGCACCGGCGGCACCGGCGCCTCACCCTTCGAGTACGGCTCGCCGGTGGCGGGCCAGGACATCGTCTACCGCTACGGCGCGGTCGACACGAACGGCGGCCCCGGCGCCCCCTACACCATCCAGTTCAACGACAGCAACGGCCCCTGGCGGCGGGTCCGCTACCCCGGCTCGCGCGCCGCGGTCGGCGGGGCCGGCACCGGCAGCCAGCCGTTCCGGCGCGACGACGCCGATGCCAGCGGGTCCGGCTTCGACCTCCGTCCGGCCAACCCGGTCGCTGCCACCGCCATGCGCGTCGCGCTCGGCGAGACCCGGACCGGTGAGCGCGCCTTCGCCGAGGTGGCGCTCCGCGTCACCGACCTGCCCATCGACCCCGACTTCGGCGGCACCGGCGGCAACGTCGACTGCTCCGAGGTGCACGGCACCGACGTCGCCTACCGCGGCGGCAACAACGGCGACGACCACCCGTGGGGCTTCTACGTCGCCTCTCCGGCCTGCGTCTTCCTCCGCCTCCTGTTCGATCTCAACGTGTCGGACACCCTGGCCGGCACCGGCGACGACCTCACCTACACCATCTCGGGGTCGAACCTGTCGGTCAACCCGGAGACCGGCGTCGTCGCGCGGATGAAGTACGACGCCAGCCGGCAGAGCTACATCGCCGGCTCGGCGGTGCCACCGTTCAACGCCAACGTCACCTGCCCCGACGACCCCACCAAGAGCTGCCTCATCTGGAACCTCGGCACTCTGACGCCGGGTGAGGACTACACGCTGTCGGCTCGGTTCGACGTCGGCGGCGGCGGCCAGACCTCGAACATCATGATCGGGCAGTACATCTCCGACTCGATCCCGGCGCCGGGCTTCAACACCCAGGCGGTCACCATCGTGAAGCCGATCTCGGTGCCGAAGATGAGCTTCAGCGAGCCCATCCAGGTCAACCCCAACACCGACGCGGTGATCGACGGCGTGGTGGCCAACATCGGCACCGCCGACTTCACCATCGGCTCGGTGTCGAACGCGATGTGGTTCCGCATCCCGACCGGCTGGACCCGGACCGGAACCTGGACCATGACCCGCGACAACGGCTCGAGCGCCACGCTGGCATGCAGCGGCGGCACCGCCGCCAACCCGATCGTCCTGTGCGACCCGCCGGCCGACGTGGACGACATCTACGCCAACTCGAGCCGGAACATCCGCATCCAGGTCCGCCCGCCCACCGGGACCACGACCGCGCTCTACACCATCGACTCGTCGCTCATCGGCAGCCAGTCCTCGTTCGGCGGCGACTACGAGACCTTCTACCCCAAGGTGGCGACCATCCCGGTCGGCGCCCGCCGCTCCGATCCGCCGGAGATCAACTGCCCGGTCGGCTCGACCGACACCGCCATCACCGGCACGACCACCGAGAACGTCGGCACCAACATCCGCGTCTACTTCAACCTCATCCAGCGCGGCACCGCCAGCGCCACCTCCGGCTCGCCCGACAACGTCTGGTCATCGACCAACTGGACCGCCTTCGGCGAGCTGTACGGCGGCCTCGAGATCCGGGCCACCGCCCAGGCGGCCGGCGAGCTCGAGAGCCACCTCAGCGAGCCGTGCGCGGCCTCCAACATCCGCGCCTGCCAGGACGGCCTCGACAACGACGGCGACGGGCAGATCGACTTCCCGGCCGACCCGGGCTGCGACGCGCCGCAGGACAACGACGAGAGCGACGGCGCCGAGCCGCAGTGCTCGAACGGCATCGACGACCCGGATCCCGACACCGACGTCGACTGGCCGGACGACCAGCAGTGCTACGCCTACTACGACCCGACCGAGGGCGGCCCGTCCGCCTGCAACGACGGCGACGACAACGACAACGACGGCCGGACCGACGGCGCCGACCAGGACTGCACCGACAGCGGCGGCCAGACCGAGCACGACTTCCCCGAGTGCATGGACGGGATCAACAACGACGGCGACGGCCAGATCGACTTCCCCAACGACCCCGGCTGCCACAGCGAGTTCGACGACGACGAGTCCAACGTCGGCCAGACGGCGGGCGACAAGGCCCGCCTCATGCTGGTCCTCGACTCGTCCGGCTCGATGAACCTCGACACCTGCCAGCACTCGGCCGCGGTGCTCGGCTACACCGGCGGCGACGGTTCGCTCGAGTGCCCGGGCGACGACGTCTCCTGCACCGACTGCAGCTCGGTCGGCTGCTCGAACGGCGAGGCGGACGACAGCCGCCTCTTCAAGATCAAGGCCGGCCTGACCAACGTGGTGGCGGCCTTCGGCGAGATCGACTGGGGCCTGATGCGCTTCTTCCAGCGCGACGTCGACTTCCAGTGTCCGAGCCAGAACGCCAGCCTCCGCTCGGGCGGCTGGCAGGGCGGCGGCGCCCCGCCGTGCGGCGGCGGCTTCAACGCCGGCGAGCTCCTGGTCCGCTTCGCGCCGGACAACCCGGACACCATCCTCGGCTTCATCGACGGCAGCGCCAACTACAGCGGGCCGGTCCCGCCGCGCGATCTCGACTTCGAGGTGCGCGGCTCCGGCACCACCCCGCTGGCCGGCTCGCTCGACACCGCGCTCGACGTGATGACCGCGTCGCGCGACTCGGACGCCGACAGCGCCTGCCGGCCCTACCGGGTGGTCCTCTTGACCGACGGCCTCGAGACCTGTGCGCTCAACCCGTCGACCGTCGACTTCTGCGACGCGGCGACCCCGCAGCTGCCGCCCGAGGCGGCCGCCGAGGCCCTGGCCGACGAGGGCATGCCGGTCTACGTGATCGGCTTCGCCACCCCGGATCCGCAGATCGTCTGCAGCCTCGACCGCATCGCCGCCGCCGGCGGCACCGGCCAGGCCATCTTCGTCGATAACGAGGTCGACCTGTCGGCCGCCATGGCCAGCATCATCGAGGAGACCATACGGTTCGAGCTGTGCAACGGCCTCGACGACGACTGCGACACTTTCATCGACGAGGACTTCGGCGATCTCGGTGACGCCTGCAACGACGGCGAGGGCAACGGCATCTGCTACGACGAGGGCATCCGGGTCTGCACGGCAGACGGCTCGGGCACCGAGTGCAACGCCGACAACGACGGCGCCTGCAACCAGACCAACTGCCCCGAGCAGTGCAACGGCCTCGACGACGACTGCGACATCCTGGTCGACGAGGGCCTGACCAACTGCGACTGCGTCGAGCAGGTCGAGGCCTGTAACGACGCCGACGACGACTGCGACGGCGCCATCGACGAGGACGTCCTGCCGGATCCGCCGCCCAGCTGCGGCTTCGACGTCGGCGAGTGCGACCCGGGCACCCTGGCCTGTGTCGACGGCGAGTTCGTCTGCCAGGGCGAGACCGGACCCAGCCCGGACGGCTGCAACGACCCGCCCGGCACCTGCGTCTGCAACACTCTCGACGACGACTGCGACAACCAGATCGACGAGGGATCGCTCGCCTGTTACAACCCGGACAACAACCCGGGCACCACCGATCCGGGCTGCGACGTGACGACCGGGGTCTGCCAGGGCATCTGCCAGATCGGCTCGATGCGCTGCCCCAACCCGGGCAACTGCCAGGGCGACGTCGGCCCCAGCCCCGAGCTGTGCAACGGGGTCGACGACGACTGCGACGGCGTCATCGACGACGGCTTCGAGAACCTGGGCGAGCCCTGCTCCGCCGGCCAGGGCGCCTGTCTGGCGGCCGGCACCTACATCTGCAGCGCCGACCAGACCGAGGTCATCTGCAACGCGCCGGTCATCAGCCCGGGCGACGAGACCTGCAACTGCATCGACGACGACTGTGACGGCGACACCGACGAGGAGCTCGGCGCGCCGATCGGCGAGGTGTGCGGCGACGTGACCTGCGGCCAGGGCGCCTTCGAGTGCGACCCCATTCGCTGCCAGGTCGTCTGCGCCGGCGGCAACGACGGCGAAGAGGAGGTGTGCAACAACCAGGACGACGACTGCGACTTCGCCATCGACGAGGGCATGAGCACCAACGAGGACTGCGTCGACCCGACCTACCAGACGCCGTGCGAGCCGGACTGCACCGGGACCACCATCTGCGTCGACGGCCAGTGCCTCGCCGGCGACACCGGCGAGTGCGAGTTCGGCGACCTGCAGTGCATCGAGCCGGGCTCGGCGCAGATCCCGCCGGTCCTGACCTGCGTCGGCTACCAGGGTCCGCTCGAGACCGAGCTGTGCAACGGGCTCGACGACGACTGCGACGGTCTCCCGGACGACATGGCCGAGTGTCCCGATCCGGAGGACCTGTGCGTGGACGCGACCTGCGTCTTCCCCTGCCTGGCGGACGAGTTCCCCTGCCCGTTCGGGTACTACTGCAAGGAGCTGGACGAGGGCGACTTCTGTCTGCCCAACCCGTGCGTGCAGGACCCGGAGGCGATGTGCCCGGAGGACGAGTACTGCCAGCCGAACCCGGACACCGGTGACTGGGAGTGCGTGGATCAATGCGCCGGCGTCGAGTGCCGTGAGGGCGAGCTGTGCGAGTTCGGCATCTGCCACGACTGCTTCGACAACGGCTGCCCCGAGGGCCAGGACTGCATCGCGCAGACCAACGGAGTGGGTGTGTGCGAGGACGACCTCTGCTTCGACGCCGACTGCGGCGAGGGGCAGTTCTGCGATCCGGACACCGGCGACTGCGTGACGGTGGTGTGCGACCCGTCGTGCGCCGACGGTGAGACCTGCATCGACGGCGAGTGCGTCGACGACCCGTGCGCCGGGGTGAGCTGCGCGAGCGGCGAGATCTGCGACCCGGGCTCGGGGAGCTGCATCGAGGACCCGTGCGTCGGAGTGAACTGCCCGGTCGGCTTCACCTGCGCTGCCTCCAGCGGCGAGTGCGTGGACGATCCGTGCGAGGGTGAGGGCGCCGTGCAGTGCCCGGCCGGCAGCGAGTGCCAGCCGGACTTCGACGGCACCGGCACCTGCGTCGACAGCAAGGGCGAGTTCGTCTTCGCCGGCGGCTCGGGCTGCGGCTGCCAGGCGACGGACGGATCGAGCTGGGGCGGCATGTTCCTGATGTTCGGCGCCCTGCTGCTCGCCTTCCGGCGCCGCCGCCGGGCTCGCTAGCGGTCAGCCGCCGACATGGCCAGGCCGGCACGCGACCGCGTGCCGGCCTTTCTTGCTTTCCGGGTCCTGTCGGGGCGAGCCGACCGGCTCACTCACAGCCCGGTCCGGTGACGGCGTTGATCCCGCCCAGGATGAGGGTGAGGCTGCCGGCAGCGTGGTGGGCGGCAAGGGCGACCCGGACCGGTGCCTCGTCGAACTCGTCCGGCCAGCGGGCGAGGTCCATCCAGGCGGTGCCGTCCATCGAGGCGGCGAGCTCGACCTCCCCGCCGGCGAAGCCGATTCTGAAGTAGGTGAGGGAGAGATCGCGCTCGATCGAGAGGTGGTGGCTGGGCGGCGCGTAGAGATCGATGGTCGCGTCGGCGATCAGGATGCGGGCCGCGCTGGGCGCGCCGTACAGGCTGAGGGCGATGAAGCCTCCGGTGCCCGACTCGGTCACGCCTTCGAACCGGAGCGAACCGATCCGGTCGTAGAAGTCGATCGAGTTGATCTGCGCCTCGCCATTTTCGGCGGTGAGGGTGAGCGCGCCTCCTTCGATGCCGTACTGGGCGAGGCCGGGGTCCCACAGCTCGAGAAACCGCGACTCCGGGTCGGCCTCCTCGAAGCTCTCGACCAGGAGCTCGAGCCCGGCGCAGGTCGCGGCGGCATCCCCGCCCGGGCCGTCCCGGCCGCTGGTGGCGTCGGCCGGATCACCGTCGTCCGAGGGGGTGTCGACTCCGCCCGGTGGGCTCGACAGACAGCCGGCCGATGCCAGCAGCACGACGACCAGCGGGCGGCACACCAGGCCGATTGTAGCGGAAGCGGCGCCGGCGGGGCCGCGGGCTCGCCTCACCCGCCCCGTGCCGCCAGCTTGCTGTGCCGGCGGCCGTAGAGCAGATAGATGACCATGCCGGCGGCCAGCCAGAGGCCGAAGCGCCACCAGTTGGCCGGCGGCAGGCCGGTCATCAGGAAGATGCAGGCGACGATGCCGAGGATCGGGGTCACCGGATAGAGCGGCACCTTGAACGAGCGCGGCCGGGTCGGCTCGATCCTGCGCAGCGCCATGACCCCGCCGCACACCAGGACGAAGGCGAAGAGGGTGCCGATGTTGGTGAGCTCGAGCGCCTGCCCCTCGGTGAGGAGGTTGCTCGACACCGCGACCACCAGGCCGGTGAGGATGGTGCCGATGTACGGGGTGCGGAAGCGCGGGTGGATGCGGCCGAAGATCGGCGGCAGGAGGCCGTCGCGCGACATCGCCATGAAGATGCGCGGCTGCCCCATCTGGAAGACCAGGAGGACCGCGGTGGTCGCGGCCACCGCGCCGAGCGCCATCACCTGGCCGGCGCCCGGGATGCCGACCACGCTGAGCGCGCTGGCCAGCGCGTCGCCGCCGGCCAGCTCGCTCGACGGCTTGAGGCCGGTCATCACCGCCGCGGTGGCGATGTAGATGACCGTGCAGATGACCAGCGAGTAGATCATCCCGCGCGGCAGGTTGCGCTGCGGGTCGTAGGTCTCCTCCGCCGCGGTCGATACCGCGTCGAAGCCGATGTACGAGAAGAAGGCCAGCGAGGCGCCGGTCCAGATGCCCTCGAAGCCGTTGGGCGCGAAGGGCGACCAGTTGTCGGCGTCGACGTTGAAGGCGCCGATGCCGATGAAGGCGAGGATGATGGCGACCTTGAAGACCACCATCGCGGCGTTGAACCGCGCGCTCTCGCGGATGCCGACCACCAGGAGGATGGTGAGCATGGCGACGATGAGGATGGCCGGCAGGTTGAGGCCGATGGCCAGTCCGCCGATGTGCGGGGCCACCGCCGACAGCGCCGGGTCGTGGTTGGCCGTCTGCATGTCGGTGGCCAGCCAGGCGGGGAAGTCGACCCCGAAGGTGTTGCCGAGGAAGAAGCGGAGATTGGTGGCCCAGGCCTGCGCCACATAGATGTTGCCGATGGCGTACTCGATGATGAGATCCCAGCCGATGATCCAGGCCACGGTCTCGCCGAAGGCGACGTAGGAGTAGGTGTAGGCGCTGCCGGCGATCGGCACCATCGCCGCGATCTCGGCGTAGCACAGGGCGGCGAAGCCGCAGGCGATCGCCGTGATGATGTACGAGATGATGAGGCCCGGCCCGGCGCCCGGATTGCCGGCGGTGCCGGCCGCCATGTCGCCGACGCTCGAGAAGATGCCGGCTCCGATGATGGCGCCGACCCCGAGCAGGGTGAGGTCGAAGGCGCCGAGCGTTCGCTTGAGCTGCCGGCCCGGCTCGTCCGCCTCGGCGAGGAGGTCGTCCGCGCGCTTGCGGCGGAGGAAGGAATTCATTGCGCGGGACGGTCCTCCAGGCGACCGGGAGAGTCAATACCAGGCAAGGCCCAGCAGGACCGAGGCCTGGCCGAGTGGCCCGCTGCGAAATGCTCCCACCGTGCTGGCGAGCTCGATCGAGACCGCGAAGCGGCCGCGGCGGAAGAAGTCGTAGCCGCCTCCCCCGATGAAGCCGACCCCGGCGCGCCGTGAGTCCTCCTCGACCACACCGCTGCGTCCCTCGCGCTCGAGGAAGGTCGCGAACCCGGCGCCGCCGCGCAGCCACAGCGCCTCGCGCAGGTAGATCTGGGCCCCGAAGGTCAGGGTGCTGAGCGCGTTGTAAGTCTGGTCGACGCCGCCGGCCACCTCGGCGGAGGTGACCTCGACCAGGTAGCCACCGGCGACCACCTCCATCAGCCAGAGGAGGTTGCCGCCGGCGGTGGTGCCGATCCGGAGATTGAGGTCGCCGCCCACCCCCTGGAGATCGTCCATCCCGCCGGCGCCCTTGAAGATGCCGGGCCCGATGGCGATGCCGGCGGCGAATCCCTCGCGCTTCATCGGCGGATCCCCGTACGGATCCGCGGATGCCGGAGAGGCCCCCAGAAGTTGAACCGCCAAGACCGCCAAAGCCGCCAAAGTCTTTTTTTGGTTCTGAACCCAGAAAACTCTGGTTTGGCGCTCCTGGCGGGTTTGGCGGTTCATTTCTTCTCTGGAACCGCGAGAGGGGGCGCCGAGCGGGCGCCGTGGAGGTGCGGCTGGTCGGGGAGCATCAGGCGCTCGACGAACTGGCCGCCGACGATGTGGCGCTCGATGATCTCCGGCACGTCGGCGACCGTGACGTGCCCGTACCAGACCTGCTCGGGATAGACCACCACGGTGACGCCATTCTCGCACTGGTCGAGGCAGCCGGAGTTGTTGGCCCGCACCACGCCCTTGAGGCCGATCTCGTAGAGCCGCTTCTTGAGCTCGTCGCGCACGGCCTCGGCGCCCTTCGCCTTGCAGCAGCCCTTCGGGTTGCCCGGGGCGCGCTCGTTCACGCAGACGAACACGTGGCGCTGAAACGACGGCACGACGAGATGCTACCGCATCTCCGGGCGCCTCACGGGGTCCGATTGAAGTTGTCGAAGACGACCTCGTCGTCCGACCCGTCAGGCGACGTCTCGAGGAGGACCGTCTCGCCGGCTGTCCCGCCCTCGAACCGAAGGAACCGATGCGACGTCTCGACGTACGAGACCGGCGGCTTCACGACCTCTGTCGCTTCGCCGGCCGGGCGACGGGTCACCCGCAACCCGAACGCGTTTCGCTCGAAGGCGACCCTCTCGCCGGTGCGCAGCCGGACCCGGAACTCGGCGTTCGGCGAGCATGGCGCCGGATCTCACCCGCCGCCCTTGCGGATCCGATCGACCTCCTCGAAGAAGAGATCGGTCTCTTCGTCGGTGTTGTAGAAGTGGGGCGCGATGCGGATGCCGGCGCCCGGGCGGTGGTCGCAGAAGAAGCGGCGCCGGTTGAGCTCGCGGGCGATGTCGGCGGCGCCGATGAAGTCGAACACCACCGAGCCGCCGCGCTCGGCCGGCTGGCGCGGAGTGTTGAGGGTGAAGCCGCGCTCGTCCACCCGATCGATGACCCGCTGGGTCGACCGCAGGCTCTTCTCGCGAATGGCGCGCCCGCCGATCTGGCCGATGATCTCGGCGCCCGCCTTGGCCTGGTAGAGCGGCGCGATCGCCGGGGTGCCGCCCATGTAGCGCCAGATGTTGTCAGCGTAGCTCTGGGCCGGCATGGTGAACGCGAAGGGGGCCTCGTTGCCGAACCAGCCGGTCACCCGCGGCTCGAACTCCTCGATGAGGTCCTTGCGCACGTAGAGCCAGGCGGCACCCGGGCCGCCGCACATGTACTTGACCGAGCCGCCGCAGGCGAACGAGACCCCGAGGTCGACCACGTCCACCGGCATGACCCCGATCGACTGGTAGCAATCGAGGATGACGTGGGCGCCGACCGAGGCCGCCCTGGCGGCGATCGCCTTGACGTCCTGGATGTAGGCCGAGCGGAAGATGACGTGCGAGGTGGGGACCAGGAGGGTCCGCTCGTCGATCGCCTGGACCATCGCCTCGGTCGGAACCGTGATGTTGTCGGGCGACTCGACGACCTGGACGCGGGCGCCGCGCCGCTCCTCGGCCTTCCACACGTAGGAGACCGAGGGGAACTCGAGGGCGTTGATGACGACCTTGCTGCGGGGCTCCGCGAAGTCGAAGCAGGATGCCAGGATCGAGTTCACCCAGGAGACGTTGGTGAACATCATGACGGTGCCGTCGGGCGCGCCGATGAGGCGCTGGATGCGGGCGGCCGCCCGGTTCACCTCGCCCAGCCAGTCGTCCCAGGCGTTGATCGACTTCTTGTGCCAGAGCTCGAGGAACTCCTCGAGGTGCTCGGCGGCGCGGATCGGCAGGCAGCCGAGCGAGTGGGAGATCATGTAGACGCAGTCCTCGAGCGAAGGGAACTCGCTGCGCCACTTGAGGAGCGGATCGTCGGCGGCCGACCTGGTCTCCATGGTCAGCCGTGATATCCGGTATCGGAGCCCTTGGCCAGCATGCGCTCGCTCCAGTCGGCGAACAGCTCGTCGCGCACGGCCCACAGGCGGGGGAAGAAGCGGGTCTTGAGCCCCTGGGCGAGGAGGTCGGACGGCTTGCCCTTGAGAGACGGAGTGCCCGCCCCGATGATCCGGTAGACCAGCATGAGGTGGCGCTGGCGCCAGGTCTGCAGCAGCTGGTCGTAGTCGACCAGCCCCTCGCAGAGGACGTAGAGCTCGTGGTGCTCCTCCGGCTGCTCGTAGATGTCGCGCAGGCTGGTGCCGCGGCGGGTGAGGAACGCCTCGAAGGCCGGCCACAGGACCTCGCCCGGCAGGCGCAGCATGGTGCGGAAGCCGGGCGACTCCTGACCGCTGCCGCGCCCGAGGCCGGCGCGGACCGTCATGTACGCCCTGGGCGACATGGTGTCGAGCAGGTCGAGCTGCTGCAGGAGGCACATCTGGATGCGCGCGATACGGCGCAGCGCGGAGGTGGCGCGGCCGGCGGCGTCGGCGGCCAGCAGCGCGGCGGTCTCGTGGACCTCGTGGGCGCAGAGCTTCATCCACAGCTCGGCGACCTGATGGACGATCTGGAACTGGAGCTCGTCGTGGCAGGAGAGCGCCTCGGCCGGTTTCTGCAGGGCCAGGAGCTCGTCGGTGCGGATGTACTTCTCGTAGTCCGTCGCGGCCATGCTCCATGGGGCATACCACAGCTCGAATCTGTTTTTATAAGTATTCGATTTATAGATCTATTTTCGATTTTTTTAGCACTCTACCCAGGTCGATTGACAGCGCGCGCGGAGGTGATTATCCGTATGCCCAAACTCGGAGGACGACCATGAAGATTCGACCGCTGCACGACCGGGTGCTGATCAAGCGCCTCGAAGAGGAAGACAAGACCGCCGGCGGGCTCTACATCCCCGACACGGCCAAGGAGAAGCCGATCCGCGGCAAGGTCATCGCCGTCGGCGCCGGCAAGCGCGATAAGGAAGGCAAGGTCCAGGCCCTCGAGGTCAAGGCCGGCGACAAGGTGCTGTTCTCCAAGTACAGCGGCACCGAGGTCAAGATCGACGGCGACGAGCACCTCATCATGCGCGAGGAAGACCTCCTCGCGATTCTCGACTGACAAGTCAGAAGAGCGAAGGAGACATCACAATGGCTGCCAAGGAAATCGTCTTTTCGAGCCAGGCCCGCAACGAGATCGCCAAGGGCCTCAACACCCTCGCCAACGCGGTGAAGGTCACCCTCGGCCCGCGCGGCCGCAACGTCGTGATCGAGAAGTCCTGGGGCGCGCCCACCGTCACCAAGGACGGCGTCACGGTCGCCAAGGAAGTCGAGCTCGAGAACAAGCTGCAGAACATGGGCGCCCAGATGATGAAGGAGGTCGCCTCCAAGACCTCCGACGTCGCCGGCGACGGCACCACCACCGCCACCGTCCTGGCCCAGTCGATCTTCCAGGAGGGCGCGCGCCTGGTGGCCGCCGGGGTCAACCCGATGGACCTCAAGCGCGGCATCGACAGCGCGGTCGACAAGGTGGTCGAGCAGCTCAAGAGCCTGTCCAAGCCGACCAAGGGCAAGAACGAGATCGGCCAGGTCGGCACCATCAGCGCCAACGGCGACGAGGCGATCGGCACCATGATCGCCGACGCCATGGAGAAGGTCGGCAAGGAGGGCGTGATCACGGTCGAGGAGTCCAAGACCATGACCAGCGAGCTGGACGTGGTCGAGGGCATGCAGTTCGACCGCGGCTATCTCTCGCCCTACTTCGTGACCGACGCCGAGCGCATGGAGTGCGTGCTGTCCGACGCCTACATCCTCATCCACGAGAAGAAGATCTCGTCGATGAAGGACCTCCTGCCGGTGCTCGAGCAGGTGGCCAAGAGCGGCCGCCCGCTGCTCATCGTGGCCGAGGACGTGGACGGCGAGGCGCTGGCCACCCTGGTGGTCAACAAGCTGCGCGGCACCCTGCAGGTCTGCGCGGTCAAGGCGCCCGGCTTCGGCGATCGCCGCAAGGAGATGCTGAAGGACATCGCCACCCTCACCGGCGGCCAGGCGGTCACCGAGGACCTCGGCCTCAAGCTCGAGAACCTGGCCCTCAATGACCTCGGCAAGGCCAAGCGCATCACGGTCGACAAGGACAACACCACCCTGGTCGACGGCGCCGGCAAGAAGGCCGACATCGAGGCGCGGGTGAAGACCATCCGCCGCCAGATCGACGAGACCACCAGCGACTACGACCGCGAGA
>Ga0111538_10000930_pt1 | contig 40727 bp, 35 predicted proteins | sample SoiMethybrSBSTD1_FD_79669 | JGI IMG/M metagenome (GOLD analysis project Ga0111538, IMG submission 79669) | Bulk soil microbial communities from a Populus tree surrounding site in Tennessee, USA - Soil MetaG P. TD hybrid SBSTD1 (version 2)... | ecosystem: Environmental > Terrestrial > Soil >...
GGCGTGTAGACGCGGCCGTCCTTCACGATGAAGATGTTCTCGCCGGCGCCCTCGGCCACGAAGCCGTCGGTGTCAAGCAGCAGCCCCTCGTCGTAGCCGTGCTGCGTGGCCTCGAGGTTGGCGAGGATCGAGTTGGCGTAGGTGGTCGCGACCTTGGCGCGGGCCATGGTCACGTTCACGTGGTGGCGGGCGTACGAGGAGGTCTTCACGCGGATGCCCTTCTTCAGGCCATCCTCGCCCAGGTACGCGCCCCAGGGCCACGAGGCGATCGCCACGTGCACGCCGCAGCCCACGGGCGAGACGCCCATCTTCTCCGAGCCGTAGAACACGAGCGGGCGAAGGTAGCAGCTCTCGAGCTTGTTCGCGCGCACCACCTCGCGCTGCGCCTCCATGAGGACCTCCTTCGAGAAGGGGATCTCCATCATGTAGATCTTCGCCGAGTTGAAGAGGCGCGTGGTGTGCTCCTGCAGGCGGAAGATCGCGGTGCCGATCTCGGTCTTGTACGCGCGCACTCCCTCGAAGACGGCGAGGCCGTAGTGCAGCGAGTGGGTGAGGACGTGGGTGTTGGCTTCACGCCAGGGCACGAGCTTGCCGTCGTACCAGATGAAGCCGTCGCGGTCTGCCATCGACATGTCGGGGGGCCTTCGAACGGGGAGATGAAATTCTAGCCGTTTTGGCGCCTCGGCGAGGGGGGCTGCGCGACCGGTTCCATGCCATAATCCCGGCAGCCGCGCCGTGGGAGGGATGCCGCGCGACCCGAGGAGAACTTGACGGACCAGCCGCATTCGAGCACCCCCGCCGCCACGCCGGCCAAGGCGGGTGCGGTCACCCTCTCGCCCGAGGAGCAACTGTCGGGCGACATGCTGATGCTCACCACCGGCTTCATGATGTGCGCCGCCATGCTCTGGCTCGCCATCTACTGGAGCATGGGGTACCAGTACTCGACCGCCATCCCGCTCATCTTCCAGGGCCTTTCGGCGGTCACCGTGTGGCTGTACTGGAAGATGCGGCGCGTCTACATCTTCGCGATCATCCAGCTGGGGCTGATCCTGTTCACGCCCTTCGCCATGCAGTGGTCGATCGGCAACTTCGTGAACGCCTCGGGCGTGAGCCTGTGGGGCCTGATGGCGCCGGTGGGCGCGGTGACCGTGCTGGGCACGCGCCAGTCGATGCCGTGGTTCTTCGCCTGGCTCTTCATGACGGTGATGGCGGGCACGTTCGACTACATGCTCGCGGGCACCGTGCGCAGCTTCGACCTCTCGACCGTGGCGGTGTTCTTCGTGCTGAACTTCTCCGCCATCTCGGTGATGATCTACTCGCTGCTGTGGTACTTCGCCAACGAGAAGCAGAAGCTGCGCACGCTCGTGGACGCCTCGCATGCGGAGCTGCGGGTGGAGAAGGAACGCAGCGACCGGCTGCTGCTGAACATCCTGCCGCCGGCGATCGCCGAGCGGTTGAAGCGCAACGAGATGAACATCGCGCAGGGCCACGCCGACGTGACCGTGATGGTGGCCGACATCGTGGGTTTCACGCGCATGACCGAGGAGCTCTCGCCGGTCGAGACGGTGAAGATCCTGAACGACGTCTTCTCGATGTTCGACGAGCTCGCGGACAAGCACGGCGTGGAGAAGATCAAGACCATCGGCGATGCCTACATGGCCGCCGCGGGCCTGGATGCCGGCGCGCAGATCCACTACGCCGACGCCATCGCGCGCATGGCCATGGACATGCAGCAGAAGATCGCCGACTACCGCGAGAGAACCGGCGAGAGGGTGCAGCTGCGCATCGGCGTGGGCACCGGGCCGGTGGTGGCCGGCGTGATCGGCAAGAAGAAGTTCATCTACGACATGTGGGGCGACACCGTGAACGTCGCCTTCCGCATGGCCGGCGACGCGCGCGCCGGCATCGTGCAGGTGGACCTCATGACGCACCGGCGCCTGCACAACCGCTTCCGCTTCGACCAGGGGCACGAGGTCGAGATCAAGGGCAAGGGCCGCATGCAGGTCTTCCACCTGCTGGGCTCGATCGAGGCGGGGATGCGGCAGGCCTCCTAGCGCCTGCGTCCTAAGCCTCCCCGAACACCTCCCGCCACAACCGCTTCACCGCAGAGCGCTCGGCCTCCAGCTCACCCGGGGCGAGGCGCACCGTGTCCTCGTCGTTGAGCGCCGCCTGGTGCGTGCACCGGCGCATCGCGAGGTAAGCCTCCGCGGCCGCGCGCGCCAGCAGCGGGTCGATGAGGCCGAGGTCGCCCGCCCACACCAGCAGCGTGTGGTTGCCCTTGTTCTCGCGCAGCTGCGGATGCGCCGGGCCGTGGAGCAGCACCAGCGCCTGCACGCAGAACTCGAGGTCGATCACGCCGCCCTCGGCATGCTTCAACTCGCCCGCTTCGCGCTTGTGCTCGGCGCGCATGCGGCTGCGCATCGCCACGATGTCGGTGAAGAGCTTCACGCGCTCGCGCGGGGCGGCGAGGATCTCGTCGCGCACCTGCTCGAAGCGCGCCCCGGTCGAGCGGTCGCCGGCGCAGGCGCGTGCCCGCGTGAGCGCCTGGTGCTCCCACGGCCACGCCCGCGCGAGCTGGTACTCGCGGAAGGAGGGCATCGAGGACACCATCAGGCCCTTCGCGCCGTCGGGCCGCAGCCGCAGGTCGGTCTCGTAGAGCACGCCGGCCGGCGTGAGCGCGGTCATCCAGGAGTTCACGCGCCCCGCCACGCGGGCGAGGCGGTCGGCTTCGGCACCGAGGCGCTCGTCGTAGAGGAAGATCACGTCGAGGTCGCTGCCGTATCCGAGCTCCTTGCCGCCCAGCTTGCCGTAGCCGACGACGCAGAACCCGGGAATCAGCGGCGTCCAACCCCCATCCCGGCCCTCTCCCGGGCGAAGGGGAGCCGCGAAGCCCACGTTCCTCGCCGCCTCGTCGAGCGTCACGTCGAGGATCGTGTCGGCGAGCGCCGAGAGCTCGTCGGAGAGCGCCATGACCGGAAGCTCTCCCTCGATGTCGGCGATGGTGAAGCGCAGCACATGGCGCTGCTTGAAGTGCCGCAGATGGTCGAGGATGCGTTCGACGTCGCCCCCCAACGCGGCGCACTCGGCCGCGAGCTGCGCGCGCTCGGCGCCCCAGTCGGTCGCGGTGAAGCTGGCGGCCGAGCGCGTGAGCTCGTCCAGCAGGATCGGGTGGCGCGCCAGCAGGCGCGCGGCCCACGCGCTCTTCGCCATGAGGCGCGCCGCCCGCTCGAGCACCTGCGGGAATTCCACCAGCAGCGAGTAGTAGGCGTCGCGCCGGTCGATCGCCTCGAGGAGCGCGATGAGGCGCTCGGCCACGACCGCGCGTCCCCCCTGTGCGGCGGCCGCCGCGACTACGGCCGGGAGCAGCTGCTCGACCTTCGTGCGCCCCGCGGTGGAGAGAGATTGGTAGCGGCGCGAGCGGGTGTACTCGACCAGGCGCGCGGCGACCCGCGCGGGCTCGGAGATTCCCGCGGCCGCCAGCGCCTCGGCAAGCACCTCGGGTTCCGGCGGTGCCTGGGGATCGAAGAGCACGGCGTCCAGCCCCGTGGCCTCGCGCGCGCCGGCCTTCTTTTCGAACAGCGCGTCGAACGCTTCCTCGACGCTCGCGCGATGGGCGTCGAGGGCGACGCGCAGCGCCTCGTAATCGGGGAAGTCCATCGCCCGGGCGATGGCCGCCTGGTGCTCTGCCGAGCGCGGCAGGGCCTGCGTCTGCTGGTCGTCGTAGTACTGCAGGCGGTGCTCGAGGCGGCGCAGGAAGGCATAGGCGGCCTGGAGCGCCGCCACGCGCTCGGGCTCCATCAGCCCGCGTTCGCCGATTGCCTTCAGTGCCGCGCGCGTGGACGAGATGCGCAGCCCGGGATCGCGCCCGCCACGCACCATCTGGAAGACCTGCGCGGCAAACTCGATCTCGCGGATGCCGCCGGCGCCCACCTTCACGTCGTCGACCTTGCGCCGCTGGCGCGCCGCCTCGGCGATGCGCCCGTGCATCTCGCGCAACTGGTCGAGCATGCCGTAGTCGAGGTAGCGCCGGTACACGAAGGGCTCGACCAGCGCTTCCACGCCGGCGCCCGGGCCGCAGATCACACGCGACTTCATCCAGGCGTAGCGTTCCCAGGGGCGCGCATGCGAGATGAAGTAGTCCTCGAGGCCGGTGAGCGAGGTGACCAGCGGGCCGCTGTCGCCGAAGGGCCGCAGGCGCATGTCCACGCGGAACGCCTGGCCCTCGGGCGTGATCTCGGCGAGCAATGCGATGAGGTTCCGGGCCGCGTTGGCGAAGAACTCGTGGTGCGAGACCGGCCGCGGGCCCGTCGTCTCGCCTTCCTCGCCGTAGACGAACACGAGGTCCACGTCGGAGGACACGTTGAGCTCGCAGCCGCCGAGCTTGCCCAGCGCCGCGATGGCGAGCCGCTCGGCGCCCTGCGTATCGCCGTAACGCTCGGCCGCGCGACGGTGCGCTTCGGCGGAAGCCGCCCCGATGCACTCCTCGGCCAGCGCCGTCATGGTCTCGAACACCTCGTCGAGGGGGGCGAGCCCGTTAAGGTCGCGGTGGGCGAGCGTCACCATGGCGCGCTTGCGCAGTGCCCGCAGGCGCGAGCCCAGGTCCTCGCCCGGCGCGAGGCCGGCGCGCATTTCCGCGCGCGAGTACGGGCGCGCGCCGCGCGCCTCGATCTCGGCCACGACCTCGGGGCTCGCCGCAGCCACGCGCGCAACGAAGGGCGACAGCGCCTGCGTGCGGTCGAAGGCCTCGCGGAAGGAGGCCGCTGCGGGCTGCGTCATGTGCCCTCATTCTGCCCCGCGGCCGCAGGCGGGCGCTACAATCGAGGGCAATTCCTCCGAGGATCCACCGCATCAAGGCCCTACCGCGAATCTGTCTACGCCTGTTGGTGGGCGCCGCGGCGTTCTTCCTCGTCATGTTCACGGCGGCGGTGATCTGGCTGCGCTACGTGGCCCTGCCCGACGTCGACCGTTACCGCCCCGAAATCCTCGCGTCGATCGAGAGCGCCTCCGGCATGGCCGTGGGCGTTGAAGCGATCCGTGGCGGCTGGGGGGGCCTCAGGCCCGTCCTTTCGCTCGAAGGCGTGTCGATCCATGACCGTGCCGGGCGCGTGGCATTCCGCCTGGAGCGCGCCGAGGCCACGCTGTCGTGGTGGTCGCTCTTCATGGGCGAGGTGCGTTTCTACGACCTCGACTTCTACCGGCCCGACCTGGTCCTGCGGCGCGGGGCCGACGGCCTGATCTACCTCGCCGACAAGCCGATCAACGCCGCCGGGCCGGGCGGCGAGGGCCGGTTCACCGAGTGGCTGCTGGAGCAGCCCCGCCTCGGGATTCACCAGGCCACGCTCACCTGGCGCGACGACTTCGCCGGCGCGCCCGAGGTGCGCCTGGGTGGGGTCGAGATCGACGTCGAGCGGCACCGTGGCCGGCACCGCGCGGCGCTTTCCGCCATTCCCTCGCGCAACCTCGCCCGGAGCATCGAGCTGCGCGCGGACGTGCAGCTCCTGCGCGAGGGCACCCAATGGCGGGCGCGCGGTGATGCCTATGCCGAGGCGATCAACGCCGACCTCGCGCGCCTGCGCGACCACTTGCCCGTGCCCGAGACGCTGCGCAGCGGCGTTGGCAGCGCGCGGATGTGGCTCGCCTTCACGCCCGAGGGCATCGGCGAGGCGACCGCGGACGTGAACATGCGCGACGCGCGCGTGCAGCTCGCCGCCGACGCGCTCCCGCTGCAGCTCGCGACCCTCTCGGGCCGGGCGATCTACAGCACGTCGCCCACGGGCTTCTCGCTCGCCACCGAGCAGCTGCGCTTCCGCCTTGCGTCGGGCGCGGAGGCCTCGCCCGGGCGGTTCTCGATCGTGCGCACCGCGGCAGGCGCAGTCCCGCAGGTGGAGGTGCGTGCCGACAACATCGACCTCAAGATCGCGGCCACGCTGATCGACTACTTCCCGTTGCCGCGCGAGCTGAAGGGCCAGGTACTGCGCTTCGCTCCGCGCGGGCGGATCTCGGATGCGCGCGTCTCCTGGAGCGAGCCCGACGCGAAGACCTACACCGTGACCGGTCGCTTCGAGGGCCTGGCGCTCAACGCCGTCGATGCCTACCCGGGCGCCAGCGGGCTCACCGGCACCATCGAGGGCACGGAGGGCGGCGGGCTGCTCAAGCTGGCCTCGAAGGGCGTCGCGTTCGAGGCAGCGCGCATCTTCGCCGCGCCGCTGGCGCTGGACGAGCTGGAGGCCACGGCCCGCTGGCGCCACGCGGACGGCGCGCTGCAGGTCGCGATCGAGAGCGCGCGCGTGGCCAACGCGGACGGGGTGCTCGAGTTCACCGGTTCCTGGCGCGCGGCGCCGGCGAACCCGGAGCGCCGCTCGCCCGGCATCGTGGACTTCAAGGGAACGCTGGCGCGGGTGCTGGTGAAGCGCTTGCCCGCCTACCTGCCCAACGTGATCGAGAAGACCCGCAACTGGCTCGATAGAGCCCTGTCGGGCGGCGAGTTGCAGTCGGCACGCTTCGAGCTGCGCGGAGACCTGTGGGAGTTTCCCTTCGGCGGGAACACGAAGGGTCTCTTCCTGGTCGAGGGCGTGGCACGCAACGGACGGCTCGTTTTCCACCCCGAATGGCCGTCGGTGGACGCGATCGACGGCATCGTGAAGTTCGAGAACCGCGCGATGGAGATTCGCGCGCATCGCGCCACCATCTTCGCGAGCCGCGTGCGCAGCGCCTCGGCGGTGATCGCAGACCTAGGTGCCCGGCCCCCGCTGCTGGTGATCGAGGGCGACATCGACACCACGGGTGCCGACACTGTGCGCTACCTGCGTGAGTCGCCCCTTGTGGCCGGACCCGGCGCGTTCACGCGCGCGGTCGCGGTCGAGGGGCCGGGCCAGCTCAAGCTCCACATCGACTTTCCGCTCTCCGGCCAGGACCCGGTGCGCGTCGCGGGCGAATACCAGCTCGCAGGGGTCACGGCCAGCGCCGGCCGGTTGGTGATGCGCGACGTGCGCGGCCAGCTTGCGTTCACCGAGCGCGGAATCAGCGCGCCCGAGATCGCTGGGACCATGTTCGACAAGCCGGCGACGCTCGCTCTTTCGACCGAGCCCGACGGGCGCGTCCTCACGGCGATCCATGGGCGGGTGGATGCGGCCGTCCTGGGCGAGTACCTGCCCGAAGGCATCGCGCAACGGCTGTCCGGGTCGACCGAGTGGAAGGCGCAGGTGCGCTCGGGATCGCAGGGCACCGAGATCGCGCTCACCACCGACCTGAAAGGCTTCGCCTCGCGGCTTCCGCCGCCGCTCGACAAGGCGGCCGATGCCGAGCGCTCGCTCTCGATCCGGGTCGCCGGAGCGGGCAGCGACGCCGAGGTGGTGAACGCCTCCTTCGGCAGCGACGTGTTCTGGCGCTCGAGCCGCAAGGCGGCGGGCGATGCCCAGGCCTGGCAGGTCGCGATGCGCCTCGGCACGCCGCTCGCCTCGGAGCCCATGCGCGACGGCCTGTGGCTCTACGGCGCGATCGACACGATCGACGCCGATGCCTGGAACGCGGTGTTCGCGGATCCGCCCGGAAAGGAAGCGGCAACGCCGCCTGCCGCCGCCTCGCAGCAGTTCGGGCTGCGCGGCATCGACCTGCGCTTCGGGCGCGTGCGCTTCGGCGGACGGGAGTTCACCAACACGAGCGCCAAGCTGGAGCGCGCGGGCACCCAGTGGCGCGGCACGCTCGACGGCTCGCAGGTCGCAGGCTCCATCTCGTGGGATCCTGCCGGGCGCGGCCGCCTGACGGCGCGCCTCGCCAGGGTCGGGTTGCCGGAGGCGCCTTCGCAACCCTCGGGCTCGCAGAGTGCGAGCCACGACCCGCCGGCCGTCGACCTCATCGCGGATCGCTTCGACTTCCGCGGTCGCGAGCTCGGCAAGCTCGAGGTGCGCGCCGACTATGCCGGTGACGAGTGGCGCATCGAGAAGCTGGACATCACCAACGCCCACACCCAGTACCGCTCGAGCGGCTCGTGGCGCCGCACCGGCGCAGGCGGTCTCACCACGATGAACGTGCGCCTCGAGACGAGCAGCCTCGACGCGCTGCTTTCGCAGTTCGGCTATGTCGACTACATCCGGCACGGCACCGGGCACCTGGAGGGCACGCTCGCCTGGCCGGGCTACCCGTCCGACTTCGCCACCGCGATCCTGTCGGGCGGCTTCAAGCTGAAGGCGAGCCGCGGGCAATTCGCGAAGCTCGAGCCCGGCGCGGGCAAGCTGCTGGGCCTGCTCTCGCTGCAGTCGCTGCCGCGCCGGGTCACGCTGGACTTCAACGACATCTTCAGCCAGGGCTTCGCCTTCGAGACCATCGAGGGCGACGTGAAGCTCGCCCGCGGGATGCTGCTCACCGACAACTTCGCGATCAGCGGGCCGTCGGCGCTGGTGACGCTCTCCGGCGAGGTTTCCCTGCCGCAGGAGACGCAGACCCTCACGGTGAAGGTGGTGCCCGAGATGGGCGAGAGCGCGGCGGTGGCGGCAACGGTGCTGGGCACGCCGGTGCTGGGGCTGTCCACGCTGCTCATCTCGAAGCTGCTCAGCAACCCGCTCGGCAAGGTCGTCGCCTACGAGTACCTGGTGACGGGGTCGTGGGATAATCCGGTGGTCAAGAAGATCTCGGAGCCTCCCAGGCCCGCACCGCCTCCTCCCGCGAAGGCCGCGACGGCCGAAGCGACGAAATGATCATCACCCGCAACAGCCCCGCCACGCCCGAGGCGCTGCGCGAGACGATGTCGACCACGCAGTCGATGTTCCGCGTGGCCGCGATCCAGATGGCTTCCGGCCCGCACGTCGCCGCGAACCTGCAGGAGGCCGGGCGCCTGATCGAGCTCGCCGCCGCCACGGGCGCGCGCATCGTGGCCCTGCCCGAGTACTTCGGCATCATGGGCATGAAGGACACGGACAAGGTGGCCGCCCGCGAGCGCGACGGCCAGGGTCCGATGCAGGACTTCCTCTCGAACGAGGCGCGGCGCCACAAGATCTGGATCGTCGGCGGTTCGGTTCCCCTCGAGACCGGCGACCCCGACAAGGTGCGCAACGCGTGCCTGGTCTACAACCAGAAGGGCGAGCGCGTCGCGCGCTACGACAAGATCCACCTCTTCGGCTTCGACATGGGGCAGGAGCGCTACAGCGAAGAACGCACGATCGAGGCGGGAAAGGGCGTCTGCACGGTGGAATCGCCCTACGGCAAGCTCGGCATCTCGGTCTGCTACGACCTGCGCTTCCCGGAGCTCTACCGGGCAATGGGAGACGTCGACCTGATCTTCGTGCCCTCGGCCTTCACCGAGACCACCGGCAGGGCCCACTGGGACACCCTCATCCGCGCCCGGGCGATCGAGAACCTGGCCTACGTGGTGGCCCCGGCCCAGGGCGGCTACCACGTGAACGGCCGGGAAACCCACGGTCATACGATGATCGTGGACCCGTGGGGCGTGGTCCTGGACCGGCTGCAGCGCGGCTCCGGGGTTGTGGTGGCCGGGGTCAACCCCACCTATCAAGCGAAGATCCGGCGCAGCCTGCCGGCGCTGACCCACAAGACCGTTCGTCAGTGGTGACTAACACACAGATAAACGCAGATAAACGCAGATCGGTGCATTTTCGAAGACATTCGTGACCAAAGCTGAGCCTACTACCCTCGATATCGCCCAAGCCGCGCTCCTCGCGCCAGCGGGGTTGGACGCCCTTGCGACCCAGCAGGTCTTCGGGACGATCCTGGCCCACAAGGCGGACGATGCCGACCTCTACTTCCAGTACAACCGCTCCGAGGGCTGGACGCTGGAGGAGGGGGAGGTCAAGAACGCCAGCTACTCGATCGACCAGGGCGTGGGGGTGCGCGTGGTCGCGGGCGAAAAGACCGCCTTCGCCTATTCGGACGACATCACCGTCGAGGCCCTGGATTCGGCCGCGAAGGTGACGCGGGCGATCGCCTCGAACGGCGGCGACCGCTCCGTGGGTGCCACGTCGGTGCGGACGGGGCATGGCCTGTACGCCCCCATCGATCCGGTGGCGCAGTTCGACGACGGCCGCAAGGTGCGGATCCTCGAGACGCTCGAGCGCTTCGCGCGCGCGATCGACCCGCGGGTGAAGCAGGTGATCGGCCGGCTTTCGGGTGAGTACGACGTGGTCATGGTCGCGCGTGCCGACGGCGGTACGGCCGCGGACGTGCGCCCGCTCGTGCACCTCGCGATCACCGTGATCGCCGAGCAGGACGGCCGGCGCGAGCAGGGGCACCAGGGTGCCGGCGGGCGCTTCGGCTACGACTTCTTCACCGACGAGCGCCTCGAGCAGCTGGCGCAGGACGCCGTGCGCCAGGCGCTCGTGAACCTCGAATCGCGTCCGGCCCCGGCCGGGCCGATGAGCGTCGTGCTCGGGCCTGGCTGGCCCGGGATCCTGCTGCACGAGGCGATCGGGCACGGGCTCGAGGGCGACTTCAACCGCAAGGGCACCTCGGCCTTCAGCGGCCGCATCGGCGAGCGCGTGGCCGCGCCCGGCGTGACCGTGATCGACGACGGCACCATCGCCGACCGCCGCGGCTCGCTCTCGATCGACGACGAGGGCAACCCCACGACGCGCAACGTGCTGATCGAGGACGGGATCCTGCGGGGCTACCTGCAGGACCGGCTGAACGCCCGCCTGATGGGCGTTGCCCCCACGGGCAACGGGCGGCGCGAGTCGTACGCCAGCATCCCGATGCCGCGCATGACCAACACGTTCATGCTGGGCGGCGACAAGGATCCGCAGGAGATCGTCGCCTCGCTCGACCGCGGCCTCTACGCCGTCAACTTCGGCGGCGGCGAGGTCGACATCACGAGCGGCAAGTTCGTGTTCTCCGCGTCCGAAGCCTACTGGGTCGAGAAGGGCAAGGTGCTGTACCCGGTCAAGGGCGCAACCCTGATCGGCAACGGACCCGATGCGCTCACGCGCGTCTCGATGCTCGGCAACGACATGTGCCTCGACCCCGGCGTGGGGATGTGCGGCAAGGACGGGCAGAGCGTGCCGGTGGGCGTCGGACAGCCCACGATCCGGATCGATGGACTCACGGTCGGCGGAACAGCGTAAGTCCAGGCGCCGCGCGCCGACTCATCCGTACCCGCAACCCATCCGTATCCCGACCATGCAAAGACGACACTTCCTCGCCATCGGCGCCGCGCTGGGCGGCCTCCTCGCGCTGCATCGCAGCGCCCAATCCGCTTCTGCCGCGAACGACAGGAAGTGGGACCTTTCGGACGACGAATGGCGCAAGCGCCTCACGGCGGAGCAGTTCCAGGTCCTGAGGCAGGAAGGCACGGAGCGCGCGGGTTCGAGCGCGCTCAACGGCGAGAAGCGCAAGGGGATGTTCGTGTGCGCCGGCTGCGAGCTGCCGCTGTTCAAGTCGGAGACGAAGTACGAGAGCGGCACGGGCTGGCCCAGCTTCTTCGACTTCATCCCGGGCAGCCTCGGCACCAAGACCGACTACAAGATCGTCTACCCGCGCACCGAGTATCACTGCATCCGCTGCGGCGGCCACCAGGGTCACGTCTTCGACGACGGCCCGAAGCCCACCGGCAAGCGCTACTGCAACAACGGCGTCGCCCTGAAGTTCATGCCGGGTTGATTGGAGGAAGCCCGCTCATGCGGGCTTCTTCTTGCGTCTCTACCAAGGTCCCGGGTCTCCTACTTGTCGATCCTGCCCTCGATCTTCGTGGGAGCCGCGCGCGCGGTCCACATCCAGCAGTAGTCCTCGCCGGTCTTCGCGGTGAACGTGCCGCCGTCGCCGCGCATGCCGTCGCGCTTGACGGGAAAGAACACTTCCTCGCCGCGGTGGTAGTGGATGTTGAAATCCACGGGGCCGTTCGATTTCCATTGCCAGCGGCGCGACTCGCCCGGCTCCAGGCGGGTGCATTCCTCGTGGACCTTCTTCGCCGGCAGCGTCACGTCGAAGACGAGGTTGTCGGCGGCGGCCGTGGAGGCCGAAACGGGGAGCGCCGCGAGGGCGCAGAGCAGGGCGACGAGGCGTCTCATGGCGCGCTTATGCTAGCATTCGAGTCATGTCGTTTCGCCACGCAGGTTTCTTCTGGTTCTACTTCAATCTCACGCCGCAGGCGGTCGAGAGGATCTGAGCCGGAGGAAAGCCAAAACAGAATCCAACGAGACCGCCAGCCAAGACTGGCGGTTTTTGTTTCTATGACCCACTACCGCACCGACGACGTCAGGATCGAACAGGGGGACGAGCTTCTCGCTCCCATGCAGGTCATGCGCGAGCTGCCCGCGACGGAGCGCTCCGAGGCCACGACATTCCAGGCGCGGCGCGCGGTGCACGACATCCTGAGGGGCGCCGACGACCGCCTGATGGTGGTCGTGGGGCCGTGCTCCATCCACGACTACGCCGCGGCCATCGACTACGCGCGCCGCCTGGAGCCCGTCGCCCGGCGCCTCGAGCACGACCTCGCCATCGTGATGCGCGTCTACTTCGAGAAGCCGCGCACCACGGTCGGCTGGAAGGGCTTCATCAACGACCCGAGGATGGACGAGACCTTCGACATCAACGAGGGCGTGCGCCTCGCGCGCAAGCTGCTGCGCGAGATCAACGAGCTGGGCGTGCCCTGCGGCACGGAGTTCCTCGACCTGATCACGCCGCAGTACCTCGCGGATCTCATCGCGTGGGGCGCGATCGGCGCGCGCACCACGGAGAGCCAGTCGCATCGCCAGCTCGCCTCGGGGCTCTCGTGTCCCGTGGGGTTCAAGAACGGCACCGACGGCAACGTGAGGATCGCCGTGGACGCGATCAAGGCCGCGGCGTCGCGCCACCATTTCATCTCGGTCACCAAGTCGGGGCACGTCGCGGTGTTCAAGACCGCCGGCAACGAGGATTGCCACGTGATCCTGCGCGGCGGGAAGACGCCGAACTACGGCCACGCGAGCGTGGAGGCGGCGTGCGCCGACCTCGCCGCCGCGGGGTTGCGACAGCACGTGATGATCGACTTCTCGCATGCCAACTCGTCCAAGCAGTACCAGAAGCAGGTCGAGGTCGGCGCCGACGTGGCCGGGCAGCTGGCCGCGGGCGAACGCCGAGTCATGGGCGTGATGATCGAGGGCCACATCAACGCCGGGCGCCAGGACCTCGTTCCCGGCCGCAAGCTCGACTACGGCGTGTCGATCACGGATGCGTGCCTCGGCTGGGCCGAGACCGAAGGGCTGCTCGTGACCCTCGCCGAGGGCGTGCGGCGCAGGCGTGTGGCGGTGGAGGAGTGATGAAGAAGGTGATCGAGATGAAAACCGGGGACAGGCCCCAGGCGCATGAACCGGGGCCCGTCCCCGGTAGAACCGACGACCTTCGCATCGGGGCGATCCGGGCGCTGGTATCGCCGCAGCTGCTGCTGGAGGAGCTGCCGATCGACGCGCCGGCGTTGGCCTCGGTATCGGCCGGCCGCGCCGCGATCCACAGGGTGCTGCACGGCGCCGACGACCGCCTGGTCGTGATCGCCGGCCCCTGCTCGATCCACGACTACGAAGCGGCGCTCGAGTACGCCCGCCGGTTGCAGGCCGCGGCGGCCGGGCACGCGCACGACCTGCTCGTGGTGATGCGTGTCTACTTCGAGAAGCCGCGCACCACGGTCGGCTGGAAGGGTTTCATCAACGACCCGCACCTGGACGGCAGCTTCGCGATCAACCAGGGCCTCAAGCTCGCGCGCCGGCTGCTGCTGGAGATCAACCGGCTGGGACTGCCCTGCGGGACCGAGTTCCTCGACCTGCTCTCGCCGCAGTACACCGCCGACCTGATCGCCTGGGGCGCGATCGGCGCGCGCACGACGGAGTCGCAGAGCCATCGCCAGCTCGCCTCGGGGCTGTCGTGCCCGGTGGGCTTCAAGAACGGCACCGACGGGTCGATCCGCGTGGCGGTGGACGCGCTGCGCGCCGCGGCCGCGCCGCACGCCTTCATGGGGATGACCAAGACGGGGCAGGCGGCGATCTTCGAGACGCTGGGCAACGAGGACTGCCACGTGATCCTGCGGGGCGGCAAGGCTCCCAACTACGACGCGGCGAGCGTGGAGGCGGCGGCGAAGGAGCTCGCCGCTGCGGGCCTGGCCCCGCAGCTCATGATCGACTTCTCGCACGCCAACTCCTCCAAGCAGTTCAAGCGCCAGGTCGACGTGGGGCGCGATGTCGCCGGCCAGCTCATCTCGGGCGAGGAGCGCATCTTCGGCGTGATGGTCGAGAGCCACCTGAACGAGGGGCGCCAGGACCTGGTGCCGGGGCAGCCGCTCGCACGCGGTGTCTCCATCACCGACGCCTGCATCGGGTGGGACGACACCACCGAGGTGCTGGCGACGCTCGCCGATGCGGTGCGCAAGCGCCGGCTGGCCAAGAGCGAATGACCAAGCCCGCCGACGAGTTCCGCATCCTCGGGCGCCGCAAGGGCCAGGACGAGTCGATCCATTTCGAGTACCGCGGCGTGCGTTTCGACCAGGAGTGCTTCCACGTCGTGGCGGGCCTGAACGCCGTGGACACGCGCGAGTACGTGGACCGGACCTTCCGCGCGCTCAAGGAGGCGGGACAGGTTTGCGCGCGCATGGGCGCCTACAAGCCGCGCACGAGTCCGTATTCGTTCCAGGGCTACGGCAGGCAGTGCCTGCCCTACGTCTTCGAGCTCGCGGGCAAGCACGGCATCCGCATCGTGGCGATGGAGGTCACGCGCGACGAGCACGTGGACGAGATTCGCGAGGCGCTCGCGGCCACGGGCGATCCCTGCGGCGTGATGCTGCAGATCGGCACGCGCAACACGCAGAACTTCGAGCTGCTGAAGGCCGTGGGCAACCAGGGCGACTTCCCGATCCTGCTGAAGCGCGGCTTCGGCATCACGCTGCACGAGTCCCTGCTCGCCGCCGAATACGTCGCCTCGAGCGGCAACCGCGACATCGTCTTCTGCCTGCGCGGGATGAAGACCAACTTCGGCGACCCGCACCGCAACCTGGTGGACTTCGCCCACGTGCCGGTGGTGAAGCGCCTCACGCGCATGCCGGTGTGCATCGACCCGTCGCACTCGGTGGGCGTGCGCGCCGCCTCGCCCGACGGGCTGCAGGACATCTTGCACGTCGCCGCGCAGGGGATCATCGCGGGAGCCAACCTCGTGCTCACCGACATCCACCCCGAACCCGCCAAGGCGCTGGTCGACGCGGGCCAGGCGCTCACGCTCGAGGAGCTGCCGCGCTTTCTCGAGGACTGCGCCATCTCGCGGGAGGCGTACGAGAAGCGGCGTGCCGTTCGCTGAGGTGCGCGCCGTCGCGTGGGTCGCCGGCTTCATGGTGTCCGTACTCGCCACCCCTGCCGTCGCTGCGATAACACTCACGGACGACCTCGGCCGCAAGGTCGAGCTGAACGCCCCGGCACAGCGCATCGTGTCGCTGGCGCCCTTCCTCACCGAGCTCACCTATTCCGCCGGCGCGGGACCGCGCCTGGTGGGCGCGAGCGCGTACAGCGACTATCCGCCCGAGGCGAAGGCGCTCCCGCAGGTGGCGAGCGCGGTGGGCCCGGAGATCGAGCCGCTCGCGGCGCTCCGGCCCGACCTGGTGCTCGCGTGGCAGGACAGCATCCGGCCCGTGGACGTCGAGCGCATCGAGAAGCTCGGCATTCCGGTGTTCGTGGCGCGAGCGAAGCAACTGGAGGATCCGGCGCGGCTGGTCGAGTCGATCGCGCAGCTCGCGGGCACCGATGCGAGCGCGCCCGCGCGAGCCTATCGCGAGCGCCTGCGCGCGGCGCGCGCCGCCCGGGCCGGCCGGCCGCGCGTGCGCGTCTTCGTCGAGGTCTGGCACAAGCCGCTCACCACCATCGGCGGCACGCACTGGATCAACGAGGCGCTCGAGCTCTGCGGTGCCGACAACGTCTTCGCGGACCTGGATGCCGTGGCGCCGGTGGTGTCGTGGGAGGAGCTCTACCGGCGCGATCCGGACGCGATCGTCGGCACCCCCGCCACGGGCCGCGAGGACGATTTCCGGGCCGCCTGGCGCGAGCGCTCGACGCTGCGCGCGGTGGGCGCGGGGCAATTCGTCTTCGTGGATGCCGACAAGCTGCAGCGGCCGACCCTTCGCCTGGCCGCGGGGGTGGCGGAGCTCTGCGGGGGGATCGAGAAGGCGAGGGCCCGCTAGCGCCTCCGAGAAATCACGCGAGATTGATGCAGCAGGCGTCGGCGCTGGGCATTCTCCGGGGTCGCATCCCCGCAAGCGGGGCCCCTGCTCCGCCCTCCGAATGCCCTAGGTCTTCCGCGGCGCCGCGGCCGCGCCTGGAGCCGCGACCGGGCCGGAGCACAACACGCGGCCGGTGGGCTGCCGGGTGGGCGAGCCGCCCTTGGGCTCGACGCTCAGGGCGAGAGTGGCGGCGCCTTTCAGGCGCTCGTCGTCGAGGCGGAGCTTCATCATCAGGTCGCCGGTCACGTTGGGCACCACTCCGAGCGAGCGCGGCGCGCCTTCCTTCGGGATGGCCCAGAGCTCGAGCGCCTTGCCCTCGTCCTCCACGCTCTTCCACGGGCGGAAGTTGCGCACGCGCACGACATCGGGGTGGACCGAGATGACCATGCGCGCCTCGTTGGCCGGGGCGGGCGAAACCAGCACCGCGACCATCGCGGGCTCGCCACGCGGGGCGTCGCCGCCCGACAGTGTCAGGAACGCGGCGATGAGCACGGTGGCCACGCCCCCGGCGAGGAGTCCGAAGCTGCGCCAGAAGGCGAGGCTCGACCAGGCGCCCCTGGGCCCCCGCGCCGCGATGCGCTCCTCGATGCGAGCCCAGACGCGCGCGGGAGGTTCGACCGCAGGCACGCGCTCGGCGAACGGGGCGAAGGCGGCTTCCCACTGGCGACAGATGGCCTCGACCTCGGGGTCGGCGTGCGCGATGGCCTCGAAGCGGGCGCGCGCGCGCCCGCGGAGCGTCCCGAGCGCGTACTCGGCGGCGAGGCGGTGGGCGAGGTCGTGGGAGAGCTTGCGCATCAGTAGTGGTGTCCGGCGCGTGTCAGGCAGTCGCGCAGCTTGAGCAAGCCCCGGCGTACATGGGTCTTCACCGTGCCGAGCGGGCGGTGCAGGTGCGCGGCGAGCTCCGAGTGCGTGAGGCCGTGGAAGAAGGCGAGCGCGATCGACTGGCGCTGCTCGGCGTCCAGTTCCTTCAGGCAGTGCTCGAGCGAATGGGCGACGGCGTGCGCCTCGGCGTCCAGCGCCGGGTGGGCGGACTCGTCCACGAGCTGGGAGGCCAGGGCATCGTCGACATCCGGCGTCTCGCGCGCGCGCCGCACCAGGTCCAGGCTGCGGTTGCGGACGATGGCGGCCATCCACGTGGTGGGCGCACCCTTGAGGCGCGCGTAGTCCGCGGCGTGGTGCCAGATGGATACGAAACTGTCCTGCAATGCTTCCTCCGCGAGCGCCCGTTCACGGACTATACGCAGCGAGACGGCAAATAGTTTCGCCCGCGTGGCGACATAGAGCTGCGCGAACGCCGCGCGGTCGCCCAGCGCGGTGCGCGCGAGCAGGTCGGCAAGCCGTTGCTGCGGGCCTTCGGCCGTCACGGGAGCCGCAAGTAACGGTTTCGCATGGTGGCGACGATTGTAACGTGACCCTCCGGCCTGACCCTGCTCGGTTATCATTCGGCATCCCTTCGTCTTCCCACTACGTGAAAACCAGCTTCCTGGATTTCGAGCAGCCAATCGCGGAGCTCGAGCAGAAGATCGAGGAGTTGCGCTTCGTCCAGGACGACAGCGCCGTCGACATCTCGCAGGAGATCGAGCGGCTGTCCAAGAAGAGCCGCGAGCTCACCAAGGACATCTACGCCAAGCTCACCGCCTGGCAGATCTCCAAGGTCGCGCGCCATCCGCAGCGCCCGTACACGCTCGACTACGTGAACGCCGTCTGCACCGACTTCGAGGAGATGCACGGCGACCGCTCGTTCGCCGACGACGCGGCCATCGTGGGCGGACTTGCGCGCTTCAACGGCCAGAGCGTGATGGTGATCGGCCACCAGAAGGGGCGCGACACCAACGAGAAGATCTACCGCAACTTCGGCATGCCGCGCCCCGAGGGCTACCGCAAGGCGCTGCGCCTGATGAAGCTGGCCGAGAAGTTCGGCGTGCCCCTGCTCACGTTCGTGGACACGCCCGGTGCCTACCCGGGCATCGGCGCGGAAGAGCGCGGGCAGTCGGAGGCGATAGGCAAGAACCTGTACGTGATGTCGGGGCTGCGCGTGCCCATCGTGACCGCGGTGATCGGCGAGGGTGGCTCGGGCGGCGCGCTGGCGATCGCGGTGGCCGACGTGACGTTGATGATGCAGTACTCGACCTACTCGGTGATCTCGCCCGAGGGGTGCGCCGCGATCCTCTGGAAGAGCGCGGACAACGCGGGCGAGGCGGCCGAAAGCCTGGGCATCACCTCGTCCCGGCTCAAGTCCCTGGGCCTGGTCGACAAGGTCGTGGCCGAGCCCCTGGGCGGGGCGCATCGTGACCCGGCCGACGCCGCCAAGTCCCTCAAGAAGGCGATCCAGGAGAGCCTGCGTGGGCTGCAGGACCTCTCGGCCGAGCAGCTGCTCGAGCGGCGCCAGGAGCGCTGGGTGAACTACGGGAAGTTCAAGGAGATCGCGGGCGACTAGACAAACGCCGGCATCTCGAAGTTGCTTGGTTGGGGCACCGCCCCGAGGATGCGCATGACCGAGCCTGCTGCACTCGTCGCCGAATTCGAGCAACGCGTTGCGACCCTGCCCGCGGGCGCCCCGGTATGCGTCGGCTTTTCGGGCGGCCTGGATTCGGTCGTGCTGCTGCACCTGTTCGCCGAGCACGCCGAGGCCACCGGGCGCAAGGTGAGCGCCCTGCATGTCCACCACGGCCTCTCCCCCAACGCCGACACCTGGGTCAAGTTCTGCGAGCGCTTCTGCGCCAATCACGGCGTGCCGCTCGCGGTCGAGCGCGTGCGCGTGAACCTCGACGCCACCGGGGGCGTCGAGGCCGCCGCTCGAATGGCGCGGTATGCCGTCTTCACCGCGCGTCCGGAGCCGTTCGTGGCGCTCGCGCACCATCTCGACGACCAGGCCGAGACCGTGCTCTTCCAGCTGCTGCGCGGCACGGGCCTGAAGGGCATGGCCGCCATGCCGGAGCTGCGTCCGCTCATCGGCGGCAAGCAGATCTTCCGTCCGTTGCTGCGCCAGCCGCGCGCGTTGCTGCGCGCTTTCGCCCAGTCGCAGGCGCTGCGCTGGATCGAGGACGAATCGAACGCGCTCACGCTCTACGACCGCAACTTCCTGCGCCTCGAGATCGGCCCGATGCTGGACCAGCGCTTCCCCGGGTGGCAGGAGTCGCTCGCGCGCTTCGCGCGCCATGCCGGAGCGGCAGGCGAGCTGCTGGATGCGCTCGCCACCGTCGACGGCGCACCGGCGAGGGCCGGCTTGCCGTTGCCGCTGGCCGCGGAGCTCAGCGCGGAGCGCCGCGCCAACGCGCTGCGCGCATGGCTCGCGCGCAACGCCGTCGCCATGCCCACGGAGGCCCGGCTCGCGGAAATGGTGCGCCAGCTCTGGGAGGCGCGTGACGACGCACGCGTACGCATCGATCACGCCGGCGTGGCGCTGGTGCGGCACAAGGGCGAGGCGCTGATCGAGCGCGGACTGGCGCCTGCGGCGCTGGGCGCTGTCACGCCGGCCCAGTCCTGGCAGGTCCCATGGCGGCGGGAGAGCGAGGTGGACCTGGGGGCGGAGCGCGGCGCGGTCCATTTCGAGCCGTCGACGGGCGAGGGCATTCGCGCGGAGCTCGTCCTGGGTGAATGGAGCTTCCGCGCGCGCAGCGGCGGCGAGACCATTCGCCTCGGGGCCGATCGACCCACGCGCACGTTGAAGAACCTGCTCCAGGAACGCGAGTTGCCCATGTGGCAGCGCGACAACCTGCCGCTGTTGTTCCACGGAGACAAGCTGGTCTGGGTCCCCGGTGTGGGAATCGCCTCGGACTATGCCTGCCGGGAGGGCGAACCGGGGCTTTCACCGAGCTGGAGGGTGGCGGGAAAGGCGCCGCTGTGCTAGAATGAAAAGCTAAGGTTTTCATTGATTTAGCTAGGCTTTCGGCCCTCTTCAAGTTCACTTCACGCGGAGCAGACTCATGGCGGTACAGCGCACCCTTTCGATCATAAAACCCGACGCCGTCGCCAAAAACGTGATCGGGCAGATCTACGCACGCTTCGAGGGCGCGGGTCTCAAGGTGATCGCCGCACGCATGACCCACCTGTCGCGCCAGGACGCCGAGGGCTTCTACGCGGTGCACAAGGGCCGTCCCTTCTTCAACGACCTCGTGACCTTCATGATCTCGGGCCCGGTGATGATCCAGGTGCTCGAGGGCGACGACGCGATCGTGAAGAACCGCGACCTCATGGGCGCCACCGACCCGAAGAAGGCCGCCAAGGGCACCATTCGCGCCGACTTTGCGCAGTCGATCGACGCCAACGCGGTGCACGGCAGCGACGCGCCGGAGACCGCTGCGGTCGAGATCGCGTACTTCTTCCCCGCGTCGCAGGTCTACAGCCGCTGAAACGGCGATGACGGAGAAGGTCAATCTCCTCGACTTCACCCTGCCGCAGCTGACCGAGTGGGTCGCCGCGCAGGGCGAGAAGCCGTTCCGCGCGAAGCAGCTCTTCCAGTGGGTCCACCAGCGCGGGGTTGCCGAGTTCGACGCGATGACCGATCTCGCCAGGTCGCTGCGCGACAAGCTCAGGGACCGCGCGGAAGTGCGTCCCCCGGCGATCCTCTCCGAGCACCGCTCGGCCGACGGCACCGTGAAATGGCTCTTCGACGTGGGCATCGGCAACGGCATCGAGACCGTCTTCATCCCGGAGGATGATCGCGGCACGCTCTGCGTGTCCTCGCAGGTGGGCTGCGCGCTCGACTGCAAGTTCTGCTCGACCGGCCGCCAGGGCTTCAACCGCGACCTGCGCGTGGGCGAGATCGTGGGGCAGCTCTGGGTCGCGAACAAGCGCCTGGCCGAGCTCGGCGTGGCGCGGCTGCCGTCTGCCGAGCCCTCCGCCAGGGCAGAGGGGGACGCCTCGCCCAAGCCGGTGAGCAATGTCGTGATGATGGGCATGGGCGAGCCGCTCAACAACTTCGCCCCGGTGACCGACGCGATGGAAGTGATGCTCGACGACTTCGCCTACGGCCTTTCGCGCCGGCGCGTCACGCTGTCGACCTCCGGCGTGGTGCCGAACATCCGCAAGCTCAAGGTGCGCCTGCCGGTGGCGCTCGCCGTGAGCCTGCACGCGCCCAACGACGAGATCCGCAGCCGCATCATGCCGATCAACGACGCCTACCCGATCGCCACGCTGCTGGAAGCCTGCCGCGACTACCTCGAGGCGGCCCCGCGCGACTTCATCACCTTCGAGTACGTGATGTTGAAGGGCGTGAACGACGCGCCCGACCACGCAAAGGAGCTCGTGCGCACCCTCGCGGGCACGCCGGCCAAGGTGAACCTCATCCCGTTCAACCCGTTCCCGGAATCGGGCTTCGAGAAGACCGAGCCGGATCGGGTGCGCCTGTTCCAGAAAGTCCTGCTCGACGCGGGAATCATCGCCACCGTGCGCAAGACCCGCGGCGACGACATCGACGCCGCATGCGGCCAGCTGGCCGGCCAGGTGGTCAACCGCATGAAGCGCAAAGCCGTGCACTTCCACTCTCGCGAAGCGAGGTCCTGATGCGCCTTCTCGTCGCCGCCCTGGCCCTCGTGGTCGCCGCCTGCACCTCCACCAGCAAGACCGAGTCGCGCCCGGTCACCGATTCGGGCGGGGCGGACGGGCGCCGCCGCGCCGAGGTCCACACGGCGCTGGCGGGCGAGTACTTCTCCCGCGGCAACTACACCGTGGCGATCAACGAGACGCGGCTCGCCATCAGGGACGATCCCACATATCCCTTCGCGTACAACATGCAGGGCCTGGTGCTGATGGAGCTGCGCGAGGACGGTCCGGCGCGCGAATCCTTCAACAAGGCGCTGCAACTGGCACCCAACCACCCGGAGGTGCTGAACAACTACGGCTGGTTCCTGTGCCTGCGCAACGAGGCCCCGCGTGGCCTCGAGATGATGCAGCGCGCGGCGGCCGACACCCGCTACGCGACCCCGGAAAAGGCCTGGTTCTCGATCGGCCTCTGCCACCGGAAAAACGGCAATTCCGCCGCGGCGGAAGACGCCCTGCGCCGCGCGATCCTCATCCGCCCGGACATGATCGGCGCCCTCTACAACCTCGCCCAGGTCTCCTACGAGCGCGGCAACTACAAGGACGCGGAGAACTACCTCATGCGCTTCACGCGCCTCGCCACGCCGAACATCGAGGCGCTGGTGCTGGGAGTGAAGCTCGCGCGCGCGCAGAACGATCGCGCGGCCGAGGACAGCTTCATGCAGCAGTTGCGGCGCCGCTTCCCGGACGCTCCGGAGCTGCGCGACCTGGAGAAGAAATAGGCCGGACCATGGACGCTGTCGCCGAGCAAACGCCGCCGCCGCCGCCCCCGCCTTCGCCGCTGCCGCTCGGCCAGCTCCTGGCCGCCGAGCGCGAGCGCCAGGGGATGTCGCGCGCGGATGCGGCGCAGCGCCTGCACATGAGCATGTGGCAGGTCGAGGCGCTGGAGAACGGCAACTACGAGCGCCTGCCCAAGGGCACGTTCCTGCGCGGCTTCGTGCGCAACTACACCAAGCTGCTCGGGCTGAACGCCCAGGCCGCATTGGATGCCCTGGCCTCCGCGGCGCCGGTGGCACCCGCGCCGGGGATCGTCGTCCCCAGCCAGAACATCCGCTTCGATCCGCTGGGCGATCGCCTCGGCAGCCCGTACGTGAAGGCCTGGGGCGTGGCGGGCGTCGCCTTCGCCCTGGCCGCGGCCGCGATGTACTGGTGGGTCTTCGTGCGCCCCGCGCCCCCGGCGGCGGCGGCCGCGCGCAAGGAAGCCGCGTCGGTTCCTACACCCCAGAACCTCGCCGCTGCGCCGGTGCGGCCGCCCGAGCCCGAAGTGGCGCCGCGCGAGGCGCCGCGCGTGGAGGAAGTGAAGGCGGAGGTGCCGCCGCCGGTGCCCGAGAAGGCGAGAGCGCCTGCAAGGGCTGCGGCCAAGCCAGAACCGATTGCCCCCACGCGCAATGTGCAGCCGCCTGTCGTGGCCGCAGACGCGTCACCGCGAGCGACCAAGCCGCCGGACATCCTCCCGGTCACCATCTCCGCGCCGGCGCCGGCGCCGGCCGCGGCGCGCACGCCGGGCACGCGCACCCTCACGCTGCGCTTCAAGGGCAGCTCGTGGGTCGAGATCCGCGACCGCAGCGGCAAGGTGCTGCTGTCGAAGCTGAACGAACCCGGCAGCGAGACGGAAGTCTCGGGCCGTCCCCCGTTTTCGGTCGTCGTCGGCAACGCGCCCGACGTGACGGTGCTCTACGACGACCGCGAGTTCCCGCTCGAGCCGCACACCAAGGTGGCGGTCGCGCGTTTCACGCTCGAGTAATCCCATGACTACCCGCCGCATCTCGCGCCCCGTGAGGGTCGCCGACAAGGTCATCGGCGGCGACGCACCGATCCTGGTGCAGTCGATGACCAACACCGACACCGAGGACGCCAGGTCCACCGCCGACCAGGTCGCCGCGCTCGCCCGCGCCGGCTCCGAGATCGTGCGCATCACCGTGAACACGCTGGAAGCCGCGAAGCAGGTGCCCGCGGTCCGCAATCGCCTCGAGCAGATGGGCGTGAAGGTGCCGCTGGTGGGCGACTTCCACTTCAACGGCCACAAGCTGCTCGCGCAGGTACCCGAGTGCGCGCAGGTGCTGGACAAGTACCGCATCAACCCGGGCAACGTGGGCCACGGCTCGAAGCGCGACGAGCAGTTCTCGACCATGGTCGAGAAGGCGATCGAGTACCGCAAGCCGGTGCGCATCGGCGTGAACTGGGGCTCGCTCGATCCGGAGCTGCTGGCGCGCATGATGGACGAGAACCACGCCCGCCCGAAGCCGATGGAGGCCGACGAGGTGATGCGCGAGGCGCTCATCGTCTCCGCCCTGGAAAGCGCCGAGTACGCCGTCGGCCTGGGCCTGCCACGCGACCACATCGTGATCTCGTGCAAGGTCTCGGCGGTGCAGGACCTGATCCGTGTCTACCGCGCGCTCGCGGCGCGCTGCGATTACGCGCTGCACCTGGGCCTCACCGAGGCCGGCATGGGCTCGAAGGGCATCGTGGCTTCCACCGCGGCGATGGGCGTGCTGCTGCAGGAAGGCATCGGCGACACCATCCGCGTCTCGCTGACACCCGAGCCCAACGGCGACCGCACGCGCGAGGTGATCGTGGCGCAGGAGATCCTGCAGACCATGGGGCTGCGCTCGTTCACGCCGATGGTGTCGGCGTGCCCCGGATGCGGGCGCACGACGAGCACGTTCTTCCAGGAGCTGGCGGACAAGATCCAGAGCTACCTCCGGGCGCAGATGCCGATCTGGCGCGCGCAATACCCCGGCGTCGAGGCGATGCACGTGGCCGTCATGGGCTGCGTCGTGAACGGCCCGGGCGAGTCCAAGCTCGCCGACATCGGCATCTCGCTGCCGGGCTCGGGCGAGAAGCCCGTGGCGCCGGTGTACGTGGACGGCGAGAAGACCGTGACGCTCAAGGGAGAGCGCATCGCCGAGGAATTCCAGGCGATCGTGGACGACTACGTGCGCACGCGCTACGCGCCCGGCGCGGCTCCGCGTGACGGACAGCGCAAGAAGACCATCTCGATCCAGGCCGCTCCATGACGCAGAAGATCCAGGCCATCCGCGGCATGGAGGACGTGCTGCCGGACCAGAGCGCGCTTTGGGAGCGGCTCGAGGACGCCTGCCGCGATGTCTTCCGCCAGTACGGCTACCGCAACATCCGCGTGCCGCTGGTCGAGCAGACCGCGCTCTTCGTGCGCGGCATCGGCGACGCCACCGACATCGTCGAGAAGGAGATGTACGTCTTCGAGGACCGCAACGGCGAGAGCCTCGCGCTGCGCCCCGAAGCCACCGCCGGGATCGTGCGCTCCGCGATCGAGCACAACTTCCTCTACAACGGCCCGATGCGCGTGTGGACCACGGGCCCGATGTTCCGCTACGAGCGCCCGCAGAAGGGGCGCCAGCGCCAGTTCCACCAGTTCGACGTCGAGGCGCTGGGTTTCGACGGGCCCGACGTGGATGCCGAGCAGATCGTGCTGCTCGCGCGCCTGTGGAAGCGGCTCGGCATCGCCGACGTGGAGCTGCAGGTGAATTCCATCGGCGACGCGGCCGAGCGCAAGGCCCATCGCGAGAAGCTCATCGCCTACTTCGAGGGCCATGCGTCGATCCTGGACGAAGATGCGAAGCGCCGGCTGCACACCAATCCCTTGCGCATCCTCGATTCGAAGAATCCCGCCATGCAGGCGATGATCGAAGGCGCGCCACGCCTGACCGAGGTGCTGGGCGAGGGCGCCCGGGCGCACTTCGAAGGGTTGAAGTCGCTGCTCGCGGACGCGGGCATCTCCTTCACCGTGAACCCGCGCCTGGTGCGCGGCCTCGACTACTACAATCGCACCGTGTTCGAGTTCGTCTCGGGCAGCATCGGCGCGCAGTCCACCATCGCCGGCGGCGGCCGTTACGATGCCCTCTTCGAGCAGCTGGGCGGCAAGCCCACCCCGGCGTGCGGCTTCGCCTTCGGCGTCGAGCGGGTGCTCCTCGCCATGCAGGCGGCGGGTGCCAGCGCGGAGGCCGAAGTCGACGTATTTCTGGTGCACAGTGGCGAGGCCGCGCAACGCGAGGCCTGGCGGCTCGCAGAGCAGTGGCGCGACAAGGGACGCAACGTGGTCCTGGGCGCCGGTGGCAGCTTCAAGTCGCAGATGAAGAAAGCCGACGCGAGCGGCGCCCGCTTCGCCGTGATCATCGGCGAGGACGAGGTGGCGGCGAAACGCGTCACGTTGAAACCGCTTCGCGGCGAGGGCGAGCAGCGCACGCTCGAGCCCGGCGAGGCACTGGCATTGGTCGAATGACTGGATCCCCGCCTTCGCGGGGATGACGGAGAGAAACATGGCTGGTTCGTACGATTTCGAGGAACAGGAACGCCTGGCGGAGTTGAAGGCGTGGTGGGAAGACAACCGCGTCTACGTGTACGGGGCGGTGGCCGCGGCCGTGATCGCGTTCGGCGGATGGAAGGGCTGGCAGTTCTGGCAGATGCGCCGGGACGAGGACGCCGCCGCGCTCTTCCTTCCGGTGAGCGAGGCCCAGCGCACCGGCGACCCGAAGAAGATCGCCGCCGCGGCCGAGAAGGTGGTGGCCGCGCAGCCGGGTTCCTTCTACGCCTCCCAGTCGGCGCTCATCGCCGCCAAGACGGCGTTCGAGGCCGGCAACCTCGACGAGGCGCGCAAGCACCTCGAGTGGGTCATGAACAAGGGTGCGAGCGTGCACCGCGGCGTGGCGCGCGTGCGCCTGGCCGCCGTCCTGCTCGAGCAGAAGAAGTACGACGAGGCCCTGGCCATCCTCGACGCCAACAAGGAGCCGGGCTTCGTGGCGCTGGCCGCCGACATGCGCGGCGACGTGATGCTCGCCCAGGGGCGCCTGGACGAGGCGCGTGCCGCCTACCGCCTGGCGATCGAGAAGTCGGATGCGCGCAACCCGGTGAAGGGCATCGCCCAGACCAAGTTGAACGCCCTCGGGGGCGCGCAATGAACCTTCGCCGCCTCGCCAGCGCTGCGACGATCGCGCTCGCCGCCGGCCTGGCCGGCTGCGCCACGTGGAGCTGGAATCCGCTGGTCTCGCTCGGGATCATGAGCGAGCCGGCCAACAAGCCCACGCCGCTCGGCCCGGTGACGGGTACCGTCCTGCCGAAGGCGGTCTGGATTACCCAGGTCGGCCCGGCGGGTGGGTTCGGCTTTCGTCCCGACGTGGAGGGCGGGCGCATCGTCGCCGCCTCGGCGGACGGGCCGATCACGGTGCTCGAGGAGGAATCCGGCAAGGTCGTCACGCGCGCCGACACCAAGAAGAAGCTCGCGAGCGGGGTCGAGGTGGGCGAGGGCCGCATCATCGTCGGCACGCTCAAGGGCGAGGTGCTGGCGTACGACGTGGCCACCGGCAAGGAAGTCTGGGCCACCTCCCTCGGGGGCGAGGTGATCGCGCCCGCCTCGGTGTCGCGCAAGATCGTGGTCGTGCGCACCGCCGACGGCCGCATCTTCGGGCTGTCTCTGGAGAACGGCCAGCGCAAGTGGGTGTTCCAGCGCCCCATGCCCTCGCTCCTGCTGCGCAGCGAGTCCGGCGTGAAGGCGATCGACACGAACGTGATCGCGGGTTTCGCCAACGGCAAGATGATCGCGCTCGACATCGAGGACGGCAGCCTCACCTGGGAGGTGACCGTCGCCAACCCGCGCGGCGCCACCGATCTCGAACGCATCACGGACGTCGCGGGTCTCCCGGTCGTGGACGGCCCCAACGTGTGCGCCGCTGCCTTCCAGGCGAAGGTGGCGTGCTTCGAGATCCAGTCGCGCAACCAGCTCTGGTCGCGCGACCTGTCCACGGCCCTGCCGCTCGCCGGCGACACGCGCTACGTCTACGTGGTCGACGACAAGGGCGCGGTGCACGCGCTCGACAAGGTGAGCGGGGCGAGCGTCTGGAAGCAGGACAAGCTCCTCCACCGCAAGGTCACGGCGCCGCTGCTGGTCGCGGGCCTGCTGGTGGTCGGCGACGGCTTTGGCTTCCTGCATGTGCTATCCACCGAGGACGGCTCGATCGTGGGGCGCCTCGCGACGGACGGCTCGCCGATCCTGTCCATGGTGACCGCCGCCGGCGGCGCCGCGGTGCAGACTGCCAAGGGCGCTGTCGCGCTGGTGAGATTCTGAAACCCACGGTAGTCCTGGTCGGCCGGCCGAACGTCGGCAAGTCGACCCTCTTCAACCGCCTCACGCGCTCGCGCGATGCGCTCGTGGCCGACCTGCCCGGGCTCACGCGCGACCGCCACTACGGCCAGGGGCGGATGGGGGACAAACCCTTCATCGTGGTCGACACCGGCGGCTTCGAGCCGGTGAACGCCGAGGGCGTCTACGTGGAGATGGCGCGCCAGGCGCGCGAGGCGATCGCCGAGGCCGACGTGATCATCTTCGTGACCGACGGGCGCGCCGGCCTCGCGCCGCAGGACAAGCGCATCGCGCAGCAGTTGCGCGAGGCGCACGCGACCGTCTTCGTCGCGGTGAACAAGACCGAGGGCATGCGGGAAGAAGTCGTGACGGCGGAGTTCCACGAGCTGGCCCTGGGTCAGCCCCATGCGGTATCGGCCGAGCATGGCGAGGGCGTGCGCCAGCTCATCGCCGACGCGCTCGAGCCGTTCGAGGTCGAGCCCGAGGAAGAAGAGGCGCCCGACCACCCGAGAGTCGCCATCATCGGGCGGCCCAACGTCGGCAAGTCCACCCTGGTGAACCGCCTGCTGGGCGAGGAGCGCGTCATCGCCTTCGACCAGCCCGGGACGACGCGCGACGCGATCGAGGTCGAGCTCGACTGGGAGGGCCGGCGCTACACGCTCGTCGACACCGCGGGCATCCGGCGCAAGGGCAAGGTGTTCGAGGCGGTGGAGAAGTTCTCCGTGGTGAAGACGCTGCAGGCGATCGAGCGCGCCCACGTGGTCATCCTGATGGTGGACGCCGAGTCCGGCATCGCCGAGCAGGACGCCCACATCGCGGGCTACATCCTCGAGGCCGGCCGTGCCCTGACGGTGGCGGTGAACAAGTGGGATGCCGTCCCTGCGGACAAGCGCGAGGGCGTCATCTCCGACCTCGAGCGCAAGCTCCAATTCCTCGACTTCGCCGACTTCGCCCGCATCTCGGCGCGTCACGGCACCGGCATCAAGCCGATGCTCAAGTCGGTCGATATCGCCTTCGCCGCTGCCATGGCGAAGCTGCCCACCCCGCGTCTCACGCGCGTGCTGCAGGACGCGGTCGAGCAGCAACAGCCCCCGCGCGACGGCCGCTTCCGGCCGAAGATGAAGTACGCGCACCAGGGCGGGTCGAACCCACCGATCGTGGTGATCCACGGCAGCGGCCTGGCCGGGGTCAAGACTCCGTACAAGCGCTATCTCGAGAACACCTTCCGCAAGGCCTTCAAGCTCAAGGGCACCCCCATGCGCATCGAGCTGAAGTCGAGCGTGAACCCGTACGAGGGCCAGCGCAAACCCTTGACGGAAAAGCAGGATGCGCAGCGCCGGCGGCGCAAGATCATCAACAAGCGCCGTTACGGTTAGTTACCGTTCGGTGGAACTACACACATCCGGGGGTGTCCGTCGGACGTAGATGGCATAATTGATGCGTAGCAAGGTACGGCCCGGCATAGACCGGGAAACCCGCTTCAGAAAAGGGGCACAACAATGAGCAACAAGGGTCAACTTCTCCAGGATCCTTTCCTCAACACCCTCCGCAAGGAACACGTTCCGGTCAGCATCTACCTCGTGAACGGTATCAAGCTGCAGGGCCAGATCGAATCGTTCGACCAGTACGTCGTGCTCCTCAAGAACACGGTGACCCAGATGGTGTACAAGCACGCCATCTCCACCGTGGTGCCGGCTCGCCCGGTATCGGTACCGCTTGAGCATCCGCAAGAGTCCTGAGCGCACCCGCGCGATCCTCGTAAGCCTCGACATCGGCCCGAAGGACGACGGCGAACGGGCCGCGGAGGCCGTACGCCTGGTCGACAGCGCCGGGGCGAAGGTGATGGAGGTCATCCGCGGGCGGCGCGATCGTCCCGACGCCAAGACCTTCGCGGGCTCCGGCAAGGTCCAGGAGATCCAGGATGCCTCGCGCCTGCACGACGCGCAGGTGATCGTCTTCGACCGGGAGCTCTCCGCCGCCCAGGTGCGCAACCTCGAGCGCGCGCTTTCCGAGGGCGGCAAGGAGGTGCTGGTGTACGACCGCACCGACATCATCCTGGACATATTCGCCCAGCGTGCACGCTCGCACGAGGGCAAGCTCCAGATCGAGCTCGCGCGCCTGGAGCACCTCTCCACGCGCCTGGTGCGGGGCTGGACCCACCTCGAGCGCCAGCGCGGCTCGCTCGGCAAGACGGGCGGCCCGGGCGAGAAGCAGATCGAACTGGACCGCCGCATGATCGGCGAGAAGGTGAAGAAGCTGAAGGAGCGCATCGCCAAGGTCGGCCGCGTGCGCGAGACCCAGCGGGCGCGACGCAGCCGCTCCGGCGTGCTGCGCGTGGCGATCGTGGGCTACACCAACGCCGGCAAGACCACGCTCTTCAACCGGGTCGCGCAGTCGAAGGGCTACGCCGCGGACCAGCTCTTCGCCACCCTGGACACGACCACGCGCCGCGTCTACCTGGGCGAGAACGCGAACATCACGCTCTCGGACACGGTGGGATTCATCCGCGACCTGCCGCACACCCTGGTCGACGCCTTCCGCGCCACGCTCGAGGAGAGCGTCGAGGCCGACCTGCTGCTGCACGTCGTGGATGCGGCCAGCGCCTCGCGCGACGAGCAGATCGCCGCGGTGAACACGGTGCTGGAGGAGATCGGCGCCGACGACGTGCCGCAGGTCATCGTGCTCAACCAGATCGACCGCGTGCCCGGCATGGCGCCCGAAGTGGTGCGCGATTCTTCTGGTAACATATTGAATATCAAGGTAAGTGCGTTGACCGGCGCCGGCATCGATGGCCTTCGGGACGCGCTCGCCGAGGTCGCACGCAACGAAGGCTCGCTACCCACCGCTGCTTGAAAATAATTGGGGTCAGACTCCAATTAAGTTAATCACGCAGTATTGAAATCATCCCTCCCGGCTCCGATTAACTTAATTGGAGTCTGACCCCAATTATTTTCCCCGCCTAAATGCCCCCTCCGAACGACGGTCCGCCGGACCTCGACGAAATACTGAGAAAGCTGCAGCAGAAGATCGCCGGCCTGTTCGGCGCGCGACCGCGTGCGCCGGGTAGTCCCGCCGGCGGGCCACAGATGCCCGGCATGGGTGCCGCCGTGGGCGGTGGGATCGTCTTCATCGTCCTGCTCATCGTCGCCATCTGGCTCGCCAGCGGCTTCTACATCGTGGAGGAGGGCCGCCGCGGCGTGGTGCTGCGACTGGGCCGCTTCCTGGAAGTCACGATGCCGGGCCCGCGCTGGCACATCCCGTACCCGATCGAGTCGGTGGAGGTCGTGAACGTCTCGGGCGTGCGCACGGTCGAGGTCGGATACCGCGGCAACGCCAAGAACAAGCAGCCGCAGGAAGCGCTCATGCTCACCGACGACGAGAACATCGTCGACGTGCAGTTCGCGATCCAGTACACGCTGAAGAGCCCCGAGGACTTCCTCTTCAACAACAGGAACCCCGAGGACAACGTGCTGCAGGCCGCCGAGACCTCGATCCGCGAGGTGGTCGGCAAGAGCAAGATGGACTTCGTGCTGAACCAGGGACGCAGCGAAGTGGCCTCGCGGGTGAAGGTGTTGATGCAGCAGATCCTCGACCGCTACAAGACCGGCATCAACATCACCACGGTCAACCTCCAGAACGTCCAGGCGCCCGAGCAGGTACAGGCATCGTTCGAGGACGTGGTGCGCGCCGGGCAGGACCGCGAGCGCTTCAAGAACGAGGGCCAGGCCTACGCCAACGACGTGATTCCGAAGGCCAAGGGTGTCGCGGCGCGCCTGATCGAGGAAGCCAACGGCTACAAGCAGAGCATCGTCAGCACGGCGCAGGGCGACGCGTCGCGCTTCCGCCAGGTCCTCGCCGAATACGAGAAGGCGCCGCAGGTCACGCGCGAGCGCATCTACCTGGACACCATGCAGCAGATCATGGGTTCCACCAGCAAGGTGATCGTCGACCAGAAGGGCGGCCAGAACCTGCTCTACCTGCCGCTCAACGAGATCATGCGCATGACCGGGCAGGTGACGGTCGAGCCGCGCGCCTCGGCCGCGGAGACGCCGGCCGCGCCCGCGCCGGAACCGATTCCCTCGCGGCGCGACAGCCTGCGCTCGCGTGACCGGGAGGCCGCACGATGAGACGCAGCAGCGGAATGGTGATGATCGGGCTGCTGTTGCTGGCCCTGGTGCTGGCGATGAGCCTGTACACGGTCGACCAGCGCAAGGCGGCCATCAAGTTCCAGCTGGGCGAGGTCGTGGCGGTGCAGACCGATCCCGGCCTGTACTTCCTCGTGCCCGTCCTGCAGAACGTGCGCCTGTACGACACGCGCATCCAGACCCTGGACGCGCGCGACGCCGAGCGCTTCCTCACCAGCGAGAACAAGAACGTGCTGGTGGATTCGTTCGTGAAGTGGCGGATCATCGACGTGCGCCAGTACTTCGTCTCGGTGCGCGGCGACCCGATCGCGGCCGAGGCGCGCATCTCGCAGACCGTGAACGACGCGCTGCGCGCGGAGTTCGCCAAGCGCACCGTGCACGACGTGGTCTCGGGCGAGCGCGAAACCGTCATGTCGACGGTGGCCGACAAGGTGGACAAGGACGTGAAGGGCATCGGCGTGGAGGTGGTGGACGTGCGCCTGAAGCGCGTCGACCTCGTCCCGGAGATCTCCTCGGACGTCTATCGCCGCATGGAATCGGAGCGCAAGCGCGTGGCCAACGAGCTGCGCGCGACCGGCCAGGCCGAAGGCGAGAAGATCAAGGCCGACGCCGACCGCCAGCGCCAGGTGACGGTGGCCGAGGCGTACCGCGACGCCCAGCGCGTCAAGGGCGAGGGTGATGCCCAGGCCGCGCGCATCTACGCCGAAGCCTTCCAGCGCAACCCCGAGTTCTACAGCTTCTACCGCAGCATGGAAGCCTACCGCCAGGGCCTGCGCACGAAAAGCGACGTGATGGTGCTGGATCCGAGCTCCGACTTCTTCAAGTACTTCAAGAGCCCGGGACGCGGCAAGTAGCGTCCATGGGCGAAGTCATCGCGGCGGGGATCGCGCTGATGTTCGTGTTCGAGGGCATGCTGCCCTTCATCGCGCCGCGCCTGTGGCGCGAGACCTTCAGGAAGGCGATGGAACTCACCGACGGCCAGCTGCGCTTCTTCGGGCTGATCTCGATGGTCGCGGGCATGGGGATATTGTGGCTCGCGCTCAAGTGACCCGAGGCCAGGCGTGAGGCGCTGGCTGCTCCCCGAGCACATCGAGGACGTGTTGCCTGCCGAGGCGCGCGTGATCGAGCGCATGCGCCGCACGATCCTGGACCTGTTCGAGTCGCACGGCTACGACCTCGTCGCCCCGCCGCTCCTCGAATACGTCGAGTCGCTGCTCTCGGGCACGGGGAGCGACCTCGACCTCGTGACGTTCAAGCTCGTGGACCAGCTCTCGGGGCGGATGATGGGCGTGCGCGCCGACCACACGCCGCAGGTGGCACGCATCGACGCGCACCTGATCGACCGCGAGGGTGTCACGCGCCTCTGCTACTGCGGAAGCGTGCTGCACACCGTGCCCGCGGGCATGACCAAGATGCGCGAGCCGATCCAGATCGGCGCCGAGATCTACGGTCACGCCGGCATCGAGGCCGACATCGAGATCGTGCGGCTCATGATCGAGGCGCTGCAGCGCGCGGGCGTGGAGCGACTGCACGTGGACCTGGGCAATCCGGCGATCTATCGCGCGATGGCCGCCGGCTTCGCGCCCGACCGCGCCGAGGAGCTCTTCCACGCCGTGCAGCAGAAGGATGCCGTGCGCGCCGGCCCGCTCGCGGTGCTCACGACGCTGAACGGCGGCCCCGAGGTGCTCGCTCGCGCCCGCAAGGAGCTGCCCGAGGAATCGCGCCACGCGTTGCAGGCGCTGGAGACCCTGGCGCAGAAGTGCGCCGCCCCCGGCGTCGAGCTCACCTTCGACCTGGCCGAGCTGGGCGGTTTCAACTACGAGAGCGGCATCGTCTTCGCCGCCTTCACGCCGGGCAGCCCCGACGCCATCGCGCGCGGCGGCCGTTATGACGAGGTCGGCAAGGTATTCGGGCGGGCGAGGGCGGCCACGGGATTCACGATGGACCTGAGGCAGCTCGCGAGGACGGCGAAGGCCGAGGGCGAGAAGGCCCGGATCGTCGCCCCGCACAGCGAGGACGCCACGCTCCAGGACCTGATCCGCAAGCTCCGGTCGCAAGGCGAGGTCGTGGTCGTGGCCCTGCCGGGGCACGACGCGTCCGAGCTCGGATGCACCCGCAAGATCGAGATGAAGGAAGGCAAATGGCACGTAACGTAGTCGTGATCGGTACGCAGTGGGGCGACGAGGGCAAGGGCAAGATCGTCGACTGGCTCACCGACCACGTGGCCGCGGTGGTTCGCTTCCAGGGGGGCCACAACGCCGGGCACACGCTGGTGATCAAGGGGCACAAGACCGTGCTCCGGCTGATGCCTTCGGGGATCCTGCATCCCAAGGTGAAGTGCTTCATCGGCAACGGCGTCGTGGTCTCGCTCGAGGCGCTGATGCAGGAGATCGGCGAGCTCGCCAAGGCGGGTATCGACGCGCCCGCGCAGCTGCGCATCTCCCAGGCCTGCCCGCTCATCCTTCCGCACCACGTCGCGCTCGACCAGGCGCGCGAGCGTGCCAAGGGCGACGCGAAGATCGGCACCACCGGGCGCGGCGTCGGCCCCGCCTACGAGGACAAGGTGGCACGCCGCGCGATCCGCATCGGCGACCTCTACGCGCGCGAGCGCTTCGCGGCGAAGCTGGGCGAGGTGCTCGACTATCACAACTTCGTGCTGCGCCATTACTTCAAGACGGACACCATCGACTTCCAGAAGACGCTCGACGAGACGCTCGCGCTCGCCGAGAAGGTGCAGCCGATGGTTGCCGACGTGTCGGCGGAAGTGAACGCGCTCATCGAACAGGGCAAGTCGATCCTCTTCGAGGGCGCGCAGGCGGCGCTCCTCGACGTCGACCATGGGACCTACCCGTACGTGACCTCGTCCAACTGCGTGGCCGGCCAGGCCTCGGCAGGCACGGGCGTGGGGCCGGGCCAGCTGCATTACGTGCTGGGCGTGGCCAAGGCTTACGCGACTCGCGTGGGCTCGGGACCCTTTCCGACCGAGCTCGACGACGAGGTGGGCGAGCGGCTGCGCGTGCGCGGCAACGAGTACGGCTCGGTCACGGGGCGGCCGCGCCGCTGCGGCTGGTTCGACGCGGCGGCGCTCAAGCGCGCCGTGCAGATCAACGGCCTTTCGGGCATCTGCATCACCAAGCTCGACGTGCTGGATGGGCTCGACGTCGTGCGTGTGGCCGTGGGCTACAAGACGCTGGGCGGCACGCGCGACATCCTTCCCGTGGGCGCCGAAGCGCTGGCGATCTGCGAGCCGATCTACGAGGAGTTTCCGGGCTGGAAGGAAAGCACGGTCGGCGTGAAGGCGTTCGACAAGCTTCCGGTCAACGCCCAGAACTACATGAAGCGCCTCGAGCAGCTCGTGGGCGCCCCGGTCGCGATCATCTCGACAGGGCCGGATCGCGAGGAAACGATCGTCATTCGGCACCCTTTCGGCTGAAGCGCCCCAATATCTTGTCGAGGGGCTTGGGCTCGGGCTCGGGCGTGCCGAACCGCACCTCGCGGGCCTGCGCCCGCACCTTGTCCGTGGCGGCGCGAAGCTCCGCGGTGGCCTCGGCCATCAGGCGCGCGCGGCTTTCCTGGAATTCGCGCTCCTTGAGCGCGGCGAGCACGTCCCGCTCACCCTCCAGCATCAGGCGCTCGGCTTCGGCCGCCTTGGCCTCGCGATCGGCGCGGGCTGCGGCCAGCGCCGCGGCGTGCTCGTCGGCCTCGATGCGGCGCGCCTTCGCCTCGGCCTCGGCGCGCAGTGCCTCGCGGGCGTCGTTCTTCGCCTTGGCGAGCTCGGTTTCGGCCTCCAGGCGGCTCTTGGCGGCTTCCATGGCCTTCTTTTCGGCTTCCGCGCGCATCGCCGCCGCATCGGCCGCCTGGCGTTCGGTGCGCACCAGCTCCTTCAGCGCCTCCGCGCCTGCGGTCTCGGCTGCGGTGCGTTGCTCCAGCGCCCGGCGCGCCTCGTCCTCGTGCAGCTTGCGCTCGCGCGCAAGGCGCGCGGCGGCCACGGTGTCCTCGAGGGCCGCGCGCGCACGGGCAGCGGCGACCGCATCCAGCGCGCCGTTCTGCTGCGCCAATGCGATTGCGGCCTCGTGGTCCAGGACCTGTTGGTGGGGCGTCATGCCCCTACGAGGGTGTTCTGGCCGGACTAGTTCCCCTGGAAGGGATCCTTTGGGGGTCGAGGCTGCGGTCGAGCTTGAGCTCGGAGGGGTCGATCCGGTGCTTCTTCGGCGGGCTCCAGGGGGCGGAGCGCCAGGCGAGCACCGCGACCAGGAAAATGACGATCGCGAGGCCGACCCCGGAATAGGACGAGATGCGGTCGGGCGCGGGAGCTTCGGCCTCGGGGGATTGGGCCTGTGCCACGGGCGTCCCCGGGGTGACGGGGTCGCCTTGCTGCTGCCTCTTGAGCGCGTCCACCAACAGGCCGGGGGATTTCTCCTCCCGGGAGCGAGCGGCATCCTTCAGTTGATCGAAGAGCTTGCTCAAGAGGAAACTGGTGCCCAGAAGAGGACTCGAACCTCCACGGTGTTACCCGCCAGTACCTGAAACTGGTGCGTCTACCAATTCCGCCATCTGGGCGCGGAAGAACAATAAATTTTACGGGATGACACGAAGATTGTCTAGCAAAACCAAGGGCCTGGGGGAATACCCCACCGAAATTCCGGCCCGCGAAGCTTACCTCGCGGTACTCAACGACGAAGGCGTCCCGGTAGCCGAGGATCGCCTGCGCGAGCTCATGGGCATCACGCCCGAGCAGCGCGAAGGGTTCGATCGGCGCCTCGCCGCCATGGAGCGCGAAGGGCAGGTGCTGCGCAACCGCCGCGGCCATGTGCTGCTCCCGGACCGGGCCGGCCTCATCAAGGGCAAGGTGATCGGGCACGCGGACGGCTTCGGGTTCCTCCGCCCCGAGGACGGCAGCGCCGACCTCTTCCTCGACCCCAAGCAGATGCACAAGGTGCTGCATGGCGACGTGGTGCTCGCCCGGGTGACCGGCGTGGACCGCCGCGGCCGCCTGGAGGGCTCGATCGTCGACGTGCTCGAGCGCGTCAACAACAAGGTCGTGGGGCGCCTTTTCATCGAGCAGGGGGTGGCCTTCGTCATCGCCGAGAACAAGCGCATCAGCCAGGACATCCTGATCCAGCCCGAGAGCCTGAAGGCCGCGAAGACGGGGCAGGTGGTCGTGGCCGAGATCATCGAGCAGCCGAGCAAGAACTCCGAGCCCATCGGGCGCGTGGTCGAGATCCTCGGCAACTATGCCGACCCGGGCATGGAGATCGAGATCGCACTGCGCAAGCACGACCTGCCGCACGAGTTCTCCAAGGCCGCGCTCGACACCGCCCGGCGCCTGCCGAAGACGGTGGAGGCGAAGGACCTCAAAGGGCGCAAGGACCTGAGGAAGCTCGCCTTCGTGACCATCGACGGCGAGACCGCGAGGGACTTCGACGACGCGGTCTACTGCGAGCGCCAGGGCAAGGGCTTCCGGCTCTGGGTCGCGATCGCCGACGTCTCGCACTACGTGAAGCCGGGCGATGCGCTCGACAAGGAAGCCTACGAGCGCGGCACATCGGTCTACTTTCCGCGCCGCGTGATCCCGATGCTGCCCGAGGAGCTCTCCAACGAGCTCTGCTCGCTGAAGCCCGAGGTCGACCGCCTGGTGATGGTGTGCGAGATGGAGATTGCGGCGAGCGGGGCGGTGAAGCACTACGAGTTCAGCAACGCCGTGATCCACTCGCACGAGCGCATGACCTACACGAAGGTGTGGGACATGTTGTCCGGCGCGCTTGCGAGCCGGCCCGAGATCGACACGCTCTACGAGCTCTTCAAGATCCTGCTCGGCGCCCGCCAGAAGCGCGGGGCGATCGATTTCGACTCGGGCGAGACGCGCATGATCTTCGACGAGAACGGCAAGATCGAGAAGATCATCAAGGTCGAGCGCAACGACGCGCACCGCCTGATCGAGGAGTGCATGCTCGCCGCCAACGTCTGCGCCTCGGACTACCTGGCGGCCAACGAGCAGCACACGCTCTACCGCGTGCACGAGGGGCCGACGGCGGAGAAGCTGGAAGCGCTGCGCGCGATGCTGAAGGACTTTGCCCTGTCGCTGGGCGGTGGCGACGAGCCGCACGCCAAGGATTACGCGGCCCTGCTCGCCCGCATCAAGGGCAAGCCTTATTCGGGAATGCTGCAGACGGTGATGCTGCGCTCGCTCGCGCAGGCGGTGTACACCCCCGAGAACGTCGGCCACTTCGGCCTCGCCTACGAGGCGTACGCGCACTTCACCTCGCCCATCCGGCGCTACCCCGACCTGCTGGTGCATCGCGGGATCAAGGCGGTGCTCGCCGGCAGGAAGTACGAGGTGGCCGGCACCTCCTGGGATGCGATCGGCGTGCACTGCTCGGAAACCGAGCGGCGCGCCGACGACGCCACGCGCGACGTCGAGGCCTGGCTCAAGACCTACTTCATGCAGGACCACGTGGGCGAGGAGTTCGACGGCACCATCAGCGGCGTCACCCAGTTCGGCCTCTTCGTCACGCTGGACGACCTCTACGTGGACGGCCTGGTGCACATCTCCGACCTGGGCCAGGACTATTTCAAGTTCGATTCGCACAAGCACATGCTCTCGGGCGAGCGCTCGGGCGTGAAGTACCAGCTCGCCGGGCGCGTGCGCGTGAAGGTGGTGCGCGTGAACCTGGAGCAGGCGAAGATCGACTTCGTGCTGGTCAACCCGCCGAGCGCCGTCCTCGCCGACGACCAGCGCGGCTCCGACCGGCCGCCCAAGCTGCGCGACTACGACAAGAAGATGAAGAAGCTCGAAGCCCAGAACCCGAAGAAGAACCGGAAGTACAAGTGAACATGCTCGCCGGATTCCACGCCGTGACGGCGCGCCTGCGGCAGAAGCCCGACACGGTGAGCGAGATCTACATCGACGCCACGCGCAAGGACGGCCGCGCGCAGGACCTGCGCAAGCTGGCCGAGAAGCTCGGCGTGCGCGTGATCCCGGTGGACGCCAAGCGCCTCGACGGCATGGCCGGCGGCACGCGCCACCAGGGCGTGGTCGCGCAGGCGCAGGCGATCGACATGCCCAAGTTCATCGAGGACGTGCTGGACGGCCTGCAGGAGCCGCCGCTGCTCCTGGTGCTGGACGGCATCCAGGACCCCCACAACCTCGGCGCCTGCCTGCGGGTGGCCGACGGCGTGGGCGCGCATGCCGTCATCGCGCCCAAGGACCGCAGCGTGGGCCTCACGCTGGCGGCGATGAAGGTGGCTTCCGGGGCGGCCGAGTCGGTGCCCTACATCGTCGTGACCAACCTGGCGCGCACCATGCGCGACCTCAAGGACCGCGGCATCTGGCTCATCGGGACCGACGACGACGCGCCGCAAACGATCTTCCAGGCCAAGCTCGAGGGCGCCGTAGGGCTGGTCATGGGCGCCGAAGGGGAGGGGTTGCGGCGCCTGACCGCGGAGACTTGCGACCTGCTGGTGTCCATCCCGATGCTGGGGTCTGTCGAGAGCCTGAACGTCTCGGTGGCGAGTGGGGTCTGTCTGTACGAGGCGCGCCGCCGCCGCCTGTAAACCCGCGTCGCCTGCAAGGCATTGTGACAATAGCCGCAGCACCCCTTTGAGATAATCCGCCGTCGCGTCGTACCTCCTTCGGAAGCCGTTTCCATGACCCGAGCCCTCGCCTCGCTCTTCCTCGCCCTTGCCGTGCCCCTCGCCGTCGCGCAGCCGCAGCCGGCGCCTCCGAAGACCGGCTCGGTGACCCCTATCGAGATCAAGGGTGGCCGGAAGCCCGGGCAACGCGTTGCGGCGCCGCGGGCGACGAACGTCACCCCCGTCAAGGTCACGGAGGTGGAGGGCATCACCGAATATCGCCTGCCCAACGGCCTGCGCGTGCTGATGTTCCCGGATCCGTCCAAGCCCACGATCACGGTCAACATCACCTACCTCGTCGGCAGCCGGCACGAGAACTACGGCGAGACCGGGATGGCGCACCTGCTCGAGCACCTGCTCTTCAAGGGCACGCCCAGGCACCCCAACATCGACCAGGAGTTCAACAAGCGTGGGGTGCGCTACAACGGCACCACGTGGCTCGACCGGACGAATTATTACGAGCTCTTCCAGGCGAGCGACGACAACCTGGCGTGGGCGATCGAGCTGGAGGCCGACCGGATGGTCAACTCCAACATCGCCAGGAAGGACCTCGACAGCGAGATGACGGTGGTGCGCAACGAGTACGAGAGCGGCGAGAACTCGCCCTTCAGCGTGATGCTGAAGCGCCTGCAGAGCATCACGTTCGACTGGCACAGCTACGGGCGCTCCACCATCGGCAACAGGAGCGACATCGAGAACGTCCGCATCGAGAACCTGCAGGCGTTCTACCGGATGTTCTACCAGCCCGACAATGCCGTGCTGCTGATCGCGGGCAAGTTCGACGAGAAGAAGGCGCTCGACCTGGTGTCGAAGCACTTCGGGCCGATCGCCAAGCCCGCGCGCAAGCTCCCGCCCGAATGGACGGTGGAGCCCACCCAGGACGGGCCGCGCGAGTTCCAGGTGCGCCGCAAGGGAGACGTGCAGATCGTGGCGCTCGCCTACAAGGTGCCCTCGAGCCTGCACCTGGATTCGGATGCGGTCGGGTTCGGCAGCTACATCCTGGGCCACGTGCCCACGGGACGGCTGCACAAGGCGCTGGTGGAGACCGGCAAGGCGGCGCAGGTGTTCAGCGTGCCGTTGCCCGGCCGGCACACGGGGTTGCAGCTCTTTGGCGCCGTGGTGA
>Ga0111538_10000933_pt1 | contig 40709 bp, 39 predicted proteins | sample SoiMethybrSBSTD1_FD_79669 | JGI IMG/M metagenome (GOLD analysis project Ga0111538, IMG submission 79669) | Bulk soil microbial communities from a Populus tree surrounding site in Tennessee, USA - Soil MetaG P. TD hybrid SBSTD1 (version 2)... | ecosystem: Environmental > Terrestrial > Soil >...
ATCCGAGCGCAGCGTCAACCGACACGCTGCCGACATTGCCAGCGGAGCCTGCGACTGCAACTCCGAAATCACAGACACCGACGGCGCCCGCGACTGCGGAGCAGCCAGTCGAAACTGCTGAGAACAAGGCGAGCGTCGTGCACATCGAGACCGACGTCCTGTCGCTCGACATCAGCACGCGCGGCGGCGACCTGGTGCGCGCGGATCTGCTGAAGTATCCGCTGGTCAAGAATCGTCCCGATGTGCCGGTGCGGCTGTTCAATCCGACGCCGCCGCTCTACGTCGCGCGCTCCGGTTTGCGCGCCGCTGACAATCGCCCCGAGCCGAATCACCTCGCGACCTTTCGCAGCGACGCGAGCGACTACCGGCTGAAGGCTGGCGACACGAAGCTCACCGTGCCGCTCACCTGGAGCGAAGGTGGCCTGACGGTGAAGAAGACGTACACGTTCTATCCCGGCACCTACCGCATCGACGTCGCCTATGACGTCAACAATCAGTCGGGCAGCGACTGGAAAGCGGCTTCGTACGTGCAGCTCGTGCGGCACTACGAGCACATCGAGCGCTCGTATTTCAAAGTCGAGACGTATGCCTATCGCGGCCCCGCGATTTACGACGGCAAGGGCTATCGCAAGCTCAACGTCGAGAAAGAAGAAGATCGCGCGTTCAAGGGCGACTTCGCCGGCGGCTGGATGGCAGCGCTGCAGCACCACTTCGTCGCAGCTGCGGTGCCGCCGACGCAAGAGAAGTATGACTACCAGATCAGTCTCAGCCCGCAGAACGATTTCACGCTGTCGTACCGCGGACCGCTGACGACGGTCGCTGCAGGCTCCGCTGGAACGTTCAAGGAAACCCTGTTCGTCGGTCCGAAGCTGCAGGATCAGCTCAAGGTGACGGGTCCGAAGCTGGAGCTCGTCGCCGACTACGGCAAGCTCACGATCATCGCCCAGCCGCTGTTCTGGGTGCTCGAGAAGGTCCACGCGTTCGTGCGCAACTGGGGCCTGGCGATCATCATCGTCACGTTCCTGATCAAGCTGGCGTTCTATCGCCTCACCGCCGCAAGCGGCCGCTCGATGGCGAAGATGCGCAACGTCGCGCCGCGCATCAAGGCGATCCAGGAGCGCTACAAGGACGACCGCGAGCAGCTCGGCCGGCAGATGATGGAGCTGTACAAGCGCGAGAAGATCAATCCGCTCGCCGGCTGCCTGCCGATCCTGATCCAGATTCCGTTCTTCCTGTCGTTCTACTGGGTGCTGCTCGAGAGCGTGGAGATGCGACAGGCGCCGTTCTTCGGCTGGATCAGCGACCTGTCGACGCGCGATCCGTATTTCATCCTGCCGCTGCTGATGGGCGCGGCGATGTTCGCGCAGTTCAAGCTGCAGCCGATGCCGAGCACCGATCCGATGCAGGCGAAGGTATTCCAGTTCATGCCAGTCATCATGTCGGTGACCATGGCGTGGTTCCCGGCCGGCCTGGTGCTGTACTGGTTGACGAATACCCTGTTGTCGATCGCGCAACAGTGGCGCATCAATAAGCTGGTGGCAGCGGAGCAGCAAAAGACGTAGGGAGCCGTGGACGGAAGACTCGCGACGCGAGACACGATCGCCGCGCTCGCCACGCCACCCGGGCGTGGCGGCATTGGCGTCATCCGCGTGTCCGGCCCGCTCGCTGCGACCATCGCCCGCGAAGTTCTCGGCGAGGTGCCTCGCCCGCGTCGCGCCTTGCTACGGCCGTTTCGCGACGCTGACGGACATCCACTCGACACGGGGCTCGCGCTGTATTTCGCGGCGCCTGCGTCATTCACTGGCGAAGACGTCCTCGAGTTGCACGGGCACGGCGGCCCCGTCGTGTTGGACATGCTGCTCGCGCGCACGCTGCAGCTCGGTGCTCGCATGGCGGAGGCGGGCGAGTTTTCCCGCCGCGCGTTTCTCAACGACAAGCTCGATCTCGCGCAGGCCGAGGCGATTGCCGATCTCATCGATAGCTGCTCCGTCGAAGCTGCGCGTGCAGCCTTGCGCTCGATGCAAGGTGAGTTCTCCGTCGCCGTGAACTCGCTGACGGAGGTCGTCACCGAAACGCGCATGCACGTCGAGGCGGCGATCGACTTTCCCGAGGAGGAAATCGATTTCCTCGCGGACACGGCGCTGCGCGGCCGCATCGAGGGTGCGATCGAGTTGTGCGCGGCAATTGCCGCGAAGGCTCGGCAGGGCGCACTGCTGCGCGAAGGCATGACAGTCGTCATCGCGGGCCGACCGAACGCGGGCAAGTCCAGTTTGCTCAATCGCCTCGCCGGCTACGACGCCGCGATCGTCACCGCAATTCCTGGCACGACGCGCGACGTGTTGCGTGAGCGGATCGCCATCGACGGCATGCCGCTCCACATCGCAGACACCGCGGGCCTGCGCGACGAAGCCGATGTCGTCGAAGCCGAAGGCATTCGTCGCGCACGACAAGAAATGAGTCGCGCGGACCGGATCCTCTACGTAGTCGACGGCGACCGTCGTCTCGAGCAGCGCGAGCTGGAGCGCGAGCTCGCGACATTGCCCGCCGACATTCCAGCCACACTGGTCGTGAACAAGATCGACTTGCTCGGATTGAGCTCTCGTTACGAGCAGTCGCAACCGCCGCGCCTGTACCTGTCAGCGACGACTGGCGAAGGCGTCGACCTGTTGCGCGAGCATCTGAAGGAGTGCATGGGATTCCAGGGTGCTGATTCCGGTACAGTCTCCGCTCGACGCCGTCATCTCGATGCGCTGGCACGCACCGATCGGCATTTGCAGGAAGCGCGCCGGCAGCTGCTCGACCGCCGCGCCGGCGAGCTGATGGCGGAAGAGCTGCGCCAGGCGCAGCAAGCGCTCGCGGAAATCACCGGCGCGTTCACGTCCGACGATTTGCTGGGGCGGATCTTCTCGAGCTTCTGCATCGGCAAGTAGGAAATCCGCAAGCCAGCGGCTGATGCGCAGGAGCAAGATAACCCCGCCGGCAATCGTGGTCGTTTCTTATCGCACTGGCGCTTGAAACCAAGGAAGACATCGATGTGGTGCACGAACGCTGGCAAAATCGCGATCGCGTTGCTATGGATCGTCGCATGCAATGAGGCACTCTCTGCCGACATCAGGGACGCTGAACAGCAACTCTCTATTTCAGACCCGCGCCCCGTAGCGAAAGCCGTCGAAGTCCTTAGTCAGCGCTATGGGATCATCGTTACGTACGAGGATCCGTCTTATGCATTTGCAGGTGACCTGCAAGACGTTACTGCTGCTGTGAGCCGCAGCCCGGTGAAGCCAGGTCACAGAGTGCTGGTTCCGCGCGCGGGCGCTATACAGTTGAGCTACTCGCTTTCGCCATTGACAGGAAAGCCCGAGAACCCGGATGCATTGATTCGCAAAATACTCGACACGCATCTTGCTAACGGCGGCGGATCACAATTCGAGCTGATCCAACAAGACGACGTGTTTCACGTTGTACCTGTGATGGTCAGGAACTCCGCGGGTAGCTGGGTAGCGACTCGATCGGTATTCGACACTCCAATCACGGTGCCAGTGCAGCCACGATCCGGGATGGAGATGGTCGATGCGATCTGCAAGGCGCTATCCGCGGTCACAGTCCGCGTAGCGGTTGGGATGGTGCCTCTAAACGCTCTGGCACATACGCCGGTCGTCGAAGGAGGCACAAATGAGCCAGCGCGCGACATCCTTTCACGCACCCTGAAGCAACTATCAAAGGAAGCGGCGAGCAGATTCGGCGAAGGTGGAGAACAGCCCTATGTCTGGCAGCTCCTGTCCAGTCCGAGCTCGACGATGTACTTCCTCAATCTGAGTCTTCTGCCGCGGGCTGAAGCAGCCACGCAAAATCCCAAGGAGGAGCTGCCCGACCCCGCAGCACTGGATCCAGACACGGCCCGGCCTCGGTGAAGTGCCGCCGGTCTGACAAGTGAGCGTCCAGCTCCCTCCCGCTCCCCTGCGCACCGCGCTCCAGGAAATCTTCGGCGAGCCAATCGACCACGTCCGCGTGATCGAGCACTCCTTCTACGCACGCCTGCACTTCGGCGCCCGTGCCACCACCCGCCGCAACCGCATTCTGCTGCGCGATTCCGCCGCGGCGTTCTGGCGCGATGGCGACCTGGTCCTGCACGAGTACTTTCACGTCCTGCGCCAATGGCAGCCGCGACGCCTCACGATCTGGCGCTACCTGGTCGAGTCGCTGCGACGGGGCTACTGGCTGAATCGCTTCGAGATCGAGGCGCGGCAGTTCGCCGCGCTCCATTCGCCGCGGCTGCAACAGCTGCTCGACCGTTCGCGATCGTCCTAAAGGACCGCTCCCTCGCCGGGCTGCGCGCTGCTAGCATGAGCGCCCGCGCGAACTATCAAAAACTGCATAACCGGAGGATGACTCCCATGGCCACCGCCTTCCGATCGCGTTTTCTGTCGTGCTGTGTAGTCGGCGTGCTGGTCAGCGCCGCAGCGCAGGCGGACGTCACCATGCAGGAGCAGATGAGCCTGAGCGGCGCCGGCATGATGAAGATGGCCAACATGAGCGGCACGACCAGCACCACCATCTCCGGCGATCGCGCCCGCACCGAGAGCAACCTGCAATTCGAGTCGGGCCTCATGCGTACTTTCGCGCGCGGCGCCGGCGGACCGCACGTCGAGATCGTGCGTCTCGACCAGGACAAGATCTATTCCCTGAATCCGAATAAAAAGACCTACACGGAAACGACCTTCGAAGAGATGCGGGCCCAGATGCAGCAGGCGATGGAGCAAATGAACAAAGCCCAGGCGTCGCAGCAGCAGTCCACGTCCGGCGTCGACGAATCGCAGTGCGAGTGGTCCGATCCGAAATCCGAAGTGAAGCGCACCGGCGAGAAGGCGCTGATCGCCGGCTTCCAGGCGGAGCACGTCACGGTCACTGCAACGCAGTCCTGCCGGGACAAGAAGACCGGGCAGGTCTGCGACTTCGGCCTGGCGCTCGACCAATGGGTCGCGCCGGACTTCCAGGCGTCCGGTGAAGCTCAGTCGTACCAGCGCGCGTATGCGGAGAAGCTCGGTCTCGGCACCGCGTCGTCGCGCGATTTCGCGGAGCGCGCGCAGTCGATGTTCGGTCGCTACAAAGGCATCTGGGGCGAGCTCGGCAGCAAGCTGGCGACGCTCGATCTGAAGGGCTATCCGGTCAAGACCGGATTCAGCCTGGGTGTCGGCGGTCCGCAATGCCAGAGCACGCAGCAGACGCAGGCGCAAGGCGGTCCGCAGGCCGCGCCCAGCATCGGCGGCGCATTGGGCGGCGCGCTCGGCGGCATGTTCAAGAAGAAGCAGCCGGAACCCGCGCAACAGGCCGCGCCGTCACCGACGATGGCGGGCGGCCTGATGCCGCTCATGAGCATGAGCAACGAGCTCGTTTCCATCAGCCGCGACGCCGTCAATCCGCAGTCCTTCGAAGTCCCGGGCGACTACAAGAAGACCAAGGACTGAGCTCCTGCTTCAGGGCGCCCCCGCTGCTATGCGTCGGGCGCGCACCTTCTCCACTCGAATGGCGATCGCACCTTTCCAGTAGAGCTGCCGTTTGCCCGGCGCGAGTGTGCCCGCCAGCGTGCCGTCCTTGTAGACGACGCCCATCTCCTGTTCGGCGAGCTCGACGATGTGGAAATGCCGCTCCATCGTTGCGCGAGCCTGCGCGAGCAGCTCATCGAGACGCGCATGCTCGAACTCGGGCACGCGCGAGTCGTACAGCTGCACGGCAATGCGCTCGAACGGCTGCAGGATCCAGCGCACACCGGGCTCGAGAATGCCCACGAAGCGCCCCCGCCTCCACAGCAGCGCCCGCTCGGACTGCGCGATAGTGAGACGCGTAGTCATGGTCGTTTCCTCTTTCGTCGGCTCCAAAACGCAAAAACCCCGATCGGCATGCCGACCAGGGTCTTGGCTGGAGTCCTGGAAGGCACGCGCCTTCCAGCACTGTCGAGGAAGGCTAACGGCTCGTGTTCACACCACCAACGGCGCGCAGTCGCGCGCACAGTGCGCGGGCGCAGTCGTTCGGCTCGTGGATGAAAATGTTCGTCATGGGAGTAGGAGTTTATTGACGGGGTTTGCGCTGTCAACCCGGAAGCGTAAGATCGCGCCCCCGGCCGCGCGGCCGGATCGGACTTGGAGCCGCAACGCACGCGCCGCAACACCTCGAGACGAACCTGAAAAAGCAGGAGTCAGGTGCGAGGCGAGTTGGCTCCGATGCAAACCCCTGGCTGCCCGCCGCGCCAGGGGTTTCGTATTTTCAGGCTCCGCTCATTCGCGCGGTCGCCCGTGCCGGCCGGCGCCTTTCGCGAAATCACTTGCGCCCGCCAGGCTTTCGCCGCTCGTCATCGTTGTCGTGCCGTGGCGGAATTCGTTGCGCAGCGCCGCGTCCTCTTCCAGGCCCCACTGCTCGATCGCCGAGAGTCGGTCGTTGCGCATGCACGTCTGCGGGAACGATGCGATCTGGCGTGCGAGCTCGATGGCAGCGGTCAGCGCCTGGCCGGTCGGTACCAGACGATTCGCGAGGCCGATGTCGAAGGCTTCCTGCGCGCGCACTTCGCGGCCGGTGAGAATCAAATCCATCGCGCGGCTGTGGCCGATCAAGCGCGGCAACCGGATCGTGCCGAGATCGATCAGCGGCACGCCGAAGCGCCGACAGAAAATGCCGAAGATCGCACTCTCCGACGCGACGCGCAGATCGCACCACAAGGCGAGCTCGCAGCCACCCGCGACAGCGTAACCTTCGATCGCGGCGATGACCGGCTTCGACAAGCGCATGCGGGTCGGGCCCATCGGACCGTCGCCCTTTTCGGTGACTCGGCGGCGGTCGCCGCGTGCGTACGCCTTGAGATCCGCACCTGCGCAGAAGTGACCGGCCGCGCCGGTCAGGATCGCGACGTCGCTGCCCGGATCCGCATCGAAGTCGCGAAAGGCCGCGGCGAGCTGCAGAGCAGTGGCCGCGTCGACAGCATTACGATGCTCCGGCCGATCGATCTGCACCACGAATATGTTGTCGATCTGCTGGCGCGAGACTGTCATGGCGCGAGCTCACCTCAACTCTTCGGTTTCGCGTCCGGGCGCTGCACGCTGAGCGGTTTGTCGACCGCGCCCGCGTAGAACACGACCAGCTTCACCGGCGTCGTGCCGATGTTGCGGCCGTTGTGCGCAGTCGCGATCACTTCGGCGAGCGCTTCGCCGGGCTTGACCACTTTCTTCTTGCCGTCGGTCAGGCTCACTTCGAGCGTGCCTTCGAGCAGCACGCCGAACGACGGCACCGGATGCTCGTGCCAGTTCGTTTCGCCGCCGGGCGCGATCTCGATCATCAGGCTGGTGATTTCCGCCTGGCCTTCGGGGTATTTGATCGGCGCGCCGTTCCAGGTCTGAGTCGTCTTGAGGAGTTGCGTGACTTTGACAGTCTTGCTCGGCTCGATCGCTTGCGCGCCGAACGGCAGCAACACGATGGCCATGCAGAGCAACGCGAGTCGCAAGCGAAGATGCAGTCTCATGGGCAGCCTCGTCGGGGTGGCGAAGAGGCGCCTATGATGCCTGCGCAGAGAGTTGGCTGCCAACGGCCGGCGGAGAAGAGCCGGGGATCGAAAATTCTCCTGCGTACCGACCGAGGCAGCCGGTATCAATGATCGATGCGTGCGCCGCCCGCAGCTACTCACGCAAGCGCGAAGGCCGCTCTGACTTTCGACATGTGCGTCGCTAAACTCGCGCACCATGTCCGCGTTGCTATTGCTCGCCTTCTGCCTGCTCCTTGGCATGGTCGTCGCGCGCTTCGTCCGTCCGCCCGCGACGCTGCCGCAGGGCCTGAACTGGTGGGTGATCAACGTCGCGTTCTCAGCACTCGTCGTGCACCTGATTCCGACATTGCGCTTCGATTGGCAGTACTGGTTCCTGGTTGCCGCACTCTGGAGCGTATTTCTCGGCGCATGGTTCGTGTTCGCTATGCTCGGGCGAGCGCTGCACTGGTCGCGTGCGCGCGTCGGTGCGATGACGCTCGGCTGCGGGCTCGGCAACACTGCATTCATCGGCTTCCCGATGATCGAAGCGCTGCACGGCCGCGAGGGACTCAAGCTCGCGCTCATTGCCGATCAGCTCGGTACGTTCATTGCGCTCGCAGTCGGCGGAACGATCGTTGCCGCGCTGTACTCCGGTCAGAACGCGAGCGCGGCAGGGGTGGCGCGCAAGGTGTTGCTGTTTCCACCATTCGTATCGCTCCTCATCGGCATCGTTGCAGGTGTGCTCGGCGGCTGGCCGCAACCTCTCGACGCCATCTTCGAGCGGCTGGGTGCAACGCTCGCGCCGATCGCGCTGTTCTCGGTTGGCCTGCAGTTCCGCCTGCAGTTTCAGCGCGGCCAGGCGACCGCGCTGCTGCTCGCGTTGGGCTGGAAGCTGCTGCTCGCACCGCTCCTGATCTGGCTGGGCGGTGTTGCAATAGGCGTCTCGAGCCCCATTCTCACAATCGCCGTGCTCCAGGCTGCAATGGGGCCGATGATCTCCGCGACGATCCTTGCAGAGCAGCACCAGCTGGAGCCGCAGCTGGCCAACACCGTGCTGGGAATCGGCATCGTGGTGTCGCTCGCGACGGTTCCGCTGGTGGATTTCCTGCTCGGGCGCTAGTCACATGCGTGCGCGATTCGACCGCAAGAGACGGAGTTCGGCGAGCCCGCCGATCCGGACAATGGCAGGCAGATCATCGAGGAGCCCTGCCATGAATGAAGCCAAGCTCTGGAACGCCGTCGAGAGCCGGGATACGTCCGGCACGGGCGAGTTCTTCTACGGCGTGAAAACCACGCGCATCTACTGCCGGCCGACGTGCTCGTCGCGCCGCCCACTGCGTAAGAACGTGCTGTTCTTCGCGACGACCGAGGAAGCGCGCGCGCAAGGCTACCGGGCGTGCAAGCGCTGCCGTCCTGACGACGCATCCAAGTCTCGCGCAGCAGTCGCGCCGATCAACGCGGTCGTCCACGAGCTCGCGCGCCAGATCGAAGCGAATCCGGAACAGCCGTTCAGTCTGTCGCAGCTCGCGCAGCGCGCGGGTTACAGCCCGTTCCACCTGCAGCGCAATTTTAAAGCGATCATCGGCAGCACCCCCAAGGAGTATCAGACCGCGGCCCGCCTGCGCACGTTGAAGCAGGAGCTGCGCAAAGATGCGCCGGTCTCCGATGCCATCTACCAGGCCGGCTTCGGTTCCGGCAGCCGCGTCTATGAGAAGGCCGACACGCAGCTCGGTATGACACCGAGCGAGTACCGCAGCGGCGGCAAAGGACTGACGATCTCCTATGCGAGCGGCCGCACGCCGCTCGGCCTGCTGATGATCGGCGCGACCGATCGCGGCATCTGCTTCCTGCAATTCGGCGACAGCGAGCGTGCGCTTCAGGCAGAGCTGCGTCGGCAATTCCCGTTAGCAGCCGTGCAGCCGATGCCGGCGACGCACGAGGATCAGTTCGAGTCGTGGATGGCGGCGCTCAACCGGCATCTGCGCGGACTCGAGCCGCGGCTCGATCTGCCGCTCGACGTGCGCGGCACCGCGTTCCAGCTCATCGTGTGGCGCTATTTGCAGAAGCTGCCGTACGGCGAAGTCCGCTCGTACTCGGAAGTAGCCGAGGCAATCGGCAAGCCGAGCGCGGCGCGAGCGGTGGCGCGAGCATGTGCATCGAACAGCGTCGCTCTGTTGATTCCGTGTCATCGCGTCGTGCGCGGCACCGGCGAGCTCGGCGGTTACCGCTGGGGCGTGCAGCGCAAGCGAGTGCTGCTCGACACCGAGCGCGCCGCAAGCAAACGCGTGGGTGGCTGACGTGACATCTTTGCATCATCAGCCGCTCGCGTCATTCGACTGGCAGAAGATTGCGGCCGAGGTGACGGAGAGCGGCGCGTCCGTCCTGCGTAATCTGCTACCGCCCGCCAGCTGCGAAACTGTCGCCGCGTTGTACGATCAGCCCGACGGTTTCCGCTCGCACGTTCACATGGCGCGGCACAACTTCGGCAAGGGCGAATACCGCTACTTCGCTTATCCGCTGCCGCATTGGCTGACGACACTGCGCGCTGATCTCTATGCGCGGCTCGCGCCGATCGCGAACCAGTGGGCGCAGGATTTGGGTTATGAGCGCGACTATCCCGCTGCGCATCGCGAATACATCGAGCGTTGCCATGCCGCAGATCAGCGGCGGCCGACGCCGCTACTGCTGCGGTACGTGGAGGGCGATTACAACTGCCTGCATCAGGATCTGTACGGCGCCGAGTGGTTCCCGCTGCAGGTGATCGTGCTGCTGAACGCGCCGGAGCGGGAATTCCAGGGCGGCGAGCTGCTCGTGGTCGAGCAACGGCCGCGTGCGCAATCGAAGGGCAGCGTGATCCCGCTGCAACAGGGCGACGCTGCGGTGATTGCCGTGAACCACCGGCCACGCCGCAGCGCGCGCGGCTATGCCCGCGTGACGCTGCGACATGGAGTGAGCACGCTGACCCGAGGGCGCCGCCACACCCTCGGGATCATCTTTCACGACGCGGCCTGACTCATTTCTGCACGATCACATCGCCGTGCTTCATTACGAACACGGGCTGTTCCGTGGCCGCGATGTTCTTGAGTACGTTGCCGCGTACTGCGACGACATCGGCCATCTTGCCGCTCTCCAGCGTGCCGACCTCGGCATCGACACCCAGCAGCTTCGCCGCTTCGCGCGTGCCGGCCAGCAGCGCAGCTTCGGGCGCCATCCCTTGGTCGACCATCAGCGCGAACTCATGGGCATTCATCCCGTGCGGGAAGACGCCCGCGTCCGTGCCGAAGGCGATCGGCACGCCGAGCTTGATCGCCATCTTCAGCATCGAGCCGTGGGCCGCAGCAGCGGCGCGCGCCTTCTCCTGGATCTTCGGCGGGTAGGTCGCCGCTTCCCTCTCTATCCAGTAGACGGCCATGCGCGTGGGTACGAGGTAGACGCCTTTCTGCTTCATCAGCTTCAGGGTCGCCTCTGTGAGAAAGCTGCCGTGCTCGATCGAATCGACACCTGCCTCGACTGCCAGCTTCGCGGCCAGATCGCCGTGCGCGTGGGCCGCGACCTTGCGCTTCCACGCGTGCGCCTCGGACATGATGGCGTCGAGCTCGGCGGGCGTGAGCTGCGGGACGTCGACCGGATCCGATTCCGACAGCACGCCACCGGATGCGCAGATCTTGATCACGTCCGCGCCCCACTTCATCTGGTCACGCACGGCCGTGCGACATTCATCTGGCCCGTTGCAAACGCCTTCCAGCGGTCCCACCGGCGCGATGACGTCGGGCCGGAACGGGCTCTGGTCGCAATGACCGCCGGTCGAGCCGATGGCGTGGCCGGCCGTGATCATCCGCGGCCCGGGAATCACGCCCTTGTTGATGGCGTTGCGCAGACCGATGTCCTGCCAATCGCCGGCGCCGACGTTGCGCACCGTCGTGAATCCGGCTTCCAGCGTGCGCTTCGCGTACACCGCCGCGGTATGCGCCTGCTCGACCGGAAAGCGGAACATCTGGTCGTAGAAGGCCTTGTAGTAGTCCTTCTCGAACTGTCCGTCCAGATGTGTGTGCGCATCGATGAAGCCGGGCAGCAGCGTGGCGTCGCCGAGGTCGATCACCTTGGCGTTCGCCGGCGCCGTGCCGCCGATCGCGACGATCTTGTCGCCCTGGACGACGACGGTTCCGCCCTGAGTGAGTTGGCCGGACTTGCTGTCGAACAGGTAAGCCGCCTTCAGTACCACGGGCTGTGCGTCCTGCGCGCCGTGCGCAGCCGCACCGAATGTTGCCGCGATGGCGGCAACGAGCATCGACTTGAGACGCATGAATCGAACCCTCACGAGTCGTTGTTGCTGGGTCGCGCGACGATACGCGCTTGAGATCCAGGCGTCATCTGTACGTGCTTCAGTTTGGCCACACATGCACGATGAGCGCACGGCCGAGCACGTCGATCTCGCCTTCCCGGCGCAGGCCGCTGCGCTCGGCAACGCGCAGCGAGCGCACGTTGTCACCGTCGATGACCGAAACCACGCGCTGCAGGTTCAGCGAGTCGCGAGCGTAGGCGAACACGCGCTGCGCGGCCTCGGTCGCGTACCCGTGTCCCCAGTGGGCGGAATCGAACGTATAGCCGAGCTCGCGCTCGTAAATCATCGCGAGCCCCGCGGGCGCCTGCGCGCGGCCGAACCAGGCGCACGGAATCGTGCCTGGAGCGGCAGTGGCATCGATCACCAGATCGCTCATGCCGCAGCGACCAAGCAGCTCGCCATCGGCCTTGCGCACGACGGCCAGCTGCCCCAGCTCCAACTCCTCATAGCTCGTGAGCGTGGACTGCAGCCACGCCTGAGTTTCCTCGGCGCTGCGCGGACGGCCGTGACCCGTGTAGCGCACGACGTCGGGAATCGCGTGAATGCGCGTGAAGAACTGCAAATCTGCCGGCGCGATCCGGCGCAGCAGGAGTCGAGGCGATTCGATGCTTGCGGTTCCGCGCGCCAGCGTCATGCCGGTATCTTAGCGCTGCATTTGCGGCCCGGATGCGTAGAAATCGGCGCGTTGCACGCAGGCCCGATCCGCTAACGTCAGTCATCGCCGCTCACGATCAAGGACGATCATGAAACCCATTGCCCTGCGAACGGCCGAAGGCCGGTTCATCGCGCATGAAGTGCGCATCGCGTGCTCGTTGCAAGCGCGCCTCTTCGGCCTGGCACGCGAGCGCTCGTTGCCCACGAGAGCCGGGCTCCTGATCAGCGCTGCGCACGGCGTCCACACACTGGGCATGCGGTTCGCGATCGACGTAGTGTTCCTCAGCCGGCAGATGCGCGTGCTCGGCCTCGCGCCCGTCGTTGCTCCCTGGCGCGTCGTGCTGGCACCCCGCGGTACGGGCCGCGTGCTCGAGCTGGCCGCGGGACAAATCGCCGCGACCGGACTGAAGACCGGCACCTTCATCGTGGTGGAAACGTCGCGGCCCGAGCCGTGCCAGCGCTCGTCGATTCGCTTCTCGCTGCGGCTGCCCGAGCGCCCTCCGGAGTGTCCTCCGGAGCGTTATCAGGAACGCAATCCTGCGCAGTCGTGAAGAGCGTCCTCCAAGCGATCGTTGCCCCAGTAGAGCTCGTTGCCCACCAGGAAGGTCGGCGCGCCGAAGATGCCGCGCTCGACTGCTTCGTCGCTGCGCCGTCGCAGGCGCTCCTTGGTTTCGGCGGACGTCGCTTCAGCCAGCACGGCAGCGACGTCTGGCCAGCCCGTCGATTGCAGCAGTCCGCGCACCACGTCGTCGCTGGTCGTGTCCACGTCTTCGTGGAAGTTGGCGAGATACACGCTGCGCGTGAACTGCGCGACTCGTGGCGGTGAAGGTTCCAGCGCCGCTGCGATTCGCGTCGCCAGCAGGCTGGCTCGAGGAAATGCGCTCGGCTTGCGGAACGGCACGCCGTGCTTCGCGCACTGGCGCTCCAGATCCTTCCACATGTACACGCCCTTCGCCGGATAGATATTGAAGGGCGAGTCATTCCAGCCCTGGCGCCGGAAGATCGGTCCGAGCAGGAACGGTCGCCACGCTACCGTCACGCCTGCCGCGCGCGCCGCGTTTTCGATCCGCTGCGCGGCGACGTGCGAATACGTGCTTGCAAACTCGAACCAGAATTCCAGCACGGGCCCGGACATGGCTAGTGCGTCTCGATGAACTCGATCAAATAGCCATCGGGATCGCGCACCATCGCATACGTCAGCTTCAGATTGGCCACTTCGGTCGGCGGCCGCACGATCGCGACGCCGGCCTGCGTCAGCCGTTGCACCATCGCTTGCACGTCGGAGACATGAATGATCGTGCGGCTGAAGCCGTCGCCGATGGTGTACGGCGCGGTGCGATCGGCGCGATGCATCAGCAGGATCCCCGGCGTATTCGGCTCCTGGTCGAAACCGAGCACGATCTCCGTGACGCCCGGGCTCGGCGTGATGCGCTGATGCTCGCTCATGCCGAGCAGACCGACATAGAAATCGAGCGCGCGCTTCTGATCCAGCACGTAGTAACTGGTGAATGCGAGCTGCGACTTGATCGCCGCAGTGGCAGTCACCGAGGTGATCGCCGGCGTATCGGCGTGCGCCGCCAGGGCGAGACTGCACGCTGCGACCAGCGCGGCGAAGATTCGGCTCTTCATCGAAGCACTCCCGTGGCTTGTGACCTGCACAGCAGGCCAGACAGCAGGCCAGCGATCCCGGAGAAATCCCGGCGTTCGCCCGGGATTTGGCGGCGCGCTGCGTCTAGGCTGAGTCTGCCATGAAACCGCTCTCAATCCTGCTGTGTGGCGTTCTTGTCGTGTACTGCGCTGCGCGCGCGCTCGCCGGAGAATCGCCGCCGCTCACGGACAACGCGAGTCTGCACATGAAGAAACAGATCATCAGCATTCCGGATGCACCGAAGTCGTCGCTGTACAGCCAGGCGGTCAAGGTCGGTCCGACGATCTACGTGACCGGCGTTCCCGGCCTCGATCCGCAGACGAACAAGGTCGCGGGCCCGACGATCCAGGAGCAGACGCGGCGCGCGCTGCTGAACTGCGAGAACATCCTGCGCGCTGCCGGCGCGAAGCTCGACGACGTCGTCGAGGTCCAGGTGCTGCTCGCCCGGCCCAGCGACTTCGCCGGCCTGAACGAGGAATACGCCAGGTTCTTTCCGAAGAATCCGCCGGTGCGCTCGGTCGCGCGGCTCGGCCCCGACCTCGGCGACATCCTCGTGTCGATCCGGCTGACCGCTGTCGTGGCGGATTGAGGAGCGGGTATGCTCGACGGATGGACACTTCGGTCCTGTTGTTCGACACGCGCGCGGGCCGGCTCACTACGCCCGACGGCGGGTGGCAATTTGCGCTGAAGGTCCCGCGTCCGCCGCTCGCTCGGTGGATCGGCAAACTGTGGGAGCTGGATGGCGGGTGTCCACCGGCTCGAGAGCGCGAGCTGCCGCGCGGTGACATTTCGCTGATCGTCAATCTCGAAGGCCGCCACGCTGTTGTCGACTCAATCGATCCGCAGCGCGAGCACGCATTCAAGAACGCGTGGGTGACCGGTTTGCAGGAGCACGCGTTTCTCACCGCATCGGGCGGTCGTGCGTGGCTGTGCGGGGCGCGGTTGACGGTCGAAGGTGCGTATCGCTTGTTCGGCGTGGCACCTCGCGAGCTCGCCAACACGATCGTCGATCTCGATGCATTGCATGGCGCGGCAGCGCGAACGCTGGTCGATGCGATTCGCAACGCACCGACCGCGGATCTTCGTCTCACGATGCTCGGCACGTACATCGCTGAGCGCGCTACGCGCGCATGCAAGTGGGATGTTGCTGTCGAATGGGCATTGGACCGCATCGCCGCGACTCGTGGTTGTGTGACGGTTGCGAGCCTGGCACGCGAGATCGGCTGGAGTCGCGAGCATTTGCACCGGCGGTTCGTGCACCAGGTCGGTCTCGGGCCCAAAACGTGCGGACAACTCGCGCGATTTCACGCCACGCTGTTGGCGCTGGAGCATCACAACGACGATGGACTCGCAGCGGCGGCTCAACGGCTCGGCTATTTCGACCAGGCGCATCTGGCACGCGAGTTCCGCGCGATCGCGGGCACGACGATCACCGACTACCGTCGCGGCCGCCGGTTCGGTGCCGACTATGGTTTCTCGCGCGAGCGCCCATCACATTCATCCAAGAGCTGAGCGCCGGCGTCGGCTAAGCTGAGCGCCATGAAGACCCCGACCTTGTTGCGCTTCGATCACGTCGCCGTCCCGGTGCACGACGCGAAGAGCGCCTGCCACTTGTTCGCAGACACGCTCGGGCTTCCGCTCGTTGCCGCGCACACTGGCGACGACTGGGACGGGGCGCCGTGGCTGATGATGATCTTCGGCCTCGCCGAGGACGGACAGGTCGCGCTGTGTGCCCGGCAAGGCGCGAAGAAGGCGCGGCAACAGGCCAGCGATCTGCCGCACTTTGCGTTCGCGACCACCGGCAAGGCGCAGCTCGCCGTGTGGGAGCGGAAGCTGCAGGACGCCGGCTTCGAGATCCGGCACGAAGACCACGGCGACCAGCAATCGATCTATTTCGAAGATCGCAGCGGCCTGACCTGGGAGATCACTACAGCGCGCAAGGGATCAACTGTGGACCCGGACGCTCGCGCCACCGTCGACGAGTGGATCGCTCAACACCGCTGACTCATTCCCACATCGCACGCAGCGCTGCTGCGGCATCGACCCGCACGTTCGTTCGCGCGTCGAAGGCGCGTAGCGTCGCTTCGCGCGCCGGTGGCCAGGCCTTCTGTTCGAACCGTGCGAGCAGCTGATCCGTCATGAAGCGGCTGCGCGCGCCGTACACGTGCGCATCGCCGGTGCGACTCTGCTGCGTGATGTAGTACTTGAGCGGCGCGATCAGATGCAGGTCGCGCTTGGCGCGGGTCATGGCGACGTACAACAGACGACGCTCTTCCTCGATGCTCTCCGGCCGCCCGGCGGCATGCTCGTTCGGGAAGTTGCCGTCCGAGACATTCAGCACATAGACCGAATCCCACTCCTGGCCCTTCGCGGAATGCACCGTCGACAGGATCAGGTAGTCCTCGTCGAGCAGCGGATCGCCGGCGAGGTCGCCGGTGACATTGGGCGGATCGAGCGTCAGCTCCGTGACGAATTGCTCGCGTGTCGCGTACTGGCCCGACAAGCGCTCGAGCTGCTCAATGTCACCCGCGCGCACTTTGGCCGCGTCGTAGATGCGTTCGAGCTGCGGCTCGTACCACTTGCGCAGGCGGCCGAGCTGACCCGGCCACTCGCGCGCGTGCATCAGGTCCGTCATCAGCTCCATCAACGACGACCATTCGGCTTCTGCCGCCGCCGGCATGCGGTACTCGGCGAGCGTCGGCCAGGCGAAGCCGCTCGCTTCGAAAACCTTCAGGCAACGATCCGCAGTTGCGGGCCCGACGCCCGGCAGCAGCTGCAGGACGCGGAAGGCGGCGATGCGGTTGCGCGGGTTGTCGGCCCAGCGCAGCAGCGCCAGCACATCCTTGACGTGCGCGGCTTCGAGAAACTTCAGGCCGCCGTACTTCACATACGGAATGTTGCGGCGGAGCAGTTCGAGCTCGAGCATGTCCGTGTGATGTGCGCTGCGTGCGAGCACGGCCTGACGACGCAACAACGTTCCCTGTTCGCGCGCGGCGAGCACGTGTTCGACGACGTAGAGCGCCTGCGCCTGATCGTCCTGCACGGCGACGTAGACCGGCTTGCTGGCCGCCGGCCGTTCCGAGCGCAGCTCCTTCTGATACTGGCGCGCGCTCTCGCTCATCAAGGTGTTCGCCGCGTCGAGAATCGGCTGCACGGAGCGGTAGTTCTGTTCCAGCTTGACGATCTGCGCCGGCGGCGCGAAGCGCTGCGGAAAATCCAGAATGTTGTCGACACTGGCGGCACGGAACGAGTAGATCGCCTGCGCGTCGTCGCCGACCACGCAAACGCCCCAGCCGCCGGGCTTCATCGCATAGACGATCTGCGCCTGCAGCGTGTTGGTGTCCTGGAATTCGTCGATCAGCACGTGATCGAAGCGGCCGCCGAGCTCTCGCGCGACGCGCTCCTCCTGCACCAGGATGTGCCAGTAGAGCAGCAGATCGTCGTAGTCGAGCAGCTGCTGCGCGTGCTTCACCTCGACGTAGCGGCGGAACAGCTTCGTCAGCTCGTCACACCAGTCGCTGCACCAGGGGAAGACTTCTTCGAGCGTGCGCGCCAGCGGCTGGCGGCTGTTGACCCGGTGAGAGTAGATCGCGAGGCAGGTGTCCTTGCGCGGAAAGCGCTTCTCCTTCTTGGCCAGCCCGAGCTCCTGCCGTAGAAAATCCAGCAGGTCGGCCGCATCGCCGCGATCGAGCACCGAGAATGACGGTGCGAGCCCGACCACCTGCGCGTACTCGCGCAGCAACCGATTGCCGATCGAGTGATAGGTACCGGACCAGAGCAGGCGCGCGGCGTTGCCGCGTGAGCTCACGTGCGGATCGGACCGCAAGGCCTCGGCGCAGATGCGCTCCGCCCGGCGCAGCATTTCCTGAGCAGCGCGCCGCGTGAAGGTCAGCAACAGGATTCGCTCGGGCGCGACTCCCTTGAGCAACAAATGCGCCACGCGATGGGCGAGGGTGTTGGTCTTGCCCGTGCCGGCGCCGGCGATGATCAACAAAGGTCCAGCCGAGAATCCGGCTGCGCCCGGCCCACCATACGTGGCGGCCCGATACTGGGCGGGATTCAGGCGCTCGGCGAAGAGATCGACCGGCGCGTCCTGGACGTGGGCATTCATGCGGCGCGTATCATGGCGGAAAACTGTATAAAAAAACAGAAGTACAATGCGCGCCCGGTTGCATGGGGAGACCGACGCCGATGCCTTCAATAAATATATGTGTGCGCCTGGGCCTGGCCATTCTTGCGGGATGCGCGTTCGCGGCCGCGGCCCAGTCCGCCGAGGCCACTTTCAGCGCGATCCGCGCCGGCCGGCTCGTCGACGTGAAGAATGGCCGCGTCGTTGCCGACCAGGTGATCCTCGTGAGAGGCGATCGCATCGAAGCCGTCGGCGCGCCGGATGCGGTGACGATTCCGGCCGGCACCAAAGTGATCGATCTGAGCGGCTACACCGTGCTGCCGGGGCTGATCGACACTCACACGCACATCACTTCCGATCCGACGCTGCCTCCGTTCTACGGCTATGGCATGTCCGTGCCGCGCGTCGCGCTCAAAGGCGCGTATTACGCGGAGAAGACATTGCTGGCAGGAGTCACGACGGTTCGCGACGTCGGCGCACCGGGCTACAGCGACGTCGCCGTGCGCGACGCGATCAACGATGGCGAAATCCCCGGGCCGCGCATGCTGGTGTCGGGACCGGCGCTCGGCATCACCGGCGGGCACTGCGACGACAACATGCTCGCGCCGGAATTCGACTACAAGGCTGACGGTGTCGCCGACGGCGTCGCGGGCGTACGCCACGCTGTTCGCCGCAATGTGAAGTATGGCGTCGACGTCATCAAGTTCTGCGGCACCGGCGGCGTGTTCTCCAAGGGCGATTCGCCGGGCGCGCAGCAATACACGTTCCAGGAAATGCAGGCGCTGATCGAAGAGGCGCACATGGCGGGCCGTAAGGTCGCGGTGCATGCGCATGGCGCCGCCGGCATCAAGTCGGCGATCCGCGCCGGCGTGGACACCGTGGAGCACGCGAGCCTGATCGACGATGAAGGCCTGCAGCTCGTGAAGAAGGCCGGCATCTACCTGTCGATGGACATCTACAACACCGAGTACACGCAGTCCGAAGGACCGAAGCGCGGCGAGCTGGAGGAATTCCTGCGCAAGGACCGCGAGGTCGCGGACGCGCAGCGCGAGAACTTCCGCAAGGCCGTGAAGATGGGCATCAAGCTGACGATGGGTACGGATGCCGGCGTCTATCCGCACGGCGATAACCCGAAGCAGCTCGCGTACATGGTCCGCTTCGGCATGACGCCGATGCAGGCGATTCAGGCCGCGACGCTCAGCGGCGCCGACGCGCTCGGCCTGAAGGACAAGACCGGTGCGATTGCGGCCGGACTGTCAGCCGACATCATCGCGGTGAAGCGCGATCCGCTCGAAGACATCCACGCACTCGAGCAGGTCGACTTCGTAATGAAAGCCGGGCACATCTACAAGCAGTAGGTCGGGCTTCAGCCCGACATCTTGATCTCACCGCGCGGTGATCTCGCTGCGCGGCGGCTGCAGATACTTGCCGTGCCAGTCCAGGTAGCGCTGCATGCGCTCGCGCAGATAGCTCGGCTTGCGCAGTCCGTGAAACTGGTCGGGGTAGATCACCAGCTGCGTCTCCACGCCGAGGCTGCGCAGCGCCTGGTACATCTGCTCCGAATTCAGCAGCGGCACGTTGAAATCGCTCGAGCCGCACTGGAACAGCGTCGGCGTCTTGATGCGATCCGCGTGCAGGAACGGATATGAGAGACGCAGCCACGTGTCCGTGTTCTTCCATGGCGTGCCGAGCTCCGCCTCGTACTCGCGGACGTACATGTCGGTGCCGTAGCCCGCGATGATGTTGGAGATCGATGCGCCGCTGGTGGCCGACTTGAATCGCGTGTCTTTGGCGATCACGTAGTTGGTCAGCATGCCGCCGTAGCTCCAGCCGCCGACGCCGAGCCGGTCCGGATCGGCGACGCCTTGCTTCACTGCGTAGTCGACTGCGCCCAGAACGTCCTCCACGTCCTTGTTGCCCCAGTCCGCGTAGATCGCCGTCGAGAAGGCTTCGCCGCGACCGGAGCTGCCGCGCGGATTCACGCCGAGCACGACGTAACCGGCCGACGCGAAGATTTGCCACGGCGTCGAGAACGAGCTTGCGTACTGCGAGACCGGTCCGCCGTGCAGCCACAGCAGTGTCGGGTAACGGTGTCCGGGCCTGTAGTCCGGCGGTTTGACGATGAAACCGTTGATGCGCGTGCCGTCCTTGGACGCGTAGGAAATCTCTTCGGTGCTGCCCAGCTTCACGAGACCGAGCCATTCGTCGTTGTGATGCGTCAGCCGGCGGTAGCGATGCTCCTCGAACGCATAAACGGCGTCCGGCGCCTCGACAATGCCGTCGAGCACCGCGATACGGTCCTTGCCGCCGATGTCGAACTCGCTGGTCTCGCGACGTCCGTCGACGAGGCGCTCGATCTCATTGTTGCCCGTATTGATGCGCGCGAGGTGCTGGTTGCGATCGTCCTCGATCAGGAAGTAGATCGAGCGGCCGTTGCGGGCCCACACGGGTGAGAGCACGTTGCGATCCAGCGCGCGCGTCAGGATGCGCGGCTCGCCGCCGCTCGAAGACACGACTGCCAGATGATGCGTCGAGTAATAGATGAGCTTCGGATCGCCGGCCGCGACGAACGCGAGCTCGCGACCGTCGGGACGCCAGCTCGGCGGCGACATCGACGAGACGTCGCCGCTGTCGCCCTGGAATGTCGTCAGCAGGCGCGGGGTCGCGCCCGGTTCCGGCGACATGACGTACAGGCCGAACTCGTTGCTGCGATCCGGATCGCCCGTGCGTTTGCTGAAGAAGGCGAGCTGCCGCCCGTCCGGCGACCAGGAAGGCCAGCCTTCGTCGTAGCGGCCCGGCGTCAGGATCTCCGCCTGGCGGGTCGCAACGTCGAACACATATAAGTGCTGGCGCTGCGTCCCGAGATAGCCGGTTTCGTCTTCCTTGAAATAGTAGCGGTCGATCACGATCGAGGGCGGCGTCTTGTCCTCCTCGCCTTTCTTCTTCTTGTTCGGGTCCTCGTCGGCCACGATGAGCGCGAGCCGTTTGCCGTCGGGCGACCAGGCGTAGTCGATCACATCGCCGTTGAACCCGGTGAGCGGGCTCGCTTCGCCGCCGGTCCGATCGAGCAGCCAGACTTGTTCCGGCTCCTCATCGCCGCCGCGCGCCGTCAGGAACGAAATGTACTTGCCGTCCGGGCTCCAGCGCGGCGTGCTCTCGCTGTGCTCCGACTGCGTGAGCTGCAAGCTGCGGCTGCCGTCCCAGCTCGTCATCCACAGATGCGTGATCCGCTTGTCCTTGACCGGATCCGTCGTGCGCACCGTGTAAGCGACCCACTCGCCGTCGGGCGAGACCTGCGGGTCGCCGACGTCACGCAAGGCGTTGATGTCGTCGGCGGTCAGCGAGCGTCGCTCCGCAGCGGCGGCGACTGTGGCGGACAGCAGGGATGCGAGCAGCAGTGCAAATGCAGATGAGCGCATGGGTTACTCGGCCTTCTTGCGGAAGCGCAGCACGAAGCGATCGGTGCTCTTGCCACGGAACGACTCGTCGTAGAACGGCTTGCTGCGATCGTCGGCGGGATTGCGCAGCGCGTCGTTGCTCGCCTCGAGCACGAAGCCCGCTTCGGCGAACAGCTTCTTCACGTATGCCTCGTCGACGCGATGCGTGCCCTTGTCGCGATCCAGCGCGTCGCGCGCGCCGCTGCCGGCGGGCGCGGAATGATCGACGACGCCGAACCAGCCGCCCGGCTTCAGCGCCTTGTACACGTCCGCGAGCACGCCGGGCACGTCCTGCGACAACCAGAAGAAATCGTGCAGCACCATGAACGCGACTGCGCCGTCGAGCGAGTGCGGCGCGAGACCCATGTCGTTGAGCGGCTTGTCGAGCCGCACCACGTTCGGCAGGCGATTGTTGGCGAGCCGCTCATCCACCGCCTGCGTGCCGAAGCGCTCGTAGAAGAACTGCGGGTTCTGCATGTACACCTTGCCTTCGGCACCGACAGCGCGCGCGAGCACTTCAGCGGTGGTACCGCCGGCCCCGAACAACTCGATGATCGTCATGCCGGGCCGCACGCCGAAGAACTCCAGGATCTCGGCGTAGTGGCGATTGACGTCGCGCGCACGATCCTTGGGCAGACGGTCCTGGCTGTCGACAGCCGCCTGGATTGCCGGATGAATTGCTGGCGACTCCGCAGCCTGCGCGGATGCGAACGTCAGCAGCGCACTGACAACGAGCACACGTATCGATGTACGCATCGCTTTTCCCCCTGCGGCATCCCGCTCAACCGCTTCAACAATGGAGGAGGTGATCCCCGGCGTCAATCGAACCTTGGCGACCGGTGGCACGGGCGAGGAACCCGCGATTTACACGGCGCGTTCCCGACATTGACGAGCAAGGTCCGAGGAATTGCGATGAAACTGCTGATGTGGCTCGGCGTGGCGATGATGATCTGCTGGGGTGTCCTGTGGTTCGGCATCAAGCTGGCCGTGGGCGCGATCCACATCCTGCTGGTCCTGGGCTTCGTGCTCCTGTGCTGGGGCCTGCTGCAGAGGCACCGTGCTCCAGGGCGCTGACGACGAGCTTCCTGCCGCAGTTGTTCAGGCCCGCCGTCACGCACGTGCGAGCGGGCTGGTCTACGTTTCCGATACCGAGCCGGGGATCCGGCGCAAGCGGCGCGGCTCGCACTTTCACTACCTGGGTCCGAACGGCCGGCCGGTCAAGGCCGTGCGCACTCTCGATCGCATCCGCCGGCTGGCGATTCCTCCGGCTTACACCGACGTCTGGATCTGCCGCGAGCCGCGCGGTCACCTGCAGGCGACGGGCCGCGATGCGCGGCAGCGCAAGCAGTACCGCTATCACCCCGCGTGGCGCGAGACGCGCGACAACGGCAAGTTCGCACGCATGGTGGAATTCGGCGCGCAGTTGCCGCGTCTGCGCCGCCGGCTGCGGCAGGATCTCGCGCTGCCTGGCCTGCCGAAGAACAAGGTGCTCGCGGCGATCGTGCAACTGCTCGACGCGACGCTGCTGCGCGTCGGCAACGAGGAGTACGCGCGCTCGAACAAGTCTTATGGCCTGACGACGCTGCGCGATCGGCACGTGAAGTTCCTCGGCGACGGCCGCGCCTTCTTCTGCTTCAAGGGCAAGAGTGGCCGCATGCAGGAGGTCGTGCTCGACGACCGCCGCCTGGTGCGCATCATCCGTCACTGTCAGCAGTTGCCCGGTCAACAGCTGTTCCAGTACGTCGACGATGAGGGCCGGCGTCAGCCCGTCGACTCCGGCATGGTCAACGAGTACCTGCGCGAGGCGATGGGCGGCAACGGCGAAGGCTTCACGGCCAAGGATTTCCGGACGTGGGGAGGCACGGTGCGCGCGATTGCGTTCCTCGCCTGTCACGACGCCGGCGAGCGCGTGAGCGGCCGTGCCTTCAATCATTGCGTGGCATCGACTGCCCGGCACGTCGCGGAAGCGCTTGGCAACACGCCGGCCGTGTGTCGCAAGTCGTATATCAACCCGCTGGTGTTCGAAGCGTGGCGCGACAAGTCATTGGCACGCATAGTGCCGCGCGGGCCGCTATCGCCGTCACGACTCGAGAAACTGGCGCTTGCGTTGCTGCGCGAGCGGGAGCGGCACTAAGATGCGCGCACTGCAACGGGTGCGCGCATGCAGACAGAAAAACGAGCCTCTTCGCAGGGTGCGACCTGGGGATTGGCGATCCTGTTGGGCGTAGTCGGCGTCTCGATCCAGCAGAGCGTCGGCGGTTTCATCATTGGTGCGGCGCTCGGCGCTCTGCTCGCGCAGGTCCTTCATTTGCGCTCGCGCACCGAGACTCTCGATCGGCAACTGCGGGAGTTGGGTCAGAGACTCGCGAGCGCCAGGGCCGCGCCCGAGGAAAGTGCCCCGGAGCCTGAGGTCAAACCCGCGCCCCCGCCGGCGCCAGCGCCCGCCGTAGCGCCTATTCCTGTGACGCCTGCGATGTCGCAGCCGGTGCCGCAATCGCAGTGGCCGGCGCCGCCCGCAACGCCGAGCACACCGACTGCAGTGGATCGCTCGATCGCCGCGTTCATGGCATGGCTCAAGCGCGGCAATCCACTCGCCCGCGCCGGTATCGTGATCCTGTTCTTCGGCGCGGCGTTCCTGGCGAAGTACGCCGCGGACAACAGCCTGTTCCCGATCGAGTTGCGGTTCATCGCGCTCGCCCTCGGCGCTGCCGCTCTGCTCATCGTCGGCTGGCGCTTGCGCGAGCGGCGGGCCATCTATGCGCAGCTCCTGCAGGGCGGTGGCGTCGCCGGGCTCTATCTCACGGTGTTTGCTGCGACTCGCCTGTACCACCTTCTGCCGTTCGGACTTGCATTCGGCTTGCTCGCAGTGGTCGCGCTCGCGGCCGCAGTCCTGGCAGTCGCGCAGAACGCGCTGGCGCTCGCAGTCATCGGCACGGCAGGCGGCTTCCTCGCGCCGATCCTGCTATCGACCGGCAGCGGCAATTACATCGCGCTGTTCAGCTACTACGCGCTGTTGAATCTCGGCGTGTTCGCCATCGCCTGGTTCAGAACCTGGCGGGTGCTGAACGTGCTCGGCTTCCTGTTCACGTTCTCGATCACGGGTCTGTGGCGCGCGACGTCGTATCAGAGCACGGATCTGCTCACTGCCGATGCGTTCCTGATCCTGTTCTTCCTGATGTACGTCGCGGTCTCGGTGCTCAATTGCGTGCGGCAGGCGCCGAACCTGAAAGGCTACGTCTCCGGCTCGCTGGTGTTCGGATTGCCGGTCGTGGCGTTCACGCTGCACGCGACCATGGTGTCGCGCATCGAGTACGCGCTTGCCTGGAGCGCGCTCACGCTCGGCGGGTTCTACCTGTTGCTCGGCTGGGTGCTGTACGCCACGCGGCGCGAGACGTTCCGGCTGCTCGTCGAAGCATTCGCGGCACTGGGCGTGATCTTTGCGAGCCTGGCGATTCCCCTTGCTTTCGACACGCGCACGACGGCCGCGATGTGGGCAGTCGAGGGCGCAGGACTGCTCTGGCTCGGCGTGCGGCAAGAGCGGCGGCTGCCGCGCTTGTTCGGCATGCTGCTGCAGGCCGGCGCCGGCATCGGCTATCTGATCGGCTACGCAAATCTGCGCTCGAGTCAGGCGATCCTGAACAGCGCGTACCTCGGTGCGACGATGCTGGCCGTCTCGGGCGTCTTCAGCGGCTACTGGCTGTTCCGCAACGAGGCGCGTCGCGCGCGCTATGAGGCCGGACTCGCTGCGGGGTTCACGTTCTGGGGCGTGATGTGGTGGTTCCTCGGCGGTGCCAACGAAGTCGGCCGGTACTTCGCGCAGTCAGCGCTCGGCTCGATGCTGGTCTACACCGGGATCAGCGCCGCAATCCTCACCTGGCTCGGGATTCGACGGCAGTGGCCGCTGCCGCGCTGGATTGCAATATCACTCCCCGCAATCGCCAGCATCCTCGCCTTCGCGCATGCGCAGCCGCTCGGCCATCCGTTCGCGCAATGGGGTGCGCTCGGCTGGCTGGCAATCTTCGTCACGCACTTCGTCTTGCTACGGATCGTCGAGCCCGAGCGTCGCACCGCGCTGGAATGGTTGCACGGCGGCGCGTGCTGGGCGCTCGCGCTGTTGCTGGCCTGGGAGCTGAGCTGGCAGGTCGCGCAGCGCACGACCGGAGTCTGGGCCAGCCTCGCGTGGGGACTCGTTCCCGCGCTGCTGGTGGCGTGGCTGGGCCGGCGCGCGCTGCGGCCCGACTGGCCGATCGCGCAACACGAAGTGGCGTATCGAATGTACGGCGCCGCGCCGCTCGCGGTCGCGCTGTGCTTGTGGATCGTCGCGATCAACCTCGGCAGCGCCGGCGATCCGGCGTGGCTGCCGTATTTGCCGCTGCTCAATCCGCTCGACATCTGCGTTGCACTGGCGATGGCGTCGCTCGCGCTGTGGTGGAGCGGGCTCGAGCCGGCGCAGCGCACGGCGTTGTGGAACTTCGACATCCGCGTGCTGATCGCGATCGCGGCGGGCATCGTGTTCTTGTGGCTCAATGCGGCGCTGATCCGCTCGCTGCATCACAATTGGGGCGCGCCGATCACCGCATACGGCATCACGCATTCGACGTTCGTGCAATCGGCGCTGTCGATTTTCTGGGGCGTGCTCGGGTTCGCAGCCATGACGACGGCGGCGAAGCAAAAATGGCGCTACGTATGGATGGTCGGCGTGGGCCTGATGGGCGTCGTCATTGCGAAACTGTTCTTCGTCGACCTGTCGAGCATCGACACCGTGGCGCGGATCGCATCTTTCCTGACGGTGGGCCTGCTGCTGGTGATCACCGGTTACCTCGCGCCACTGCCTCCCAAGAGAGAAGCGTTGCGATGACGAGAATCATGTTGACTGTCGTCTGCCTGGTCGCGGCCGCGAGCGATGCGTTCTGCGCGCCGCCGACGCTTGACGACTATGCGCAGGGCATCGAGATCGCCGCGCCGGCCGGCCTGCCGCTGGTCGAGACAACTGTGCCCGATGCCGTCTATCAGACCGTGACCCGTGCCGATCTCGGCGATCTGCGCGTGTTCAACGCCGAAGGCACGCCAGTGCCGCATGCGTTCTGCGCGGCGCCCGCCGTTGCGGAGCAGATCATCACGCAGCAGTCGCTGCCGGTATTTGAATTGCACGACGCGGCAGAAGCTTCAAACGGTAGTGCGCACGTTGCGGTGGAGACCGCGGCCGGAACGCAAGTTAACGTCTTCGAGCCGAACCGACCCGGGTCGCCTGCGGCGAACAGGCGCATTCACATCATCGATGCTCGCGGCAGCGATGTTCCAGTGCGCGCCATCCAGTTCGACTGGCAGAGTCCCGACGGCGCGTCGCAGGCGCAGGTCAGCATCGAGGCCAGCAAGGACCTCGATCGGTGGTACGTGCTCGTGCCCGCCAGCACGCTGCTCCTCGTCACACATGGAGCGCAGCAGCTGAAGCGAGAGCGCATCGAGCTGCCGCTGCAGTCCTATACCTATCTGCGTGTGCAGCGCGCTGACGGCGGCCCGCCCCTCGTGATCAACCAGGTGATAGCCGAGCGCGTCGGCGCCGGCGAAGAAATCGAGCCCGCCTGGTTCATGGCGACGATGCTCACCGTGGACGATCCGAAGTTGCTGTTCTTCGATACCGGCCGCCGCGCACCGGTGAGCTACGCTCGCCTGCGACTCCCACAGGACAACAGTTCGGTGCGCGCGGCCTTGCATAGTCGCGACGACGGCAAGGCGCCGTGGACCGAGCGCTGGAGCGGCGAGGCGTACCGCATTGTCACCGACACGCAGCGGCGCGAAAGTCCGCCGGCGCACTTCGGCGTGACCAGCGATCGCTATTGGCGGCTGCAGATCGCGAAGGATCCGCAACTTCATCGCGGCACGCAGCTGGAGCTGGGCTATCGGCCGGCGCGTCTGCGATTCCTGGCGCAAGGCTCGGGCCCGTTCACGCTGGCGTACGGCAGCCGGCGAGCGGAAATCGCGCCGGAGAGCCTCTGTGACGCGCTGCTTGCAGACGTCGGTTCCGCCGAGCGTTCGAAACTCGTCGGCGAAGGGGTCATGCAGGCGGCGATAGTGCTCGGGGGCGACGACGCGCTGCGGGCGCCGCCGCGGCAAACGCCGGTCCGGCTGGTCGTGCTGTGGTCGGTCCTGATCCTCGGCGTCGGCGTGCTGGTCGCGATGGCGCTGGTTCTGCTGAAGAGGGTGAGACAAGGCTGACTGGGCTGGCCAATGGCCAGCTGGCCAGCCGCCGAATAGAATACCGGCCCCCTGAATCAGGGCCTTCTGTCCCATGCGCTTTCCCGACGAATTCGACGTCATCGTTGTAGGCGGCGGCCACGCCGGCACCGAGGCCGCTCTGGCCGCGGCGCGCATGGGCGCGCGGACGTTGCTCCTGACGCAGAGCATCGAAACGCTCGGCCAGATGAGCTGCAACCCGGCGATCGGCGGCATCGGCAAGGGCCACCTCGTCAAGGAGATCGACGCGCTCGGCGGGGCGATGGCGCAGGCAGCCGATCGCGCCGGCATCCAGTTCCGCATCCTGAACGCCAGCAAGGGACCGGCGGTGCGTGCGACGCGCGCGCAGGCCGACCGCGTCCTGTACAAGCAGGCGATCCGCTCGATGCTGGAGAACCAGCCGAATCTCACGCTGTTCCAGCAGGAAGTCGCTGATCTGCTGGTCGAGGGCGATCGCGTGCACGGTGTCGCGACCCAGACCGGCATCGAATTCCACGGTCGCGCGGTCGTGCTGACTGTGGGCACATTCCTCGGCGGCAAGATCCACGTCGGCCTGACGAACTATCAGGGCGGTCGAGCCGGAGATCCGCCGTCCAACCGCCTCGCCGAGCGACTGCGCGCACTGCCGTTCCGCGTCGGGCGGCTCAAGACGGGCACGCCGCCGCGCATCGACGGTCGCAGCATCGACTACGCTGGCCTCGCTGTGCAGCCGGGCGACGAACCGCTGCGGGTGTTCTCGTACCTCGGCCGGCGCAGCGACCATCCGCGCCAGGTCTGTTGCCACATCACGGCGACGAACGAGCGGACGCACGAAATCATTCGCGCCGGCTGCGATCGCTCGCCGATGTTCACCGGCGTGATCGAAGGCGTCGGCCCGCGCTATTGCCCGTCGGTCGAGGACAAGGTGCACCGCTTCGCTGACAAGGCGTCGCACCAGATCTTCATCGAGCCGGAAGGGCTGACGACTCACGAGGTCTATCCGAACGGCATCTCGACCAGCCTGCCTTTCGACGTGCAGCTCGCGCTGGTGCGCTCCATCAAGGGCTTCGAGCGCGCGCACGTGACGCGGCCCGGCTACGCGATCGAGTACGACTACTTCGATCCGCGCGATCTGCGGTACAGCCTGGAGACGAAGTTCATGGCTGGCCTGTTCTTCGCCGGACAGATCAATGGCACGACGGGTTACGAAGAGGCCGCGGCACAGGGAATCCTCGCGGGTATCAATGCCGCGTTGCGTGTGCAGGATCGCGCCGCGTGGTGGCCGCGCCGCGACGAGGCCTACATCGGCGTGCTCGTCGACGATCTCATCACGCGCGGCACGAGCGAGCCGTATCGCATGTTCACGAGCCGCGCGGAGTATCGGCTGCTGCTGCGTGAAGACAATGCCGACCTGCGCCTGACGCCGCACGGGCGCGAGCTGGGGCTGGTCGATGACGAGCGTTGGAATCTCTTCACCGCGAAGCGCGATCGGACGGCAGAGGAAGTGGCGCGCCTCGAGCGGACGGTCGTCCGCCCGGGCGACCTCGCGAGCCTGTCACGAGAAGTGCACGCGTTCGACCTGTTGCGCCGGCCGGAGGTTTCCTACGCCGCGCTCACGGCGATCGCCGCTGTCGGCGAGCCCGAGTGGATGCGCGCTGCCGATGCGGACGGGCGACTGGCGGAACAGGTCGCGTTGCAGGTCGACGTACTCGCGAAGTACACCGGTTACATCGATCGACAGCAGCTGGAGATCGAGCGGCAGCGGCGTCACGAAGAGCTGCGCCTGCCCGACGATCTCGACTACGCGCAAGTGCGCGGCCTGTCGACGGAAGTGCGGCAGCGATTGCGCGAGGTGCGGCCGGCGACGCTGGGCCAGGCGGGCCGCGTGCCGGGCGTCACGCCGGCGGCGATCTCGCTGCTGCTCGTTCACCTCAAGCGCCATTCCGGTATTCGCTCACAGCTCGCCGGGTAACCGGTTTAAGTTAAAGGGCGATACGGGTGCAGGTGTGATTTCGCTCATCGTTTCCCGCAAGCGCCAGCTGCTACGCTGCGCGCCGTTCGATTCCTCACTGACTGTTTCATTCCTGAGCTGCCCATGACCTGGTTCGTGATTTTCGCCGCGACCGTATTTGCCCTGTACTTCTGGCGGCAGCATCGTGCGCGCGTGCGCGAGATGAACAGCCCGCTCGCGGGCCACCGCTCGGGCCACAGTCACATCGGTCAGGTGATCGTGCTCGAGCAGGGCATCCAGAACGGCAACGGGCGCATCCGCCTCGGCAACCGCGACTGGCCGATCCGCGGCCCGAACCTGCCGGCCGGCGCGAAGGCGCGCGTCACCGGCGTCGACGGCACGGTTCTGCTGGTCGATCGCGTCGCCGCTTAGTTCTCCCGCGGGACAACCCGGGCAGCGTTCCCTTCGGTCACGCTGCCCTTGGTCGTCAGTTTGCAGTTGACGTGGCGCTTCGCTGATTCAATGCTTGGCGGCATGAGCGACTTCTACAGCTTTCGCGTCAAGGGTATCGACGGAGTCCCCGATCTGCTCGCGCCGCTGCGCGGCAGCGTCGCTCTGGTCGTCAACGTCGCGAGCCAGTGCGGCTACACGCCGCAGTACGCCGGGCTGGAGCGCCTGTATCGCGAGCTCAAGGGACAGCGCTTTACCGTGATCGGCTTTCCCTGCAACCAGTTCGGCGCGCAGGAGCCGGGCGCCGAGGCCGACATCATGCGGTTCTGCACGATCACGTATAACGTGACGTTTCCGCTGAGCGCGAAAGTGGAAGTGAACGGTGCGAACCGCCATCCGCTGTTCGCCTGGCTGACCGCGCAGGAGAACGGCTTCGCCGGCGACCTGCAGTGGAACTTCGAGAAATTCCTGATCGACCGCTCGGGCAAGCTGATCGGCCGCTATCCGTCAGGAACGAAGCCCGAGGACAACGGGCTGCTGCAGGAAATCGCGCAAGCGCTCTAGGTGGAGTCGGGCTGAAGCCCGACCTACAGGGATCGTGTAGGTCGGACTTCAGTCCGACATCTCTCATTCACATCCATTCTCTTTCATCGCCCGCACGCCGTGCTCGTTCCAGAGCGCGTCGGACTGCCTGTAGGTCTCGTCCAGCATCTTCTGATCCATGGTCCGCTCCAGCAGCTGGATCGTCTGGCCGAACGCGAGCGCCGTCGGCACGTACTGGTCGCCCATGCAGCCGGCTTCGTTCAAGCGATTGCCGAAGTACTGCCATGCCAGCAGCTGCTCCCGCGGCATGCGTACGCCCCACGGCATGCGCACCATCGAAAGGAACGCCGTGGGCTCGCCGTCGCGGGCGGCGTCGATGCCGAAGGCGCGGGCAGTGAGCGCGTCGGCGGGATGGCCGTCGCAGCCGGTCGCCATGCAATTCGCGAGATCCAGTTTTGCGCGCGGAATTTCCCGTCCTGCGATCTTCAGCCACTCACGAATCTGGCTGACGTTCTCGGTCGTCTGGCCGCGCTGCACGGCGACCAGCAGATCGGTGGCGACTTTGTAGACCGCCTGCGGATAGTGCTTCTTCACTGCGCTTTGCAGCATCTCTTCGCGCTGTGCCGGGTCGCGCAGGTACTGCGCAAGCGCCGTCGCGCTCGCCGGATCGCCGGTGGCCGCCGCGGCGCGCAGACGCGCTTCGATGCTCTGGTAGTCGAATCGGGCCCTGCTGCAGCTCGCGCGTGCGCGCTGCATGTATTCGACCTCCGCGTAAATCACACCAGCGATCCGCGCGGCGCGTTGCTGCGGCTGATTCTGGACCAGCTTCGCGATCGCCGCCTTCGGGTCGCCGGCGCGCTGCGAGCTGACCGCGACGCACCAGTGCTGCACCAGCACGAGCGCGATGTTCGCATCGTTATTGCCGCCGTTCGCCAGGTTGCCGAGCGCCGCGACGGCGCCCTCCGCGTTGCCGCGGCCGATGTCCGCGATCACCTCGGGAGGAATCTTCAGTCCGCGCATCGAGCGGAATGCCGTGACGCGCTGGATTTTTTCGTAGAACGCACGCTCGTCGGTCGGCGTGATATTCACTTCCGGCGGCGGCGCTTGTTGCTGAGGCTGAGCGGTCGTCGGGGGCGGCTTGGGGGCCTCGATCGCGTGCGCCGCGCACGCGGCGAGCCACAAGGCTGCAAGCGTCGTGACGCGGGCGATTGGCCGAATGTTCATGACGGACTCATTGTGGCGTCAGGTCGTACTGCACGTTCACGGTCGCGTTGAAGGTCATCTCGCCGCTCTGGTACGGCGCCCGGGCCGCCTTGGCCTCCGCGGCCAGGCCGTAGGCCATCGGCATCGGCGGCGGCGCGAAGTCCGTGTTCGCGCTGATCACGCGCACGGGCCCGAGATTGGCGCCGGCGGCCTTGGCGATGACCTCGGCGTTCTGGCGCGCGTCGACCACGGCCTTCGCGAGCGCTTCGCGCACCAGATCCGCGCGCTTGCTGGAATCCAGACGCGGATCACCCATCTGATTGACACCGAGATCGGTGGCGCGTTCCAGCAGCTGGCCCAGTTTCTCCAGGTCGTGCAGCTCCACTTCGACCTGCCGGGCAACGTAGTAGCCGATGAGATTGCGCTCGTTGGCCTGCTGGTTCCAGTTGTACTCCGGCTGCACGCTGATGCGCGTGGCGCGCACCAGTTTCGGATCCACTTTCAGGTCGCGCGTCAGCTTCAGCACGGCCTCGACGGTCTTGGCGACTTCGGCTCGCGCATCGTCCAGCTTCGGTTTGCGCGACTCGACGCCGAGCGTGACCGTGGCTCGATCGGGCTCGGCGCGCACCTGGCCCTGGCCGTTGACGTTGATCGACCGCAGGTTGGCCTGCTGTGCGTGAGCAAGTGCGCCGAGCAGCATGCCGCCGGCGACGATGCCGGCCTGTACGAGCGTCGAGATCTTCATTATTTGTGCCATCCCGTTTGAGACCAGGCCTTCAGATCAGCAGCTTCGCGATCAGCGCCTGCAGCGCCGCGCGGTCGCGCCGCAGGTGCTCGCCCTGGCCGGTCACGATTGCCTCGAGATCTTCGGTCGCGCGGCCGAAGTCGTCATTGATCACGATATAGTCGAACTCGCTCCAATGCGAAAGATCCGCGATCGAGTCGCGCAAACGACGCGCAATCACTTCGTCGCTATCTGTGCCGCGCCCGCGCAGGCGCTGCTCCAGAGCCTCGCGCGACGGCGGCAGCACGAAGATCGAGCGGCACTCGGGCATCGCGCGCCGGATCTGCTGCGCGCCCTGCCAGTCGATCTCGAGCAACACATCCTGACCTTGTGCGAGCAGCTGCTCGACTTGCGCGCGCGAAGTGCCGTAGTAGTTGTCGAACACTTGCGCGTGCTCGAGAAAATCGCCGGCCGCGACCATGCGCTCGAATTCGGGTTTGTCGACGAAGAAATAATCGTGCCGGTCGCGCTCGTTCGGTCGCTGCTTGCGAGTGGTATAGGAGATGGAAAAGCGCAGCGCTGGACGCCGCTGCATCAGTGCACGCACCAGCGACGTCTTGCCGGCGCCCGACGGCGCCGCGATCACGAACAGCTTGCCTCGGTTCGCCATCCTGCTACTCGACGTTCTGGACCTGCTCGCGCATCTGTTCGATCGCGACCTTCATGTCGACCGCGGCGCGCGTGGTCTCGCTGTCCTGCGACTTGGAGGAGAGCGTGTTGGCTTCGCGATTCAGCTCCTGCATCAGGAAGTCGAGCCGCCGGCCCGCGGGCTCCGACGAGTCGAGCACCGCGGCCACTTCGTCCAGGTGAGCCGTGAGCCGGTCGAGCTCCTCGTCGACGTCCATCTTGTGCGCGTACAGCACGAGCTCCTGCTCCAGCCGCTCGGCATCGGGCGTGACGCCGAGTTGTGAGATGCGCTCGACGATGCGCTCACGGAGGCGCTGCGAGACTTCGGGCAGCCGCACCTTGACCACTTGCACGTGTGCGCGCATCGAGGAGCAGCGTGCGAGCAGCAGCTCGCGGATTCGCTGACCTTCGCGATGGCGAGTTTCGTTGAGCTCCGTCAGCGCCTCGCGCAACAGCTCCAGCGCCGCGACCAGCACCGGCTTCGCATCCAGCTCGCCTTCGCGCACTACGCCCGGCCAGCGCAGCAAGTCCAGCGGGCTCACAGGCGCAGCTTCCGGCAAGCGCGCGCGCACTTCTGCGACGCGCGCGAGCAGCTCTTCGAGCAACGAGCCATCCAGCTCCAGCGAGCGCTGTGCACCGGTGGCGGCTTTGAGGTAGAGACTGGCGTCGACTTTGCCACGGCGCAGCGCCGCCGCGATCGTCTGGCGCGCTTCGTTGTCGAGCGCCTTGAGCTCGTCTGGCAGCCGCAGCGATGCCTCCAGATAGCGGTGATTCACAGTGCGCAGCTCACACACCAGCGTGCCCCACGGCCCCTGGCGTTCGCGGCGCGCGAACCCTGTCATGCTCCGAATCATTGAGTTCAGATTAAGGCAAACACTGTCTTACACGGGTGTGTCGCGCGGTGCTATAAAGCGCCGCGCCCGGCTGTACGCCATGGCGCGGAAGTGTAGCAGCAGACAGGCCTCGCGCCGGAGCCCGCTTGCGGATCGAGTATGCAGACCTGAGTCTCCTCGGAGACCGCGAAGACAACCAGGACCGCGTGACGGTGTCCGCGGCAGAGCAAGCCGCGTTGCTGGTCGTCATCGACGGGATGGGGGGCCATTCGGACGGCAGCCGCGCCGCGGATACCGCGCTCAAGAGCATGCTCGAATCGTTCCGGCAGACCTCGCTGCCGATGTTCGATCCGCTCGGTTTCCTGCACATGGCGCTGAGCCGCGCGCACGACGACGTGGCGAAGATCGGCAACGGTCAGACGATCGACATGCGGCCGCGCGCGACGACGGCCGTGTGCCTGGTCCAGGAAGGTGCGGCGTTCTGGGCGCACATCGGCGACAGCCGCGTGTACCACCTGCGTCACGGCAAGGTCGTCGAGCGGACCCGCGATCACAGCCACGTCGAGCTGCTGCTGCGCGAGGGCAAGATCACCGAGGAAGAATTGCCGACGCATCCCATGCGCAATTTCGTCGAATGCTGCCTCGGCGGCGATCCGGCGATTCCCGAGATGACGGTGAGCGGCCGCCACGTGCTGCAGCCGGGCGACGTCCTCCTTCTCTGCACGGACGGCATCTGGGCGAACCTGCGCGACAGCGACATCGCCGGTTTCTTCCGCGACGACAACCAGGAGCTGCGTGCCTGGCTCGAAGCGCTGGGCCGCCGCGCGGTGCAGGCATCCGCTCCGTTCAGCGACAACAGCACTGCCGCCGTTCTGCGCTGGCACGGGTAATATCCCGATTCATGAAAGCCAGACCCAGCGGCCGCGCTCCCGACGAGCTGCGGCCGGTTCGCATCACCCGCAGGTTCACTCGTCACGCCGAAGGCTCCGTGCTCGTGGAGTTCGGCGACACTCGCGTGCTTTGCACCGCGTCTGTCGAGGACAGCGTGCCGGCGTTCCTGCGCAATACCGGGCGCGGCTGGGTGACGGCGGAATACGGCATGTTGCCGCGCTCGACGCACACGCGCAGCAAACGTGAGGCAGCGAGCGGTAAGCAAGGCGGACGCACGCTGGAGATTCAACGGCTGATCGGCCGCGCGTTGCGCGCAGTCGTCGATCTGAAGGCGCTCGGCGAGCGCAGCATCACGATCGACTGCGACGTGCTGCAGGCGGACGGCGGCACGCGCACCGCGTCGATCACGGGCGGCTACGTCGCGCTCGTCGACGCGATCGACGCACTCGTGCGCAAAGGTGTGCTGCGCGAAAGCCCGATTCACGGCCAGGTCGCCGCGGTGTCGGTCGGAATCTGGGCGGGTGTGCCGGTGCTCGACCTCGACTACGCCGAGGATTCGGACGCCGAGACCGACATGAACGTCGTGATGAACAACGGCGGCGGCTTCATCGAGGTGCAGGGCACGGCCGAGGGTCACGCGCTGCGCCGGCACGAGCTCGACGAGCTGCTGAATCTCGCGGCGAACGGCATCGGCCAGCTGCTGGCGCGGCAGCTGGAAGCGCTGCACGCGGACTAGCTGGCGCATGCGCGTCGTTCTTGCGACCGGTAATCCGGGGAAGCTGCAGGAGTTGCGGGCGATGCTCGAGCCGCTCGCGATCGAGGTCGTGCCGCTCTCGGAATTCACTCGCACCGCAGTCGCTGAAACCGGACTGACCTTCATCGAGAACGCGATCATCAAGGCGCGCCACGCCGCTCAGCTGGCGCAACTGCCGGCGATCGCCGACGATTCCGGCATCGAAGTCGATGCGTTGCACGGCGCGCCCGGCATTTACTCCGCGCGCTATGCGGGCGAGCACTCGAGCGACGAGGACAATCTGCACAAGCTCCTTGCGGCACTCGAAGGCCGGACTGCGATTGAACGCACGGCGCGCTACTGCTGTGCGCTCGTTTACATGCGCTGGGAGCACGATCCTTTTCCGCTGATCAGCCAGGGAAGCTGGGAAGGGCGCATCACGACTGCGCCGCGCGGCACTGGCGGCTTCGGGTACGACCCGATCTTCGAGCTGCCGCAGCGGGGCGTGACTGTCGCGCAACTGCCGGCTGCGGAAAAAAACCAGCTGAGTCATCGCGGCCAGGCGCTGCGCGGGCTGGTAGAGCAATTGCAGCACCAACCGATCGGCGGTTCGTGAAGTGCAGTCCATGCAGTTGCCGCCGCTCTCACTTTACGTGCACATGCCGTGGTGCGTGCGCAAATGTCCGTACTGCGACTTCAATTCGCACGCGGCGCCGGAGCTCATTCCGCAGCAGCAATACATCGACGCATTGATCGAGGACCTCACGATCGACGCCGCGGCGGCGCAGGGCCGCGCGCTGGTCTCCGTGTTCTTCGGCGGCGGCACACCGAGCCTGTTCACGCCCGATCAGGTCGGGCGCCTTCTTGAAGCCGCGCGTGCGCAGGTGCCGTTCGCGCCGGACGCGGAGATCACGCTCGAAGCGAACCCGGGCACGATCGAGCACGGCCGGTTCAGCGGCTATCGCGAAGCCGGCGTCAATCGCGTGTCGCTCGGTGCGCAGACCTTCGACGCTGCGCACCTGCAGACGCTAGGCCGCATTCACAGCAGCGGCGATATCGCGAGAGCGGTCGACGAGGTGGTGCGCGCGGGGATTGATAACTTCAATCTCGACTTGATGTACGGGCTTCCTGCGCAAAGCCAGCAGCAAGCGCTTGCCGATCTCGACGCAGCGCTCGCGTTGCAGCCGGCGCACATCTCGCACTACCAGTTGACGCTGGAGCCGGGCACGGTGTTCTACCATCGCCCGCCGCCGCTTCCGGACTCGGATGCGATCTGGCAGATGCAGTTGGATTGCCAGGAGCGACTCGGAGCGCGTGGCTACGAGCACTACGAAGTCTCGGCGTATGCGCGCGCCGGGCGGCGCAGCCGGCACAACCTCAACTACTGGCAGTTCGGCGACTACATCGGCATCGGCGCAGGCGCACACGGCAAGTTGACCTGGCTCGCGAGTGCGGAGCGACTGGAGATCATCCGCACTGCGCGCATCAAGCAGCCGCGGGAATTCCTGCGGCGTGCGGCCGCGGAGCGAGTGAGCGATCGGTTTGCTGTCGGACTCGCGGACTTGCCCTTCGAGTACATGCTGAACGTGCTGCGCCTGACGGACGATTTCGCGGAGGCCGACTACCAAGTGCGCACCGGCCTGAGGTTCGCCACGCTCACGAACGCCATCGGCGAAGCGCAGCGCAAGGGGTTGCTGCAGAAAACCGGGGCGGGCCGCTGGCGAGTCACGAGCCTGGGGCAGCGGTTCCTGAATGACTTGCAGGAGCTGTTCCTGCCGGCAGGGGAGGCAGGCGAAGAGCGTCGGGCGTAACGGGCGCCGCGTAGCAAAAGTTCCACGTCGAAGTTGCACTGTTGCGTGCAAGTGGGTGAACGGGCGCACAAATTTTTCCGGCGGCAGCCATTCGTGCGCAGCTTGCGCGCACGGGGGTTATGCACACGACTGCGCCGCTTGCAACGGTTCGCCGCGCACATGACTGTTTTAAACGCGACACCTCAGCAGCCGAGCGCAAGTGCTTGACGAAGCAGCCCAAAAACCACTGGTGAAAAAGTGAGCAATTTGACGATGTCACATTTTTGTAAGCTGTCGCTGCGCCGCGCACTCTTGTAATCCACACAGTTATCCACAACTTTTGTGGATAACCGAGGGGACTTCCCCCGAGGCGGACGCCGGTCAGCGGCGAAACGGCTTTTCAGCGGATTTTTTCTTGCGAGGGCCGGTTCGCGTCGCTACACTGCGCGCCTTTTTCCCTCAGGTGGCGCAAGGCGCCGGCAGCCATGAAAGACGCAATCCATCCCGAGTACAAAGAGATCACGGTGACCTGCAGCTGCGGCAACACCTTCCATACGCGCTCGACCCTGGGTCACGACTTGCAGATCGAAGTCTGCTCGAACTGCCACCCGTTCTATACGGGCAAGCAGAAGATCGTGGACACGGGCGGCCGCGTGGACAAGTTCCGCAAGAAGTACGCTCGCTGACAGTCGTCACCATCACAACAAGGGCGCCCTTTTTCGCGAAAGGGCGCCCTTTTATTTAATTGTCCGGGCGGCGCTCCTTCATTGACGGTTCATGCTCGGCCGTTCATGGTGAGCCGGGGCCTCGACTGAACTCGCTGCTGCGCGCGCGGCTCCAAATCTTGTGGCCCGCTCGACCGCGGGGTTAGCTTTGAGTTTCTCTTGTCAGGGGCTCGCCATGCCTTCCGATACTCTCAGGTTCGTCAGAGCGGCACTCCTGTCCGCAGCCGCCTCTGCAGCGCTAGCTGGCTGCGCGACCAATCCCGTCACCGGCTCACCGGATCTCGTATTCCAGAGCGAAGCCGGCGAGATCGCGCGCTCGAAGGAAGTGCATCCGATGCTGCTGCAGCAGTTCGGCGGCGTTTACGAAGACTCGCAGATCGCACAGTACGTCAATGAAGTGGGACAGCGCGCCGCGAAGGCGAGCCAGCGACCGGAGCTGACCTATACGTTCACGGTGCTCGACAGCGAGGAGATCAATGCCTTCACGACCGGCGGCGGCTACGTCTACATCACCCGCGGCATCATGAATTACCTCAATAACGAGGCGGAGCTCGAAGCGGTGCTCGGGCACGAAATTGGTCACGTGTGCGCGCGCCATCCGGTGCGCCAGCAGAGCAAGTCGACGCTCGCGGGTATCGGCGCGGCCGCAGTCGGAATCTTTACGGGCAGCCCCGATTTGGCCGGCCTCGCCAACTACGCGGGTGCCGCGCTCGTCAGCGGCTACGGCAGAGATCAGGAGCTCGAGGCGGACCGCCTCGGCGCGGAATATCTGGTGAAGACTGGCTATTCGTCGAGCCACATGGTCGACGTCGTGCGCCTGCTGAAGAACCAGGAGTTGCTGGAGATACAGCGCGCCCGCGAAGAGAATCGCCAGCCGCACGTGTATCACGGCGTCTTCGCCACGCACCCCGACAACGACTCTCGTCTGCATGAAGTAGTAGCGGCAGCCAAGGATCTGCCGAACGTGCCTCAGCCGCGCGACCCGGAGCACGACAAGTATCTGAAGACGATCGAGGGCCTGCCCGTAGGCACCAGTCGCGCCCAGGGCGTGCTCAAAGGCAATCGTTTCTATCACGCGAATCTCGGCCTGACGATGGTGTTTCCGAGCGGCTGGCACGTGGAGAACGGTGCCGATCGCCTGCTCGCGGTTTCGCCGGACAAGAGCAGCGTCATTCAGATGCAGACTCAGGCGCCGCCGCCGAACACCGGCCCGCGCGAATTCCTGGGACGCATGCTCGCGCAGTACAGCGCTGGCCAGGCCGAGCCGCTCGAGGTGAACGGATTGCAGGGCTACACGACGATCGTGCGCTCGGCGAAGACGAGTTTCGGCATCGTGCCGGCCCGTTATGCGGTGATCTACTACAACAACCTCGCCTACGTATTCTCCGCGGCCACCAAGGGCTCGGCCGGCGCGCCCGCCGCCGACCCGGTGTTCATGTCGACGATCAAGACCTTCCGGCGGCTGAAGCAGAACGAGTTCGCTCAGGCCGAGCCATACAAGATCAAGGTCATCCGCGCCGACGAGAACACGCGCATCGCCGACTTGGCGAAACGCTCGCCGCTGCCGAAGTACGCGGAGCAGCAGCTGCGCCTGCTCAACGACCTGTGGCCGGACAAGGAGCCGAAGCCGGGTCAGCTCATCAAGATCGTCGAATAACCACGCTGATCGTCGCCAGGAGCCCGTCCGGCGCGCTGCTTGCCTCAAGCGGCGCGCTCGTGTCAGTCTGCGCGGCCAACGGTGGAATCAGACATGGCCGAGAAGAAATTCGAGCTGACGAACCTTGCGAACGGCAAGAAGGCGACCGCCGAGATCAAGAGCGGCACGCTCGGCCCGGACGTGCTGAACATTGCGAACCTCACGCGCGATCTGGGCGTGTACACGTTCGACCCCGGCTTCATGGCGACGGCCGCGTGCGAGAGCCGCATCACCTTCATCGACGGCGACCAGGGCGTGCTCCTGCATCGCGGGATCCCGATCGAGCAGCTGGCGGAGAAGAGCAATTTCCTCGAGGTCGCATACCTGCTGATCAACGGCGAGCTGCCGACCAGCGAGCAGCTGGCGGAGTTCACGCACGCGGTCCAGTACCACACGATGATCAACGAATCGCTGCTGCGATTCTTCAACGGCTTCCAGTACAACGCACATCCGATGGCGATGCTGTCGGGCGTGGTCGCCTCGATGGCGGCCTTCTATCACGACTCGATGGACATCCATAACCCGCGCCATCGCGAGATCTTCGCCCACCGCA
>Ga0111538_10000934_pt1 | contig 40669 bp, 35 predicted proteins | sample SoiMethybrSBSTD1_FD_79669 | JGI IMG/M metagenome (GOLD analysis project Ga0111538, IMG submission 79669) | Bulk soil microbial communities from a Populus tree surrounding site in Tennessee, USA - Soil MetaG P. TD hybrid SBSTD1 (version 2)... | ecosystem: Environmental > Terrestrial > Soil >...
TCGCCATTCCAACAGGACGCAGAGCCGATTGACCGCGACAGGTCGGAAGCCGCGCGCCCGTCGCGGACCCAGCAACACACGCGCGGTGGCCGTGCGCCGGGACCTCGCGCGCAGGCTCCGGCCTCTTCAGGCGCCGCTCAAGCGTCGGCTTGCGCGCGCCGATGTGCTAGCCGACATGATCCGGGCGGTGAATGCGAGCCTCGAGCCGGAGAGCGTTGCCGAGGCGCTCGTGTCACGGGTTTCCTCCTGGATCCCCGCGCCCGGTTGGCTCGTGATTGCCGACGATGGTGGAGGGCAAACGCGACAGATGGCGGCAGATGGCCTCGAACCGCCGTTTGAGTCAGCCGCTCACGCCGTCGCGGCGTGGGTGATGCGGAGCGGCGCCGTCTATTCAACCGGAGATATTGCCACCGACCGTCGCGTCTCCGATAACGCGTCGGCGGCCGCCGTCGGATTTCCGCTCTCTTGCCGCGGCAACATCATCGGCGCACTTGTCGCCATCGACCGGACGCCGAGCAAGACCGCGCCGCGTTTCGTCGCATCCACGTTGGCGCAGCTGCTGGCGAGCATCGAGCCGGGGGCGATCGCGCTCGAGAACGCGCTGCGCGTCCAGCGCGCCGAAGCGCTCTCGGTCACCGACGATCTGACGCAGCTATACAACTCGCGCTATTTGTCGCAGGTGCTTCGGCGTGAGACGAAACGCGCCTCGCGCAGCGGCCGTCCGTTGTCGCTCCTGTTTGTCGATCTCGATGGCTTCAAGTCGATCAACGACACACACGGGCATCTGTTCGGCAGCCGCGCGCTGGTTGAGGCGGCGAGCGTGATCCGCGCCAGCGCCCGCGAGACCGACATGGTGGCTCGGTTCGGCGGCGACGAATTCGCGTTGATTCTGCCGGACACGGGCAGCGAAGGAGCAGCGGCCGTCGGCGATCGCGTGCGCGATCGCATCGCCGCATTCAGTTTCCTCCGCAGCGATGGGTTGAACATCCGACTGACGGTCTCGGTCGGCGTGGCGACGCTGCCCGACGTCGCCGCCACGGCCGATGGGCTCATCCAGGCCGCTGATGAAGCGATGTACTGGGTCAAAGACCATGGGAAGAATGGGATTCATATTGCCGGCAGTTGATTGCGGACTGCGGATTGATGACTGTGGATTTTCTGAATGGCGATTTGAGATTGAGATTGTGGATTGTGGATTGGCGCGCCTCAATCAGCAATCAGCAATCGGCAATCTCAATCGTCAATCAACAATCCAAAAATCGGCAATCGCCATTCCGCAATCCGCAATAAGGAGTAGTCGTTGAGCCTGCGTTCTCTCTTCTCGCTCTTCTCGAGCGATCTCGCGATCGATCTCGGTACCGCCAACACCTGCGTGTATGCGCGCGGCAAGGGGATCGTGGTGAACGAGCCGTCGATCGTGGCGATCAACAAAGTGAACGGCCGGATCGAGGCCGTCGGCAAGGACGCGAAAGACATGCTCGGGCGAACCCCGGGCAACATCGTCGCGATCAAGCCGATGAAGGATGGCGTGATCGCCGACTTCGAAGTCACCGAGAAGATGCTCACCTACTTCATCAAGAAGGCACACAACCGCAACGTCTGGGTGCGTCCCCGGATCGTGATCGGCGTGCCGTCCGAAATCACACAGGTTGAGAAACGCGCGGTGAAAGACAGTGCGTATCGCGCCAAGGCGAGCGAAGTGCACCTGGTCGAGGAAGCGATGGCGGCGGCGATCGGCGCCGGGATGCCGATTACTGAACCGTCCGGCAACATGATCGTGGACATTGGCGGCGGGACGACCGACATCGCGGTGATCTCGCTCGCCGGGATCGTCTACAGCAAGGCGGTTCGCGTCGCCGGCAACGAGATGGACGAAGCGATCATTCAGTACATCAAGAAGACGTACAACCTGCTCATCGGCGAGCGTACGGCTGAAGCCATCAAGATGGAGATTGGCTCGGCATTCCAGCTCGAGGAGCGGATGACGATGGAGATCAAGGGCCGCCACCTGATCGAGGGGGTGCCGAAGACCATCACGATTACCGACGAGGAAATCCGCGAAGCACTGGCCGAAACGGTCAACGTCATCGTCGATGCCGTCCGCGTCGCCCTGGAGCGTACGCCGCCGGAGCTATCGGCCGATATTGTGGATCGGGGCATCGTGTTGACCGGGGGAGGGTCGCTCCTCAAGAACCTCGACAAGCGCCTGCGCGAGGAGACCGGACTGCCGCTCGCAATGGCTGAAGACCCGCTGTCGTCGGTGGTGCTAGGGGCCGGTAAGATGCTCTCGGACTTCAACTTATTGCGGAAGATATCTATTGACTAGTTTCCAGTTTCCGGTTCCCAGTTTTTCGTAACCTGGATGAGCCCTGAACTGGAAACTGGCAACTGGAAACTGGCAATTTGCTGGACATCAGAAGACGAACAGGCGTCCTGCTCCTCGTCATCGTCGTGGGGCAGCTCTTCCTTATTTCGGCGCAGGTGCCGTCGAAGTCGGGTGTCCCGGTATTTCAAGCGGTCACGTTCGGAGCCTTTGCCCGTGTGCAGGGTGGGGCCGCCGGGTTTCTCCGCGGTATCGGGAATATCTGGGGAAATTACGTATGGCTGCGCGGCGTTCGCGGCGAAAATGAAGAACTGAGAAAGCAGGTGACCGATCTCTCAGTGCGCCTCCAGGAGCAGCGCGCGCTGGCACAACGTGCGACGAGATTACAGGAATTATTGACGCTGCAGACGAGCACGGCAGTTCCGACACTGGCCGCGGACGTCATCGCGGGAAACCCGAATCCCGGTATGTTGACGATCACTATAGGCAGAGGGTCTGCTGACGGCGTCCAACCGGATATGGCGGTTGTGGCCGCTGGCGGCGTTGTTGGACGAATCATCGGGCCGACCGCTGCGCATGCGGCGCGCGTGCAAGTGCTCATCGATCGGAACGCAGCGGCCGGGGCCTACATCGAGCGGACGCATTCCGGCGGAATGGTGGTTGGCGTCGACCACGACCCGCCGCTGTCGATGGACTTGGTGTCGAACATGGCGGACGTCAAGGCCGGGGACATGGTCATGGCATCGGGAGTTGACGGCATTTATCCAAAAGGATTTGCTATCGGCCGCGTCGAGTCGTCCGAGCGCGGGTCGGGGCTGTATCGGGCGATTGCGGTGCGTCCATCGGTGGATTTCTCGAGTCTGGAAGAGGTGCTGGTGGTCCTGGTGCCGCCTCGCTCGGCAGTGCCAGAGGATTCGGTGCCGGCTCCGGCGGCGACAGTCGGAACCGGCAAATGAAGACTCCGATCGTGATTGCGGCGCTTGCAGTTGCGCTGCTGCTCCAGAGCACCATCGCCGGCATGTCGTTCACGGCTGCCAGCCGGGTCAACCTCGTGCTCGTGGCGGTTATCTACGTCGGGCTCGCGTACGGTGCAGTGACGGGAATGCTTGCCGGCTGTGCCGCCGGGCTTGTCCAGGATGCGATCGCGGGGGGTATTGTCGGGATTGGCGGGTTGTCGAAGACGATCGTTGGATTCTTTGTCGGCGTCCTCGGGGCGCAGTTCATTGTCTCGACGCCGGTCCCAAGATTCCTGATGTTCTTCGGCGCGTCGCTCGTGCACGAGCTTTGCTTTCAGGCCCTGTACGCGCTCGTCGAGGCGCACAGCATTCGGTTGCAGATTTCCGGGGCGTTGATTCAGGCGCTCGTCAATGGGGCCGTCGGCATTACCATTTTTATGCTGGCTGAACGGGGGCCGGAGATGATGCAGCGAGACAACTGGCGGCGTTCATCGACAGTCCGAAGAAGGTATTGAGCTATGTCGTCCACCCCACTGATGCCGGACGATCGTCGCAGCCTCACGCAGCGGCTGACCGTCATGCAGTACGTCGTCGCGGTGGCCTTTGCCGCGCTGGCCATCGGCTTCTGGATCTTTCAAGTCGCGCAGCACGAGAAGTTCCGCGAAATGGCGGAGGAGAATCATCTCCGCAAGCTGCCGCTGCCGGCCCCGCGCGGCGTCCTGCTCGATCGCGATGGCCGCGTGCTCGTCGACAACCAGAGCAGCCGCAATATCGCGCTGATACGCGAGCAGACGCGCAACCTCGATCAAACGCTGCACATCCTCGCGCAGGCGACCAACACCGACGAAGCCCAGCTTCACGAAACGGTCGAACGCCGCCGCCGCGACCCACCGTATCGGCCGATCGTCTTGATCGACAACGCGACGCAGGAGCAATACATTGCGGTCATGGCCAGGCGCTTGGAATTGCCGGGCATCATTCCGCAGGAAGTTCCCTCGCGCAAGTATCCGGGCAGTCAGGTCGCGGCGCATCTCTTCGGCTATGTCGGAGAGATTCGTGAGGATCAGCTTGCGCGCGCCGAGTACACCGGCGTAGAACCGGGTGCGGTGATTGGCCAGGCGGGGATTGAGTACGCCTACAACAAGTACCTCATGGGCACCGACGGCAGCCGGACCGTCGTCGTCAACAGCGTTGGGCGTGAAATCGGCAAAGAGCTCGACCCCGTGCTGCCCCGCGAAGGGCGGCGGATCCAGCTCACCATCGACGCCGATGTGCAGCAAGCGACCGAAGACGGATTCGAAGCAACGGGGTTCAACGGCGCCGCTGTCGTCCTCGATCCGCGGAATGGTGAAGTGCTCGCGTTCACCAGCCGTCCGGCCTACGACCCGAACGCATTCGCCGTGGGAATTGATCGCGCCACCTGGGCAGAACTGAACACCGACGATCTTCACCCGCTGCAGAATCGCGCCCTTCAGGGACGCTACTCGCCAGGTTCGACGTTCAAGATGGCTGTCGGGCTCGCCGGCCTCGAGGAACGGGTGATCACGCCGGACTTCAGAGTGTTCTGCGGCGGCGGCCAGACGTTCTACGGCCGCTTCTTCAAGTGCTGGGAGAAGGGTGGACACGGCAGCATCGATCTGCGACACGCGATCGAGCAATCGTGCGACGTCTTTTTCTACACCGTCGGCAACATGCTCGGCGTTGATCGGATTCACAAGTGGGCGACGCTGTTTGGCCTCGGCGTGAAATCGGGGATCGATCTGCCGAACGAACTGCAGGGCCTCGTTCCGTCAGAGGAATGGAAGGCGCAGAACACCAAAGAGAAAAAATGGTACGCCGGGGAAACGATCTCGGTGGCGATCGGGCAGGGACAGGTCTCGGTCACGCCGGTTTCACTGGCGGTGTATACCGCGACGCTGGCCAATGGCGGCACGCGCGTGACGCCACATCTGGTCAAGGCGATGGACGATGGGAACGAACTCAAGCCGGTGCCGCCACCGCCGCCACAGTCGAAGGTCGAGGTGACGAGCGAGAAGCTGCAGGCCATCCGTGACGGCATGTGGCTGGTCGTGAACGGCGACCGCGGAACGGCCAGGAGAGCAAAAATCGCCGGCAAGGACGTGTGCGGCAAGACCGGCACGGCGCAGGTGATTTCAAATCAGGGGCGCACTGCCGCGAGAACGACGAAGAACCTTCGCGATCATGGATGGTTTACGTTCTTCGCGCCTCGCGATAATCCGGAGATTGCCGGCGTAGTGTTCCTGGAACACGGCATTCACAGCGCGAATGCCGCATCGGTCGCCAAGCACGTGCTCGAAACGTACTTTGCGAAGAAAGACGGAAATCCGCTGCCGCCGCCGCCCACTCGCGAGGACATGCGCCTGGATTTGCGTGATCCATTCGCGCGCGGCACCGGCCCGGAAGGAAACAACAACTAACCACCATGTTCGAACGGCGGTTGTACTTTCACATCGACTGGTTGCTGCTGGCAGCCGTGCTTCTCCTGGCTGCGCTCGGCCTGACGATGATCTACAGCACCACATATGTGACGCTGCCCGACGGCGCCGGGCATCCCGGGGCCCGCTTCTGGGTGCAACTGTATGCGGTTGGTCTCGGCGTGCTCGCGCTCGCGATCTTTCTCGCGCTCGACTACCGATTCATGGCGGAGCACTCGCTCGTCCTGTACATCGGTGTTGTGCTGCTGCTCTTGTATGTGCTGGTCGCCGGCGTCAAGGCCGGCGGCTCGCAGCGGTGGATCTCCCTTGGCGTCTTTAACCTGCAGCCTTCCGAGTTTGGCCGTCTCGCGCTGGCGCTGATCCTCGCCATGTACTTCGGCGAGAACCGGCGCGGCGCGCGCAATTACGGCGATCTCGTGATTGCCGGGCTGTTCTTCGTGGTTCCATTCCTTCTCATCGCGAAACAGCCGGACCTCGGAACGGCGGTCACGCTGGTGCCGGTCTGCTTCGGGATCGCATTTCTGGCCGGTTTGCGCCTGCGGTTCATCGCCATCGTTGCCATTGCCGCCGTGCTCCTCGCGCCGGTGGCGTGGAAGGTCGCGCTGAAGGACTATCAGAAATCACGCATCACGACGTTCCTGGATCCGGAAAAGGATCCGCGCAACGCCGGCTATCAGCAGATTCAGGCGCGGATCACCGTCGGGTCCGGCGGCCTTCAGGGTAAAGGGTTCATGAAAGGCACGCAGGGACAGTACAAATTCCTGCCCGTCGCCGACAACGATTTCATCTTTTCGGTCCTCGCCGAGGAGCAGGGTTTCATCGGGGTGCTCGTCGCGCTGGGCCTCTATTTGTTCGTTATTCTCAGATCGCTCGAAGCGGCGCGGCTCGCCAAAGATCGCATCGGAGCGTATCTGGTTGGAGGCATTATTTCGGGGTTTGCGTTCCAGGTGATCTATAACGTCACGATGTCGGCGGGGTTGGCACCGGTCAAGGGGCTGACGCTGCCGCTCATGAGCTATGGCGGCTCGTCGATGATCGCGACGCTGGCCGCCTTTGGCCTCATCCTCAATGTCAGGATGAGGCGGTTTACAAATTGAACATGGCCTGCCTCGCCGTAGTCTTGGCGAAGGCGGGTGGCTTCCGCCTTCCACCTTCGCCACGGCTCCGGTGGACCGCCGTAGCTTTAGCGGAGGCTGGTTAGGCGGAAGGAGATTTCGATGCTGTTACTACTGATTGCGCTTTTCGCGTGCTGGAGTGCCGCCTGGTTGTTCGCTGCGGCACGGGTGCACGCGTACGCAACGCAGCATCCAATGATTTCTTGGAGTTTCGTAAATGAACAAGGAGATGATCATCTCCGCGAACGATCACGACACACGAGTCGCGATCCTCGAGGAGGACCAGGTCGTCGAGATCTTCATCGAGCGCGAACGTCAGCGCGGTGTGGTTGGCAACATCTACAAGGGCCGGGTGTCCAAGGTGCTGCCCGGCATGCAGTCCTCCTTCGTTGACATCGGCCTCGAACGCGACGCGTTTCTCTACGTCTCGGAAGTCGTAAACACCGTCGAGGAATTCGACCGCCTCGAGTCGGGCGAGGAAGACGAGCCGGTGATGGCCGCAGTGGCCGAGCCGTCGCCCGACGCCGCGATCCCTGTTGGTGCCGGCGAACCGGCCGCTACGCCACCTGGTAACGGCCACGGAGTCGAACGCCGCGCGACTTCACGCGGCGATTCACGGGCGCAGTCACGCGACGATCGTCCGCAACCGAAGATTGAGGACCTCCTCAAGGAAGGGCAGGAGGTGCTCGTTCAGGTGGTCAAGGAGCCGCTCGGCACCAAGGGCGCGCGGCTGACCTCCCACGTCACGATGCCAGGACGCTTCCTGGTCTTCATGCCGACCGTCGATCACGTCGGTGTGTCGCGGAAGATTGATTCACGGGAAGAACGTGCCAGGCTTCGCGGCATCGTGCGCGAGTTCCGCGACGAGCATGGATTCACCGGGGGGGTCATCATCCGGACCGCCGCCGGCGCACGTTCCAAGGAAGACATCGTCAGCGACCTGACATATTTCCATCAGGTCTGGACCGAGATCCGGCAGCGCATGGAGAACAGGCGTCCTCCTGCCGTTCTTTTCCAGGAGCAGAGCCTCGTTACCAAGCTGATCCGCGATCTGCTGACCGACGATTACAGCGCGATCCGTATCGACAACGAGCAGGAGTATCGGCGCGTCGTGACGCTGGTCGAACGGATCATGCCGAACCTGCTGTCGCGGGTGAAGCTGTACTCAAAGGAATTCCCAATCTTCGAGGAGTACGGCGTCCAGGCGGAGATTGACAAGGCGCTGCGAAGCAAGGTGTGGCTCAAGTCGGGCGGCTACCTGGTGATCAATCAGACCGAAGCCCTGGTCGCAATCGACGTCAACACCGGTCGCTACGTGGGCAAGCGCACTGGCCGGCTCGAAGACACGATCGTCAAGACCAACCTGGAGGCGGTCAAGGAGATCGTTCGCCAGATTCGTCTGCGCGACCTGGGTGGCATCATCGTGCTCGACCTGATCGACATGGAGGAGAAGAAGAACCGTCAGAAGGTCTTCCAGGAAGTCGAAAAGGAGCTGCGGAAGGATCGCTCGCCGTCGAAAGCGCTGCAGGTCTCCGACTTTGGTCTGGTGATTGTCACACGCAAACGCGTCAAGCAGAGCATCGAACGGCAGCTCACTGACCCATGTCCGTATTGCTCCGGCTCTGGCTCGATCAAGTCCGCGTCAACGATTTGCTATGAGATCCTCACCGAGATGAAGAAGATCGGCGCGGACCTTGAAGGTCAGGGCGTGATTCTGCGCGTGAACCCGGATATTGCGCGCGCGCTGAAGGAAGAGGAGAGCGCGCTCTTGCGCGATTTGCAGCAGACGCTCGGGAAGTCCGTCACCGTCAAAGCCGACACACACCTGCATCACGAACAGTTCGACGTGATGGCGATCTGAGAAAGGAAAAAGACAAGAGGGGTCCCTTTTGCCTTTTCCCTTTCTAAAAACTACGACGCTGCGGTAGCTGGGAAGTAGATCAGGTAGTGGTTCCCGCCCTTGTTGAACCACACGCGCAGGTAATCGTTCCCTTTCAGCAGCTGGACCTTGGGTGCGCCGTTTGCGGCCGGCGGCGCGTCCTTGACCACGTTCTTGACTTCGTTCTGCGGGACGATGCTGACGACCTCGCGCCCTTTGACGGTGCCCTTCTGCACGAATTCGACCCAGCGTTCGATGTTTTCGCTGGCGCCCTTGGCATCCGGCTTCGCTTCCTGCGCGGTCAGCTTGACCTGATACACCCCTGCAGGCAGCGGTTTACCGTCGGCGGTGGTCGCCTTCGTAAGGTGGACGCTCCCAAGGACCAACTCACCGGTCGGGACAGTTGGCGCCGCGTCGGTCCCCGGCTGCTGATTCGGCGCCTTATGTTGCGCCAGCGCCAGGGTGGGGGCAGCCATCAACGAACCGGCCAGGATCCCCACTAGAACCCACTGATTTCTCATACGACATTCTCCATCGCAACAGGTTGGATGGCCCCGGCAGCCCGGGGGTTCGATCTACGTATCGGCCTCGGGTAGCGCACGGCTTTAGCCCCGCCCTCACCCGTTACCGGCATTATACGAGGAACCCCTACCGGAGCGGGATTGGCCAATGGTCCAGCAAGGTGGGTGCCACGGAAGCCCATTATTGACCGCCCGGAGAGGGCGATCGGAGCGTCTCGGATTCCGACAGATGCGTAACGTCTGCCGCTACTTCTTGCTAATCACGACGCTGCCGGAAAACGTCGTCACGCTGAGCACAGCGCTTCCGTCGCCGTAGACGCCCTGCATCGACCGGCGTCGCCCCACGTCTCCTTGGAGCTTAATCGGAAGGTCCGATCGAATGTTGCCGCTGAAGGAACTCGCCTCGAGTTCGAAGCCAGTCGAACCGGCAAGGACGACGCGCACGTCGCCTGAGTGGGAGTTGAATTCGTAGCGGCCGCCTTTCGCCAGTGAACCGCCGAACTCGACACCGCCGCTGACCGAATGCGCCTCGACGCGATCGCAGGTAATGTCCTGCACCGCGACCGATCCGCTGACACTGCCGATGTCAATCCGTCGCGCCGCGACCTTGCGCAGCGTCACGCCGCCGCTGACACTCTGGACCTCGATGGCTCCATCGGTCTGCGTGTCGATGATTTCCACATCGCCGGATATCGACTTTGCCGCGGCGATGCGTCCGCCATTGGCGACCCGGACAGTGCCGCTGATCGAGTTGGCGGAGATATCACCCTTGATGTCCGATACGCGGATTGACCCGGAGATCGAACTAATCGTGAGCCTCGTTCCGGCGGGCGCGGCGACGGTGTAATTCACCGAGACATTGACGTTGCGGCGGTTGTTCCGGCGCATCTCGTCGCCTTGCGGGTAAACCGTTTTCACTTCCGCGCGTCCCGCGCGTTCGGTCACCGTGACGTTCACCAGCGCGAGCAACTCACGCGCTTCGTCCGCGGTTCGCGCGCGCGCCGTCTTCACGATCTCAATCGTCGCGTCGCTTCCATTGGCGCGAGTCACGACGATGTCGCCGGAGATATTCGAGAGCGACAGCTCGCCGTCGGCGCCAATCTTGACGGTCCTGGTTTCGCGGCTGGTTTGTTCCTCGCGTCCCTGTTGATAGCGGACCGCGCGCATCTCGACGCGTTCGCTGATGATCGCGCGGATCCGTTCGGGCAGCATCTGCGCCTCTGATCGCGATGCCGGCGCGATCAGGGCCCCGAGGGTCAATATCGTGATGACAATCTGTCTCATAGATATTTCTTGTAGCTCCCACCTTTAGGTGGAAGGTCCTTATTACGACTTGTTCAATCCATCAACGATCTGCGCCGAACCGGCGGAATTGCCTTTCCGCATTTCGTTCATCAACGCAATCGTGTCCTGCAGCAGCGCGACCTTGCGCTTCAGCGCGTCGAACAGACTGTCGCGTGCCGACGCGCTCAGCGGCTCCGATCGAAGCGCTGCCCGGCTCTCGGCGATGGCCTGATCGATCACCTGCAGACTCTTCTGCAGCATCGCCGCGGTCTGCGGATCGAGTGCGTTGTCGCCGCCAGACGCCGCCTGATCGAGCCGCGCCGCCTGTTCGAGTTTGGCAATCGCGTTCTGGTAATGCTGTTCGGCCAGGCGGAACTCTGCTTCGACGCTCTCGACATCGACGGTCTCGGGCGGCGCGTTCGGCGCGGCTGCCGTCGGGGCCGCGGCAGTGGTCTGCGCGGGGCCGCTCGGCGTCCGGAATTGCGTCACCAGCAAACCGATGGCGATCCCCACGGCGAGGACAAGCGACGCGGCAATTGCGAGCACGGCATAACGGGGCGCGCGCGACGGCGTCGGCGTCGGCAGCGCCTGCACTCGACCTTCCTGTCGAAGCCGTCCGGCAACCTGCAACCAGACGCCATCTGGAGGGTCGAGCGGTTCGAGCGAGTCGGTAGCCTGACGGATGGCTTTCATGTCGGCCAGAAACGATCGACATTCCGCGCACTCGTCGAGGTGACGCTCGAGCTCGGTGCGGCGAATCGCGCCGATCGTGCCGTCGATCAGCTCGTGAATCGATTCGCGATATGTCGTATGCATTCGTTTTCGCGGCGACGCACGCATCTTGTGCGGCGTTTCAAACTTGCTTGTCGGACGCGGTCTTCAGACCGCGCCTCAAACCGCGCCTCCACCTTCGGCCCCGCTCAACAAGAATCTCAATCGAAGGCGCGCCTTGTGTACCTGCGACTTCGATGTACCTTCAGCAATACCGAGCGCCTCAGCCACCTCGCGATGTTCAAGTCCCTGCACATCATGGAGCAGGAACGCCGCGCGGCACCCATCGGGCAACTGGGCTAGCGCGCGTTCGAGATCCATCCTCGTAATCGACCGCTCCGCGAGCCCTCCGCGTGCCGGCTCGAAATGCCCGCGCTCATCGTCCAGTGCATCGGTGAGCTGACTGGTTCGGGCGGCGCGGCTGCGCAGATAGTCGAGGCAATGATTCGTCGCCAGCCGATACAACCACGTTCCCAGAGCCGCCTCGCCGCGGAAGCCGTCGAGCTTCCTGTGCGCCGACAGGAAGATCTCCTGCAGGAGGTCCTCGGCATCCGCCGGGTTCCCCAGCATCCGGCAGGCGACGCTGAACAGTTTGCCCGCGTGGGCCTTGTATAGCTCCTCGAAGGCTGCCAAATCCCCCCGCCGGCAGCGCTCGACGAGCGCCATCTCTTCTGCCCGCGCGGGGTTAGCGCCCCTCAATGAGGGATGCTCTGTCACCTTAGACGTAGCCACGACCGGTCCACGTTGCCGTTCGACTCGCCTGAATTATGCGGGAACTCATCACGCGAGTCGAAGGACGCCATATATGAAAGACACCCCAGAGTTAACGGAATTTGCGTCCTTTAGGTTTCGTCCGCCCTTCGCGTCGCTCCCAGGCGTCCGCTGGTTTCGAGCGAAGGCGCGCCCGGTGCGCGCTGAAATTCCGGATGGTCGTCGATGAAACCTGCAATCCCTCGGCACGGAGCAGCGCGCGCTTCAGCTCGAGATTCCCGCCAAAGCCGCCCAGTTTGCCCGCTGCGGCGACGACGCGATGACAGGGAATGTCCGGTCGCCGGCAGTCCCGCATGATGTTGCCGACGGCTCGTGCCGCTCGTGGTCGTCCGGCCGCTTCCGCAACGTCGCCGTAGGTTGCGACGCGGCCGACAGGAATACGTCGAACGACCGAAAGGACAATGTCTTTGAAATTCAGAACAGAACCCGTATGCCAACTCCGCCCTGTAACCCGCCAGCCTTCATCGTGATGCTGCGGCCCTCGACGGCTGCCAAATCGACATCTGCGCGCGTGTAGCGGACGATTCCCCCGATACCTACCGATTCGGCGAACAGCCAGGTCACATCGATCCCGGCGTTGAAGCCGGCGGCCGAAGCCTTTGTCGACTTGGTGACCGCCCCGCCAAATGCAGCGGTGTCGTACGGATACGACTCGGTCACCGTGACGTCGGTGACGACCTCGTGCTCGATGTTCAGCCACGACGGCCCGCCCTCGAGGGTGAAGTGCAATCGGCCGGTTGCCGGGATCATGTATTGCATCTGCAGATGCACACCCGTTTCAGAATGCGCGATATCGCTCTCAGTGCCTGTCACGGTTCGGGGCTGGTTGAAAAAGAAAGGATGCGGGACACTGGCCGTGACCTCGGCGTCCCCTTTTCCGCTGGTGACGGAGACTGCGACGCCGACGCCGACGTTCTTCCACACGCGATAACCGGCTGCGAGATCGATCAGTGCCCACGGTTTCATCGGGTAGGTGACGTCGACGGTTTCGGTCTCCACATTCTTTGGGAAGCTGAAATGATCGGAAACCTCGTCGGCGGCTTGCTGGACGCCGCCGCTGACTGCGATGGTGAAACGCGTAGGTTTGGCCGCCGCCTGGGCCATGACCAACGGAGGAGCAGCAAACAGATATGCCGCTGCGAGACTTGTGACCAGGTGTGCGCGGGCAATCATCAGTTGACCCCCACGGCGGTCCATGCGGCCGTAACTGCTCGTTCGGCCGCACTGTTTGCGCCGTAGAGGTCGCGCGCGGCCTGAATCGTCGCAGCACGCGCCACTGAGAACGTCGAATTTGCAGGCATGAGTTGTGTGAATGCGCGGTAGAACACCTTTTCGATCTGCTCCCGGTTCGCGCCGCCAACGCCCGGCACCGCGATCCCCGACGTGCGGTTGGTGCCGCTTTCAATTGCCAGATAGAAGGCCTGATTGGGAATCCCGGAATTGATGTGCACGCCCCCGTTGTCTGCCGAGCCGAGGAACCGCTTGGAGTAGTGATCCGGATCGCCAAACGATCCCGGGTCGGACATCGAACGGAGTCCGCCTGGTCGAACGACGTCTTCGGCGATCAGGTACTCGGCACGAAGTGGTCCATTGCCGGCTGCCTGAAAGAAGAATTCGACGCTCGTGCCCATGATGTCTGAGAACGATTCGTTCAAGGCGCCGGATTCATTCCGATAGAGAAGGCCGGAGGTGTAATCCGTCACACCGTGCGAGAGTTCGTGCGCGACGACGTCGAGCGAGCCGGAAAGAAAGTCCCATGTCTGACCGTCGGCGGTCACGTTTGGTGGCAGGCCCTCGCCGTAGACCATCACGCCGCCACCGTCGTAGAACGCGTTGACGAAGTAGTCTTCATAGTCGCGGATGTAGATCTGGAAATCGGACCGGCGTACCGGGTGCACCAGGTTCTGCATCCTGATATCCGCGTTGTTCAGCCCCTTCCGTCCGAATCGCTTGAAGTAGTAGTCGTAGGTGTAACCGGCATAGACGTGCGCGTCGCCAATCGCGCCATCGGTCCAGTCGTTGTCGGAATCAGATCCGAGATCGCTCGACGAAAGATTGACCCGGCCGCTCAGAACGTTGTCGGTCCGCACCGGGTCACCCTTCATGTCGTAGGTTTCGATTGTCGGCGGACGCAAGTCGTCCCTCGCCTGGAACTGTCCCGACGCGCTGCGCACGCTGATCTTCTTGGCGTCCCCGAGCACGCCTGTGGCCCGGCCCACCGCTGCCTGCGTTTTGCGATCGCTGTACTCGAGCCGCGTCGCACCGGTCGTGGCATCAATGAAGTACTGCCGCGTATCGGCGCGTGCGGTGACCCGGAACCGCCACGTCAGCGCGTATCCTCCTGCATCCAGCGGCAACACGACCAGTTCCGGCACGATCCGATCGTCGATCTCACGACCGAGGCGCGTCGCGAGAATCTCGCGCGCCCGATCCTCGTCAATCGTCGGAGCAGGATCGAGGTTGATGCCTTCGTAGATCGTACCGAAAACCGATTCTGTGGTGCCGCCGCGGAGTTGCCGCGTGACGTCCGCGCCAAACACTCTTACTCCGCGATAGTACTGATCGGCACGCTCGTGCGTCCGGTCCGGCACCATCGGGTCGTCGCGCGTCTGGCGCAACCGCAACTCGCCGGTGCGCAGCATGCTGTCGATCCTGGACGTCCACGCCCGTCGCTCGGCGCTGTTCTCGGCTCGAATCGTCGTTCGCCCGCGGACGCTCTCGGCAACCTGACCGTGGATCGGCTGAGTGACTAAACAGACGGCGAGCGTCGCCATCGGGACTATCGCCCAAAGCACCCGGACGCGAACGTGCATGCTCGACTCCTTTTATCGTGTCGACACCGCGACAGCGAACGCCTCTTTCCGTTCGCGTCCGTCCGTCGTGCGGAACGGAATGCCGACGAGCGCGGCTAATGTCGGCGCAATATCAGCCGGAGACGCCTCGACCGCGAAGCGTCCTTTCTTCACACCGGCGCCATAGAAAATCACCGGGACATGTTGATCGTAGGGATAGAGCGTCCCGTGCGTGGTGGCGCTCGTCGATAGAATCCAGTTTTCACGTGGGACGATGATGACATCCCCGCTTCGTCCGGGAAAGTAATTCAGTGCCGCGGCACGTTTGAGCGAATCGGATGAGGACCGCGCGCCGGATGCGCTCACTTCGTCGGCGGTGTACGCGGCGGCGATACCGGTCATGCCGCGAAGGGCATCAAGGGCTGCGGTTCGTACTGCCGGATCTTTTTTCATCCGCTTCAGCGCCGCCTTCTGCAGGTAGATGTCCGTATAGGACGCGTTTGCGACGTGCTTTCCAGGCCCGAGTAACGGCACCAACGCCTTCTCGATCGCCGCGGCGGTTTCCACGTTCGTCTCGCGGCCGCCGCGCTTGGTCTCCTCTGGGATCTGCGCCACACCGTGATCGGCGGTGAATGCGACGACGTAATTGCCGGCACCGACAGTGCGATCGAGGTGATCGAGTAGCGCGCCAATCGTGACGTCGAGACGAGCCACCATGTCCTGCACTTCGTGGCTGTCGGGACCGTAGGCGTGACCAACGAGATCCAGCGCGGAGAAACTCACGCCCAGAAAATCGATCTGGGGTCCGTTGCCGAGGCGCAACGTATCTACCGCCGTTGCCGCGAGTCGCCCGAGGTACTCATCCGACAGCGGAGATCGCATCCAGTGACCGTAAAACTCCTCGTCCGTCTTTCCTGATTTCGATCCGATGACGTGAGGGAACGTTCGTGTCCACCCGGTGGGCGCGCGTTCTACCGAATCGTCGTCGGTTCCCTGGTACGCAGACACGTCGTAGAGCCGTTCCCAGGCCTGCCCGTACGCTGACTCGACGCGATTGTTCGCGATGTACTCCTGAACGAACGGCGTTGGCTTTTTTGTAAACGCCGTCGACGTCTGCCAGCCGCCGCGTGTGTCGAACCACAGCACGATGGCACCGCCATGGCCCGCCAGTCCGATGGCGGAGCGCGCCTTCAACGACATGGTCACGACCCGGCCGCGCTGACGGCGAACCGCATCGGCGAGTGACGGCGCTCGTATTCGTCTGCCGCTATCGCCTGGCCCGGTCAAGCCGTTGTAGTTGATTTCCTTTTCCTTCGCGTCATCCGTGCACTCGGTCGTCTTTCCCGTTTTCCGGTCCAACCACGCATTCAGGATCATCGCGTGCTGATACGGAAACGTGCCGGTGCCAATGGTGGAATGTCCCGCGCAGGTGATGGTGTTCAGATAGGGATACATGGCGCGCTCGAACCACGCGCCGTTCTCCATGAGACGCCGGAGACCGCCGCTGAACTTGCCCGAATACCGTTCGAGATAATCGGCCCGCATCTGATCGGCGACGAGTACGACGATGAGTTTTGGTTCTCCAGTTGCCTGCGTGCGGCCATCTGCGCCGTGCGACGGTGTCGGGACGGCGGTCGTTGAAAACAGGAAAGCGACCGTGAGCAGAATGGACGTGAGATCCCGGGACATGTCACCGCCTCAATATCGGGAAATAGCAGAGGGCGCCGATGTAGACATCGTACACGGCGCACCAGATGGAATACCATCGCGGCGCCACCCCGTCGGGGAGAGGCCAGCCCGGCCGGTGAGCGACGTCGAGGATCGCGTGCGCGGCAAAGGCGAGCGCGAGAATCGTCAACGCTTGCCGCGGATCGCGCACCATCGTACTGGCCGCGACGACGAAGAATCCCGCCGCCAGAGCGATGTCGAAGCCCACGCCCGGCAGCGCTTCGTGCGCGACCGCAAGTCCAATGTATGCGCCGGCAGATAACGCCAGCAGGAGTGCCGCGAGCTGCGCCAGCCGCAGTTCCGCAACGAGTCGATCCGGGGAGCTGACCGAAACACGCGCGGATTGGATCGCCTGCCAGGTCACACCCGAGCCAATCAGCGCAAAGGCGACGATGACGGACGGTGCGGCCTCACTCACGGCCGGATCCGTGCAATTGGTGAATTTGTGAATTGGTGAATTCGTGAATTGACAGACTTGTCACAACGTCCTCACTCGGGCAACTCACCAATTCGCCAATTCACCAATTAGTTCTGCAGGTAGGTCAACGGATCGATGCCGAATTCATTCGGATCGACGGGAGCCACGATCGATGCCTGCTCCCCCTCGCGGGTGGTCTCCCACAAATTGCGATCGTGCGGAAGATCCAGGCGTGCTCCCTCTCTGTTGATCACGAGCCGCACACGCGGGCGAAGCGGATCCGGGGCGTGAACCTGTGTGACGACGGCGATTTCACCTGACGTCAGTCGGACCAGATTGCCGGGCGGATAAATGCCAAGAAGCTGAACGAAACGACGCACGAGATTCTGATCGAACTGGGTGCCGTCGTTGCGCTTCAGCACCGCGAGAATACGATCGGTGGGGAAGGCCTGCTGATAGGCTCGTTGCGAACGCATCGCATCGTAGACATCCGCAATCCCGCACATCATCGTGCCGAGATTGAGTTCGGTTCGCTTCACGCCGAACGGGTAACCCGTGCCGTCGTTGCGGAGATGATGCTCGAACGCCACCACTGGAGCGAGGATGGGCATTTCCGGTGTGCGTCGCAGGATCTCGGCGCCATCCACCGTGTGCCGCCGCATGACCTCGAACTCCGTATCGGTGAGCTTGTCGGGCTTGTTCAGGATTTCCTTGGGCGTGCGTACTTTGCCGATGTCATGCATCAATGCCGACAATCCAAACTCGCGAAGCAGCCGTCCCTCGATGCCGAGCGCTCGCGCCTGTCCCATGGTCAGAATCGATACGTTCACCATATGCGTGAACGTGTAGTTGTCGTAATTGCGCATCGCCGTCAGCGCAACGAGGGCGGTACGATTCTGCGTCACCGCATCGGCCAGTCCTTCGACCGCCTGGAGCGCCCCGGGAAGATCGGGTTGCCCCTCTGTCGCCGCGCTTTCCCACACCGCCTCGGCCGCGGTCACCGTCTTCGCGTAGAGCTGCCGGATTGCCGCAATGTCGCCGCTGATGCCGTCCGAGACACGTTCTTCGGTAACGATGCGCCCCACCCGGATGTGGGGAAATGACAACGCGGCATCGGCGCTTTCGTTCTTCCCGAGTGCCGCAACCGCGTGCATGAAGGCACCCGCCTCGTCCGCCGTGACGCCGCGTTCAAACGAGATCCGCTCGATCTTGTGATCCTTGAGCCGTTTGATCAGTTCAGCCATGCCGGAGCTGGCTTTCGGCATCGGTGTGTCGGACACGACCAGGTGATTGCCGACGATACCGATCGCGATCGAGGCCTGCAGCGTGTGCAGCGGCTTGAGGACAGCGAGCAGTCCCTCGACGTTGCGGCCAATCAGCGGATGGTCCGATGCATAGAGCTGCGCCGCGCGAACTCCGGATGCGAATCGGCGGAGCAGTTCGTCGTATTGGGCGACGCGGCTTTGGATATCAGACATGTGTGAATCTCTAATCACTGATCACTAATCACTGATCACTGATCACGAATCGCGAATCTGCGAGCCCAGGAGCCGATCACTCAATCAACTCCAATTGTGCTTTTGCCGCCGCACGCGCGCCGCGTGGACCCCGATCGGAAATCTCGCGCAGCGCGTCAATCGCTTCCGGCGTGCCAATCGCGCGCAGCGACGTCGCCGCCAGGGCCCGCAGCCTCCGTGTTCGGATTGGTGCCCACAACTCCCCCTGGTGTATGGCAACCTTCAACGCCTGCACGGCTTCCGGCGTCTTCGAGGTTGCGAGTGCTTCAACCGCGGCGGCGTAGACCTTCGGGAAAGCCGCGCGCTTCATGTGCTTGACCAGGTAGCCGTAGAGCGGCGCCGCACGTTCATCCTTCGTCGACAGGAGCTCGTTGGCGAGTGTTTCTCGCGTTCGACCACTGGCGGTGGTCAGCGCACGCAGAAGGATCGCCGACGCCGCTTCGCTGCCATTCATGATGAGGCCCTGCACGGCTTCGCGCTGGACGAGCGGTTCCGTATCGGTGAGCAGCGGAATCAGTTCCTTGAGCCCTTCGGTGCCGCCAAACTCGCGAAGCAGGAACGCTGCCGTCCGGCGCACTTCCCAGTTGGGCGCATTCATCAACTTCTGCACCGACTCCCGACCTTGTGCGCCGAACCCGAGCAGGATGTCTCTGAGCCGGCGTCGCGCCCGTGCGTCCTGTTCGCTCGAGAGCGCCTCGGCGAGCGGGGCGACGATGGCGGTGCCGGCGGCGTGGCAAATCCGCTTGAACCGCTCGTACCCCTCATCGCTCGTGCCGCGCAGCTGCACGGCCGCGTGCTTGAGCATTGATCCGCGCGCAAATTGTTCGAGCGCCGGCGTGGCATGCGGCTGACGATCGGGCCGTGCGGCCGAGCGATCCGCGACGGCTTCCGCCAGCAGCCAGGCCTGCTCGAAATGGCCGACCCGGACGAGATCGTCAGCGTGGGTGGCGACCGTTTGCGCCACGTCGCGCCATCGCAGCGGATCCTCTTCGATCGTCAGCAGATCGACCAGCAGTTGATAGTCGAGCGTCCGCAGCGCAGAGTCGCTGACCGTTCCGAGCCAACCGGCCATCCGCTCCGGCGGGTCATCGCCCACCCGCTCGACGTCAACGGCACGCGTCCGCGCGCTCGACAGTTCGCGTCCGTAATCGGAGGAGACATAGGCCGCATCGGTGTAGGACGTCAGCATGCCTTCGACGTTGGTCCAGAGTTCGTCGAACGAGGCTTCCTTGCCCATGTCGGACTGCTCGACTTCCTGCTCCGCGAGTGCGAGAAGCTGGCGCTGGCGATCGTGTTCAGGCACGAGCGCCTGAAAGGCATGCGCGAGCCGACCGGTTGCCCCGCGCTCGGTGATCACCGACTCGGCGACGACGTGTGCGATAGACTCGTCCGACATGCGCTCGCTCATCGCCGCCACCACATCGGTGGTCCCCGCGATCGCGGGTGGTCGATCGCGCTGTTTGAGGAGCGCGACGATGCCGTCGAGCGAGAAGCTGGCCGCGGCTTCCCCCATCTGCTTGAGCATGCCGTCGAGTTGATCCGGATTCGTCCGGGCGAGGTATTCGGTCAGGTTGCGGACGAGATTCAGAAACGCGGCAGTCTTGGCGTCAATCCCACCCGCGGCGGTCGCTGATTCCAGCTGCTCGAGCAACTGCTTGAATTTTTCCGGTTCCCCGACAATCGCGAGCAGCGCCTGAAGCGCTGTGTCGTCAATCTTGACCTGCGGGCCGGCGATCGCCGCTTCGATGATCTCATCGATCGTTGCGGCTTGACCTTCCTTCTCGCGCAGCACCTCCGCGTAGTCGATCTCGACGATATCGAGGCTTGGTCCTCCGGCCGTCGCCCACAGGCGCGCCATGCCGCCGTCACTGCGAACCTCTTCCGGCGTCCGCGCGAGCAGCAAGAGCAGCGTCCGCCAGGAATTCGCGTCCGCCGCCGGATTGATGGTGAACGCGCCAATGGTGTGCCGGTACAGCACCTCGGCCAGTTCGCCGATCGCCGGGTCGGGACGCACTGCGGCCCCGCCATTCAGTAAAAGCGAATTGGCCCGGACCTGGAGCGTGAACGGAGCGTTGTCGCCCAGACGCTGCGCGGACTGGACGAGTCGCGAGAGCGACACGCCAATCGCCGGATGGGTTCCAGGATAAAGCGCCACAGCGCGCGCCGCCGCTTTGCACGCACGTGCGAATTCCACGAACTTGGCGGTAACGTCGGGCGAAAGCGGAGAAGGGGTAGCGGTTTCGGCCATCGTTTACATGAATGACAGCGGATCGGGCGGTTCCTTTCCAACCTCGGACGCATTGACGACCGCGTGGATGATCATGTCAGGCATGTGCTGGGGGTCAGCCGATGATTACTGCTAATTGTAATCTATAGTAGAGTCCCGATTTAGCTCTTCTTCCTCCACTGCTTGATGCGCGCGGTCGATCTCATACGGCAGAAGCGGGATGGCGGCGCGCTCGATGACGCCGCTATCGACTTTTTCATTGCCGGCGTCACCGACGGCACGCTCCCGGACTACCAGGCCTCAGCGCTTCTGATGGCCATCGTGCTCCGGGGGATGTCGCCCGAGGAGACCGCCGCCTTGACCGAAGCGATGGTCCGTTCCGGGATCCGCGTCGAATACCCGGCAATTGGCGGCACGCCGGTCGACAAGCACAGCACCGGCGGCGTCGGCGACAAGACGTCGCTCATTCTCGCGCCGCTCGCGGCGGCGTGTGGCGCGTACGTTCCGATGATGTCCGGTCGGGGACTTGGCCACACCGGCGGCACGCTGGACAAGCTGGAGGCGATTCCCGGTTTCCGCACCGGACTGTCTTTGCCGGAACTTCGCCGCGCCTTGTCGCAGGTCGGCTGCGCGATGATTGGGCAGACCGAAGAGATCGCGCCGGCCGACAAAAAGCTCTATGCCCTGCGCGACGTGACCGGCACCGTCGAAAGCATCCCTCTCATCTGTGCATCGATTATGAGCAAGAAGATCGCCGAAGGGATTGGCGGTCTCGTCCTCGACGTGAAAACGGGCAGCGGAGCCTTCATGAAAACGCTGCCGGACTCGCGTCGTCTGGCACAATCGCTCGTCGCCATCGGCGTCGCATCCGGCGTCCGCACCGAGGCGCTGATTACGAACATGGATGCGCCGCTCGGGCGGATGGTCGGCAATTCGCTCGAAGTGGTCGAATGTATCGAGACGCTGAAAGGCCACGGGCCGCGCGACGTCGAAGAGTTGTCGGTGTTGCTGGCGGCGCGGATGCTGATCGTCGCCGGGCTGGAGCAGGACGAGTCGGCCGCCGTCACGCGTGTTCGTGCGTCCCTCGCGTCAGGGGCGGGCGTCGAAAAACTGAAGGAGATCATTCAATTTCAGGGAGGCGATCCGCGGGTGGTCGATCGCTACGACCTCTTGCCGTCGGTTCCGGAACGTCACGACGTCGTGGCGAAGGAGGACGGCCACATCTCGGCGCTCCTGGCCGAGGAGATTGGTCGCGCCGCCGTTATGCTCGGTGCCGGACGGGGAAAACTGGACGATGTGATCGATCCCGGTGTCGGCATCGAAATCGTGGCCCATGTCGGCGATCCGGTTCGGCGCGGGGAACCGGTCCTCCGCGTGCACCACCATGCGAATCGCGGCCTGTCTGACGCGCTTCCGTTACTCGATCGAGCGGTGCAGATCACGGACACCCCACCACTGCCACGACCGGTGGTTGTAGAGCGTGTCGGGGAGGATTGATGCCACACACTGGCGAAGGGGATGCCCTGCACGTTGCGCCTCCCCGCGTGCCCTATGACGCACGCGACTTCTCGATCATCGCCGGCGCGGCCGCGATCGCGGCCGTGCTCGCGCTGATCGCTCAATTCGCTGTTCCACGTCTTCAGCCTCTCGTCGGCCTCATCGTCATCATGACGATTGCCTATTCGATCTCGACCAATCGTCGTGCGATCGATCGGCGAACTGTGGCCTGGGGCCTGAGCCTGCAGATCCTGTTTGCCTTGATCGTCCTCAAGACCGCGACAGGACAGCGCGTGTTTCACACCCTTGGCACGTTGATCAATCGACTGCTCGACTTCGCGGGGGTCGGCGCCAGCATGGTGTTCGGTCCGCTCGGCGACAAGAGCGTGTGGCCGCGGATCATGAACAACGTGCTCGGTTCCGAGGGCGCTCAGTACGCCGTCCTGTTCGCGTTTCAGGTACTTCCGACGATCATTTTCATCGCCGCGCTGTTTGCCGTCCTTTACTACTTCGGCGTGATGCAGCTGGTGGTCCGCGGCTTTGCCATTCTGATGCGACGGGTGATGCGCGCCTCCGGAGCGGAATCGCTGAACGTTGCCGCCAGCATCTTCATGGGGCAAACAGAGGCGCCGCTGACGATCCGTCCGTATCTGCCGCGCATGACCGAGTCCGAGCTGATGACGGTGATGACGTCCGGCATGGCGCACATCTCCGGCGGCATCATGGCCGCCTACATTCTGTTCGGTATCGAAGCCCAGCACTTGCTTACCGCCGTCATCATGACTGCGCCGGGCACGCTGATGATGGCGAAGATCTTCGTTCCCGAAACCGAAGTGCCCGAAACGACCGGGACCGTCAAGCTGGAGATCGAACGCACGGACGTCAATGTCATCGACGCCGCGGGACGTGGCACCAGCGAGGGGCTGCAACTGGCGTTGAACGTCGGCGCCATGCTGATCTCGTTTCTCGCGCTCGTCGCGCTGGTCAATGCTCTGCTCGGCCTCGTCGGGCTCAGCCTGCAGCAGATTTTTGGCTGGGTCTTCGCGCCGGTCGCCTGGAGCATGGGCGTGCCCTGGCGTGACGCGCCGACGATCGGCAACCTGCTCGGGACGCGAATGGCGTTGAACGAATTCGTCGCGTACTCGCAGCTCGGAACGATGAAGGCGACGCTCGATCCGCGCTCATTCACCATCGCCACCTTCGCGCTCTGCGGCTTTGCGAACTTCAGCTCTATCGGGATTCAAATTGGTGGTATCGGGGCGCTCGCCCCGACGAGGCGGCACGATCTGGCGCGGCTGGGTTTTCGCGCGATGCTGGCCGGCACGCTGGCGAACTTCGTCACCGCGACCATTGCCGGCTTTCTGTTATGACGGATCAGTACGCGAAGGCAGAACGCGCCGCGACGTTTCTGCGCGGCCGCCTGGGTGAGCCAACAGCCAGACGCCAACAGCCAGCAGCCAATCTGGCTATCGTCCTCGGCTCCGGGCTTGGTGACTTTACCGAGTCGCTGCAGGATGCCGTGTCGATCCCTTACACCGACATCCCGGACTGGCCTGCGTCCGCCGTCGTTGGTCATGCCGGCAAGCTCGTCGTCGGCGCGATCGCGGGCAAGCGTGTTGCCGCCTTATCCGGACGAGCGCATTTCTACGAGGGACACGCGATGTTGGTGGCGACGTTTGCCACTCGCGTCATTGGGCTACTTGGGATTCGAACGGTCATCCTGACGAATGCAGCCGGCGGGATCAATCTCAACTTCAAGCCGGGTACGCTGATGGTGATCGACGATCACATCAACCTCATGGGCACCAACCCGCTCGTGGGATCGAACGACGATCGATTTGGTCCGCGGTTTCCCGACATGACCGAGGCGTACTCGAAACGGCTGCGGGAGATCGCCGATCAGGCCGCCGCGGCGCGTGGCGTCTCGATTGCACACGGTGTCTACGTGGCGCTCCATGGACCGAGCTACGAGACCCCTGCGGAGATTCGATATCTGCGAACGATTGGCGCGGATGCGGTGGGTATGTCGACAGTTCCCGAGACCATCGTTGCGAGGCATATGGGAATGGAGGTGCTCGGGATCTCCTGCATCACCAATCCGGCGGCCGGCGTCCTGCCCAAGCCGTTAGTGCATGACGAGGTGATGGAGGTCGCCCGGCGCGTGCGGGGAGAGTTCTCGAAGCTGCTGGAGGCCGTCATTGAGCGAGTCTGACAAGCGGACGAACCGGATGCCGGAGAAGAAGGCCGATCGCAGGAGCGGTGCGGATCGGCGCACGATCAGCACCGTTCGGCCGGCTCGAGAAGCCAGCATCCCGCCCGGGGATCGGCGGAGTGGCAGCGATCGCCGTGACGACGCCTCGTGGCAGCCAGTCTCAATTGAAATGGCCACCTCGGCGTCGGATTCGGACCTGGCGCTTCTGGCGGCGGCCACCGACGCACGCACGCACGCGCAGGCGGCCTACTCGCATTTCCAGGTCGGCGCCGCGCTCGAGACGGCGGACGGACTGGTGATTGGCGGTTGCAATATCGAGAACGCGACCTACGGCCTGACGCTGTGTGCCGAGCGTGTCGCACTCGTCAAAGCGCTCTCGGATGGTTATTCGATCTTCACGCGCATCGCTGTCGTCGCCGACACCGAAGCGCCAACTCCTCCCTGCGGGCCGTGCCGTCAGTTGCTCTGGGAGTATTGCGGCGACATCGATATCATTCTCGGTAACCTGAACGGTCCGACCGGCCGCGTCCGGCTGTCGGCTCTTCTGCCGATGCCGTTCGACCGTCGGCTGCTGGGGTGAGCCATGGCAATGGTCAATGTTCAATGCTCAATGTTCAATGCTCAGGTGATGAACATTGAACATTGGACATTGAACATTGAACATTGATGGAATAAACGCATGCTTCCGACAATTGATTGGCAGGGCGACACGATCGTAATGGTCGATCAGCGTAAGCTGCCCGGGCAGGAGATCTACGTGCGCTGTCGCAACGCGCAGGAAGTCGCGCGTGCGATTCGCACGATGGTGATTCGCGGCGCACCGGCAATCGGGGTCGCCGCGGCGATGGGCCTTGCGCTCGGCATGCGGAAAAGCGCCGCCAAGGGCACGCGACAGTTTGCCGTCGAGTTCCAGAAGAGCTGCGAGATGATGGCGGCCACCCGACCGACGGCGGTCAATCTGTTCTGGGCGATCGATCGGATGAAAGCGGCGTTCGCGGCAGGCGCGCACGCAGGCGAATCGCCCGAGGAGATTGCCGATCGTCTCGAACGCGAAGCCCGTGCGATTCATGACGAGGACGTCGCGAACTGCCGGCTGATGGGCGGCGTTGGCGCCGAAGTCGTACCCGACGGCGGCCGAGTCTTGACCCATTGCAACGCGGGCGCGCTGGCGACGGCCGGTTACGGCTCGGCGCTGGGTGTGATCCGGGCGGCGGTCGAGCAAGGGAAGAAGGTGGCGGTCTTTGCCGACGAGACCAGACCGTTCATGCAGGGCGCCCGCCTGACAGCGTGGGAGCTCATCCGCGACGGCATCAGTACCACCGTTATCACCGAGAGTATGGCCGGTCCGTTGATGAGAGCCGGTGAGATCGATGTCGTCATCGTTGGCGCGGATCGCATCGCGGCGAATGGTGACACGGCAAATAAAATTGGAACCTACACGGTCGCCGTCCTCGCGCACGAACACAAGATTCCGTTCTACGTCGCCGCGCCGGTATCCACAATCGATCTCGCGACTCCCGATGGCGACGCGATTCCGATTGAGGAACGCGATCAGCGGGAAGTCACGCACCTCGGGACGTCGCGGCTGACGCCGATCGGCGCGAAGATTCGAAATCCGGCGTTCGACGTGACCCCGCACCGATACATCGCGGGAATCATCACCGAGCGAGGCATTTTCACGGCGCCCTACATCGAATCGTTGAAGAAAGCCCTCGAGGCCCTGCCATCGCCCAGCGCCCGATGAATCTGCTCGCGATTGAGACATCCTGCGACGAGACCGCGGCGGCGGTAATTGCCGAGACGGGAAACGTCGCGATTCCGTGGCAGATTCGCTCGAACGTCGTCGCCTCCCAGGTCGCGATCCACCGCGAATGGGGAGGAGTTGTCCCCGAGCTGGCGTCGCGACAACACGTCCGCGATATCTGCGGAGTCTACGAGGCGGCGCTCGAGCAAGCATCGGTCAGCATTGACAATGTCGGTGCAATCGCGGTTACTCGAGGTCCCGGCCTCGTCGGGTCGCTGCTCGTCGGTGTCGCATTTGCGAAAGCACTGGCATGGTCGCGCGGCCTTCCAGTTGTGCCCGTTCATCATCTCGCCGGGCATATCGAGTCGCTCACGCTTGCGCACGGCGAGCTTCCACTGCCGGCGGCGGTGCTCGTTGTTTCGGGCGGTCACACGAGCCTGTATTTCATCAAAGAGCCAGGACGGTACCAGCTCATTGGACGAACGAGAGACGATGCGGCAGGCGAGGCGTACGACAAGGTCGCAAAGCTGCTTGGGCTCGGATATCCCGGAGGGCCTGCGATCGATCGCGTGGCCCGTACGGGGAACGATCGCGCCTACGATTTTCCTGCCGCGCGGCTGACACACGCCGATCGCAATGCGCCGAGAGCGACGGCCGATGGCGTCCTTCCAGCCGATGTCGCGCGTCGAATTGATTTCAGTTTCAGCGGGTTGAAGACTGCCGTGCTCCGGCTGGTTCGCGGGCGAACGGGGATCAACCCCGACATCCGTGCGATGAAAGCTGCCGCATCGGACGAGGCTGGCGCGATGCTGTCGGCCGCTGAAGTCGCAGACATTGCTGCCAGCTTTCAACGTACAGTCGTTGATGCGCTGCTCGATCGTACGTTTGAAGCTGCCCGGTGGCTGGGCGCACGAAGCGTCGGCATCGCCGGCGGCGTGTCGGCGAATAGCCGGCTCCGTGCCGAAGCCGAAACTCGCGGCGCGAGCTTCGGGATTCCCGTCTTCATTCCGCCACTTGCCCTGTCGACCGATAACGCCGCGATGATTGGTGCGGCGGGACTCCGGAGATTGAGAAGCGGCGGACCGGGCACGTGGGATTTCAATGCTGAGTCGTCGCTCATGCTCGAATGATGTCGTTCCCAGTTCCCGGAGTGCGGAACAAACTGGAAACTGGAGACTGGCAACTGGAAAGTTCAAAGTGACCATTTTCACCGACTATCTCTGGTTCAACACCAAGTCGCGCCAGGAATTCGTGCGCATCACTGACGACGTCTCCAGCATGGTGAAGAAGAGCGGCGTGACTGATGGAATCGCGCTGGTGTCGGCGATGCACATTACGTCTGGCGTCTACGTCAACGACTGGGAGGACGGCCTGATCCACGACTTCCAGGTCTGGCTCGAGAAGCTCGCGCCCGCGGGGTTGCCGTACCGGCATCATCAGACCGGTGAAGACAACGCCGACGCGCATTTGAAGCGCACAATCATGGGACACCAGGTTGTGGTGCCGATCACTGCGGGAAAGCTCGACCTCGGCCCGTGGGAACAAGTGTTCTACGCCGAGTTCGATGGACAGAGGAAGAAGCGAGTCATTGTAAAGGTGATGGGAGTGTAGCCCGGAGCCAAGAGCCCAATCATGTCTTTATCCAGAGACGACGCCTACGCGCTCATGACCGAATACACGCAGAGCGAGAGTCTGCGAAAGCACATGCTCGCGGTCGAAGCGTCGGTCCGCGGCTACGCGCGGCTCTGGGGAGAACCGGAAGACGACTGGGCTGTGGTGGCGTTGCTGCATGACTTTGATTACGAGCGGTGGCCCGACCAGGAGAACCATCCATTTCGCGGTGTCGAGATTCTCCAGTCGAAGGGCTATCCCGAGTGGGTGACGCGCGCGATTCTGTCGCATGCTGAGTACTCTGGGGTTGCGCGCGAGTCGCGCCTTGAGCACGCGCTTTACGCGTGCGACGAGATGTCGGGCTTCGTCACCGCGTGCTCGCTCGTCCGGCCGTCGAAGAGCGTCCTCGACCTGGAGGCCTCATCGGTCATGAAGCGGATGAAGGACAAGGCATTTGCGCGGGCGGTGAGCCGGGAAGATCTACGAAAAGGGGCGGAAGAGATTGGATTGCCCATCGATCAGCACATCACTCACGTCATTGCGTTCATGCGCGAGCGCGCCGACGTGCTGGGGTTGCGCGGAACGCTGTGATTCCACAGACCGTATAGGCTAAGACTTGGACACCAGTAACGTCATCACCACGCGCGAGCGACCACAATCGTCTCCCGACACGCCGGTCGTGCTGCTCGACAACGTCACCGTCATCTACGGCTCCAATCGCGCGCTGAAAGAGGTCTCGGGCCGTTTCGGTGCCGGGGCTGTTGGCCTCCTCGGCCCGAATGGCGCGGGAAAAAGCACGCTCCTTAAGGCGCTTCTGGGTTTCATCAAGCCTGCCGCCGGACGAATGACGGTGTTCAACCTCGACGTCGCCAGGCATCCGCTGGAGATTCGCGCCCGCATCGGATATATGCCCGAGAGCGACGGGCACATTCCCGGCATGAACGCGGTGTCGTTCGTCGCGTACTGCGGACAGCTGGCCGGCCTGCCGGCTGTCGACGCGATGCAGCGGGCGCACGAGGTGCTGTATTACGTCGGCCTCGGTGAAGCGCGCTATCGGAATGTCGAAACCTACTCGACCGGCATGAAGCAGCGGATCAAGCTGGCGCAGGCTCTTGTCCACGACCCTGATTTACTGTTCCTCGACGAGCCGACTAACGGCATGGACCCCAAGGGTCGCGACGAGATGCTCGAACTCATCCGCGATCTCGGCCACAACAAGAATGTGAACCTGATCCTGTCGTCGCACCTGTTGCCCGACGTCGAATACACCTGCGACGACGTCGTGGTGATGGATAAGGGACAGGTCGCCGCGCAGGGCCCGATCGCGCAGCTGAAAGGCCCTGCCGGCCGCGTGTTCGAGCTGCGGATCAAAGGGGATCTTCCGTCCTTCATCGAGGCCCTTCACGCCGCGGGGATGGAGTGCACGTCGACCGATGAAGATGTGATGCGCGTGTTCGTGCCCGACGGCGCCGCGCGCGGGGGCAAGGATCAGGCGATGGTGTTTGGGCTGGCGGCGCAGCACGGCGTTCAGGTCCGCCATCTGCGTCCGAGCATTCCGACGCTCGAGGACGTTTTTGCCAAAGCGTTGGGAGAGCAGTAGTGCCAATTCACGATCAGAGTTATCGGCGGTATGCCGGCGGCAAGGCGATGCCGGGTCAGGCGTGGACCGTCATCGCTCGCGCCGGGATGGTGGGAGTGCTCCGGAAGCGAGTGTTTCTCGGTCTGTTGCTCCTCGGGTGGAGCCCGTTCATCTTTCGCGCCGTTCAGATCTACCTGACCACCAATTACCCGCAGATGGCGATGTTCGCGCCGACTGCGGAAACGTTCCGGCAGTTTCTCGAGCAGCAGGACTTCTTCGTCTTCGTGGTCACGATTTATGTCGGCGCCGGACTCATTTCCAACGATCGCCGGGCCAACGCCCTGCAAATCTATCTCGCGAAGCCGTTGATGCGGACTGAGTACATCTTTGGCAAGGCCGCCATTCTGTTTGGGTTCTTGCTGTTTGTCACCATGATTCCCGCGTTGCTGTTGCTCGTCCTGCAGGTGCTCTTCGCGGGAAGTTTTGCCTTCGTACGGAAGAACTTCTTTCTGTTCCCGGCGATCACCGTCGCCACTGTGCTTCAGTCCGTCCTCTTGACGTTCACGATGCTCGCGCTGTCATCGCTCTCCAAGAGCGCACGATATGTCGCGATTCTGTATACCGGCATCCTGTTCTTCACCTCGGCGGTCTATCACGCGATGCTCGCGATCACCGGCAGCACGCGCGTGTCGTGGATTTCGCTCAGCGCGAATCTGGCGCAAGTGGTCGACGTGATTTTTCGTCTCAAGCCGCGCTACGCCACCCCGTGGCCGGTGTCGCTGATTGTGATCCTTGGGCTCGTCGCACTGTCGATCTCGGTTCTCGAACGGCGTGTCCGCGGCGTGGAGGTCGTGACGTGAGCGTCGCGATCGTGACGGCGGACCATGTATCCAAGTGGTACGGGCAGGTGATCGGCCTGAACGACGTCACCGTCGACGTGCCGCCGGGGATCACCGGACTGCTCGGACCAAACGGCGCTGGCAAGTCCACCTTCATGAAGCTGATTACCGGCCAGCTCAAACCGAGCAAGGGCGCGGTGAAGGTGCTGGGCGAACCGATTTGGCGCAATCCGCACCTGTATTTTCAGATTGGCTTCTGTCCCGAGCAGGACGCGTTCTACGACCGCATGACGGGACTCGAATGGGTCACAGCACTGGTGCGACTCAACGGGCTCGATGAGCGAGCCGCCGACCAAGCGGCTCGACGCGCGCTCACGGCCGTCGACTTGATGGACGCGGCGGACAAGAAGATTGGTGCCTACAGCAAAGGCATGCGCCAGCGAGTGAAACTCGCGCAGGCGATCGTGCACGACCCGTCACTGCTGATTCTCGACGAGCCGCTTTCGGGAATGGATCCCATCGCGCGCCGCCGGACGATCCGCCTGATCCGTGAATGGGCCCGCTCAGGGAAGAGCGTCATCGTCTCGAGTCACATCCTGCACGAAATCGAGTCGATGACGGGGAACATCCTGTTGATCAACAACGGGCGGATCCTGGCCGAGGGGGACGTCCACGCGATCCGCGAACTGATCGACGAGCATCCCCACACCGTTTACGTCCGCGCCGAGAACCCGCGCCGCCTCGCGCGCGATTTTCTCGAACAGGCCGACGTGCGCAGCATGAAGTTCGAAAAAGACTCTGTTACCGTGGAGACCGGAAAGCCCGACGCGTTTTATGCGCGATTGACCGAGCTGGCTGCCAGCGGTGAGTACGGCGCGATCGAAGAGGTGACCTCGCCTGACGACAACCTGCAGGCGGTGTTCCAGTATTTGGTGAAATGACTAGCCACGACGTCCAGACCGCCCGCCCGATTCCCGCCGCCCCCGGCTTCTTCACGTCGGGGCTGCGAATCTTCGATCTCTCACTCGGCGAGATGCTGTGGTCGAAGCGGACGATCTTCATGATGCTCGTCGCCGGGGCCCCGGTCGTCATCGCCTGCTTCCTCCGAATCATCGTGCTGTTTGGCGCTCCCGTCTTCGAGGATCACCGATCGACACAGGGCGGTGTGACACAGACAATTCGCATGACCGGCCCCGCGATTTTCGGATTGATGATCTGGATCTTCTATCTGCGCTTCACCGTGCCGGTGCTGGGCGTCTTCTACGGCACGTCCCTGATGGCCGACGAAGTCGAGGACAAGACGATTACCTATCTCTTCACGCGGCCGATTCGACGCGGCGCAGTGTTGTTCGGGAAATATCTCGCCTACCTGGGCTGTACTGTCTTTGTTGTTCTTCCGTCGGTGATGCTGGTGTACCTGCTCGTCGTCCCGATGCGCGGTAGTCTCGGAGCTTCGTTCATCGATCTGGTGAAAGATCTGGTGCTGCTGGCTCTTGGACTGGCCGTGTATGGCGCCTTGTTCGCCTTCGTCGGGGCGAAGTTCAAACGGCCTCTTATCGTCGGGCTGATTTTCATATTCGGATGGGAGCAGGCCGCCCTTGCGTTTCCCGGCTATCTGAAGAGGTTCACTATCGCGTACTACCTCCAGGGACTGGTCCCGCATGCGATGCCCAGCGACAGCGTCCTCAGCCTTATCCAGGGGGTATTCCGGGAGAGCCCAACGTTAGCGGGAAGCCTTATTGGGCTCGCGATTATTCTGGTGGTTTCCGTCGCGTTGGCGACCTGGATGGTCGAGCGGCGGGAATACGTTTTGGAACAGTAGGCGCGGTCTAAAGACGGCGGCCCCGCTTGTGGGCCCTAAGACCTGAAGAATGAGCTATTTTGGAACTTTTTACCTGTTTGATCTGTATAATTCTTACCAGAGGACTACGGCATGACTAAGCGAACCCGGTATTTCCTTGCCGCATCGGGGGCGGTGCTCGCGGCTGGTCTTGGGACCGGCCTTGTGGCGTTTTACACGGGCGGTTTCGAGCCCGTTTCGGCCTCGGCCGTTTCAAACGAACTCCGCTATATTCCCGCCGATGCGACGGTCGTGGCGTATGCCGACGTTCGCGGCATCATGGATTCGGATCTTCGCGCCCGCCTGAAGGAAGCCCTGCCGGGGCATCAGGACGGTCAGCGCGAGTTCCAGGAGCACACCGGGATCGACATCGAGAAGGACATCGACTACGTCGTCGCCTCTCTTACTGCCGGAGCCGAGAAGCCGGCCCCTCTCGTCGTAGCCCGAGGCCGGTTCAACGACACGCAGCTCGAAACGTTGATTCGCGAGCACGGTGGCGCGGTCGAGGAATACAAAGGCAAGCGCCTGATCGTTGCCCCAACTGGCCACAACGACGCGCCGATTCAGAGCGGCAGTGTCACATTGGCCTTCCTGGAACCGGGTCTTGTCGCAATCGGCGAGTCGACAGCGGTCAGGAACTCGATCGATGCGCAGCTCTCCGCTCACAGCATCACCGGCAACAACGAAATGATGGAGCTGGTGAATGATATCGGCCAGGGCAATAACGCCTGGGCCGTCGGGCGCTTTGACGTCCTCTCGCAGCAAGCAAAGCTCCCCGAACAGGTTTCCGCGCGTCTTCCTCAGCTCAAATGGTTCGCCGCTGCTGGACATGTGAACGGCGGGTTGTCCGGAATGCTCCGCGCCGAAGCCCTCGATGAGCAGGCCGCCGAGAACCTACGCGACGTCGTCCGTGGTGTTCTCGGTCTGGCGCGCATGCAGGCTCAAGCCGACCCGCGCACGCAGGCACTCGTTGAATCGTTGCAGCTCACTGGCACCGGCAAGACCGTCGCCCTCTCGTTCACGGTGCCGGCGGAGATTCTGCAGATGATTCCGAAGGCGCCCGTGCCTCAGGTGCAGGCAGAGCAGCCAGCGAAATAGGTATCAGTTTCCAGCTTCCAGCTACCAGCTTCCAGCTACCAGCTTGGAGGGCCGCGCGTCGAAAGACCGCGGCCCTTTTACTTTTCCCTTTTCCCTTTCAGATACACTGTCCCCCGTGGACTGCGTCTTCTTCTATGGGACGCTGATGGCGGGCTTTGATCGACGCCGTCGAGCGGCAATGGACACGAAGCTGTCGTTCCTCGGCCGCGGCTGGATCCGAGCATCGCTCTTCGATCTCGGTCTGTATCCGGCGGCCGTTCCCTCGCCAGATGGGTGTGTTTGGGGAGAACTCTACGAAGTGTCGGAATTGGCGACGGTGTTACCCGCGCTCGATGAAATCGAAGGCTACAGACCTGGTGATACTGACCATAGTTTGTACGTGCGCGCGCAGGCGGACGTGACCTTGCCTGACGGACAGCAGCACACCGCGTGGGTGTATTTCTACAATGCGCCGCTCGGTCAGGCGCAACGGATCGAGTCGGGGGATTATCTCCGGCACGTCAGGGTCCGATAATGGTACCTAGTGCCCGGTAGCGCCCAGCGATGACCAACACGCGAGATAGTGAGCGCGTCCCGATCTCCGGCCAGGTGACCGGGGAGGTCACGGTCTATGAACCGATGACGATCCTCGACCTGAGCGATCGCGGCGCGCAGGTCGAGACCCACTTTCCACTGCACCTCGATTCGCTGCACGAGTTCCGTCTCTCACTCGGGACCCGTTCGGTTGTCGTCAAGGGTCGCATCGCGCACTGTCAGATTGGCGAGCTTGGCGAGACCATTCGCTATCGCAGCGGCATTGAATTCATCGAACCTACCGAGCACGCACTCGCCGCGATTCACGCGTTTGTCGAAGCGTTGAAATTCGCTGCATCGGCTCCTCCACCGATTGTCGAGGCCGAAATCACGGAAGAATGATCTTCCGCCTCGAGGCGGAAGCCACCATGACCTACAACAACTATATCGACGGACGTTGGATCCCCAGCGCCAGCGGCGAGACGTTTGAGAATCGCAATCCCGCCAATACCGGCGACCTGATTGGTGTCTTTCAGAAATCAACACGGCGTGATGTTGAAGCGGCGATCGACGCCGCCGCGCGGGCCTACAAAAACTGGCGACTCGTACCCGCGCCAGTGCGCGCGGAAATCCTGTTCCGTGCGGCGCAGCTCATCGTCGAACGCAAGGAGCAATTTGCGCAGGACATGACGCGTGAAATGGGGAAGGTCCTGAACGAGACGCGGGGCGATGTGCAGGAAGCCATCGACATGACCTTCTACATCGCTGGCGAAGGACGTCGTATGTTTGGCCAGACGGTGCCTTCTGAACTGCGGAACAAGTTCGCCATGTCAGTTCGTCAGCCGCTCGGCCTCAGCTCGATCATCACGCCGTGGAATTTTCCGATGGCGATTCCATCGTGGAAGATCATTCCGGCGCTGGTCTGTGGCAATACCGTCGTGTTCAAACCGGCGTCACAGACGCCGCTGTCAGCAGTGAACTTCGTCAAGGTGCTCGAGGACGCGGGAGTTCCCAAAGGCGTCGTCAACATGGTCACTGGCGACGGCGACGAGGTCGGCACGCCATTAACGACCCACGACGACGTGCGAGTGGTGTCATTCACCGGCTCCACGCATGTCGGACGGATCGTGAATCAAGCCGCGGCCCCGGGATTCAAGAAGGTTCATCTCGAGATGGGCGGCAAGAACGTGATCATGATCATGGACGACGCCAACCTCGAGCTCGCGGTCGATGGGTGTCTGTGGGGAGGGTTCGGGACGACGGGGCAGCGGTGCACGGCGGCAAGCCGCGTTGTGGTGCACGAGAAAGTTTACAAGACGTTCGTCGACCAGTTCGTCGCCCGAGCGAAGTCGCTCCGTGTCGGTGATGGACTTCAAGACGAGACGCAGATGGGCCCGTCGATCAGCGAGTCGCAGCTGAAGACCGTGATGTCCTACGTCAAGATCGGTCGCGAGGAAGGGGCGTCAATCGCCTGCGGCGGGAACCGGCTGGACGGCGGAGCGTACTCGAAGGGCTTCTTTCACGAGCCAACGATCTTCACTGATGTCAGACCAGGGATGCGCATCGCGCGCGAAGAGATCTTCGGTCCGGTCGTATCGGTGATCCCCTGCCGATCGCTCGAAGACGCGATCGACATCGGTAACGGCGTCGAGTATGGGCTGTCGGCATCGATCTACACCCAGGACATCAACCGCGCGTTCACTGCCATGCGCGATCTCTACACCGGGATCTTCTACGTCAACGCCCCGACGATTGGTGCCGAGGTGCACCTGCCATTCGGGGGCACGAAGAACACCGGCAACGGTCACCGCGAAGCCGGCACGGCGGCGCTCGACGTGTTTTCGGAGTGGAAGTCGATCTATATCGATTTCAGCGGGAAGCTCCAAAGGGCCCAGATCGACGTCGAGCCCGTCTAGATGTGCTAAAGTGAACTGCTCCCGCAAGTTACGAGTGCGCTGAGTGCTCTATCTGTCTCTTGGTCTCGGCTACATCGTTGCCTACGTAGCGATCGGCTGGCTTCTTCGCGGCCACGCGCTGGCGCTGTCGATTTTTGGCGATATCGGGCTGCTGATTCCGCCGCTCGCGGTCTGCGCTGTCATCCTGCGGCGCCGTCGCTCGTGGCAGGGATGTCATCGCCTGTTCTGGGATGCCGTCGCCATCGGCATGGCGCTCTGGATCATCGGCCACCTCGGGTGGGCGTTCGAAGATCTCGTGCTCAAGCAGCAGTCATGGCTGCGCTGGCATACGGTCTTCAGCCTGTGCGGTGGCATTGGTCCGTTGATTGCGCTGTTCGCCCGCCCCCATCGCGGGGTGCGCTCGGAAGCCGTTAGCAGTGTCGGCGTCGTCCTTGCGAGCTACGGTCTGCTTGCCGTTTTCATCTACTCGTACTTTGTTCTGATTCCTGGAATCACGCCAGGCGTTCCGGGGCCGCAGGTTGCGCTGCTGAAGCTGGTCCAGCTCAATCGTGCGCTGTTGTTCCTGGCGTTCGCGGCAGCGATGATCGTTGCACGTCGTACTCCGTGGCGCAATGCCTATCGCTGGCTGGCGATTGGAACAGGCGTCGGGTTCTTTCTGCGCATCTTGACCAGCCTCGCCATCGTCCGCGGCTCCTATCAAAGCGGCACCGTGTACGATCTCGCGTGGTTCGTTCCGTTTCTCTGTTACGCGGCCGCAGCGCTCGCAGCCCCCGCTTCACCGGCAGAGTCCGAAGTGATCGAAGCGCCATCGGCGCCGCTTCACGTCCTTGTTTCGGCAGTGCCAGTGTTTCTGATCCCGCTGACTGGATATGGCGCTCTGTACCTACAGCCGCTGGGTCCCGCCGACGATTCGTTCCGTGCGCTGCTGACGAGCGTCATGACCGTCGCCGGGCTCGGGCTGTTGACGCTTCGGCTCGCGGCGCAGGGAGGGGAACTCGAGCGTGCCGGCGCGCGCATGCGGCTGCTTGCCGCCGCGACGGAGCAAACCGGCGATCTGATTTTGATCACGCGCGCCGACGGCAGGTTCGAGCACGCCAACGATGCGTTTGTTCGCGCCCTCGGCTATTCCCGCGAACAACTGGCGCGACTCGACTACGTCGATCTGCTCGAACGCGGATTCGACAGCATTGGCGTGCACATCGCGTCGGCGATTCGCGAGAAAGGCATTTGGCGCGGTACGGTGGTGCGGAAACGCCGCGATGGCACGACGTTCCCCGCATCCTGCACCGTCGTCGGACTGCGCGATCCGGCGGGATCGATCACACACTACGTCGACGTCGAACGCGACACGACCGACGAGCTGAAGCTTCGCGATCAGCTGGTGCACAGCGAACGATTGTCGGCGATTGGTGAGCTGGTCGCCGGTGTGGCGCACGAAATCAACAATCCGCTGCAAACCATCGTGGGATCGGTCGAGCTGATGATGGAGGAACGAAACACTCCGTCAGTGCAGCGGGACCTCGAAGTCGTGCGGCGGGAGGCGGCGCGAGCGGGACAGATCGTCCGCAATCTGCTGTCGTTCGTGCGCCGTAGCGCTCCGAACCGGCGGCCGATCGATCTGAACGATGTGGTTCGGGCGATCGTGCAGCTGCGCGAGTACCATCTCCAGCAGAACAACGTTGCGCTGCTCGTCGACATGCATCCGGGACCGCTGGCGGCACTGGCCAATCGCGAGGAGATTCAGCAGATCGTGCTGAATCTCGTGCTCAATTCAGAGCAGGCGTTCGAAGCTGCGGGGCACGGCACCCGAATCAGGATTCGCAGCTTCACCGATGGCGATCGCCACGTGATCGAAGTCAGCGACGATGGCCCTGGCATTGGTCCGGACATTCGCGGGCGAATCTTCGAGCCCTTCTTCACAACCAAGGATGTCGGTCAGGGGACCGGGCTTGGGCTGTCGATCTCGCACGGCATCGCCGCCGCCCACGGCGGGTCACTCGAGCTCTGTCAATCGGCGGAGCGCGGCGCCTGCTTCCGCCTGACGCTGCCGGTGCACGCCGAGGGGCTGAAGAGCGTGCCGCGGCCGACGGCGGTTGCGTAGATCGCGAGCCCTCACTCTTTCTTTCTGGCGGCAATGTCTTCTTTGAGTTTCGGATTTACCCGAAACCCTGCTTTCTCCGCAGCCTTCACCTCGGCCTCGGCCTCCGTCGCACGCCCGGTGATGAGATAGACCACGGCGAGGTTGCTGTGCGCCTCGCCGAAGGTCGGATTCACCTCGATCGCCGCCTTGTATTCCTTTTCCGCGTTCGCGAGATCGTTCAGGCGGAAATACGCGCTGCCAATCGCCATCGAGACACCGGCAGGCACTGGTGGAGGCGTCGCGCCGGCGCGGCGGCTCTTCCGGCTCTCGAGCTGCTGGATCTGTTCGCGAATCTGATCGATGGTTTGTTGAGCGTTCGGATTCTGTCCAGTGAGCCGCGTCAGATTGCGTTCGTTGTCCTTGAGCGCCTGGATTTGATCGCGCAGCCGGCGATCGGACTCGGTACCGGCAAGCGCTTCCGCGGCGGTTGCCTTCTGAAAGGCATCACGCGATGCGAGGTAGGCCTTCAGCGCCTCCGGGTACCGCCTGGTCTTCATGTAGACCTGCCCAAGACCGTAAAACGCGGCGTCATACAGTGGGTCGATTGCCACTGCCGCCTTGAATTCCGTCTCGGCGACATCGTATTTTTCGCTGACCAGCGACTCCATGCCACGCTTGAAGTGCTGTGACGCCGCAGTCTGTTCGCGCTCGGACAGCTGCCATGCACGGAGCGAAGAACTACTGACAAGAGCAATCATCAGAAACAGCAGCGACCGCTTCACGATGATCGGCATCATTGACCCCTCCCGCGAAGGTATTCGCGAACCTTAGGTTGATTCGGATCGAGTTGCAACGATTTCTGAAAGCTGGTTCGAGCAGCCGCGCTATTCCCTGCGCACAGTTCGGCGAGACCCTGCGAGGCATACACGGCGGCGTTATTCGGCGTCAGCCGTGCAGCCTGACGGAAGTCGTCGACCGCTCCGGCGCATTCGCCCCGTTCGACTCGGTATCGCCCTCTGAATAACCACACGTCGGGCTCATTCGGCTTGGCGGCAGCCGCCTGGTTCAAGAGCGAGATGCTTCGATCGACCTGACCGTTTCGCTGATATCCGATCGCGCGGCCGATCAGGTACTTCGTGCCTTCCGGCAGTCCATTGGCGAACGCACGGACCAGGAGGGCGTCCGACTTATCCAGCGACTCGCCACGCGCCCACAACAAGTCGCTCAAATTCCACAGCGCCGATGCAAGGTTCGGGTCGACCGAAATCGCTGTATCGAACGTGTCGATCGCTTCCTTTTGCTTCCCGTGCTGTTTCAACAGCAGCCCTTCGTTGTTCAGCGATCCGGCCGTGCGGCTTCCGAACGCGCGCCCTTTTCCTTCGCTCGCGCCGATATAGCCAAGCGCACGGAGCTTGGCGACCGTATCTTCATCGACGCGCGAGTCGCTACTGGCCGATGTCGCTGCCGCCGGCTTTGCCGGGGTATACACCGCTCGGTAGTCCACTGGCTCAGTGGATGACGGCGTCGCCGGCGTGCCAGGCAGTGGCGGACCAGCAATGTCGCGGGCCGGAGGCAGTCCTGCCAGGGCGAGCAGCGTCGCGGCCACCTGATCCACCTTTCCTGAGCCTGCATGTCCTGCTGACGGCTGGATACCGGGGCCCCAAACGAGATAAACGCCGTTCTCGGCGTGCCACTTCGCCGCCGTCGTATTCGCGGCGCTCGAGAGCGTCGTCGGCCGTCCCTCACCCCACAGGAAGCCATGGTCGGACGCGAGCATAATCGTGCTGCCGGTTTTTTGCGCGAGCGCCACGTATCGCGCGAGGAGCTGATCGATGAGCGCGAAGTATCGTTCAGCCACATCCTTGTAGTGGTTGTAGTCCGCCTCTGACACGGACGATTGTCGGGGCGGCGCATAGGGTGCGAACACATGCCCGATGCTGTCGGTGCCTTGAATATAGAGCAGAAGCACATCCGGGTTTTCGCGCGAGTACCAGTCGCGCCCAAGTTCGTCGTAGACCTTGGTTTCGATCAGGATTCGTCGCAGCGCGCTCACTGGATGCGCGTATGGATCAGTGACTGCGACTGCTTGCGCGTATTCGGCCTCGGTCAGCCACGGAAGAATGGCTTTCACCGCTTCGTAGCCGACGTCGTCCTGCGCACGCTTCAACCCGTCGCGCGCCCATGACTCCATTGATGCGGGATGGACGACTCCGGGCGGCGGTGACGTTTCGCTGAACAGAAATGTGAAGAGGCGATCCGACACCATCAGCCCGTTGACTGATTCAGCTGGATAGGTGGCCCAGTAGCCCAGGGCACCGACCTTCTTCCCACCAGCGGTTGCCATGTTCCACACCGCTGGGACCTTCCGTTCGTCGCTCGTGATCGGTTCGCGCTGCTGACTGGTCGGATTGACTCGCAGGAAATCCAGGATCCGATGCTCCAGCGGACTCACACCGGTCATCATCGTCGTCCAGATCAACGGCGAGAGCGGCGGTGAAATCGTCTTGACTGTTCCGCTCGATCCTTCCGACACCAGTTTTGCCAGCGTCGGCATCACGCCGCGCGAGACATATTGATCAAGCAGCGACCAGTCGGCGCCGTCGAGGCCGATGAAGATCACGCGCTTGCCAGCGGTAGTCTTCGATGCGATCTGAGGCGCTGCCGAAACTGGTGACGACGTTGGCGCCGGCGTTTGCGATTCGCGAGAGCGGCAGCTAATTGTCGCAATTGCCGCGATGCAGACCAAGTAGAAAGGCGTTTCGATCCATCGGCGCGAGCGAAGGAGCGAGCGCTGGTTGGCGCTGGGGGTGGGGCCCCAGCGCAAAGTAAGAAAAGCTATCAGAAATGCGCCGATGCGCATGGGGCAATCATAGCGTGCAAAAAAAGAGAGGGCCCTGTTGCCGGGACCCTCTCACGTCAAACCGAAGCAGCGGAAAGCCCGCTACCGGTTAAAGCCTTTCCGTGTTCTTCCGTGGCTTAGAA
>Ga0111538_10000935_pt1 | contig 40614 bp, 31 predicted proteins | sample SoiMethybrSBSTD1_FD_79669 | JGI IMG/M metagenome (GOLD analysis project Ga0111538, IMG submission 79669) | Bulk soil microbial communities from a Populus tree surrounding site in Tennessee, USA - Soil MetaG P. TD hybrid SBSTD1 (version 2)... | ecosystem: Environmental > Terrestrial > Soil >...
ACGGGGCATCTCCAAATGCTCGAGTCGATCGCCGCAGCGCGCGCTCTCGCCTGGCGGACATTGCCCGAAAGCCGTCAGCACTTCGGCAATCGCGCGATCCCCGATCGCGTGCACGGCGACGGCGAGATCTTGGGCGTGCGCGGCCTGTATCGTGCTCGCGATCGAAGCCGCATCCAAAAGAAGATCGCCGCGCGCTCCGGGTCGATCGGCGTAATCTTGGAACAGAGCCGCAGTGCGCGCCCCGATCGAGCCGTCGGAGAAGAGCTTGATGCCATGAACCCGAAAGTTCTCCCGCCTCGTCCCACCCAGAGCTGCGCGCCAATCCTTTTCGGGATCGATGAGATAGGCATGTACGGGAAGCGGAAGCGGTGCCCGAGCGGTCCGCGCCACATAAGCGGAGAGAGAGTCCGGGCGCGGAAAGTCACTCGCCGTCGTGACACCGAACGAGAAGCACTGCGCGGCGGCGGCAGCGAATGCTTCGTCTTCTTCTTCGCGCGTTCGTGGAAGAAGACCGTCCAAGGACAAGATGGGATGCTCGAGGAGCGTTCCCGTTTCGAAATCGATCCCGCGGCGTCCCCAATGTTCTTCGAGCCAGCGAAGCGCGGGCGTATTCGCGGCACCCGCATGGCCGCACACGCGGCGCGCAATCACGGCGCGATCGGGCAATGCGGCATCCAGATCACGACGCGTGGGACGTTGGGGGGATTTCCATTTCGTTTCGTCCCATCCTTCGGCCACCAGCACTTCACCGCGCGCTTGCAGCGACCCCGAGCGCACGATCTCGATCGCTTCTTCGAGCGAGCGCGCTGCGGAAAGGGAAGGGCGAGCGGCGCGCACACCCATCGAATGAAAGTGCATGTGCGCGTCCACGAATCCCGGAGAGAGAATGCGCTCTTCGAGATCGTAGATCGCACTTCCGGAAGGCGCTCGCGAGAGCACCTCCTCTGCGGAGGCGAGAAGCGCGATTTGCCCATTTTCGACAAGCACGGAGACGCATCTCCCCGAGGAGGGATCGAGTCGTCCGTGAAGCAGCGCAAGCGAGTTTCGAGAGGGAGTCGTCACGTCAGGCCGATCGTAGCAAGCCGCGGTCGCGTTGACGATCCTCGCGAATGCTGGGAGAATCCGCGCCGTTTTGCGTGTGCGGGGGGATTTTCGTGATCCGAATCGACGGGGAAACGCTTCGCCTCGAAGATGTCGTCCAAGTGGCGCGGCAGCGTGTGCCGATCGCCATCCCGGACGAAGCCATGGCCCGGGTGGAGCGGGCGCGGCGGTTTCTCGAAGACTGCGTTCGTGAGGGGCGGGTCATCTACGGCGTGAACACCGGAATCGGGCATTTGGCCCAGGTCCGCGTGGCCCCCGACGATCTCGAGGAGCTGCAGCTCAATCTCGTCCGCAGCCACGCCGCCGGGGTCGGGCCTCCTCTCCCTGACGACGAGGTCCGCGCGATTCTCCTTCTCAAAATCAATCTGTTCGCGCGCGGGAATTCCGGCGTGCGCCCGGTGCTCGTGCGCCAGCTCGAGCAGATGCTGGCGCGCGACGTCCTGCCGGTCATTCCCGCGAAGGGATCCTTGGGCGCGAGCGGAGACTTGGCGCCTTTGGCGCATTTGGGATTGGCGCTGGCCGGCGAAGGGGAAGCGCGCCACCAAGGGCAAACACTTTCCACGCGCGAGGCGCTCTTGCGCGCCGGGCTCGAGCCCCTTCGTCTCTCTTATAAGGAAGGATTAGGCGTGATCAACGGCTGCCAGCTGATGGCCGCTCGCGGCACGCTTCTCCTGCACGATGCACGCATTCTCTTGCGCAGCGCGCAAGTCATCACCGCCGCGGTGCTCGATGTGTTCGGCGCTTCCGCGCTTCCCTTCGATGAGCGCGTGCACGCCGGGCGGCCTTATCACGGACAACAGGTCGTAGCCGCGAATTTGCGCCGCCTTCTGCAGGGACAACGTCGCAAGGCCGATCGCGTGCAGGATGCCTATTCGCTTCGCTGCGCACCGCAAATCTTGGGAGGAATCGCCGACGCGTTCGACGATCTCGAGCGCCGCCTCGAGATCGAGATCAATGCTGCATCCGACAATCCCTTGGTATTTCCCGAGGAAGGGGAAGTGATCTCGGCGGGAAATTTTCACGGCGAGAGCTTGGCCTTGGCGCTCGATTTCTTCGGCATCGCGCTGGCCGAGATCGCGAGCCTGGCCGAGCGGCAGATGAATCGTCTTTTGAATCCCCATCTCTCCGGCCTCCCGGCATTTCTCGCGCCGGCGACCGGGAAGAACTCCGGGCTCATGATCCTGCAATACACCTCGGCGGCCCTGGTATCGGAAAATAAGATCTTGGCCCATCCGGCAGCGGTGGATTCGATCCCCGTTTCCGCCGATCAGGAAGATCATGTGAGCATGGGGGCAACCTCGGCTCACAAGGCCAAGGAGATCTTGGGCAACGTGGCGAACGTTCTGGGGGCTTCGGCGATGGTCGCAGCACAAGCGATGGACCTGGCGGAAGGTGAGAACTGGACCCCGGCGGCGGAATCCTTCCGAAAAATCGTGCGCACGGAGGTTCCCTTCTGGAACGAGGATCGGTACGCTTCCCGGGATCTTTGTGCGGCCTCCGGCCTGGTCCTTTCGGGCCGGGTTCTGGAGGAGGTCGAGAAAACCGCGGGCCGGCTCGCGGAATGAAGAACCACCATCGACGCAGAAAGGCTGGCCGATGAACGATCCCGAAACTGCTGCCCTCCATTTTGATCGCATCACCCCGCCCGAGGGGGATCGCATCACGAAGGGCGCCCAAGGGCTGCAAGTTCCCGATCGACCGGTGATCCCGGTGATCGAGGGGGACGGCATCGGTCCCGATATCATGAGGGCGGCTCGCCGCGTATTGGACGGTGCCGTGCAGAGCCGCTACGGAAAGAAGCGGCAAATCGTTTGGTTCGACGTCTTCGCGGGCGAGAGCGCACAGAAGAAATACGGAGACTGGCTTCCGGAAGATACGCTGAGCGCGATTCGCCGTTACGTCGTCGCACTGAAGGGACCGTTGACCACTCCGGTCGGCGGTGGCATTCGCAGCTTGAACGTCGCGCTGCGCCAGATCCTCGACTTGTACGCGTGCGTGCGTCCGGTGCGCTACTTCCAAGGAGTGCCGAGCCCGGTGCGCGAGCCGGAAAAGATGAACGTGGTGATCTTTCGCGAGAACACCGAGGACGTGTACGCGGGAATCGAATGGGCCGCGCAATCGCCCGAAGCGAATCGCGTGGTCGACTTTTTGAATAATACGATGGGCGCCAAGGTGCGCGAGAAATCGGCGATCGGCATCAAGCCGATTTCGGAATTCGGGACGAAGCGCCTCGTGCGCATGGCGATTGAGTACGCGATCCGCCACAAGAAACCGAGCGTCACGCTGGTGCACAAGGGCAACATCATGAAGTACACCGAGGGCGCGTTTCGCGATTGGGGCTACGAGACCGCGCTCGAGGAATACGCCGACCGCACGGTACGCGAGGAAAGCTTGACCGGTGCGCCGCCTGCGGGAAAGATCGTGATGAAGGACCGCATCGCCGACAGCATGTTCCAGCAGATTCTCACCCGAACGGAGGAATACTCTGTGCTGGCCATGCCGAACTTGAACGGCGATTATTTTTCGGATGCGTGCGCAGCGCAGGTGGGAGGGTTGGGGATGGCGCCGGGTGCGAACATCGGGGATGACGCCGCAGTCTTCGAAGCGACGCACGGCACCGCTCCCAAGTATGCCGGGCAGGATCTCGTAAATCCGGGCTCGGTGATTCTCTCCGGAGCGATGATGTTGGATCACCTGGGATGGACCGAGGCCGCCGACGCCGTCGATGCGGCGCTGGAGAAGACCATCCTGCAGAGAAAGGTCACTTACGATTTGGCCAGGCTGCTCCCCGGAGTCACGCCCATCAAGACTTCGGAATTCGCCACCGCGATCCTGGGAAATCTGGCCGGATGAGCGGCCTCGATCAGTTTCTCTCCGAAGACCGTATCCTGCTGGACATCGAAGCCGAGACCCCCGAGGACGTTCTCGCGGAATTGGGGAGGCTTTTGGGCGGGAACGATCCCGCGTCCCGCGAGGAAGTGCGCGAAGCTCTGGCCGCGCGCGAGCGCGTTTCCACGACGGGCATCGGATCGGGCGTCGCGTTCCCCCACGCCCGGGTGGGTTTCCTCAACACGACGCGGCTGGCCTTCATCCGCACGACGAAGCCGATCGAGTTCAAGGCGATGGACGGCAAAGGGGTCGATCTCTTCGCCGGCGTCGCCGCCCCCATCCAGAGCCGGCGCGAGCATTTGGCCGTGCTCTCCAAGCTCGCCTACTTGTTTCGCTCCGAAGCCGTGCGGCGCCGGTTTCGCGAGGTGAAAAGTGCGGCCGAAATCCTGGAGCTTTTGCGCGAAGGATCCTCGTCGGTACAGGCGCCTTCCGGGGGAGGATGATCCGTTGACTCGAATCGACGGATCGGGTTAGCCTGCTTCGACTTGGGTCTTCCTCCTTCGAGAGCGGAACTCTTCTCATGATCGATCTTGATCGGGTCCTCGCCCCGATTTCGGCCGATGCCCCCTGCGGGAAAAACCTTCGCTTTGTTCCGGGCGACACCACGATCTCCTCGCTCGATGAAATGCGCCGTCAAGAAGATCCTGAGCTCGATCCTGCAGGCAAAGGAAAGAACGCCGATTGGAAGAGCGCCGTGTCGAATTCGCAAGGGGCGCTCGCCGAGAAATCGAAAGACCTGCAGATCGCCGCATACTTGGCGGAGGCACTGACCCGTACGCAGGGCTTCGAAGGGCTTCGGCAGGGAATTCTTGTTCTCCGTTCGCTCGTCGAACGTTATTGGGAGTGCATGCATCCCGGATTCGAAGACGGAGAGATCTTGGCCGGAGTCCGCGCAAAGTGGCTTTCGTGGGTCGGATCGTCGAACGATTTTCGGATGGCGGTGAAGCGCATTCCCATCACCGGGAATGCCGGCGGGACAGCGCGCTCCTGGTTCGATTACGAGGAATCGCGGCGCGTGGATCAGGCGTCGCTGATGGCGGACAAGACTCCTTTGAATGAGCTGATCCAGGCGGGGCGCATCAGCGGAACCGATTGGCGGGCGGCGCTCGATGCCACGCCGGTCGCACAGCTTTCCGGAGTTCTGGAAGCAGTGAAGGGCTCCGCCCAGGAATTGGCGGAGCTCTCGCGGATTTGCGACGAGAAGTTCGCCGACGACAGCCCTTCGCTTCTTCCGCTGGCCGAGATTCTTCGCGAGTGCGAGGAGTATTTCGAGCGCATCTTGCAAGGAGGTGCGGCGAGCGTGGATCAAGAAGACGGCGCTCCGTCGGGAATGCCGGCGGCCGCGCGTGCTACGGGCCCGATTTCTACCCGCGACCAAGCGTATGCGCATCTACGCGAAGTCGCCGATTATCTGCGGCGCACCGAGCCGCACAGTCCGGTCTCCTATCTCATCGACCGCGCAGTCCGTTGGGGCCGGCTTCCCTTTCAAGATCTGTTGCGTGACGTGTTGAAGCACAACGAGGACGCGCGGACCACGGTCCTCGAGACGTTGGGATTGGCCGAGCCGGAGGAGTGAGATCATGGCTGGTGACAGTGTTCACAAAAAGAAGGAGCGAATTCGACCCCCGCGCGTTCACATCTCTTACGAGGTGGAGCTGAACGGGGCGCAAGTCATGAAGGAGCTGCCGTTCGTGGTCGGCGTTGTCGCCGATCTCTCCGGGCAGCCCAAGACTCCGCTGGATCGCATGAAGGATCGCAAGTTCGTCGAGATCGATCGCGACAATTTCGACGGCGTCTTGAAGAGCATGAAGCCACGTCTGGCCATGAAGGTGGACAACAAGCTGCAGAACGACGGCTCGGAGCTCTCCGTCGAGCTCAATTTCGAAAAGCTCAACGACTTTCGCCCGGAAAATGTGGCCAAGCAGGTCAAACCCTTGGCGGACCTGATCGAGATCCGCAATCAGCTGCGGGATCTTTTGGGCCGCACCGAAGGCAATGATCGTTTGGAAGAGCTCTTGGGCGCGATCATCGAAAACAAGGACATGCGCGAGAAACTGAAGTCCACGCTGAAGGCGGATGAGGCGGATAGCGCGGGAGGGACCAACTGATCATGGCCAAGGAGAAAGCGGCCAAGGCTACCCCGATCAACGAGCTGGTCGAACAGGAAGGCGGCGCCATCCTGGACGATCTCCTGACGACGGGCATCAAAGCACGCGATGATTCCTCGCGCGAGCACGGCCAAGCTCTGATCCGAAATCTCGTCCAACAACTCCTCGATCCGGGGATGAAGATCCAAAAGGGCGTCACCAAGACGATCAACGCGCGCATCGCGGCGATCGACGTGGTGCTCTCCGATCAGTTGAACGAGATCATGCATCATCCCGATTTCCAGAAGCTGGAAGGCTCCTGGCGCGGGTTGAATTCGATGGTCATGAACTCGGAGACGGGGGAGACGCTCAAGATCCGGGTGTTCAACACGTCGAAGAAGGATCTCCTGCGCGATTTCCAATCGGCCAGCGAGTTCACCGAATCCTCTCTGTGGAAGAAGATCTACGAGTACGAGTTCGGACTGTACGGCGGAGATCCCTTCGGCTGCTTGATCGGCGATTTCGAGTTCGACAAGGGCCCCCAGGACATCGAGCTCTTGGAGCAGATCACGCAGGTGGCGGCCGCGGCTCATGCGCCGTTCATCTCCGCGACGGCGCCGGGCATGTTCGGAATGGAAAGCTTCACGCAGATGCCCGATCCGCGGGACATCGCCAAGATCTTCGACAAGGCGAACCCGCAGAACACCAAGTGGCTTTCCTTCCGCGACTCCGAGGATGCACGCTTCTGCTGTTTGACGATGCCTCACGTGCTGATGCGCCTTCCGTATGGCAAGGACAATCCGGTCGACGATTTCAATTTCGTCGAGGACGTCGACGGAGAAGATCACGACAAGTACCTGTGGGGGAATTCGGCCTACAGCTTCGGCCTGCGTCTGACGGATGCATTCTCGAAGCACCATTGGTGCGTCGCGATCCGCGGTCCGGAGGGCGGCGGCCTCGTGGAAGGCCTGCCGATTCATACGTTCAAGTCGCGGGAAGGCGACGTGGGCTCCAAGTGTCCCACGGAGGTTCTGATCCCGGACACGCGGGAAAAGGAGCTTTCCGATCTCGGCTTCATCCCGCTCATTCATTGCAAGAACACCGATTATGCGGCGTTCTTCGGGGCCAATTCGGTGCAGCGTCCCAAGAAGTACGACGACGCCTCGGCGACGGCGAACGCGAAGCTGTCCTCGCAAATCCAATATCTCATGGCGACGTCGCGGATCGCCCATTACCTGAAAGCCATCTGTCGCGACAAGGTGGGTTCGTTTGTATCCCGCGGACAGTGCGAGCAATTCCTGAACAACTGGATTTCGAACTACGTGCTCGATCAGGACAACGCGACGCAAGAAGCGAAAGCGCGGCGGCCTTTGCGTGAAGCACGCATCGACGTCACCGACGACAAGTCCAAGCCGGGAAGCTATCGCGCGATTGCTTATCTGCGCCCGCACTTCCAACTGGAAGAGTTGAACGTTTCCTTGAGACTGGTCGCCGAATTGCCGGCGGCTGCGAAGTAGTCGAACACCAGTTCGTCCGAAGGAGGACTTGCGAACATGGCGACAGTTTTTCTGTACATTGAGGAAATCCCCGGAGAAGCGAAGGCCAAGGACTTCGAGGACACGATGGAGCTCATGAGCTTCTCGTGGGGGGCGAGCCAAACGTACTCGGTGCTTCAAACCGGTGGATCGGCGCAATGCCATCTGCAGGATTTGTCCTGCACGAAGACCGTCGACAAGGCCTCTCCGCTGTTGCAAAAAGCTTGTTTCGAAGGCACCACGCTGCCGACCGCGGAGTTGTACGTCACGAAGATGATCAACAACGCCCCGGTGGACAACATGAAGTACGTGATGTCCGATGTGGTCGTCTCGAGTTACCAAGTCGGCGGCGGCGGCGACTCCACGGTCGAGTCCTTCTCGTTGAATTTCGGGAAAGTCGTCGTGGAATACACTCCGGTGGATTCCAAGGGGAAGAAGGGCGGCGCCGTGTCCGGCTCTTGGAACGCCGTCACCCAGACTCCGGAATAGCACGGCTCGCGTTGCGCGCGAAGGCGGTGAGCCTTTCGCGCGCGATGCACTTGGACCAGCGGAGAGCGGGAGGCGATGGCGAAGAAGACCCCGATCGGTTTCCTGCAATACAAAGGCATCAAAGGATCCTCGAAAAACGCCGGATTCGAGGATCAGATTCCTTTTCACTCGTACAAGCACGGAATCCAGATTGGACTTGTCACGACGGTGGCGACGTCCGAGCGTCATGTGGCAAGTTACGAACACCTGCCGTTCGTGATTCGCAAGTCGATGGACAAGTCCAGTCCTCTGCTCTACCAGAGTGTGACTCGCGGAGATGACGCCAAAGGTGGCAACGAGGTGGTGATCAGCATCTGCGAGCTGGTCGGCGGAAAATACCTTCCCGTGTTCACGATCACGCTGCGCGGAGCATTCGTTTCCGGCATCGAGTATTCGGAAGCCTCGGGCGGCGAGCAGGAGGAAGTGATCTCCTTCGCTTACGATTCGATCCGATGGCAATACGAAGGGGTCGACGAAGCCGGAAAGAGAACTGGGGCGGTCGAAGGTGCCTGGGACATGAAAAAGGGCAAACCCACCTGGTCATGAGGGTCGCGTCTCGGAATTCCTGCGCACATCGCGCCGGACCTCCTGTCCTCTGGCTGCGTTGCGCCTCCTCGGCGTATCCCGTCCACTGATACGCCATCGTCGGCGCGCCTTGCCAGAGCCCACGATGCCGCGGCGGGATGTGCACATGAATTCCGAGACGCGCCCCTCGTGTCGGAAGCGAAGAACGGCGAGGAACCCATGAGCGCGATCGAGCACTTTCAGTCCGGACGGCTCGGCGATGCGATTCAATCGCAGACCGCGGAAGTGAAGGCGCATCCCACCGACGTCGATCGCCGCTATCTCCTGTTCGCGTTTCTTTCCTTCGCCGGTGAGCTGGAGCGGGCCGACCGCCAGCTTGATGCGTTGGGCGCGCAAGATGCGCAGTTGGAAATCGGCTCGCGCGTGTATCGCAATCTCTTGGCTTCGGAAATGTGCCGCCGGCGCGTGTTCGAATCGGGCGACGATCCGATGATCCCGAAAAACGCGCCGCGCCACGTGATGCTGCGCCACGAAGCGCTGGCCGCCTCCCGCGGTGGAGACGGTGCGCTCGCCCGAAAGAAGTTGGATGAAGCGGCGGAAGCGTCGCCGGCGCTGGCTGGATCGGCGGAAGAGCGCGCGTTCTCTTCGGTGCGCGACTCCGACGACCTGCTCGCGTCCGTGCTCGAAGTGTTCGCCGGCGGACGCTACTTGTGGCTTCCCTTCGAGAACATTCGCACGCTGACCGTCGCGAAGCCTCGCCACGTGCTCGATCTCTTGTGGGCCGGGGCGGAGATGGAAGATTCCGAAGGCGAGCGCGCAACGGTGCACATTCCCGCGCTCTACTTCGGATCGAATGCTTCCGCGAACGACGCGATTCGGCTGGGAAGAGCGACGGATTGGAACGACGATCACGGCTCCGCGCGCGGCCAAGGGCAGCGCATTCTGCTGGCGTCCTTCACCGCAGCCGCGGATGGCGGCACGGAGGAAGAGATTCCCATCTTGGCGCTACGCTCGCTTCGCATTCGCGCCGGGGAGGGATGAGATGGCCGGAGCAAAACCCCAGGACGTCCTTCGGCATTCCATCTTGGATCGCTTGGCGGAATCGGGGGGAGTGCGTGGCGCGTCGCGCGATCTGCGCATTGGGGTCGACGATTTGCGTGCCGCAGTCCGCCGCGATCTCGAGTGGCTCTTGAACACTCGCATCTTTCTGCAGGAGTCACTGGATGAGTATCCGGAGGCGCGGCGATCCATCTTGGGATACGGACTACCCGATCTCACCACGTTCTCCCCCTCGAGCGAAGTCGACAGCCGGACGGTGTGCACCCTCATCGAGGAAGCGGTCCGCACGTTCGAGCCGCGGCTCATCCCGCGAACCGTGCGCGTGGAGTTCGTGCCTGCCTCCCGCGTCGATGATTTCCTCATGCACTTCAAGATCCACGGAACGCTGTACGTGGAACCGATCCGCGAGGACGTCGCCTTCGACACCAGCATGGACATGAGCTGCGGCTCGCTCAAGGTCGAGGAGTCCTTGTCGTGAGGGAGACGCTGCTTCCGGTCTACGAGCGTGAGCTGCGCTACATCCGCAAGCTCGCCGCCGAATTCGCCGAGCGCTATCCCGCGGTGGCCGGCCGGCTTCTCTTGGAGCCGGACAAGTGCGAAGACCCGCACGTGGAGCGGTTGATCGAGTCCTTCGCGATGCTGACCGCGCGCGTGCAGCGCCGCATCGACGAAGAGTTCCCCGAGATCACCGATTCCATGCTCTCGATCCTATACCCGCACACGCTTTCCCCAATCCCTTCGATAACGATCGTGCAGTTCACGCTGGATGCGGAGCAGGGGAAGACCGGAAGGGCGGTCGAGATCGATCGTGGAGCCATGCTGCACACGAAGCCGGTCGACGGCGTGCGCTGCCGTTTTCGCACGACCTCGCCGGTGACGCTCTGGCCGCTCAAGGTCGAGGCCTGCGACATCGCCGTGTTGAACGAGGGAGAGCCGGGCGCTCCGCAAGAAGCGCGCGGGGCGATTCGCCTGCGTTTGAAGACGCCGGGGTCGCTGCCGGTCGCGCGTCTCAACGCCGATCGCATCCGCTTTTTCTTGGATGGAGATCCAGCCACCGTGCACCGCATTTACGAAACGTTGTTCCGTGCCCCGCTCGGAGTGTTGGTGCGCCTTCCGGCCGGAATCGAAGATCCGAAGTTCGTTCCCGACTTCTTGGGTCCCGAAGCGCTCGAGCCGGGAGGATTTCGTAACGACGAGGAAATGCTTCCCGCGCCTCCACAATCGGCCTTGGCGCTCATCCTCTTGCAGGAATACTTCGCATTTCCCGACAAGTTTCTCTTCGCGGGAATTTCCGGGTTAGCGCGCGGATTCTCGCGCGTGCCGGGGGACGAGGTCGAAGTGCTGGTGCTGCTCGATCAGTATCCGGTCGATTTGGTCGGCAAGCTCTCGCCGGCGAATTTCAAGCTGGGCTGCACGCCGGCGGTGAATCTCTTCGCGCATGAAGCGGAGCCGGTGTCGATGAAACATACCGAGGTGGAGATTCCGGTCGTCCCCGACGCGCATGCGCCCTATTCCTATGAAGTGCACTCCATTTTGGAAGTTTCAACGACGTCGCCGGCCGGGTTGCGCGAGTACCGACCGTTCTATTCTCTGAAGCATGGCGATACGGAATCGGCCGACGTGGCCTTCTTCCATTCCACGAGACGGGCGTCGCTGCGCCGGAATGACTCCGGCACCGACGTCTACTTGACGATCGTCGATCGCCGCTTCGATCCCTGGGCCGTGAAAGGGGATGAAGTGCTGAACGTGCGCGCCTTGTGCACGAATCGCGATCTTCCCTCGCAGCTTCCGTTCGGAGACGCGCAGGGAGATTTTCGCATCGAGGGGAAGCCCGGCATCGCCACAATTCGCTGTCTGCGCAAGCCGACCCCATCGATCCGCGCGCCACAGCGCGAAAACGCGCGCTGGCGTCTCGTCTCGCTGCTCTCGCTCAATCATCTCTCGCTGGTCGGGACCGATTCCGAATCGCGCGCGCCGTCTCCCGCGAAGCAGGGCAAGGACAGCACAACGCCGGCGCTGGAAGCGCTGCGCGAGCTGCTCAAGATCTGCGATTTCGCGGATTCCGCCGTGTCGCGCCAAAGAGTCTCCGGATTGTCCGCGCTCTCCTCGCGCCGCGTCTTGCGGCGTGTTTCCTCGAACGGATGGCACTCTCCGGCACGAGGCTTGGAAGTGCAGCTCACCTTCGACGAGGACAAGTACGCCGGCAGCTCGGCGTTTCTGTTCGCCTCGATTCTGGAACGATTCTTCAGCCTCTATACTTCGATCAATTCGTTCGTGCAGATGGTGGCGATTTCCAAACAGAGGGAAGGCACTTGGAAGAAGTGGGCGCCTCGGGCGGGACACAAAGCGCTCCTCTAGGCGAGCGTCTCGAGGAAAGCGCGTATCGCTTTGAATTCTTTCAAGCGGTGCGCCTTCTGCGGCTCATGCGCAAGGACGCTCCCGCGCCTGGAGAAGCGGAAGATCCACGCGCGGAGCCGGTGCGCTTCACTTCGGATGTGTCGCTCGCATTTCCGCCCAGCGACATCTCCCGCTTGGATGCACCCGTCGCCAACGGCCCGCCACGCTTGGCGATTCCTTTCTTCGGCGTGGCCAGCCCGGCGAGCTACGGCTCTCTTCCCGGCGCCTACACCGAGTTCGTGCGCGAGGAAACGCGGCGCAAGAATGCCGCACCCCGCGAATTCCTAGACGTGTTCAATCATCGCGTCGCCGCGCTGTTTTTCCGCGCGTGGGAAAAACATCGTTTTGCGATCGTGTACGAGCGCTCTTCCGGAAAGGAAGGAGATCTATTCGAGCGCGCGCTCTATGCGCTGCTGGGCTTGGGCGTGCCGCAGCTTCGCGCGCGTTTCCCGTTTCCCGATTTGGCACTTCTGCCGTGGGGCGGCGCGGTGCGCGGCGGAACGATCTCGGCGCGTACGCTCACGCAATGCATGGAAAGCTTCTTCGGCGTCCCGGTTCGCATTCAGGAATTCGTGGCCCGCTGGCACGTCCTGGAAAGCGACGAGCTGTGCCCTTTGGGAAAAGGCCGCGGGCGCTTGGGCCGCGATACGATCTTGGGGAAGCGCCTGTGCGTTTCGCAATTCTCGTTTCGCGCGATCTTGGGGCCTTTGGATCGGACCACCTATTTGCGCTTCCTTCCCATCGGCGACGCGTTTCCACGGCTGCGCGAGTTGGTTCGCTTCGCGGCGGGAGCGGAGCTCGACTTCGACGTGCGCCTGCACTTGCGCGCGAAGGAGGTTCCGCATCTGTGCTTGGGATCGCGCCGTCCGGAAGAAGCACCGCGGCTCGGCTGGCTGACTTGGCTCGGCACACGGCCGCGCGATCGCGACGCTTGCGACGTCGTCATTCCCGAATCCGCTCGCTTGCCGGCAAGCGCTCACGTTTGACCTCAATTCCGGAGAGACGTCCGTGTCCCTGAATCTCAAATCGTTGATCGGAAAGTTGACCGAGGCCTCACGGCGCGCGCTGGAAGGCGCGGCCGGCTTGTGCATGTCGAGAACGCACTACGAAGTCGAGATGGAGCACTGGGTGGCGAAGCTGGCCGAGACGGCGGACGGCGATGTCGCGCACATTCTGCGCGCCTTCGAAATCGAGCCGGATCGTTTCCTGCGCGACATGAATCGCGCGCTCGACAAGTTCCGCACCGGCAACAGCCGTCGCCCCGATCTCTCCGAATCGATTGAAGACATGGCCAAGAGCGCCTGGGTGTTAGCCTCGGTGAATTATCACAACTCGCGGGTGCGCTCCGGGGTTCTCTTCTTGGCGGCGCTCGAAGACCAGCTCTTGGGGCGCAGGCTGCGCGAGATTTCTCCGGACCTCGCCAAGATCAATCTGGAGAAGCTGGCCCAGGATCTGCCGAAGATCGTGAGCGGCGCGCCGGAAGACCGCGAGATGACGACGCTCGCGTCCGGTGCGGAGCGCGCACCCTTGGGCGATGCGCCGGGAGGCGCAGGCGGCGGGCCGACGCCGGCGCTCGATCGGTACACGATCGATCTCACGGCCGCCGCGACGGCTGGGAAGATCGATCCGGTGTTGGGACGCGATCCCGAGATTCGCCAGATCATCGACATCTTGACGAGGCGCCGGCAGAACAACCCGATTCTGACCGGTGAAGCGGGAGTGGGAAAGACCGCGGTTGTGGAAGGTTTTGCACTGCGCATCGCCGCGGGCGACGTTCCCGAAGTCTTGAGGAACGTGATTCTGCGCTCGCTCGATCTAGGTTTGTTGCAGGCTGGCGCGGGAGTGAAAGGGGAATTCGAGAATCGCTTGAAGCAGGTGATCGAGGAAGTGCGCTCGTCTTCGCGGCCGATTGTTCTCTTCATCGACGAGGCCCACACGTTGATCGGCGCCGGCGGGCAAGAAGGACAGAACGACGCCGCGAACTTGTTGAAGCCGGCCTTGGCGCGCGGGGAATTGCGCACGATCGCCGCGACGACGTGGGCGGAATACAAAAAATACTTCGAGAAGGATGCGGCCCTGACCCGCCGCTTCCAGGTCGTGAAGGTAGAGGAGCCCAGCGAAGACGCGGCCATTTCCATGATGCGCGGCGTCGCTCCGAAGCTGGAAGTGCACCATCGGGTGCGCATTCTGGACGAGGCGGTGGTGGAATCGGTGCGCCTCTCCCGGCGCTACATTCCCGCGCGGCAATTGCCCGACAAATCGGTTTCCGTTCTCGATACGGCCTGCGCCAAGGTGGCGATCGGAGTCGCGGCAACGCCCGCGCAAATCGAAGATCGCCAGCGCACGATCCAAGCGATCGATCGCGAGATCGAGATTCTGGAGCGCGAGGCGGCATTGGGGGGAGATCACAAAGAGCGTTTGGAGCAGGCTCGCGCGGCGAAAGACGCGGTGTCCAAGGAGCTGGCCCAGCTCGAAGCGAAGTGGAAGAAAGAGCGCGAGATCGTGGAGAAGATCGCCCAGGCGCGAGAGGGAATCGAGAAGGCGCGCGCCGCCGGTGGAAAAGAGGGCGGCGATCCCGCGATCGAGGGAATGCGCCGCGATCTTGCCGCGCTGAAAGATGAATTGGTGCGCGCGCAAGGGGAGACGGCGCTGGTGCATGCGGAAGTCGGCAGCCAAGCGGTGGCGGCGGTCATCTCCTCGTGGACGGGAATTCCCGTGGGCCGCATGGTCGCCGACGAGATTCAGACGCTGCTCGACTTGGGAAAGAAGCTGCAAGCGCGCGTCATCGGTCAGGACCATGCGCTCGAAGCGATCGCGCAGCGAATCCGGACCTCGCGGGCGAAGCTGGAGAATCCGAGCAAGCCGGTCGGCGTGTTTCTCTTGGTGGGACCTTCCGGCGTGGGCAAGACCGAGACCGCGCTAACGCTCGCTGAAACGTTGTACGGCGGCGAGCACAATCTCATCACGATCAACATGTCCGAATATCAGGAGTCGCACACCGTCTCGAGCCTGAAGGGCTCACCTCCCGGATATGTGGGCTATGGAGAGGGCGGGGTCTTGACCGAGGCGGTGCGCCGGCGGCCGTATTCCGTCGTGCTCTTGGATGAAGTCGAAAAGGCGCATCCCGATGTCATGGAGCTCTTCTTCCAAGTCTTCGACAAGGGAATGTTGGAAGACGGCGAAGGGCGAGAAATCGACTTCAAGAACACCATCATTCTTCTCACTTCCAACGTAGGCTCGGACACGATCATGAAGCTCTCCGCCGATCCCGAGACCGCTCCCGAATCAGAGGCCTTGGCCGAAGCGATTCGCCCGGAGCTCTTGAAGGCGTTCCCCGCGGCGCTCTTGGGGCGCATGATCACGGTTGCGTACTATCCGATCGCCGGCGAGGTGCTGCAGAAGATCATTCGCCTGCAGCTCGAGCGCATCGCGCGGCGCATTCGCGAGAATCACCAGGCGGAGCTCGTATATGGAGAAGATCTCATCAAGACGGTGGCGGCGCGCTGCACGGAATCGGCCTCCGGCGCACGCAACGTGGACGCGATCTTGACGCGTTCTCTCTTGCCGGAGATCTCGCGCGAGTTTCTTTCGCGAATGGTGCGGGGCGATGCGTACAAACGAGTCGAGGTGGGTGTGGATGGCAACGGGCAGTTCAGCTATTCGATCCAGTAGGATCTTCCATCAAGGAAGGATGATGTGAAGTCTTCCGTTCTTGCGGTCGATAGACTTTTCTTTGCCGCCACGATCCTGCTCGCCAGAGATTCTTACGCGCAAGTGATTGATCGTGACTTTTGGATCACGGATGGAGACGTGAATGCTACAGCAGTGCTCGGAAATACAATCTACGTGGCAGGCAGTTTTCATTATGTTGGTCCGTACACTGGGAGTGCTGTGCCAATCGATGCCTCGACTGGAATTGTAGTCCCCACGTTTCCGATAGTTGACGGAGGCGTTTCCGCCATCATCGAAGATGGCGCAGGCGGATGGTTCATTGGCGGCGGATTCAATTCCGTCGGTGGGATCACAAGGCACAATCTCGCCCGCATCCGGTCTGATTGGACGGTCGCGCCCTGGAATCCGAACGTCAATGGTGGAGTGCATGATTTGGCAATCAGTGGGGCATCACTCATTGTGGCAGGTGATTTCACTAGCATAGGCGGCCAAGAGCGAAACTACATCGCTTCGGTGGATGTAGCCTCAGGAGCTGTGACCGATTGGAATCCGAACGCTTATTCCGGCGTTCTGGCCTTGGCGGTGAGCGGATCGACCGTGTACGCAGGGGGGTCGTTCTATTCGATCGGCGGACAAGACAGAAACTTCATTGCGGCACTTGATGCCAAGACCGGAATGGCAACGGCTTGGAATCCGAATGCTTCCTCCCATGTCCACGCTCTTGCAGTGAGCGGGACAACTCTGTATGCGGGAGGAATCTTTGATGAAATTGGGGGTCAACCGCGGAATTGGATCGCGGGGCTCGATCTGACTACAGGGCTGGCCACGAAGTGGAATCCAGACGCCGATGGTGCCGTGGAGACGATTAAGGCTGTCGACTCCACGATCTACGTGGGCGGAGGTTTCACAACCATCGGGGGACAGCCGAGAAGTGCTATCGCGGCGCTTGATGTGGAGAGTGGCTACGCCACGAACTGGGATCCGAGCGCAGATGTCGACGTCTTCACTCCTACCGTGTTCGCTCTGGCAGTGAAGGGGACAACAATCTATGCGGGAGGAGACTTTGAGGTGATCGGCGGCCAGCCTAGGAACGGCATCGCCGCAATTGATGCCGCGACCGGGGTGGCTACGAAATGGAACCCCATCGTTTCACGCAATGCTTCCATCCAGGCTCTATCGGTTAGTGATTCGATCGTCTATGTGGGCGGGTTTCTCAATAGCATGGGGGGAGTGAATCGGAATTCTCTCGCGGCATTTGATGCTTCGACGGGTATGGCAACAAATTGGAATCCTGACGCCCGAACCTCCGTCGAACACCTGGTGGCGGAAGGGGAGACAATCTATATCGGGGGTGGCTTCGGAATCGTGGGCGGAGAAGTACGACATTCTCTGGCTGCGATCGATGCGAAGACGGGGCTCGTCAAAGATTGGGATCCGAACCCCAATTCGGATGTCACCGCTCTCACGGCAAATGAATCGATGGTGTATGTCGGTGGGGCCTTCAACAGTATTGGAGGCCAGGATCGGCACTTCATCGCTGCCGTGGATGCCACGAGCGGGCTTGCGACGGATTGGGACCCGAATGCTGAATCTCTTGTCCGGACTTTGGAAGTGAGCGGATCGACGGTATACGCTGGGGGACAATTCGAAAGTATTGGTGGCGAATCGCGGAATCACATTGCGGCACTCGATGCTGACAATGGAGTAGCGACGAACTGGGATCCCAATGCAGATTGGGAAGTGAGAGATCTTGTGGTCCGCGGATCAATCGTATATGTGGGCGGAGATTTCCAAACCATTGGCGGTCAAGAGCGACGTGGTGTTGCAGCTCTGGATGTTGGGACAGGTCTCGCGACCAACTGGGACCCGAACGTGGGCGGGATTGTGACGACGATTGAGGAAGCCGGTGCCCTGGTTTACGTCGGCGGATATTTTGAGAGGGTTGGAGGATTGCCGGAGGCCGGGTTCGCGGCATTGGACAAGACTTCCGGCATCCCATTGGTTCGTTATCCAAATCCTTATCCCGTGTACACGTTCACCATCAATACGATTTCAGAAAGCGGTGGGATCGTATATGTCGGAGGTGGTTTCGGACTCTTTGGCGGGATACCCGCGAGAGGAATTGTCGCGATCGGTGATCCTTGGGTGGACGGGGTTCGGGCGGCCCACCCGCCGGCACCGATAACGCACGTTTCGGTCTCGCCGCACCCAATGCGGGAAGGCGCTGAATTGAACTTCCATCTTGAGCAAGCGGACTGGATTCGCGTCGATCTTCTCGATGTTGCCGGACGTCTTGTAAGGCGAGTGATCGCGGAAGAGTCTTTCGCCATGGGAGAACATCGGATTGATCTGGATCGGGGAGACTTGCCAGCCGGAATCTATTTCGTCTCCCTTCATGGCAGGGAAGTGAACCTGCACCGCAAGGTGGTGGTCGTGCGGTAGTGCATGGGAAGCGCCGAGTCCAGGCTTGTCCGCTTGAAGGATTTCTGACAAGAATTGCGTCATTGACCGAGACTGTGAACATCTGAGGGGATTTTGGCCTACACGCAAGACACACGCATGGTGATTTGCCGCACGCCGCTGGGCGACGACAAGATCTTCGTCTCCCAGATGGAATGGTGGGAGCGGATGTCGACGTGCACGCGCTGCACCGTTTCGCTCTTGAGCGAAGACCCGGCGATCGACTTTGCCAAGCTGATCGGCAAGCCTTTGGGCATCGAGCTTTCGTTCGGGACGGGGAATCCGCGCTTTTTCCACGGGATCGTCGCCCGCTTGGCGCAGGGCCCGCCGGAGGGAAAGTTCACCTCGTACATTGCCACCGTCGTGCCCTCGCTCTGGTTCCTCACGCGCCGTAAGAATTGCCGCATCTTCCAAGAGCAGTCGGTTCCGGAGATCGTGAAGAAGATCCTGGACGAGCACGACGTCACGAACGTCGATCCGCGCTACAAGGCGGGCGATTACTTGCCCTGGAATTACTGCGTGCAGTATCGCGAGACGGACTTCCAATTCGTTTCGCGCCTTCTGGAAGAAGAGGGGATCTACTACTCCTTCAAGCACGAGAAGGATCGCCACGTTCTGGTGATGGGCGATCTCCCGAGCCATCACGACGACTGCGCGCAGTCCGAGATTCGCATGCGCCCCACCGACGCGAGTGGGCGCGACAAGTTCTGGATCACGAGCTGGCAAAAGGAGCAGGAGCTGCAGCCCGGCAAGTACGCTCTCACCGACTACAACTTCCTCGATCCGTCCACGAAGCTCTTGGTGAATGCGACGACGACGATCGAAATCGGCGAGAACGACCGCTTCGAAGTGTTCGATTATCCGGGGAGATTCGTGAACGTGGGCGCGGAGACGGACGGAAAGATCGAGCGCGGGGAGCGTTGGGTCAAAATTCGCATGCAGGAAGAAGCGGCGAAGGCGGTGGAGTTCCACGCCTGGAGCGAGTCGCGCCACATCACGCCGGGGACGAAGTTCGAATTGAAGGAGCACAGCGTCGGTGGGTTCAACGGCAAGTACCTCATCACCGGCGCGACGCACAAGCTGACTCAAAGCAGCGAGTTTCTCGCCGGCCGCGGTGGGCAGTCCTCGTACGAGAACGCGTTCACCTGCATTCCTTTCGCCACGCCATTTCGTCCCTCGCGCACGACCCCGAAGCCGCTCGTGCAGGGACCGCAGACCGCGGTGGTCGTCGGCGGGGAGGAGATCCAGATCGACGAGCATGCGCGGGTGCGCGTGCTCTTCCATTGGGACCGCGAAGGAACGAAGGACGGCGACAGCTCCTGCTGGATTCGTGTCGCCGAGAACTGGGCGGGCAAGGGGTGGGGAACGCAGTTCCACCCGCGCGTGGGACAAGAAGTGGTCGTGGACTTCTTGGAAGGAGATCCCGACCAGCCGCTCATCGTGGGGCGCCTCTACAACGCCGAGCAGTCGGTTCATCTGGGCTCGCCGACACAGTCGGGAATCATGTCGCGCAGCTCGGCCGACGGCGGCGTGGACGACTTCAATCAGATTCGCTTCGAGGACGATTACGGCCACGAAGAGATCTATCTCCACGCGCAAAAGGATTGGAACATCGAGGTCGAGAACGACGAGAAGAAGCACGTGGGTGGGAACCGATCCGAGGGCGTCGATCACAACTGCAACATCAACATCACGGAAAACCGAACCGTGGACGTCGGCGGGAACTTGACGATCACCGTGAAGGGGGATCGAGGCGAGACCATCAAAGGGAGTCGCACGCTCGATGTGACGGGGGCGAAGACCGAGACCGTGAAACAAGACAAAGAGATTTCGGTGAACGGGGCACACACGGAGACCATCACGAAGAAGATGGGCATTACGGTGAAGGATGCCCGCACGCTCGACGTCGCCAAGAATTTGGAAGAGAAGGTCGGCGCAAAGTACTCCTTGTCGGTGAAGGAGGACGCTGGCGTCTCGGTGAAGGGGGACTACGCGTTGGGCGTGGAGGGCAAAGGGCTCCAAACGTTCAAGAAATCGCTCGACGTTGCCTCTTCCGAAAAGATCACGATCAAGGCGAAGGACAGCCTGGTGATCGAGAGCAACGCCGACATCACGATCAAGGCCGGTGAGGCGAAGATCACGCTCAAAAAGAACGGGGACATCGAGCTCAAGGGCAACAACATCAACCTCAACGCAAAGTCGGACGTGAAGGTCAAAGGCTCCACCATCGGCCTCAATTGAGTTTCAGAAAGCGATGAACATCGTCAACCGAACGCCCTTCGTGGTCTTTCCTCTTCCCGGATACGACGAAAACGGCAAGGAAACGATCAGCGGAATCGTGAAGGGAACTTTTCGGTTCCAAAAGGGCGAAGAGCTGGCCGTCGCCGACGAACCGGAGCCGATCCATCTCGCCGACGAATATTGGGGTGAGCCGGGAAAGTCTCCCCTGAAATGGGAGTCGGATCTCGTTCCCTTCAAGCCGGGAACGGATTTGTTGCTGACCGGGAATGCTTACGCCTCGAAAGGAAGTCCTTCGAAGCTCTTCAAGGTTTCCTTCGAAGTCGGAACGATTCGCAAGAAGGCAGAGTTCCGAATTCCGGAGAAGAAGACCAAAGCGTCTCTTCGCGCTTTGGAGCGATTCGAGATCAAAAGAGATCTCTTGGGCCGCCGCAAGACGTTCCGAGGACTCGGCTTCGGATTCTATCCTCGCGCGTGGAAGCCGCGTTTGCGATATGCCGGCACGTACGACGAGAAGTGGCAAAAGAGTCGCGCGCCGTTTCTTCCGGAAGATTTTGATCCACGATTTTTCCAATGTGCCTATCCGGATCTCATTGCGACTCCTCATTTGAAAGGCGGGGAGAAGCTGCGCGCGGAAAACGTCAGCAAACATGGCCTGCTTCGGGCCCGGTTACCGAATTTGCGAGTCTCGATTGCTCTCCATGTCGGCAAGGAGATCGAAACGCAACGAGCGAAGCTCGACACGGTCCATGTGGAAGCGGATCAGCATCGCGTCGTGGTGATCTGGCGGGCTCGCTTCCTGTGCGGAGCGAAGCTTCCTGAAATTCGAGCGCTCGAAGTCCAGGCGCAACCGAGAGAGCGCACCGGCGAGCAGGCATCATGAGCGGGGACGACATTGTGGTCACCGGAGCGGGCCTCGTGACCTCGCTCGCTTGGGATGTGCGCCAATGCTGTGCCGCGGTCATGGCGGGTGTGTCCTCCTTTCAGGAGATCGAGCACTTCGCAACCGCGGAAGGCGACGCCGCGGCCGGTGGGATCGTGGAGGGCTTCACTTCAGCTCACGCACCTGCGGACCGGTTCTTTTTGATGGCCTCCGCGGCGATTCGAGAAGCGGTGGGAGTGACTGTGCCAAGCCGGGAGCTTCCTTCGCCGGAGAGAAGCGCACTTTTTCTTTGTCTTCCGATGCTTTCCGAATTGGACGGCGACGCCTTCCTAGAATCGCTGCGCGGCGTTCTGGAAGAGGAGGGGTTGGGTCGCCCGGCCAAGTCGTCGGTTCTGCGCGGTGGACATGCGATTGGAATTCGAGCAATTCGCCAGGCCATGCGCAATCTCGGCGAAGAGACCATCGACTGCGCGATCGTCGGCGGCGTCGACTCGCACGTCCATCGGCGAGCCCTGCAGGCATTGGAGAAGGCCGGCCGTTTGAAAACCGCGAATCACCCGGAAGGACTCATTCCCGGAGAGTCCGCAGCTTTCGTTGTCTTGGAGCGGGAATCTACGGTAGAGCGCGGTCGCGGACGTGTGCTCGCCAAAATTCGATCGTCGGGATATGTGTCCGGCGAAGCCACGCGAGAGTCGGGCGATCCGATTCGCGGGATCGTGCTCGCCGAAGCCATTCGGAAGTCTCTACGGCGATCCGACGAGACTTCGCCATTCGATCTCGTGCTTTGTGACTTGAATGGAGAACGCGTTCGCATGATGGAGTGGGCGCTCGCCAGGAATCGCATTCTTGCCGGACTCGAGATCGACCCCCCGATTTCGCACCCGGCGGAATGTTGGGGAGATTTGGGAGCGGCTTCGTCGATCGCCCTCTTGGCGACGGGTGCGATCGGCGTTGCGGAAGAGTGGATCCCGAAACGAAATGTCCTCGTTTGGTCGGCGTCGGACGATGGCGATCGGGGAAGCATTGCATTGCACGCGGGATCCCGTTCGGGCGATCCCCGGCGCCCATCCGCGCCGGGAAAGGTTCGCCGGTCGATTCGCCTTTGGAAGTCGCACTCAGAAGAAGCAGCCTATCTCTATGAAGTTCGCCATCCCGAGCGCGCGCATTGGCAAACCGAATGGGAAGACTATCGCCGCTGGGAAGAGCGCTTGAATCCCCACTTACGCGCGCTTCTCTTAGGCGGCTTCGATTGCGCTCAATTCGTTCGCGAGAGATACCTCGACGACGAAGACGCATGGGCGGGGGAGAAGTTCGTCGCCGCTTGGGTCTGCGCGTCGGTGGAATCGATCGAGACGATGCAATGGGTGGCCAACGCCTTGGATGCCGGCGGGCCCGGTCGAGCCGCGCTGCTGCATGCTCTCGTGAGGTCACCGCGCCCAGACTTGGAGAATTGGGTGCGCGACTTTCTCGATGATCGGCGTGCGGGCGTTCGCTTGGCCGGCATTGAAGTCGCCGCGCGACGCGCCATGGCGCAACATCGTCCGCTCATCGAGAAGCTCGCTGAGGATCCCGATGCGAGCGTCGCCGCGTGGGCTGCGGTCACAGCGGCTGCCTGGGAGAAGAAAAGATCTTGGGAGGATGTGTTCGAGAAATGTTCGGAGATCGAGGATGCCTTCGTCCTGCGAAAAGTCTTGATCGAGCTTCTTCGCCGCGGCGAAACCCGGGCGCTGGAGATGTGCCGCGAATTGTCCTCCAGCGACCAGCCCAGGAAGGCGAGTATGGCGCAAGAGCTCCTGGCCGCTGCTGGGGGCCGGCGCGATCGAAGTGAATCGTTCCAGAAGATGAGCGCGGGCGAAATGACCGCCGACGCTCTGCTCGCCGCCGCATTCATGGGGTCCGCAAAAGTGGCGCTTCTCTTTCTGGAGCACTTGATGAGCAGTGAGCGCGATGTGTTCAGGGCGGCCGTCCAAGGATTGCGTCTTCTCTCCGGCGAAGCGAGCCTGCCGGCCTTCGATTTCGAAGATGCGACGGATGAACAGCGCCATACGTATCGAGACTTCTGGAACGATTGGTGGAAAACTTCTCAAAAGAAGATGTCTGAGCACGAGATGTGGCGGCGAGGACGTCCGATGTCTCCGGCAGTCTTGGTCGAGGATCTCACCTGGCCGGGCCATCCCAATCGGGAGCTTGCCGGACTGCAGCTCTGTGTCCGTTACGGATTCCCGGAGGAGTTTCGCTTGCACCATGAGTTCACTCGGATGAGCGAAATCGTCCGCCAGGGAGAAGCCTGGGCCCAAACGCATCGCCGGGACTTCAGCGAAGGACGGGGCTATTTCGCCGGAGCGATGGAGCCGGCTCGAGGAGACGGAGGATGAGCGCAACCATTCACGTGAACTTTCGAACCGTCGTGCACGCGTCGAGCTCCGGCAACGCAGCCGCATTTCCAGATGTCTGCAAGACGCCCACTCCCGGAGGACCGGTTCCGATTCCCTATCCGAACATCTCGCAGTCCTCCAACACTTCGAAGGGCAGCAGCAAGGTCAAGATGGACGGCAATCCCATCATGCTCAAAGACTCGGAGTTCGCCGTGAGCTCCGGAGACGAGGCGGGATCCGCTGGAGGAAACGTCGCCACGAACAAGATCAAGGGACCGGCGAGATTCGTGATGTATTCGTTCGACGTGAAGGCGGAAGGGAAGAACGTACCGCGACAGCTCGACATCATGATGCACAATGCCAGCAACATCAGCGGCACTCCGCCGTTTCCCTGTCTTCAACCCGGCGGTGCGGGACCACTCGTCCCCAAAGATTCCGAGGAGAAGGGCGAAATCAAGGCCGAGTGGGTGGTGAAGTAATGGCCACATGCAAGTGCGGTGATCCAGTGAACTACAAGATGACGTTCTCCGGATGGCAAGGGGACAAGAGCGCGCTCGTCGTGCTGAGCCGGCTTCCCAAAGATTCTTTGAAGACTTTCGCCGTGGATGTTCAGAACGGCGATGTCGAGGTGAAGTGGCCCGATCTCGAGAACGGGAGTGATTACTTCGGAGGTGCCAAGGCTTACCTCGACGATCTTCCCGGCACTTGGGTTTCGAAGTGGAACACGCAGGACTATGACTTCGAAGTGATCGTCGAATCGACGCGACAGCTCTCCGGACCCATGACCATTGAACGGGAGCCGGACAAGGGAGTGACAACGGTTTCGCCGATCATCCCGATTGTCCTGTACAACCGAAATTTAGGCGGATTGCTGGTGTTGGGCGGAAAAGTCTCGAAGGCCATCATGCCAAAACCGAAAAAGTTCCCGTGCGACATGGGACGATTCGATCTGGAATTCAAGGATGGCGAAGTCGTTATGACCGTTGCCATCGAGCTCATCTCCAAGGGTCCAGGAGTACCCGCCGACATCTTCCAGCAATTCAAGGACAATGTTGAAGGATTCTGGAATGGGCCCAATGGATTCCGGCGTGCGGCGCTCCACCGCAAGGCATGCGTTCGCAAGGACGTGTGCGACTGTCTCATCGCCTACGATTCGAGCGGAACGGGGCTCAGTGCAGGAGGTTGTTGCAAGTATCCCGTTCGGCTCGTTGTTGAACAGGGGTATCGTCACTCCCAAGGATTCACTGTGACGGCAGAGGGGTTCTTCAAGAGAATGTTCGGGGATCCAGCATACGCGATGGGGCCGGGGAAAGGCTTCGGACGGATCACCTATCCAGATGTGAGCAATACGTGGGCACACGAAGTCGGCCATTGCATCGGACAACCGGACCAATATATGGGCGGTCATCTTTGGGATCATCCCGGGGGAAAGTTTCCAGTCAAGCTCTCCAGCATCATGGGAATTCGTCAGAACAAGGCCGATAAGGATCACCTGGTCCATGCGGAAGACTTCATGGGCGCGGACTTCTATTCGATGGATTACCCATGAGCGCTGCCAAGGACACCAAGGGAGTGCCACAAGCGGATGAGATCGTCGCCGTGGCTTGGAACACGCATCATGGGCCGGGTCTCTTCAATCAACTGCAAATCGAACCCGATGGCTCCACGTGGCTCGTGGTTCGATTCGCGTCGCCCGTCATGGATGCGAAAATGCTTGGGGGATATCAGGCCTTGCTCTCGCCGACGGAGCCCATCGTTCGTGATGTCTTTGACTCCATTCGCTCCGAGCGAATCTTGGAATTGGAGGAGACGGTCCCGAGCGGAAGCCGCGTCGCGGCGCAGACCATCATTGTCGCTGGAAGCGAGGAAGTGAAGTCGTTCGAGTCTGGCCCGGATAATACGTTTGTTGGTGCGCTGGCCCAGCTTGGCTTGCGCCTGCAAGCGGTCGCCCGAGCGGCACTTTCGAGTCCGGTGATGACGTTGGCTTTCGAGTGGGAGCTCGACCGCAAGGAGTACCGTCCTGGCGAGTCATGTCGAATTCACTTGCGATTCAAGAATGAGGGATCAAGTCCCGTCCTCTTCGGGAATCCAAGGTGGAGATCGGAAGATGTCCTGTCGGAACTTTCGCTCCAATGGTGGGCGAAAGGAGCGGGCACCGACGGAACGGACGAGCTGGTCATGATCTGGAATCTTGGGGAAGCGGAGTGGTTGATCGAACCACGCAAGGCGATCTCTTCCGATGACGAAATTCTCCAAGTTCCGCCCAAGAGTACGCTCGACATCGATCTGCAATGGCTCATCCCACGAATGAAGTGGCATTCCTATTTCGTCGGCGCCACGTTGCGTTCCTCAAATCCGGATGAGAGTGACCGCCCCGGCTTTGTCGAAGGCCTTCTGTTCGCACAATCGCAGGACGTCGAGATCCTACCGCCCGCGAAATAGAGGAGCTCGACTCTAGGTTCCGCTCGTCGCCGGCGCCGCCGCCACGGGCGCAGCCGCCGTCGAGCCCGGAGCGGGGCTCAACTGCCGCGGGCAGTCGAATTGGAAGAACGAAGCCCGGAACGGATGGGGGACGGTGGAAGCGCGAATCATGTAAGGCACTTCGATGACGTATTCGCCGGCGCGCTCCATGCGAAAGCGCACTTCGCATTCCGAATCGGTGCGTGCCGTGATCTTCGACTTGTCCAGAAGCTTGAACAGCCCCCACGGTCCGGGCTCGTTCAATTCGCCGGGCTCGTTCCCATCCATGTTGACCGCAACCGCGGCGCCTTCGATGCCCTGAGCGCCCGGCCAGCCCACCTTCGTCTCCTTTGCCAAGCCCATGTCGTACACGATGCGCGTCTCGCCGATGGAGAAACGTGTGGTGCGCACGTACGGCGCTTGTCCCGAGACCTTCATGGTTTGTTCGGGCTTCACCCGAAACGTGAGCCCCAGCTTTCCGGGAGCAGCTTCATCGGAGAACAGTGCGCGGCGGAACTCCTGCGCCTTGGCGATGGCCGTGGCGCTTTCGCGACTGATCAAGAGCCCGTGGCGGAACATTATCTTCGCATTTCCATCGCGATCCAAGAATGGTGCAAGATCCGCATCGTAGAAATTCCAAAACACGCCGCCGGTACCGAAGAAGCGCGTGAACTCGGCGAGCGGAGCATCGGGCCCTCCGCTTTGGAACGGATACTTGCCGTTCAGCGTGTCGTGGAATGGTCCCCACACGTCATTGCCCCAGGCAACATCGAGCATGCGCTGGGCATCGGCCAGGATGCCGCGCCATCCGGCTTCCGGCGCGCGCTTCAAGAGTGTGCGCAGCGCAGTCGTGCTCTCCAGATCCGCTCCGGGGAGCCCGGTGCCGTGCAGATCCGCGAACGCGCACGCTTCGGCGATCGCATTCTTTTCCGTCAACGTTCCGCCCAAGACACTCTTGGCGAATTGCACGGAAGAAGATCCGACGTCGCCGGACTGCTGCCTTTGCTGCAGCGTTTCCAACACGCCGTTCAGTTGGATGAGATACGCGTCCATCGGACGCTTGGCATTGTCGCCCTCTCCTTGCACGGTGAAGAGTGCGTGCAGCGCGGCGAAATCGTCTTCGATCGCGGCCAACTCGGGGGGCATCGATTCGGCGGACGCTCCAGTCTTGACCCGCAGATTGGATGCCGCCACGTCGAGCAGGCGCACCAAGGGGGACGTGCGATCGGCGAGATCGTGCACGCGATTCGCCGCGACTGCGACGCCGTCGGGGGGAATGACATCCACCGCCGACAAGAATCGATTCCAGTGCGCGCGATAATCCTTGCGATAGGTTTCCAAAAGCCAAGCGCGCATGTCCATCGACTGTCCTTGAAATGCTTCCTGCAACACCCAATCGCTCTTGAGCCGCGTTTCGGAGTCCTCGATGCGTGAGCGCATCTCGTCGTGCCAACCCTTGAGCGTGAAGGTTCCCGGCACGGAAGAGACCGAAGCATCCGCCGCCAAAAGATCGCGGTTCGTGGTCAAGAGCTGTTCCGCTCCGGGAACCGAGGCGAGCGTGAAAGACGGAACGATTCGCGCGACTTCGTCGACCATCGCCTGGTAATAGGTGTCCGGTCGCCAGTACTCGCGGATGTACACGGAAGCGCGATCCAAGAGCGCGGCGTTGCGCCCGGGAAGCGCCTGGCTGTGATACGCCACATCGCCGGCGTGATCCCACGCGTAGAGGACGTGACGCCGAATGAGATCGACCGTGCCCTGCGACGCACCGGAGCCGACCGCGCTGCCCGACCAAATCGTTCCCAAGTAATCGGCCAAGAAGGGATTCTCGGCGCGCTCCGCCTCGATCAGCATGAGATACGCACGATAGTCCTGATAATAGTTGCGATGCTCTTCGGGAGACGCCGGATAGCTCGAGAAGAGCCGGCTCTCCAATGCTTGGCGCGACGGACCCAACAGCACGTCGACGAGACGCGCGAGGTACACGGAGCGTGCGCGCCGGTTCACCGACTTGCCGCGGAAGAGCCCCATGCTCATCGAGACCGGGGGATGCTTCTCCTTGCGATCGAGGTCGGCCAGGAACTCGCGCATCGGATCGAGCGCGCGCAGCTTGGACTCCAGCTCGCCGGAATGCGCCGGTGCGGTGACGATGGAAGCTTTCTGCGCGTGATCGACGGCATGCTTCAAGAGACTGCGATTGCGCACGAAGGAAACGATCAGGAGCACGGCCAGAGTCGCGATGGCTGCACCGGCCACGCCCTGCAGCACGAGCCGGCGCACTTCGCGGCGCTTCGCGCTGCGTTTGGTGGGATGGGCGATGGAAGCATCGGAGAGAAGGAGCTTGGCGAAGAGATCGCGTAGAAAGTGCGGCTCACCGGAAGATACCGAGCGGGAAGAGCGCGATGCGGAGGACGACGATGCGGCCTGCGCGCCCAGGACGCGCGTGCGGTCGTCGTCGTCTTCCCATTGCGGAGGCAGCCCGATCACGCGGCTCACCTCGTTGACCACCATCTCGACCGGCACGCCCTCGTGATCCGCGCTCGTGAAGTAGAAGCCGCGGAACATCGGGTTCGCTCCGTACGCGTTCGGCTCGAACAGAGCCTTCACGAACCTCTGCAGCTTCTTGCGCAGCGCCAAGAACTCCAGTGGGAAGAGGTACACTTCGCCGCGCCGCGCCGTGTTCTCTTCCGATTCCATTCGGGCGATGCGCCGCTTGCACAACACGCGATAGAGAAGCTCGAACTCCTTGCGGAAAACGCGGCCCCCGTCTTCTTCGTGAAAAACGTCCGGAGAAAACGTGGCGCCCCAGATCTGGCCGCGCGCTTTGGAATCGAGATCGGCGAAATATTGCGAGAACCCGTGCACCAAGTCGGTCTTGGTCACGGCGAGATACACGGGGCAAATCACGCCCAAGCCCGATTCGAGCGAATCCAAGCGGCGCCGCAGCATGCGCGCCTGCTCTTCGAGCTTCGTGGTTTCGTGGCGGATCAAATCTTCCGCCGAAATGGCCAGCACGACGCCGTTCAACGGCAGCTTCGGGCGCGCCTTGGCCAACACTTGCAGGAACTCGCGCCAGTCTTGTCCCACCTCGGATTCATCTTCGAGACCGACGAAGCGTCCGTGCGCTTCGAGAAAGATCGCCTGGTTCGTGAACCACCACTCGCAATTGCGGGTGGCGCCCACGCCGCGTTCTTTCTTGCCGTCCTTCGGTCCGCTTCCCGGAATCGAAAGACCCGACTGCCGCACCAAAGAGCTGCGTCCTGCGCCCTGCCTTCCCAACACCAAGAACCACGGCAAGACGTAGAGCGCCGAGCGCCCGCCGCCGATGCGCGATTTCTTCAGTCCTTCGATCGCGCGCAGGAGCTCGTCGCGCGCTTGCTCGCTCGCTTTGCGCTGCGAGCCCGAGGAAGTCACCACCATGCTGTCCGCTTCGAGAATGAGCGACTTCTCGATCTTGTCCGATTCTTTCGCTTTGTTCTCGCGCTTCAAGAGCAGCACGATCATGCCGGCCAGGAGCAGGGCGATGACGACGAGAAGGCGGCGTTCTCCGCTCAGCCCAATCGACTTTCCGAACAGGAAGAGAAGGAGAATCAGGATCGCGATCGTGACCGGAACCAGAATGCGGAGATCGAGAAGCTTTTTGAGATTCATGCGTTCTCCTAACCGGGAAGGATCTGGAGATCACGCAGCGCGCCCGACTCCACTCGTCCGATTAGGAAATAGAGAATGAAGAAAAGAAGCAGAAGCGCGCCGGCGGAAATCGCTCCCCAGCGCCAGAAAGAGAATCCGCCTTCGGAGCGCGCGGTCCGTCCCGGGTCGCGGCGATCATGCGGGGAAAGCGGCTCGGAGGAAGAGCGGGTGCGCACTCCGGAGAGCTCGCGACGCACGTCGGTCAGGAGCTCGCGCAGCTTGGCAGGACCGGCAATCTTGTATTTCCCTTCGAAGCCCAACGCCATGCACAGGTAGTAGATCTCGAGCAGCTCGGCTTTGGTTTCTCCCGCGCGGCGCACCTTGTCCAAACGCTCGAAGAAGCGCTCGCCGGCGACCGTTTCTCCAAAGAGGTCGAGCTGCAGCGGATGCTCGCGCCAGCCCTCGCGCCCTTTCCATTCGGAATTCAAGATCGTCTCGTCGATGAACGCGACCAAGGGATACTTCACCGCTTCGAGATCCTCGCGGGCGATCCCCGCCTCGAGCCCTTCCTTGTCGATTTGCTCCAGGTATCCGGCGATCTTGCGGCGCAGCTCGGCTTCGCTGCCGTAGGTGCTGCTGGTGCGCAGCGACAAAATGAGGGAGAAGAGCGTGGCCGCCATGTCAGGAAGGCTCTGCACGCCTCGCGCCGATGATCGCTCATTGTCCATGAATGGACCTCCTCGGGTCGGCGATCAGGGGCGCATGACGAGAAGCTCGAAGGAGAGAGTCTTGAGCTCGGCGCCGCGAAGTACGATCGCAATCGAGCGCGACTCCACGATCGTTTCCCAAGTCTCGCCTTGATTCTCCACTCGGAAATAGCAGTGTCCCGCCTTGAGCGGGAAATCGCGCGGCGGTACGGCGGTATAGGTGATGGCGACGCCGCGCAGCGCCTGGCGCACCAGGAATTCGATGTTGTGCGTGGAGCCGATCGTGATCTTTCCGGGAAGGCCTTCGCGAATCTTTTCCTCGGGCAGATCTCCGGCGGCCGACAAGTACCATTGCGATCCGGAAGCCACGAGGCGCTCGTCGCCGATCTCGCCTTTCAAGAGAGAATCGTCCACGCGCTTCAAGGGAATGCGATCGAAACGCGTGGGGCTCGAGATCTCGCCCAGCTCGCGCACGATACGTTCCAGTGCGCGGAACGTCTTGCCCAAGTCTTCGTGCTCGTAGGCCGGCACTTCGCGCGGATGACGGTCTGCGGCGAACGTGCACAAGGCGCCCGCCAACGCGGCGAGATCCAAGTACAACTCCTCGGGATGCGTCGCCGGATGTTTCTGATAGTGCGCGATCACGGGAATGAATGCATTCACGGTGTGCAGTTGCCAGAACAAGATCACGTCTGATCCGCCGAACTGCACCGTACCTCCGACTTGTCGTGTCTGCGAGGAAAGCGCCGAGCTCTTCGCGGAGAGAATCTCCAGAATCGTGCGCATGATCGCGGGCACCGGCCCCGCAGCTTGGATCGAAAGCGCAGGGGGAGCGAACGATGGGCTGGCGATGATCACGCCTTCTTCCGAGCGCTCGAGACGCGCGATCTTGAGCGTCGAGTATCCATCGAGGTTTTCGCCGGAAACGAGAATGCGCAGGTTTTGCCGCGCGACCATGACTTCCGCTTCGCTCTCCGGCAGATTCTCATCCAAGATTTGGGCGGGCTCCGCCGTGAAGCGACTCTCGTTCGCCGAATTCTCTCCCGGCATGCGCACCCGCGGCAGACCGGCGCGCTCTTCGGGCAGCGCGACGAATACGTCGAGCTGCGGCCGATCCGGCGTGAACCACTTGGTGAGATCGCGCGAGGGCGGAACCGGATCGATCGACGGAACGCGAATGGAAGTGCCGTCGCGCAGCACCGCTTCCAGCTCCAAGAGAGTGAAGCGCCCGTTCTTCAGAGCTTCGGGATCGAACTCGAGACGATGCACGCCCCACATGTGGGGGCGCAGCGTGGCGTGGCGAAACGCCAGCTCGTTGGCTACAAAGCGATCGGATTGTTGGAAATGGTGCGGGGAGAGAAGCATCCCCTCGTTCCATACCACCCGCCGCGTCCGGCTCACTCGGAGAAGCTCCTCTCGGGTTTTCGGCTCAATCGAGGGAGAGGCAGCCCTCGTCGAGGTGTACCCGCACCTTTTGCTTGCGGTCCTCGAGAGGAACGAGCGCGCGCCAGCATCCTTCTCCCGGCTTGCAGAAGTTCGCCACGATTCCCAACGACGTGGCGCCATCGGGACGCTCGAGCACGATCTCATTCTGATTCTGCGGAACCACGGTCACGTCGGAGACCTTGATGCGATCGTCCTGCAGCACCTCGAGATCGTTTTCCCAGAGCGTCGAGAAGTCGGCCTTCATGAATCGTTCGGTGCCGGAAAGGTAGTAGACGCGCACGCCCACAGGATGGGGCTCTTGCCCGTCGCAGGCATTCAAACGGCGCGATCCGGTGAGGAACACCCGATCGGTGGAAGCGCATGCTGATAGAAGGCCAGCGATGGCGAGAACGAAACCGTTTCGAGCGCCGCGAAGAAGAGTCTTCGACATCCTCGTCCGTCCCTCACGAAAATCCGCCCGGCGGACTCTTCGCGATCGTATCGGCGAGCGCGCGAAAAGTCGGCGAATTCTAGAAGGCCTTCCGAGAACGGTCAAGAAACCGAACAGTAATCGGCATTCGCTGGTTCGCCTCGACGGAGCGCCATGCCTCTCGGGCTCGCGATGCGTTCCTCGGCGCGGCAGCGGCTCGCCCAATGCTCAGCTTCCCAGGGTCTCTTGTTTCCAATGCAGGTCCTCGCGCGCTTCCATTACAGGCGCGCTGCGGTACGCATTTCAACTCGAGACCCCGGAAAGCTTTGCGGCGACCGCTGCCGCGCCTCCGGTACGCCAGCTTGCTGAGAGGCATGGGCTTGCTCCTGCGGCGAACCAGCTGGACGCGACACATGACGCGAGGTTCGTTGACAGTGTTCGGAAGGCGCTCGTAGACTCGCGGGGCGATGTTCTTTCGCAAGAAGCGGCAGAAGGAAACTCCGCGGCGCCGCGAATCCTTCGACCCGGATGAATCGCGTTCCGATACGCCGGTCGCCGGCGCGCCTTCGGGTATGGGGCGCGATCTCGACGATCCCACGATCGCCAACGTCACCCGCCCTCTTCCCCGGCGCGATGCGCCTGGGGCTCCTCTCGAGGAAGCCGGAGAGGACGTCACCCGATTCATCGGGGCGCCCTTGCCCTATGGAGCGACGTTCGTGGCCTGGCTCGTCCATGCGTCCGGCACGCATCGCGGCCGAGACGTGCGCTTGGGCGGCGGCACGATCCGCATCGGATCGGCGCGCGATTGCGAGATTGCGATCTCCGGCGACACGTACATTTCCTCGCGTCATGCCGAGATCGACGTTTCCCAAGGGATTCCGCGCGTTCGCGACCTGCAATCCACGAACGGCACATTCTTGAACGGAAAGAAAATTCGCGAAGCGGATCTCGCCGACGGCGACCGGCTGCGCGTGGGGACGACCGAGCTCATCTTCAAGTGCGTGCATCTATGAGCGCGCGGCTCATCCCGCGAACGCTGCACGCCGAAGCCGCGATTCTCCTTCCCGATTCCTCGCAATTCTCGATCGGCCGGGATCCAAGTTGCGATCTTCCCCTGCGCGATGCGTCCACCAGCCGCCGGCAGGCGACGCTCGAACGCGAAGGAGACGCGTGGATCCTGCGCGACGAGGACAGCGCCAACGGCACATTCGTGCGTGGCCGCCGGGTGAAGCGGGCGCGCCTCGTGGGAGGGGAGACGATTCGCTTCGGCGCGGTCGAGGAATTTCGCTTCGTGAATCCGGAGCGCGGAGCGGACAACCGGCTGGGATCTTGGAGATCATTCTTCACGCTGGCTCTCGTTCCGCGCGATCCCGCGCAGCCTGGGCGGCGCTTTTCGTTGGGAGCCGGACCGCACGTCGTAGGCCGCGACTCGACGGCCGATTTCCGCATCGACTCGAATCGCATTTCGGGGATGCACGCGCGCATTGAATCGAAGGGTGCGGTCGCCCACGTCACCGACCATCGCAGCGTGAACGGGACCTGGGTGAACGGAGAGAAGGTGCGCACCGCCGACATTCGTCCGGGAGATGAGATCGCGTTCGGGGATGTGTTGTTCGACGTGAAAGGCTCCGCGCGCCTTTCGCATCGCGGGGTGGCCGCGGCCGTGCTCTTCACCGGAGTGTGCGGCCTGGCGATTCTGGGAATCGCGCTGCGCCCGCAATCGCAGGGGCCGGTGCGCTTGTGGACGAAGGACATGTATCTCGAGCAAGTGCAGACGAGTCTTCGCGAGGCGCTCGCCGCCTACGACACGTCGCCTCCGGCGAAAGAAGTCGCCCGCGCGCGCTTCGACATCGCGATTCGCTCGCTTGCGGCAGCGGATCGTCTGCCGCCCGAAGGTTGGGAAGACGCGGAAGTGTACGCCGCGCTGCGGGAATCTTCGGCGCCGCTTTCGCGGCAGCTCGAAGGGCGCGACATCGTGCGCATCTATCAATCACTTTCCGAGCGGCAGCCCGAGCGGCGCGACACGGAGATCCCCTCGAATCCCGCGCTGACGCTTCCGCCGCAGGAGAAGCGCGAGACGAAACCGATGGAACGGGGGAGCGTGGTGCGCGATGAGCTGGCCTCGATCGTCGCGGAATTCGGAATCGATGTGCGCGAACAAGCCGTGCCGGCGAGTCTCTTGGCCGAGGTGGAGCGCTTCGTTCAAGTGTGGACCGGAAAGGAGCGCGGCTACACGGAGCGATCGCGGGCGCGCGCGCAAGTCCACTTGGAGATGATTCGGGCGGAGCTGCGGCGCAACCTTCTTCCCGAAGTGTTCTGCTACCTTCCGTTCATCGAGAGCGGCTATCAAGCGAGCATCGGCAGCCATGCGGGGGCGGAAGGACTCTGGCAATTCATGCCCGCGACCGCGCGCAAGTACGGGCTCACCGTGAACGACGGCGTCGATGAACGCACCGATCCGCAGTTGGCCACGGTGGCGGCCTGCAAATACATCAATGATCTCATGGCGACATTCGGTGCCAACGCCTTCGACTGTGCCGTGGCGGCGTACAACAAAGGCGAATATGGAATGGTCTCGTGCCTGCGCGGCGTGAGCTGGAAATCGCGATGGAAGTTCTGGGACGCGGCCGAACGCAAAGACGGCTGCTTGAAGCAAGAGACGATCGAATACGTGCCGCGATTTCTCGCCGCCGCGATCGTGATGCGCAGGCCGGAGGCGTTCGGTTTCGGGACGCAGGCGGCGCCGGGAAGTTGAGGGCGCGCCGTTTCATTCTCGGGGGATGGTTTCTCCTCGCGGCGATCAGTCCGGCGCGGGGAGATTCGCTGCACGTGGCAATCGAGCCGGGGCTGGTCACGCCGGCGGGCGAGGGATTCCTTCCGCTGCACATTCGCGACCTCGCCGGACACAGCGTGCGCGCTGAAGACGCCGCGCTGGCGATCGAGATCGATGGGGCGCGCGTGCCGTCGTTCGAGAGCGCGTCGATTGCGGAGCAGCTCGCGATCCTGGTCGATCCGTCGTGCATCGCCGAAGCGGAACGCCCCTTCTGGGCGGCGGAGCTGGCGCGGACCTTCAGCGAAGCGAAGCCGGGGTCCACGCGGCGGCTGTTTCTCTGCGACGAGAGTCATGTGCGCGAAATCCCCGCCGCGTCGGCGGAATCGAAGGAGAAAATCGCGAGCGAGTGGAATGAAATCGCAGAGTCGCGTCTTTATGACGGCGTCTTGGAATGTCTGGGGCGCCTTTCCACGAGCCCGGATCTTCCCGAGCGCCTCGTCTTGGTCGTGGTGGCCTCCGGGATCGAGGATGCCGACAGCCGGCATCCCTTGTTGACCTGCGTCGAGGCAGCGGATTCGGCCCGCGTCGCGGTTCACGTGCTGCTGATTCCAGCGATCGAAAATGCGGCGATCGGCGAGCGGCGCATGCGCGAGCTGGCCGGCAAGAGCGGGGGGATGGTTCGGGCCGGCTCGGAGGCGGCTCCCCTCGAGCTGCGCGCCCTCCTCGAGCGCGTGGAAGATGCCCAAGTGATTCGCCTGGCGGGGGTTTCCGGGCCCCGCTCGCGCTTCACGGTCCGGGTTTTGGCTCCCGATGCCGCCCCGGCTTCGGGGAGTCTGGCCCGGCGAACCTCCTTGGGTTATGCGCCGGATCGGCCGATTCCTTGGATGGCCGTGGGGTTCGGTGGTGTCGTCGCCGCCGGAGCTCTTTCGCTGTGGGTCCGGCGCTCGCGGCCGATGGGGATTCTTCGGGTGACGCGCGGCGCGCCGGAAAAAGCCATCCCGCTGACCCGCCGAGGAATTACCATCGGGGGCGCAGTGGGGAATGGGCTCGTGTTGGACGATCCGCGAGTGTCTCGCAACCACGCCGTGATCCAAGTCCATGGTTCGGAGATCAAGCTCGTCGATCTCAAGTCTTCGAATGGAACGAAAGTGAACGGAGCGCGAATCACTTCGCATTCCCTTCGCGACGGCGATCGAATTCTGCTGGCGGAAGCGGTCGAAGTGGTTTACGAACGTCGCGCACGGAGACCGGCAAAGCTGGACCGGGCTCCGGCGGGCGATCTTCGCAGCACTCGGCCAGCATTCGAAGAAGACGACGATGACGACGACGATGACGACATCCGAGATCCTTTGAGGGAGAGACGCGTTTGAGAGAGATCCGCCTGAATCCCGAAGGGACCACGGTTCTTTTGGTGGCTGCGTTGAGCGACGTGGGCTGCGTTCGCAAGAACAATGAGGACAATTACGGAGTCTTCCTCGCCGACGAGTCGACGGAGCGAAGCTTGTTGATGGTCGCCGACGGAATGGGAGGTGCAGCCGCCGGTGAAGTCGCGAGCCGCTTGGCGGTGGAGACGGTCCGTGAGTCGTTCTTCGGCACGTCGAAGGACGAAACGGTTCCCGAGGCATTGCGGCGCGCGATGCAGGATGCGAATCGCGCGATCTATCGCCAAGCCTCGGAGGACCCCGCGCTCGCCGGAATGGGGACGACCTGCACCGTGGCCGCGATCACCGGCACGGATCTCTGGGTCGGGCACGTCGGGGATTCGCGCGCGTACTTGGCGGTCTCCGGCGGAATCAATCAGATCACCCGCGATCATTCGCTCGCCGCCGAGCTCGAGCGGCGCGGAGATGCGCGCGGAAAATCTCCCAACGCGAAGCACGTGTTGACACGCTGTCTGGGCGTGAACGAAGAAGTGGCGATCGACGTGTCCCAAGATGCATTGGCGCTTCCCGATGGCGCTTCCTTGGTGTTGTGCTCGGACGGACTGTGCAACTTGGTCGATCCGGGTGAGATTCTCCATCTCGTCTCGATGCATCTTCCCGAGAAGGCCTGCCGGCGGTTGGTCGACCTCGCCAAAGAACGCGGCGCTCCGGACAACGTCACCGTGCTCGTGGCGCGCGTCCGCGGAGCCTGACGCTCTTCGGAGAGACCGGATGCCGAGATCGTTTCGCGGTTACGAAGTCAAAGAGAAGATCGGCTCGGGCGGAATGTCCACGCTCTACAAGGGCGTGCAGACCGCGCTCGGGCGCACGGTCGCGATCAAGCTACTGCACCCCGGATTGGCCGACGACGAGAACTTCATCGCTCGATTCGAGCGCGAAGCGCGCGCCGCGTCGGCCCTGGGCCATCCCAACATTGTCGCGGTCATCGATTTCGGCAGCGAGGACGATGTCTATTACATCGTGATGGAGTACGTGGCGGGCACCGACCTGCGCGTCGTCCTCAACAAGATTCCCAAGCTCCCTCCCGAAGTCGTGCTGGCCATTCTCGAAGAGAGCGCGTACGGACTCGAAGCGGCCCACGAGCAGGGAATCATTCACCGCGACATCAAGCCGGGAAATATCCTTCTCTCCAACAACGGGCAAGTGAAGATCGCCGACTTCGGTTTGGCGCGGCAATCGAGCGACATCGAGCGCATCTCCGCGCTGACGCTGCCGGGATCGGTGCTGGGCACGCCGGCGTACATGTCTCCGGAACAGGCAGCGGGCAAGGACGTCGACCATCGCACCGACATCTACGCGATGGGCGTGATGGCCTATGAGCTCTTCACCGGCGAGAAGCCGTTCCAAGGAAGCACGTACTCGGAGATCCGCGATCAGATCATCAATCGTGATCCGCCGCGCATTTCGAAGAAGGCCGCGGTCACCGCGGAAATCGAAGCGCTCGTCAATCGCATGTTGGAGAAAGATCCGGACCGCCGCTTTCCGCAGGTGCGCAATCTGCTGCGCGCGATCGAAGACTGTATGGAGACCTTGGATCCGACCGGCGGCCTCATCAAGCATCGCCGCAAGTATCTGCAGAAGTTCGCCCAGGATCCTTCCGGATTCAGCGATGAATTGCGCCGCGCGAGCATCTCTGCGCATCTCGATCGCGGCTTTTATTTTCAAAAGATGGGGCTCGCCAAGATCGACGATGCGGTGCGCGAATTTCGTTATGTGCTGTTCCTCGATCCCGAAAACCCGAAGGCGCGCACCGCTCTCGAGGAGCTGCAGAAGAAAGCGGACGAGTCCGGCGTGCGCCTGGCTTCGGATTCGGGACCTCTCCGCACGCGGCCTGCGGAGGAGCGCCCGCCCGAAGCGCGGCCCGATGCGACCCGTGTGTACGTCGAGCGAGGCGCCGAGGATGTTTCCGAAGAGAAGACGCGCGTCGTCGGCGCCCAGCGCACGGCTGTGGCGAAGGAGCCGGTCGATTGGATGAAATGGGTTCGCCCCGGAGCGATCGGGGCGGGCATCGTCGGGTTGGGCTTCATTCTCTGGCGGCTCTTCGTTGCCGGAGGGGGAGAGCCGGCGCCGGCCGGAGCCATGCTGATCGAGAGCGATCCACCGGGCGCGCAAGTCTCGGTGCGCGGCCCGGACGATGCGGAGCTGCACGACACCGGTCTCGTGACGAATTGCCGCATGGACAAGCTGGGGGCCGGAGAATGGGACGTGCGGGTGTCGCTGGCGGGACACAAGCCGGCGGTGCGGCGCATTCCGATTGCCGATCGCGAAGAACGCTTGTCGGTGAAGCTCGAGGCGCTCGCTCCCGCGGTGGCCGCGACGACGCCGCCTCCACCGGAGCCTCCGCCGGTGGCGGAGAGCGCAGCACCGGGGACGGGACGAGTCGCGTTCGGCTCGAATCCGCCCGGCGCGAAAGTTTCGGTGCGTGGTCCGGGAGAAAAATCGTTTCGACCTCTTCCCGGCGTGACCCCATTCACATCCGATCCTCTTCCCGTCGGGAATTGGGAAGTGCGCGTCGATCTCTCCGGTTATGAGCGCGGCTCGCGCCGCATCGAAATCACCAAGGAGAGGACTTCCGAGCTCACCCTCACTCTTCCGAAAGAGGAAGCGCAGAAAGATGGATTCATCCAGATCGTCGTCGTTCCATTCGCCGACATTCTCGTCGACGGGAAGCTCGTGCAAGCGCAAGCCAAGCGGGCGGTGTTTCCCGTTTCAGCAGTGGCGGGGAAGAAGCACGTCGTGGAGCTGCGCCACCCGACGTTCGGAACGCAGCGCTTCGATCGTGTTGCCGTCACCGCCGGCGACACCACCAACTTGGGCCGCTTCGACTTCAAGTGGGGACGCGTCTCGGTGTTCTGTAAGCCAGCCATGCCGGCCGACGTCTTCATTGACGGGGCCAAGGCGGAACGTCAGACGCCATTCGCAGGGAAGGTCGGTGCGACGAAGCACAAGATCGGGCTGGTGAAGACGGGCTTCACGGTCACCGGCGTCATCGTGACCGATCCTTCCGGCGCGCAGAAGACACTGATCCCTTCCGGCGAGAAGAATGAAATCGAGGTGACCATCCCGGCCGACGGGGAATTGAAGGTTCAGTTCGCGGTCCAGAAAAAAGGCTAGCGTGCTCCGCGAAATCCCCTAGGATCCCGCTCATCGATCGGGGCGAATCCTTCCGACGCTTCGGCACGAAGAGGAGTGGATCATGTTCCTGGACCGCTGGGCCCCCGCAAGACGAGGAGTTGCGGCTCTCGTTTTGGTGACGTTCACCTCGTTCGTGGCGCGCGATCTCGTGTTCGCATCCGCCGCTTACGCAGCAACGCCGCGCGAAGAGCTCACCAAAGCGGAAGACTACTTCCAGGTTGCGGATTTCCAGACTGCGCTCGAAAAGGTCGACGTGCTCTTGAAGTCGGGCGATCTCGAAGGAACGCTCCTGCGCGATGCATACATTTTGAAAGCTCGCAGCCAATTGGGTCTGGCGCATCGCTCCGCAGCAGTCGATGCGTACTGCAGCGCGCTGAAGGTCGATCCCGCGTGGCGTCCCGATCCGGACTTCTACACGAACGATGAGATTCAAGTCTTCGAGCAAGCGCGCGCATCGTGCACGGCCGTGAAGACCACCGAGCCCACGGAAAAGCCGCCGACTACCACCACGACCCAACCCGCTGCCCCGGCCGTCAGTGAATCGAAGCCTTGGTACAAGAAGCCTTTGTACTTGGGATTGATTGGCGCCGCCGTGATCGGCGGCATCGCTCTCGCTGCCGGAGGTGGGGGAGACGACGAGGAAGCGGATCTGGCGGGGTTCCCTCCGCCGCCTTGATTCCTGTCGCGCCTTGCCTTGCTATTCGCCGGTGCCTCTCGGCTCAAGCGCGTTCCTCGGCGCACCGGCAGCTCGCCCTATGCAGAGATTCTCGGGGTCTCTCGTTTCCAATGCAGGTCCTCGCGCGCATCCATTACCGGCGCGCTGCGGTACGCATTTCAACTCGAGACCCCGAGAATCTCTGCGG